>Ga0265330_10000714_pt1 | contig 21000 bp, 20 predicted proteins | sample 41919metaG_FD_202083 | JGI IMG/M metagenome (GOLD analysis project Ga0265330, IMG submission 202083) | Rhizosphere microbial communities from Carex aquatilis grown in University of Washington, Seatle, WA, United States - 4-19-19 metaG | ecosystem: Host-associated > Plants > Roots > Rhizosphere... | reverse complement strand
AATTCCATCCGCGTGAAATACCCGATGGAGCCGGACTACCTCATAGCCTTGAGGCGGGAGCTGGCGAAGAAGTAGAGAGTCCCGGACGAGCCGGCTGATCGGGCTCGGCTCCCGTGCCGGCCAAGCGTCGCGGCTGCCGGTCGGCCGCCGCCCTTTCGACCTGGTATCTCTGCATCGCGGCGAAGGCGTCGAGGAGCCTTCCCTTGTCGGGATAGGATTCCATGCCGGCCGACTCGAGGGCGCAGAGGAGCTCGTGTATAGCCTCGATGGTGGAGAGGCAGTACTCGCGGGGCTGCCGCTTGATGACCCAGCGGCTCATGTCGCGCGAGCGGAACTGGATGCGGGGCAGGTTCGCGATTCCGGGACTCGCTCGAAGCACCGAGTGGGAGCATGCCCAGGTCGAGTCGACGAGGATAACGACGAGACGCTTCGAGCCGACCTCGTCGGCCAGGCGAGCGGCTTCGGGCTTCTCGCCGGAAGGGCTCAAGTCCGTCGCGCCCGGCCCGGGATAGAGCAGCACGGGGAAATTCTCCGGGTCGCCCAGGAGCTCCCTCACCCGCGGATGCCCGTCGAATGCGACGCCGGGGAGTATCTCGGCGCCCTCGAGATGGAGGCAGGCCAGCCGGCCCGTCCCCGTCTTCTGGCGCCGGTATTCCTTGGGGTGCATGAGGAGGACGATGCGCGTCCTCGTGCCCATCGGCGGCTTGGCGGGGCATTGGCAGGCGACCTTGGGCCTGCGGCAGCGGAAGCAGTACTCGCGGCTCACAGCGGGAACTCGATCGAGACTCTAGCGCCCCGGCCCTTCGCGATCTCGAGGCTGCCGCCGACCTGCGCGGCGAGGGACTTGGCGAGCCGCATGCCCATCGTAGCGGTCGATTCGGGAGAGAAGCCCTCGCCGAAGCCTATCCCGTCGTCCTCTACGGCCAGCCTCGCGACGCCCCGCCCGACGAGCTTGAGCTCGACTAGCACTCTTCCCCTTCGCCCGTCGGGGAAGGCGTGCTTGAGGGCGTTGGTCGCGAGCTCGTTGACCAGGAGGCCGCAGGGGACGGCCCTGTCGACGTTGAGGGAAACGGAGTCGGCGTCGACCGAAATTTCGATGCCCGACCGGCCGGCTGAGCGCGCGAGCTCGTTCGTGATGCTCCGAAGGTAGGTGGGGAGGAAGACCTCGGCTACTCGCTCGGACATATAGAGCGCTTCGTGGGCGAGGGAGATCGCCCGTACTTGCCGCTGGCTCTCCGCGAATGCCTCCTTGGCCTCGGAATCGCGGAGGCCGGCGCCCTTGATGCTGAGGAGGCTCGACACGACCTGCAGGTTGTTCTTGACGCGATGGTGCACTTCCCGAAGGAGCACTTGCTTCTCGGCGAGGCTGGCCTGGAGCTCCCTTTCCCACTCCTTGCGGTCGGTGATGTCCAATTTGACCGCGACGTAATGCGTGACGGCGCCCGTTTCGTCGACGATCGGCGATATGGAGGCGGTTTCCCAGTAGAAGCTGCCGTCCTTGCGCTTGTTGAGGAATTCCCCGTGCCAGTCCTGGCCCGAGCTGATCGCTCCCCAAAGCGCCTTGTACTCCTCCTCGCTCGTATGGCCCGATTTGAGGATCCTCGGGTTCCTTCCGAGCGCTTCGGCCGAGGGGTAGCCCGTGCTCGTCTCGAAGCTCGGGCTGACGTACTCGATGCTCCCCGCGGTGTCGGTTATCACGATGATCGCGGGGCCCTGCTCGATGGCCCGGGAGAGCCGCTGTACCTGGGACTCGGCCAGCTTTTGCCCCGTGAGGTCTATGCCGATGCCGACGCTTCCGATGATTTCCCCGTCGGCGATCGCGGGCGAGATGATGTCGTGGATGTACCGCTTCCCTCCCGCGATATCGTAGTTGACCTGCTCGTCGACCACTTCCCCCCGGAGGGCCCTGCCGTTGATCCCGGTCAGCAGTTCCTTCATCCCCGGATCCGTGTTCCACTCCTCGTAGGTGCATCCCACATGATAGCCGACCATGGCGATATCGGCGGCGTTCTGCATGATGATCCGTCCCTCCTTGTCGCACATCCAGACGCAGAGCGGGACGTTCTCGATGAGGGCCGCCCATCGGGCCTGGCTTTCCTTGAGCGCGAAATCGGCATCGTGGAGCTTCGAGAGGCTCAGGGTCAGGCGCTCCTTCGACTCCATGCTGCTTATAATCTCGGAAGAGAGGACATAGGTGTTGAAAATCAGCGATATGGCCCAGGCGTATTCGGTGAGGTAGATGAAGCGGTAGAGGCCGGAGCCTACGGCCGTGTCGTTGAGGATGGCCAGGAAGGCGGCGAGGATTACGATGCGCAGGCTCCGGGCCTCCCGGAGCCTGCCTCCCGCGGCGAAGCGCCGGATCGCGCGGAGGCAATACGCGACATAGGCGACGCCGACCAGGCCGGCGATCGCCGACAAGGGGCCCGAGGCGACTTGCCGGATGACGGTGCTGCCGCAAATCGGTATATCCAATTCGACGACGACGGGCCTGGAGGCGATCCACGCGAAATCGCCCGGGGCAGCGAATTCCAGCATACCCAGCGCCGCGAGAGCGCACCCGAGGACGATTCGAGCCCCGCGGCCAATCCGAACACCGTACGCCGAGAGAAGCCAGAGGAAGGCGAGGGCGACCGCGCTGTCGGTAGCGGCGAGCAGCCTGAGCCAGGAGATGCTCGCCGCCGAGGATTCGGCCGCGTAGACGCGGGAGGCGAAGATGTCGTAAAGGCCCATCAGCGCGAAGACGAAGGCGAGGGAGGCGTGCACGCGGCGAGCCCTGACCCGGATCCAGATCAGCAGCTCGTATACGGAAAAGGCGAACATGACCATCGACAGGGATTGCGCGACGGTCCAGTAGGGGAGCATGGAATAGATAATAATCATTGCCCCGGTTTTATCTAGTGCCGTTCCCTCGGCTCGCCCTCCCGCTCCTCTTCGCCGGGAGCCTTCTCGGTCGCTCCCGAACCCGCGTCGGCGCCGTTCTTTCGGGCGACCGCCCGGACAATGTAGTTGGCCAGGATCTCCCTGTCCTCCGCGTTTCCCGCGAAGGGCGGCATGTAGCCGGAATCGCCCTGGGATTCGAGCTGTTCCGTCATGCTGTGGAGGTCGAACGAGGCGGTGAGCTTCGCGAGGTCCCTTCTGCCTCCCACCGTATGACAGGGCAGGCATTGGCTCGCGAGCATGTCCTCGCCGGCTTCCGGCTTGGCGAACTTACGCGCCCAGCGCGCTTCCTCGAGCCAGCCTTCATCGTCGATCCGACGGAGGTCCTTCGCGAGGACGCCGCTCGAGTACAGGTAGCCATGGATGACCCAGGGCTTCCTCGCGATCTCGCGGAGGAACTCGAATGAACCCATCCAGCCGAGGCCCAGGGCGACGAGGAGTCCTACGACTGCGGGCGAGAGGGCCCCGGGGACGCGGATGAGGAGGGCGAGGCCGCCCGCGAAGAGTGCCGCCGAGAGGGCGAGGATAGTCGTTCTGTAGCCTCCGATAAACCAGAAGCCCTTGAACATCTCGCCCTTCAGCTCGGCTTCGCTCGCCGCGAAGTACCACAGCCCCGAGGCGAGGAGGAGGAGCATCGGAAGGACGATCCAGGCCGACGCCCAGCGCGCGAGGAAGCGGCGGAGGGCCGCCTCCTTCGCCCGCAGGGCGGCGATGAGGCCGAAGAGCCCGGCTATCATGAGCGCCGCCGCGGTTCGGAAGGCGAGGCTCGGCAGGTAGCCCGGATTGAAGAGACCGTCCCAGAAGCTCCCGGTCGCGAGCCAGCGGCCCGGCGTGAGCATGAAGCTGAGGATCCCGTCGATCACGGCGAGGGAGAGCCAGGCCGCCGCCGCGTAGATCCAGCCGATGGCGAGGTGCGTCCGCGCGTCGAGCCGGTCCCAGAGATAGTGGTATATGAGGAGGGCGACGATCTCGACGATGAAGAAGACCCACTCGGTCGCCCAGCCGAACACGAACTGATGGATGAGGGCGCTGGTACCCGCGCTCTGGACGAGGGCGATCGTGAACCAGATGCCCACGCCCGTCATCCCTCCCGCGACCATGGTCAGGAGGAGGAAGAACTTCGTGAAGCCCTTGACGGAGGCGAGGAGCGCTTCGTCCCGGCGGCGGCGCGCGATAGTCTCCGTGACGATGAGGAATATGCCGCCGCCGACCGCGAAGTGCGCGATATACACGTGGATGATGGACACGAGGGCGATGATGAGTCCGCCATCGATCCCGGGGATTACCCAGGCGGGGTAATTCATTTCGAGCCTCCCGCCGTTCCGCTCGGCTTGAAGGCCGCCTTGATCATCCAGGCGAGAACCCCGATGCCGACGGCGAAGACTCCGACGAAGAGCGCGAGCGGCCCGTATTGCGGCTCGACCTCGAGGGCCTCGGCGGAGAAGACTTCGGACAGGGCGCTGGAGCGGATGACGTCCCGCATGAGGACCATGACGATCATGACCGGCACGAGGATGATGGCCGCTATCTTGAACTTGCCCATGATCGCGTGGGCGAGGAGCCCGACGGCGAGGAGGACTCCGACGAGGAGGAGGGTCGTGGCGTAGGCCGAGCCGCCCATGAAGAGCCGCTTCGCTTCGACCGGGAGCGTCCCGAGCCAGGCGAGGCCGGCGAGCATCTGGATCGACGTGAATATCCAGAAGAGCCTGAGCCCGGCCGCCTTGGCGAAGTCGTCGGAGCCCCTCCCGCGCTTATCGCGGAAATGGGCCCAGGCGCTCCAGGAGATCGAGGCTCCCGCGAGGGCCCCGATCACGAAGTGGAAGAAGCGCGGGAAGAGCGTGGGGTCGGACAGGTTGAGCATGAGCCCCCGCTTGTCGGCGAAGTAGAGCGGCCACCGCCCGTAGCGGAGCATGAGGCTCATGTTGTTCACGTAGATGAAGGCGATGGCGAGGAGGAGGAGGGCCGAGATCGCGGACCATGCCGCGCCGACGCGGGCGCCCTTGCCCCGCATGAGATAGGCGGCGTAGTAGGCGAGTATGAGGAGGGGGACAACCGCGAGCCAGTAGGTGGCCATGAGGACGCTCGACGTGTAGAAGAACTGCCCGAAGAGGACCTGGACGAAGAGGAGGGGCGGGACGCCGAGGTTGACCGCGAGGGCGATAGTCGTAGGCAGGTTGGAGGAGGCCGGCGCGATTTCCTTGCGGCGCAATCGGTAGACCGCGTTGAGGATGCTCCCGCCGAGCGCGATGTTCATGAGGAAGAGATGGAGGAGGAAGGTGATGGTGAGGAGGATCCGGAAGACGAGGCTCGGGACTTGGAGGGATTCGGGCCTAGGGATCAGGTCGACTCCGTTCATGGGTTCCTCCAGGCCATCGAGTTTAGCGGGACGTCGCGCCTCTCCGCAATGGGCGCGACTCGAGCTTCCGCCGCGGCCGCTTGAAGCGGCCGGCGAAGGCCGTGTATCGTTCCCGAGGAGGGCGAGGGCATGGGCGACATCGGTTCGGTGCTGATCGTGGGGGCGGGCGCCGTCGGGGCCGCCGTCGCCTCCGTCCTGCGCAGGGGGGAAGGCGTGCGGATAAGCGTCCTCGCCGACACGAGCCGCGCCGATCGCTACGCCGCCGAGGGCTTCGTGCTCAACGGCGAGCGCCTTTTTTTCCCCATCCTTCCCGCGGGAGCTCCTCCGCCTCGGGGCGAAAGCCCCGACCTCGTCATCGTCGCCGTGAAGAGCCGCAACCTCCCTCGGGCTATCGCCGACATGGCGCCCTACGTGGGAGACGAGAGCCTCGTCCTCTCCCTCCTCAACGGCATCACCAGCGAGGACGAACTCGCCGCCGCCTTCGGCCGCGAGAAGGTCCCCTACGCGATGATCCTGGGCATCGACGCCGTCCGAGAGGGGAACGCCACGAGCTTCTCCTCCTCGGGCAAGATCCACTTCGGCGACGCGCGCAACCCGAAGGGCGCCTGGAGCGACCGGGTGTCGCGCATCGCGTCCCTCTTCGACCGCTGCCGTATGGGCTACTTCGTGCCGGAGGACATGGTCCGCTCCCTCTGGTACAAGTTCATGATCAACGTGGGGATCAACCAGGCATCGGCCGTGCTCCGCGCGACCTATGGCGCCTTCCAGCGCCTCCCCGAGGCCAAGGCCGTAATGGAGGCCTCGATGCGCGAGGTCGTCGAGCTGTCTCGCGCCCTCGGGACCGGCCTCGTCGATTCCGACGTGGAGGCCTGGGGGGCGACGCTTCGGGGACTGTCCCCCGACGCCAAGACCTCGATGCTCCAGGACGTGGAGGCCGGCCGGAAGACCGAGGTCGAAGCCTTCGCTGGGGTGGTGATCGCCCTCGGCGAGAAGGCGGGCATACCCACCCCCGTCAATCGCCTCCTCTTCGACATGATACGAACGATAGAGCAGTCCTACTGAGCCGTGCTATCATCCCCCCATGGCCCCTTCGATCCTCTGGTACGACCTCGAAACCTTCGGGCTCGAATCCCGCTATGACCGCATAGCCCAGTTCGCGTCGATCCGGACCGACGAGAGCCTCGAGGAGCTCGGCGACAAGACTCTACTCTACTGCCGCCCCAGCCCCGACTACCTGCCGAGCCCCCTATCCTGCCTCGTGCACGGGATCACTCCGCAATTCGCGGCGGCTAACGGTCTCTCCGACTACGAGTTCGCCGCGGCCCTCCGCGCCGCGATGAGCGCCCCCGGCACGACGACCGCCGGCTACAACTCCCTCCAGTTCGACGACGAGTTCGTGCGGAGCCTGCTGTACCGGAACCTCTTCGATCCCTACGAGCGCGAGTGGCGCTTCGGGAACAGCCGCTGGGACCTCATCGACCTCATGCGCGCCGCCCGCGACCTCAGGCCCGAGGGCTTGGTCTGGCCCGAGGACGAGGAGGGCAGGCCCATCTTCACCCTCGTCGCCCTCGCCCGCGCGAACGGCATCCCCCACGAGTCGGCCCACGACGCGAGCTCCGACGTCGCTGCGACTATCGGCCTCGCGAGGCTCCTGCGCTCGAGGCAGCCCAAGCTCTACGAGTGGTACTGGACGCATCGGACCCGCGACGCGCTCCGGCCCCTCGTGGACCTCGTCGACCGCGCGCCCCTCGTCCATACCGCCGCGGGCTACACCTCGGAACGGGGCTGCACGACCTTGGTGGCCCCCGTCGCCATGGACCCCGAGAACCGCAACCAGCTCATAGCGATCGACCTGCGCTTCGATCCGACCGGAATCGTCGGCCTCGACGTGGAGGAGCTCAGGCGGCGCGTCTTCACGAAGAAGGCCGAGCTCGACGAGGAGCGCGTCCCCCTCGTGCGCATCCGCCTCAACCGCTGCCCCTTCCTCGCCCCCGTGAGCACCCTGAGCCCAGAGGCGGCCGGCCGCCTCGGCATCGACGTGCCGGCCTGCCTTCATCACCTCAAGATCATCAAGACCGAGGGCGAGCTCCTGCAGAAGATGGTGGCGGTCTTCGAGATGCGGGAGAGCCCGGAGGAAATGGACGATCCGGAACTCAGGATCTACTCCGGCTCCTTTTTCTCGGACGATGACTCGCGCGCTTTCGACAAGATCCACGAGCGCATCGCGGGAGCGGGCCCGGCCGCCGCCAAGGCAGCCCTCTACAGGATGAAGTTCGACGACGACAGGCCCGCGCAGCTCCTCAGGCGTCTCTACGCCCGCAATTTCCCCGAGACCATGGGTGAGGCAGAAAAGGCGAAGTGGCGCTCCTTCTGCGCGGGCCGCCTCCAGCTGCCGCCCCTCCCGGGCGCGACCGACCTCGCGACCTACGGCAAGGTAATCGCGCAGCGCCTCGAGAAGCCCGACACGCCGGCCAGGGAGAAAGGGCTCCTCCTGGAGCTGCTGGCCTACAAGACCGCGCTCGAGAAGGAGATCATGGACTATTCCGAAAAGGCCTAGCAGCCGCGCTTTTGCTGTTGAAATGCCGTCTGCCGTCGATGATGCTTAAGCGGGGCGCTCTTTTATTCGACGCGCCGCATGCCCGCAACGGCAGGAGGTCTCCCAATGAACGCCGAGTCCCTTTCCCGCATCGACGGCTTCCTGTCGTCGGCCATCGCGGAGCTTTTTGCGTCCCATGGGCTCAAACTGAAGGAAAACGAGTACAGGGGCCAGGGCATCGACGTGCCCTTCGCGTCGACGATCGGCTTCACCTCCGCTCGGCTCATCGGCGTCCTCGTCCTCACCATCGGCCGCGATCTCGCCGAACGGAGCCTGCCGGCGAACTTGAGGGAGGGAGCGGCGTCCGACGAGATCATCGCGGATTGGACCGGGGAGCTGTCGAACCAGGCTCTCGGCCGCCTCAAGAACCGTTTTTTTTCGGCGGGGATCGAAATAACGCTCTCCACGCCCACGGTGTTCGCGGGCAAGGAGCTTCGGCACTTCTCCCAGCCTTCAGCCATCTACCGCAGCATCATGTTCGAAGGGGAGGGCTCCCTCCTCGCGGAGTTCCAGGCCGATTGCCGGGACGATTTCGAGATCGGGGAAGCCGCGCCCGGCGCCGAGGATAGCCCTCCCGAGGGAGAAGTCATGTTCTTCTAGGCGGCCTCCTCATATCCCTCCTAGCGGGGGGAATCCGCCAGCAACGCCTCGAGGCTCTCCCTCGCCGCGCGTATCGATTCGGGCTCGCCTTCCTCGATGACGGCCAGGAACCAGGCTATCGCCCGGCCGAGCTCGTCGCGCGTCCTGCCCTTGCTCTCCTGGTAGCGGAGGTCCGCCCGGGCGAGGAGGGCGGCGTTGGGCAACTCCTCGGCGGGCTTGATCTTGAGCTTCTGCAGCTCGGCCCGCGCCTTGGCGATATCGGCCTCGCTCATGCCCTCGGCGCAGTTGCGCGTAACGAGGACGCTCCTCGTCTTCCCGGTCGCCTGCACGGTGGCGTCCACCTCGAGGAGCCCGCTCAGGTCGTAGGTGAAGCGCACTTCCACGGACCTGTCCAAGCCTTCGCCGAGGGGAATGTCCTGGACCCGCAGCTCGCCCAGCTTCGCGTTTTTCTCGACGGTGGCGTGCTCGCCCTGGTATATCCCGATGAGTATCTCGGTGGCCGCGGGGCTGATCGGCACGAAGCTCTTCGTTCGGCTGCAGGGGATCACCGTGCCGCGTCCGATGATGGGGCTGTACAGGTCGCCCACGATCACGTCGCCGTGCAGGTAACCGACGTCGGTGCCGAGGCTGAAAGGCGCGATGTCGGTGACTACGAGCTCCTTCACGCCCTCGTCGCCCTGCATGAGGCCGGCGGTCAGCGCCGCGCCCAAAGCAACCGCCTCGTCCGGAGCCACGTCCTTGCGCGGCTGCCTTCCGAATATCTCGACGGAGAGCCGCGTCATGAGGGGCAGCCTCGACGAGCCGCCCACGAGGAGGACCTCGTCCAGGTCCGAGGCCTTCCATTTCGAGTCGGCGAGGCAGCGCCGGATCGGCGCCTCGAGCCTGGCCGCGAGGCCGAGCCAGGCGGAGTCCGCGTCGGCGCGGGAGATCGGCACCGAGAGGTCGCGGCGCTTTCCGCCCTTCACGCTCATGTCCGCGAGGACGATCTCGGCGCGCTCCTCGAAGGACAGGAGCTTCTTCGCCCTCTCGCAGGCGCGCGTCAGGCGATCGGACGCTATCGGGTCCTCCGCGAGCTTTACGCCATCGGCCTCCAGCCGCTCGCGGGCGAGGCGGGCGAGGGCTTCGTCGAAGTCGACGCCGCCCAGTCGCGTGTCCCCCGCCGAGGCGGTTATCTCGATGATGCCCTCCGACAGCTCGAGGCAGGTCACGTCGAAGGTGCCGCCGCCCAGGTCGAGCACGACGATCCGCTTTTCCTCGTCCAGCCGCGAGTAGCCGAAGGCTATGGCCGCCGCGGTGGGCTCGTTCACGAGCCTGACCACCTCGAGGCCGGCGATCTCCGCGGCGATGCGCGTCGCCTCCCGCTGGGCCTCGCCGAAGTAGGCCGGCACGCTGATGACCGCCTTCGAGGCCGCGTAGCCGAGATGGCGTTCGGCCTGGGCCTTGAGCGAGGATAGCACCGCGGCCGAGAGCTCCTCTGCCCTCCAGGCTCGATCGCGCATGGCGTAGATAGCCGCGGTGCCCATGTCGCGCTTGAATGAACGCGCCCCCGAGCCCGGGTCGAGGGAAGTCCTGTCGCGCGCGAGGGCTCCGGTGAAGACGGTTCCGCCCGAGTCCACGTAGACAGCGCTGGGCACGAGGATGTCCCCGCTCGCGTCCGGGATGAGGGTCGGCTTCTGGCCCTGCATGCAGCCGACGAGGGAGTAGGTGGTGCCGAGGTCAATTCCCAGTATCGTTTCCATGCTTGTCCTCTCCGTTTTCCTTCGCCTCGCCGATCATGCCGCGTGAATCGTATTTCAGCTTCTTTTTATACACCTTCTCGAAGAAGCGTAGGCGTATGGCCGCGGCTTCCTTCTGGTCGCCCTTCGCCCAGGCCTTCTGCAGATCGTTTAGCACGAAAGCGTCGAACTGCGCCGGGTCGAGACCGTTCTTGAGCTCGGCCTCGCCCGGCGGCCAGGTCGATTTGAAGGGAGGGCTCGGCGGGTTCTGAAAGGCTTGAAAGCCGGTCCCGGCGCCGCTCCCCGCGCCGCTCCCGCTCGGCGCTCGCGATAGCGCGATGAAGAAGCCTATGAGTATCACAAAGACCAGGAGCACTGCCTTCACCGTCGCCTTGAAGGTGCTTTCTTTGCTCGGCTCCCGGTGCGGGGCGGGCGGCGGATCGGCGATGAGGCCCCTCGATGCGAGGGCCATCACCCGGGCATTAATCCCGTTGCGGTAGTCGGTCATGAGCGTCTGCGCCTCCGCGGCGATGAGCTTCTTCGTCCAGGAATTTAGTATCGACTCGGGTATGTCCGGCATGTCGGCGTAGCTCGTAGACCTGTACGCCCATTCGACGATCGAGAGGCAGTACTCGACCTCGGCGTCAAGGAGCTCGCTCCACAGCCCGTGGGCCTCGCGCGCTATGCGCCAGGCGTGGATATCCGAGGCCGACATCGCCCGAGAGCCCTCCTCGTCCGAGAAGGCCGAGTCCAGACGGGCGTAGGCCTCTTCGCGAGGTCCTTTCGAACGCGCGCGCGTCGCGTCCGTCCACTGGGCGAAGAGGGCCCACAGGGGATCAAGGGGCGCGCCCGGTGGCGATGACTCCTCTTCGCGCGGCGGCTCGGCTGTGTGAAGCGCGGCTTCGGGAGGCGCGGCGCGGGGCGGCAGGTCGGGCGGCTGTCCATCTCCTGGAGTTAGCGGCGCGTTGCGCGGAATAGGCGAGGCGCCTCGGTCGAAGGAGAAAGGGCTCGATCCGAATGGAAAGTCCGACTCGCCCGAGAAGTATGCCTCGAAGGTCTCCCAGGCCTCGCGCACGCGCTTGAAGCCCTCTGGGTCCGCCTCGGGCTTGTGCGATTTCACCAGGGCGCTATAGGCCTTCTTGGCCTCGAACCTCGTCGTGGGTAAAGACAGGCCCAAGATTTCAGCGGCCTCGCTCAGCAGCATGGCGGTGTAGCTCGATCGCTCATCGCGCGTTGAGCTCATCTACGAGTTTCTTGAGCTCGGCCTCAGAACCGTGGAGCATGAACTGCAGGCGATCGTAGACCGGCGTCCTGATCCGGGCCGAGGCTACGAGCTCGCCGCGAACGAAAACCCCGAGGAGCTTGCCGATATTGTCGGAGGTCGCCTTCTCGAACCCCTCGGCGGTCTCGGCCTTGAGAGTGATATCGACGATGAGCCTCGAAAATATCTCGTCTTTCGCGAGAACGGCCTTCGCGACACCCTTCTCGCTGACGAGGACCTCGTCGGAGAGGTACAGGGGTTTGGCCGATCCGCGCATCGCACTTTCGCGGAGACTCGGGGCTGGCGAGTCGTCGCCGAGGCTGATCCTGAGGAGGGCCGCCGTTACGGTAGGCGAAGCCCTGGCGTCAGCGTTAGGCGCGCTCGCCGCGACGCGGAAGCCGCAGCAGTTGTTCGCGTGGGAGGCATATTCGACCGACTTGAAATAAGGCTCGAGAGCAGCTTCATCGCTCCACGAGAATCCTTTAAGGACTTTATGGAAGACGATGTCGCCTCCGGTGGGATCGGTAGCATCGCCGGGCTTGACCTCGTCCCAGTCCCAGCACCACTGGGCTACGTCGCCGCCCATGTCGTAGAGGCCGAGCTCGTTAGCCGCCTTGGTACCGACGGGCTTCGGAGCGCCCAGAGCCGCGCCTCCGAACCATGCGACCTTTGCCGGCTCGTCGCCCCCAGCGTAGCGGTAGTCCCGGCTCGAGCTCCCTCCGCGTGCGGCGAACTCGTACTCAGCCTCGGTGGGCAGGCGGTATCCGTTCGCGCCGAAGTCGCAGCGGATATCCTCGCCCATGCCCGAGTTCCATCCGGCTTTCCAGGCGCGAAAGTCCGTCTTCCCTCCCAGAGAGTAGCAGGGCGCGCGGCCATCCTTCTGCGAGAGCCAGTTGCAGTAGGCGATAGCGTCGAGCCAGCTCACGCAGGTCACGGGCAAGCTCGCGGAGACGCTATAGCCGGGAGATCTCCAGCTCGCGCCGCTCTTGTGGCCGCAGCCCGAGGCCGAGACTATGAAGGCCGAGCCCGCTAGCTCGGCGCTCGTCTTGTATTTGGTCGCCTGGACGAAGGCCGAAAAATCCCGCAGCGTGACGGCCTCCTTGGCGATGTAGAAAGGACTGAGCGTTACGCGCCAGACCTTATCGCTTGCCGTCTGGTTCGGGGCGAGGAGATCGATGGACCGAGGGTTCCCGAAGCCGAAGGAGCCTCCACCCACGCGGACCATATCGGGAGCCGCAACGGCGGCTTGCGCCGAGGCCAAGGCGGCCAGAGTCGAGACGATGAACGCGGCTATTATATGATGATGCTTCATGTCGGCATGATGGCATGATTTTATTGCAGGAGGGAAGGCCCGGGCCCGCCGCGCGTCCCGGCGGATCAGGCCCTGGTGACCCTGGAGGCGCATGCCCGCCTCCGTGTTATACTTTCCATAAACGCTTTATAAATGGGAGGAGCCATGAGAGCTCGATTAAGTATCGCGTTGATCCTGCTCGCGTTAGCTGCCGCGGCGCAGGGGTCTGACCCTACGCGAACGACATAAGAGCTGGCGATGAGGCGCGATTTTCAGATGCGGGCCGTCAATATCTGGCCGCTACGCAAACTGGCGAGAGAATATCTTCGACTCACGGCGATGCGCGTCTTGGGAATACGGATCGAAAGAAGATGGGTCTGCGGTCCGGCGATCAGGAACTGGATCAAGGACCGCGAGGATCTGTGGGGTACGCCGATAACTCGCGTCGCGCTCCGAAAGTCGGGGCAGAAAGTTCGATTCAGCCACTCGCTCGTGCTGCGCGCGGATCATTCTATTTATCAAGGGCTCCTCGATGGCGACCAAGAGCTTGTCGTCTGGGAAAGAGCCCTGCTTTTTAAAAAAGGGACATGGCTTCACTTTCACGAATCGGGAAGTATCGAAAAAGGAACGCTCGCCTCGGAGTTGGCAATCGAAATCCGAGGCATCCCTTGCCGCCTGTCCCACGGCAGCGAGATCGGATTCCACCCGGACGGTCGCCTGAACTTCTGCCGGATAGAAAGTGTCGAGTTCCCTGGAGGCGACGAAGCTCCGGCGCTGTGCGCGGGACGCTATATCTACTTCGAGCCCGACGGCAGCATCGCGCGCGACGAGATAATCTGCAGACAGCTCTATTCGCCGATTGTATTCTAGGGCAGGAAGCCGCTCCGTGACACTCGCGTCCGGCGCCGCATGCGCGGTCATGCCCTATTGCCCGAGTGAGCGCGAAGAGTCCCGAGCGAGCTTGGGGCCTGACCCTTGACCACGCATGCCCGAGCCGCGTCGCTCCCGCAGTATCGGCCGGCGAAAAGGTCCCCGGATTGGACGGTATGATAAATATAATCGCGCTTCTCGATAATAAGATTGACGTCGTCGGATTTCAAGAAGAAAATGCCTACGCCATACTCATGACAATGTATTGAAAACAGGAGGCGGGTCGATGGAATCTAGCATAGGATCCGTACCGGAGGATTATCCCTACCGGGACAATTTGGGCGAGCTCAACGCATACCTCGGAAGCGCTGTCCTCGACCCCCTGGTAAAAATGCTCAGGATGGACAAAACCATCCGGCTCTTCGTCTTGCCGACCTATGCCGTCGATCCTCTGATTGTCGTTTCCGCTGCCGGAGACCCGGTGATCCTGTTCGACCATATCGCCATCATCCTCGCCCAGCTCTATTTCCGGTCGATCTTGATCTGTTCGAGCCTTGTCGCCGAGGGCGAGGGCGAAAAGACCACTATTTACTATCAAAAGATCTACTCGGTGTTGGTCAAGGTGTATTCCGAGAGAGAGCAGCTCGCGAAAAGCGTCATGGAAATTAACGGTATCGAGGAATCGCTCGGGATAAATCAATCCCTCGATGATTATCGCAGTTTGCTTCATGGAGCTTTTTGCGCGGCCTTCGAGCAATTCCTCCTTCTGCGAACCTTGTCGTTCGTGCGAAGCGACCGCTTTATTAGCGCGACGCATGCGAAGCGTCAGTATCCCGGAGGAGAGATCGACGTAGTCGAAATGAGCCCCGACTGCGTTTCATCGTTCGACGTCGATGGCCTGAGCTCCTTTTACAAAAGGATCGGATCGATGGGCATCGCGATCGGCCTGGAAAAAGAGCTGGCTATCAGCGCCACGATGGCGTATTTCACGATAGTCGCTTTGCTCGAGAAGAACGGGGCCTTCCAATCCGGGGCGGAAGGCTATCGCTCGGCCCGGGATAGATTGTCCTTCATCCGCAAGTCGCTTTCCGGCTGGCGCTACGCTCCGCTCAAAAAGGCGGTGGACGATGAAATTGAGACGGTCGACACCTTGCCCGACCTCGGATATTTATCGTTCATGGACATGGCCTTCGGAGCGATCATGGGAGGCGCTAAGCCGGAAGGGATCTAATATCCGCTAGGGAGGGCGAGTGGCGCCCCGCGGCCGTGATACACGTGAACAAAGGATAAAATATGTGAACCAAGACCTGTATCAGAAAGCGATCGCCTTCGCCGCTCACGCGCACCGCGACCAGAAGGTGCCGGGGACCGACTACTCCTATGTCGTGCATCTCGCCAACGTCGCCGCGGAAGTCGGGCTCGCCATGGCCAAGGAGGACTTGGGCGACGCTTCGGAGGGAAGGTCTACCTCGGCGTCCTCGCGCTGACGAAGGACAAGAGCCTGCCCGAGGCCGAGAGCATGGCGGACAGCCTTGCGCGCATCAAGGAGCGGGGCAGGGAGATGGCCTGCGTGAAGATGGCCGATCGCATCGCGAACCTCCAGCCTCCGCCCGCCCACTGGGACCGCGAGAAGAAGGAGTGCTACCTCGCCGAGGCCAGGACGATTCACGCCGAGCTCTCCTTCGCCTCTAAGCATCTCGCGGACAGACTCTGGGCAAAGATCGAAGCCTACAAGGCCTATTGAGGGTTCGGGCAGAGGATCGGAAGCGCGATGCAGCCCCTCGTCGGTAGCTCGACTATCCTCTCCCGCGCGGACGCGCAATTGTCGCTGCATGAAGACGGTTCGGTGAGCTCAGGCTACCTAGTCGGCCCAGCCCTCGTCTCGGTAGAGGGCTGGACGATCGCATTCGGCCGCGGTCCGCGCCTCTAAACCTGATCGAGGGTCGGGTTATCAAGGGCAGGGGTCGGGTGGTTCCCGTGAGCTGCGGGGATGAAGTCGGAGCGGGCCGCCTCGATATCTACTGCGCCGACATAAGGCTCATGATCGTTCACGCGAGCGCGGAGGAGGTTATATGCTGAGCGAGAGCGGTAGCTATCTTCGTCTCAACCTGGCCTCAGTTCCCAGGGAGGACAAGGAGGCGGTAGTCGATCTCGTCCGCGTCCTCGTAGCCCTGTCGGTCAAAGCCCGCCATGAGGGCTTGCTTTCCCTCGGGGAGGATGTCGACGCGAGGGGCGGAACTCGCGTTGTCCGATACAGGTTCTGCTTCTCGCGGCTCGGAAGCTGAGGCGCGCATAGTCATGCCATTTATGCGCGAGGCGGAGAGCGGCTTCAACGAACTCTCGAGCGTCGACGCGGGCATCGCGAGGCTGATCGAGGGCGGCGATCGAGATGTCGCGGTCGAAGCCATGGTCACGGCCGAGGACTTCAGCAGGCTCTTCGGACTCGCGACCGACGAGGACCGGCGCATCGCCCTCGTTCGAGGCCTGTACGAGCGGGTATCCCTCCTCAAGCCGGGAAAGGGCTCGGCAAAGGCGCGCGATCGTCGTGCCTCGAGCGGCTTCGCGCGATTCCGCATCCTCATTCCAGCCCGTATCTCTTGATCTTGTTCTGAATAGTCCGTCGGCTTATGCCGAGCTCCTCGGCGGCCTTGCTCCGATTGCCCTTCCACTTCCCGAGCGCGCGCCGTATCGCGTCGCGCTCCATCGAATCGAGCGAGGAAGAGTCGACGGACGGGGCGGGGTCGGCCGCGCTTGAATCGACGGGCGAGGCGCGCTCCTCTCCCCGCGGGCTCCTCCTCATGGCGAGCTCCAGATCGGAGGGGAGTATCTCGTCGTTCTCGCAGTAAATGAGGGCGCGTTCGAGGATGTTCTCGAGCTCGCGTACGTTGCCGGGGAAAGAGTAGGCCATAAGCGCCTGCACCGATCCTTCGCCGAGCCGGGCCCCGCCTTTCTTCATGCGCAGCTTGAGTTTCTCCAGGACGTGGCTCGCGAGGACCGGGACGTCGTCCAGCCTGTCCCTGAGGGGCGGCACTTCGATGCGCACGACGTTGAGGCGATAATAGAGGTCTTCCCTGAAGCGCCCCTCGCGTACCAGCGCCTCGACGTCCTTGTTGGTGGCCGACAGTATCCTCGCCCCGATGGGAATATCGCGGATGCCGCCGAGGCGGCGTATCTTCCGATCCTGCAGGACGCGCAGGAGCTTGACCTGGAGGGGCGGCGGCATCTCGCCGATCTCGTCGAGGAAGAGCGTGCCCGAGCCGGCCAGCTCGAAGAGGCCCGTCTTGCGCGCGTCGGCTCCCGTGAAGGAGCCCTTCTCGTGGCCGAAGAGCTCGCTCTCCATGAGGCTCTCGTGGATGCCGCCGATGTTCACGGCGATGAAGGGCTCGTCGGCCCGAGAGGAGAGGGCGTGGATCTCCCGCGCGACCACTTCCTTCCCGGAGCCCGACTCTCCCGTGACGAGGACGGTCGTGTCGGTGCGGGCGATCTTCTCGATCGCGCGGCGCAGGGCGCGGGCGGTCTCGCTCTCCCCGACCAGGCGGGAACTCGGGGCGGCCGTGCGCGAGCCGGCTTCGATGCGGTCCTCCAGCTTCCGGTTCGCGACGGCGATCCTGATCTTATGGACGAGCTCGTCGGGGTCGAAGGGCTTGATGAGGTAGTCGACAGCGCCGGTCTTGAGCGCCTGGACCGCGTCGTGAATCTCGCCCAGGGCCGAGATCATGATCGCCGGGCATCGGATCCCCTCGTCCCGCATGATCTCGAGGAGCTCCTGCCCGCCCATCCTCGGCATCCTGAGATCGGTCACCAAAGCGTCGAAGGACTCGGTGCGGAGGAGCTCGGCCGCCTCCGCCCCGTCGGAGGCCGGCGCCGACTCGATTCCCTCGAGCTCGAGGAGGCGTCGGATGGATTCTCGGATGTTCTGCTCGTCGTCTACCACGAGTACTCTCATTCCAGTTCTCCCTTCGCCGCGGGCAGGAGCACCCGGGCCCGGCAGCCTCCGCCGGGCCGCGCGGAGAGGGTAACCGTCCCTCCAGCCGCCTCGACGAATCGCTTGCTGACCGAGAGGCCTATCCCCGTGCCCCTGCTTTTCGTCGTGAAGAAGGGGTCGAAGAGCTTGGCCGCGGCTTCCGGGGCGAGGCCCTCGCCGCGATCGAGGACTTCCACGAAGGCCTTGCCCTCGGCCGCGCCGACTTCGATCGATATGCCCTCCTCGGGGCCGCCCGCCTCGAGGGCGTTGCGCACGAGGTTCTCGAGGACCGAGCGGAGCCGCTCGGGGTCCATCGACACGCGGGGAGGATGCTCGGCCGCCGGCGCGAGGACGTTCCTCCCGCAGAGCCTCATGCCGACCTCGAGGGCGAGCTCCGCGGGATCGACGGGGCGCGGATTGCCCTCAGGATCGCGAAGGTAGTCGCCCACGCGGTGGCTCAGGGCCGAGAGGCGCTCGACCTCGTCGTTGATGATGCCGATCTCCCGCTGCGCGGCCTGCGGGAAGGTCTTCTCGAGGATGCGCGTCTGCAGCCGGATGGAGAGCAGCGGATTCTTGATCTCATGGGCCAGCGTGCTCGCCGCCGTCCCTAGGACTACGAGGTTCTTCTGCTCCTCGATGCGGCGCCGATATTCGGCGTTGCGGAGGAGGAGGCCGCGGACGAAGAGCACGAGGGCGGCGAGGGCGAGCTCGGCGAGGGGAAAGAGCGCGCTTCCCAGGCGGCGGCCCGCCCAGTACGCGGACTCGCGGATCTCCAGCCGGACAACTTCCGCGTTGCGCATCGTCGTGAAGAGGAAGCCCCTGCGCTGCGGGCCGTTGCGCTCCTCGTCGCCGAAGGCGCGACGCATCATGCCCATGCCCGGCATCCTGGGCGGCGGCGGTGCCATCGGCCCCGCGCGGAAGGGATGGAAGGAGAACACCAGCGAGTCGTTCTTCGGGTTGTTGATATAAGAGCGGGCCGGCTCGCCCTTTGGCCTTTCGTCCGGGCCCGATTGCGGGAAGGTCGCCGGCGTCTCTCCCCAGGAGTAGACGCGGCTTCCGTCCTCGGCGTAAGCGCCCAGGCCGATGACCTTCTTCTTGAGCGCCTCGACGTCCTCGATCGCCGAGCCGAAGTCCTCGTGGTCGCGCAGGCTCGCGAGGAGGAGGTTCATGGTGCGCTCGGCGTCGTTGCGGACTTCGAGCCGGTCCCGTTCTTGGATGCCCTTGAAGATCACGATCGCGAAGGACGTGAGAAGGGCGAATGCGAGGAAGGCGATGCCGAGCGTGGCCATTTTCGCCCTCTCGGCGGCGCCCCTCGCCGCGGGCTGCCTTTTTCCGCTCATGGTATCGCCGCCAGGAGCCCGGACTCGTCTTCGAGGCCCGCGTAGCCGCGGATGTTCGAGAGATCGGCGAGGAAGGTATATCTGGCGCTTATAAGCGCGGTCCTGTCGGCGCTTACGAGGGCTTCGGCGGTCGAAAGATCGGAGGCCGTGGCGGCGGAGAGCTTGAATTTTTCCAGGACGTTCGCGTAATTGCTCTCGGCATATTCGAGGGCCTTGGCGGAAGAGCCTACGGCCCGCGCCGAGGCGAGCCATTCGTAAACGGCCTGTACGACGCTGAGCTCGAGGCTCCGCAGCCCCTCGCTCCCATCGAGCTCGGCCTGCTCGGCCGCGACCTTCGCGGAATCTACGGCGTTCTTCGTATTCCATAGGTCGAGGCTGAGCGAGGCGGTGAGCGAGACGCTGCCGGTAGAGACGAGCCCCGAGCTCTTCGAGTACGCGTAATCCTGAGAGATACCCGCGGTCAGCGACGGCAAATAGGAAGCCTTCGCGGCCAGAATCGCCGCCCGAGCCTGGCCGCTCGCGAGGGCGTAGCTCGAGAGCGTCGGGTTGTTCTTCCGCGCCACGGCGACGACGTCCGAAGCCAACTTGTCCATCGCGGCGGCGTCGAGGGCCGACATTTTTTTCATGACGTCGTCGTAGCTCGCGAAGTCGATCTGCCGTAGCGCGGTCGCCGCGGGGAGGCCGGTGATCGAGGCGAGCTTCGCCCTGGCCGAGGAGAGGGTCTTTTTCGCGGTCGTGAGCGCGGTCTCATAGCCTGCGGTCTCGGCCTCCGTCTGGAGGAGGTCGGACTTCGAGAGATTTCCCGCGTCGGCCTTGGCCTGGGCGATCTGCAGGCGCAGCCCCGCCGCCTCGAGGTCGCCGGCCGCGGCGTTCACGGAGGCCTCGGCCGCGAGGGTCGAGAAGAAGGCGGAATCGGCGTCGCCGACGAGCGATACTCGGGTCCCGCGCAGCGCTTCCCGAGCCGCCTCCGTCGCAAGGTTGTATTTCTTGACGAGGGCAGGATTTTTCCCGCCGTCGAATACGGTTTCGGAGGCGGAGAGCTTGGCGGACTCGCCGATGGAGTCGGAGAGGGATCCCGCGCCGTCGCCATAGGCCAGGGAGCCGCCCGCGCCGGCCGAGAGGGAGGGCAGGGCCGCGTAGAGCTGCCCCTTCGCCGCGAGCGCGGCTCCGTTTACGGAGAGTTCCGCCTTGCGGAGGGTCGACGATCGCGAAAGGACGAGCTCGCGCGCCTTCTGGAGCGATAGCGCCTCGTCCTCCCCGGAGACCCGCATCGCCAGTGCGGCCAAGAACAAGGCGGCTATCGCGGCTCGTGTGGCAATTCTCATTTCCATCTCCTCATCATTCGTAGCGGAGGGCGTCTATCGGGTAGAGATTGGCGGCCTTCCTCGCGGGGTAGAATCCGAAGAAGATACCCACCGCCGCGGCGAAGCCGACGGAGGCGGCTATCACGCTGGCGCTCACGAGGGTTGGCATATTCAAGAAGCGTTCCAGGCCGAAGGACAGGGCGAGGGCGAGCAAGATCCCGATGATGCCGCCCAGGAGGCTCAGGATCACCGATTCCGAGAGGAATTGCAGGAGAATGTCCCGCCTGCGCGCCCCGACCGACATGCGTATGCCGATCTCTCTCGTGCGCTCGGTAACGGAAACCAGCATGATGTTCATGATGCCGATGCCGCCGACGATGAGCGAGACGCCCGCTATCGCGGCCAGGAGGGCCGTCAGGGTCTGGGCCGTCTGCGAGGCGGTCTGGATTATCTGTGATTGATTCAACACGTCGAAGTCGTCGTCCGCCCCGGCGAGGAGCTTGTGCGACTCGCGCAGGATGCTCTCGACTTCCGCCTGGGCAGCGGTCATGAGGTCCTCGCGCATGGCGCTCATCTCTATGGAATTGATGCGACCGTCCACCATGAGCCGGTTGATGGCCGTATCGAGCGGAACCATCACGACGTCGTCCTGGTCGGAGCCCATGGCGTTCGCGCCCTTGCTCGTGAGCAGCCCCGTAACGGTGAAGGGCGTCGTGCCTATGCGGATGTGCTTGCCTATGGGATCCTGGTCCGGGAAGAGCTTCGA
>Ga0265330_10000712_pt1 | contig 21015 bp, 11 predicted proteins | sample 41919metaG_FD_202083 | JGI IMG/M metagenome (GOLD analysis project Ga0265330, IMG submission 202083) | Rhizosphere microbial communities from Carex aquatilis grown in University of Washington, Seatle, WA, United States - 4-19-19 metaG | ecosystem: Host-associated > Plants > Roots > Rhizosphere... | reverse complement strand
GCCAACTCGATCGCCGCGCCGCCATCCGAGGCGGTCTTCACGCCGTAGCCCCAAGTTTCCAGGACGCGCACGCACGAGCGCGCAAAGGTCTCGTCGTCGTCCACGACGAGAACCAGCGGCCGCAGCGCGCCCTCTGGCAATGGGCGACCCTGGGCAATTCCTGTTTTGGCATCCACGTGCTTTGCTGCCTTACGGGCCTGAGACCCGTTATGAGACTTATCGGCAAATCGACGCCGGGGTTAAGCAGGTTCTTCATCTCTTTGTGCCTGCGCGGGGCACGGCCGCCAACCCCCGATTTTCACTTGATCCATCCCATCGTCTATGCGTCGCATGCGACTTCCGTGTAGCATGGCGCCCATGCTTGGGGTGAGAGCCCTTCTCATGTTGACCTTGGCCGGCTTCAGCGCGGTCTTCACCGCGCTTTGGGGCCGTGACATCGCCCGAAAGGGGAAGCAAGGCGCCAGAGACAGGGACGCGGCAGCCGGCGACAGCACCGAGGCCGCAGCCATGCAAGCCGGGCTGCCCTCGCCAGCGCAGACGGCCATCGGTTTCGTCACGAATTTCTTCGACACCCTGGGCATCGGCTCGTACGCAACCACCACATCGATCTACAAGCTGTTCCGTCTGGTCCCCGACCGTCTCATCCCGGGAACCTTGCTCGTCGGACACATGTGGCCAACGGTGGCTCAGGCGGTGATCTATATCCACATCGTCCAGGTGGAGATGACCTCGTTGGCTCTGCTCATCGCCGCCTCGGTGCTCGGGTCGTGGTTGGGCGCGGGCGTGGTGGCGGGCTGGCCCAAGCGCAAAATCCAGATCGGCATGGGCTTTGCGCTGCTCGGGGCTGCAGGATTGATGCTGGCCAGCGCCCTGCACTACCTGCCTGGAGGTGGAGACACCCTGGGCCTGCACGGCTGGCGCATGGGCGTGGGCCTGTTCGGGAACTTTGCCTTCGGCGCCCTGATGAATCTGGGCATCGGCGCCTACGCGCCCAGCCTCATCCTGTTCGGTTTTCTGGGCATGGATCTGAAAGCGGTGTTCCCGGTGATGATGGGCTCTTGCGCCTTCATCATGCCGACCAGCGGAATTCGCTTCATCGGGCGCGGCAGCTACTCGTCCCGTGCCGCTCTGGGTCTGGCCCTGGGCGGGGTGCCCGGCGTGCTGCTGGCGGCGTATGTGGTGCGCGAGCTGAAGGTCGATCAACTTCGCTGGCTGGTCATTGCGGTGGCGACCTACAGCGCTTTGGCCTTGCTGCATTCCGCATTCAAAGATCGCCCCCGAGCCCAGCCGGCCGCACAAGGAGTTGGCTAGTGGCCCATCCTCTGTTCGCCACCAAGAGCATGGACAAGCTGCGCGCGGACGCGGAGTTCGCCCATGGCCTGAAGCGCACCTTGGGTCCCGTGGACCTGGTGTTGCTCGGCATCGGCGCCATCATCGGCACCGGCATCTTCGTGCTCACCGGCCGGGCCGCCGCTGCCAACGCCGGTCCCGCTGTCGCGCTCTCTTTCACGGTCGCGGGCATCGCGTCCGCTTTCGCGGGACTGTGCTACGCGGAGATGGCGTCGATGATCCCGATCGCGGGCAGCGCGTACACGTATTCGTATGCCACCATGGGCGAACTGGTGGCATGGATCATCGGCTGGGATCTGATCCTGGAGTACCTGGTGGGCGCAGCCACGGTGAGCGTGGGCTGGTCAGGCTACGTGGTCGCCTTCGTGGCCAACGTGACCGGATGGAAGATGCCCGCCACCTGGACCAGTTCGCCCCTGGTATGGAGCGAGGCGCACAAGCACGTCCAGTTCACCGGCGCCATCATCAACCTGCCCGCGGTGCTGATCACTTTGTTCGTCACGGCCATCCTGGTGGTGGGCATCAAGGAGTCAGCCCGTTTCAACTCGGTGATCGTGATCATCAAGGTCGCGGTGGTTCTGCTCTTCATCGCCGCCGCTGCGCCCTTCATCCGCACCGAGAACTGGCACCCGTTCATTCCCAACAACACCGGCGTCTTCGGTCACTACGGCATCTCGGGCATTCTGCAGGGCGCGACCATGGTCTTCTTCGCGTATATCGGCTTCGACGCCGTGTCCACGGCTGCGCAGGAGACACGCAACCCGCGGCGCGATCTGCCCATCGGCATCCTGGGCTCGCTTGCCATATGCACGGTGCTGTACATCACCGTGTCGCTCATCCTGACCGGGGTGGTTTCATACACCAAGCTCTCAGTTCCCCACCCTATGGCTGTCGGCATCGCGGCCACCGGCGTGCGTTGGCTGGAAACCGTGGTGGAGATCGGCGCCATCGCCGGGCTGTCATCGGTCATGATCGTCATGCTGCTGGGCCAGCCGCGCATCTTCTTCTCCATGGCGGTCGACGGCCTTCTGCCCTCGGTTGCGGCCAAGGTCCATCCCCGCTTCGGCACGCCCCACATCACCACCATCACCACTGGACTGGCTTGCGCCGTGGCCGGCGGTCTTCTGCCCATCGACATCCTGGGCGAGCTGACCAGCATCGGCACCTTGTTCGCGTTCGTGCTGGTCAGCCTGGGCGTGATGATCTTGCGTATCAAGCGGCCGGACATTCCGCGTTCCTTCAAGGTGCCAGGCGGGGCCTTTGTCATCCCGATTCTGGGCGCTCTCTTTTCTGGCGGTCTGATGTACACCGCCACCACACACACACTGATCCGGCTCTTCGCCTGGATGGCCATCGGCCTCGTCATCTACTTCTTCTACGGCCGCAAGCACTCCAAGCTGCGCAGGGGCTAGGGAGCAGTGGACAGCGCGGGACTAGATGCGAGCAAGTGACGACGGTCACGCCAATTGGCACCAGTTGCGCAGTTGCGCTTGAGCGTTATTGCGCCACGTGGTAGAGGTCGCGCCGAGGCTTAGTGTAGTCGGACGTGCCTCCTAACAATGATAGTGAGGTAGCCATGAACAGGAACCGGTTGCTCAAGCGTGCGAAGCATTCAATTCCTCCAAGCCGCGGGTTTGCTGCCCTTGGGCCAGCATTCGTGTTGCTGCTGTTGGGTGTGAGCTGTTCGAAGGTCGATACCGAGAACAACGCACAGCTCGACGTAGTGGCGTTGAGCGCGATTCCCGCTGGCAAGCACAAGCAGGTGTGCGGTGACGTGACACCCGGATCGGCGCGCTGCTACGCCCACGTCCGCACTACCTCCGCCGGCGACGTCGAGTCGTTCTCGACGCCGAGTGGCTTCGGCCCGGCCGCTCTCCAGAGCGCCTATTTGGCGCCGACCGGCGGTGCTGGCAAAACCGTCGCCATCGTCGACGCCTATGACGACCCCTACGCCGAATCCGACCTTGCGACCTACCGATCGCAATTCGGACTACCGCCCTGTACGACGGCCAACGGCTGCTTCAAGAAGGTGAACCAGAACGGTGCCACCAGCCCGCTGCCCGCCGCGGATCCAGACTGGTCAGTTGAAATCGCACTTGACCTCGCCATGGTGAGCGCCATTTGCCCAAGCTGCAACATCACGCTGGTCGAAGCCAATAGCGCCACTATGAGTGATCTCGGAACCGCCGAAAATGCCGCTGCGGCGCTCAGCCCTTCCGCAATCTCGAATAGCTGGGGCGGCAGTGAATCCTCCAGCGACACGACCTACGACTCTCAATACTTCAATCACCCCGGTATTCTCATTACTGTAAGCTCGGGCGATATGGCTACGGCGTCGAATACCCAGCATCGAGCAAGAACGTGCTCGGTGTTGGCGGAACGAGCCTGGTTACGTCCACCTCCTCACGTGGGTGGGCAGAGACCACCTGGAATGGATCCGGTAGCGGCTGCAGCGCGTACACGAGCAAGCCATCGCTGCAGACCGACCCTGGGTGCAGCAAACGGACGGTGGCTGATGTTTCCGCCGTTGCCGACCCCAATACCGGGGTTGCGGTCTACTCGTCCTACCAGGGAGGCTGGATTATTGTGGGCGGCACGAGCGCCTCGTCACCCCTCGTAGCGGCAATCTTCGCGGCCGCTGGCAAGACGACGGCTGGCAATGGCTTCCCATATACCCATACCGCTGCATTCTATGACGTAACGACCGGCAGCAATGGCAGTTGCAGCCCGGCGTATCTCTGTACGGCCCAAGCTGGGTACGATGGTCCCACGGGATGGGGCACGCCGAACGGTCAGCCTATTGCCGCCAGCAGCGATATAGCTCAGGTCTTCTCGGTGACGTTCAACCCGTCGAGCCTCGAGGGCGGCTCGACGTCCACAGGAACCATCCTGCTGACTGCTTTCGCCCCAGCCGGCGGCGCAACGGTCGCTCTGACCAACAGCGCCCCCAGCCTGGTTACCATTCCCAGCAGTGTCGTCGTTCCCGCTGGCAGCCAGAGCGTGACCTTCACGGTCACCACGGTTCAGACGTCTGCCCAGACGACGGCCAGTATTCAGGCTACCTACCCGATCGGCACTAGCGTGACGGGGACTCTGACCTTGCTCGCATCTCCGACGCCAACGTCGTTGGTGCTCTCTCCCACGAGCGTTCCCGGCGGAACGACGTCGAGCGGGACGGTCACGCTCAGCGGTCCAGCGCCGGCCGGCGGAGCCAACGTAACTCTTACCAGCAGCAACGTCGCGGCCGCCACCGTCCCAGCGACGATCAACATTCCGCAAGGGGCGACCATCGGTAGCTTCACCGTCGCAACGCTGGCTCAGACCTACTCCACGTCGGCAACGATTTCCGCGGCCTACCATGGGCTCACCCAAAGCGCGGTGCTCGCCGTGACCATGACCCCGGGCGTGTCGGCGATCAGTGTGTCTCCGTCGCTCCTCGAAGGGGGCGGAAGCGCAACTGGATACGTCTATCTCAACACCACGGCCCCAACGGGCGGCGCCGTGGTGGCGCTGTCTAGTAGCAGCGGAGCCGCCAGCGTGCCGGCGAGCATAACCGTCGCCGCGGGCCAGGCGAGTGCGACCTTCGCGATTACGACGACCTCGGTGACTGCACAGACGGCCGTGACGATTTCCGCGACCTACCCCGCGGCCTTGACCGCGACCACGACCCTCACGGTCTTGCCCTCGCCCACGCCGCTATCGGTGACGCTCGCGCCCACTTCGGTTGTGGGAGGCACCTCTGCAACGGCCACCGTGCTGCTCTCCGGCCCCGCGCCGGCCGGCGGAGCCGTCGTGACTCTCGCCAGCAGCTACGTCTCGGTCGCCACTGTCCCCGCGACGATCAACATTTCGGAAGGAGCGACCAGTGGCACCTTCACCGTCACGACACTGCCTCAGACCTACTCCACGTCGACGACGATTTCCGCAACCTACCATGGGCTCACGAGAAGCGCGACGCTCACCGTGACGCTCACCGCGACCTTGTCGTCGATCAGCGTGTCTCCGTCGCTCCTCGAAGGGGGCGGAAGCGCAACCGGATACGTCTATCTCAACACCACGGCCCCATCGGGGGGCGCGGTGGTGGCGCTGTCTAGTAGCAGCGGAGCCGCCAGCGTGCCGGCGAGCATAACCGTCGCCGCGGGCCAGGCGAGTGCGACCTTCGCGATTACGACGACCTCGGTGACCGCACAGACGGCCGTGACGATTTCCGGGACCTACCCCTCGGCGACCACCAAGACCACGACCCTGACCGTCGTGCCGTCACCCACCCCCTTGTCGGTTACGTTGGCACCGAGCACGGTAACCGGTGGCAACCCTTCGACGGGAACCGTGCTGCTCTCCGGGCCTGCCCCGGCCGGCGGCTCCGTGGTTACCCTGGCGAGCAGCCTGACCACCTCAGCGACGGTCCCCGCCAGCCTGAGCATTCCGGCGGGCGCCAGCAGCGGCACCTTCACCGTCACCACGCTGGCTCAAACGACCACGCGAACCGCGACGATTTCCGCCAGCCTCAACGGTTTGACGGCGAGCGCGGTGCTGACGGTGACGAGGGTGTTGCCCGTGGGCAACGCGACCTTCGACGCGACCTTGAAGGTGCCCCGCTGTCTGACCGCCGGTGCGTTTTGCGACACGGGCGGCATGATTGATGGGCGCGGCCCGCTGGGGCCCGAGACCAACACCCCCAACACGATCAATGCCACGTGTATCGACGGTACGGGCGGGAGCTACCACTCTGACGAGTCCCTCGATCGCCTAAAGATTTCGACCACCGATGGCAGTTTGCTGGCCGCCGGAAAGACCGCGCTAGTTGAAGCCACCGTGTGGTCCTACAGCCCTTCGGACAGCATCGACCTCTACTTTGCGCCGGATGCCACCAACCCGGTGTGGACGTTGTTGGTAACCGAGCCAACGACCGTGTCGCAACAGGTGCAGATACTTTCGACCACCTTCGTCTTGCCCAGCGCCACCTTGCCGGTCATTCGTGGCAATTTCCGCTACCTCGGCTCGCCCGGTTCTTGCACTGCGGGTGGCTACGACGATCGCGACGACCTCGTGTTTGCCCTGTCCACCGCGCCACCGGTGAACCAACCCCCGGTCGTGAACGCCGGGTCCAATCAGACCATCACCTTGCCGGCGGCGGCGAGCCTGAATGGAACGGTAATCGACGATGGCCTGCCCAACCCGCCCGGAGCGGTAACGGTTGCTTGGTCGATGGACAGCGGTCCGGGCACCGTGACCTTCGCCAACTCCGCGGCGGCGGCTACCACCGCGACCTTCTCGCTGGCGGGCAGCTATGTTCTTCGCCTCACCGCGAACGATAGTGCCCTCTCGGCCAGCTCAACCGTTACCATCACGGTCAATCCCACGCCGGTGAACCAACCGCCGGTGGTGAACGCCGGGTCGAATCAGACCGTCACCTTGCCGACGGCGGCCAACCTGACCGGAACGGTTACCGACGATGGCCTGCCCAACCCGCCCGGAGCGGTAACGGTTGCTTGGTCGATGGACAGCGGTCCGGGCACCGTGACCTTCGCCAACCCGGCAGCGGCGGCGACGACCGCAACCTTCCTTGGGCCTGGCACCTATGTCCTTTGCCTCACCGCGAACGATAGTTTCCTCTCGACCACCACATGCGTGACCATCACGGTCCTTCCCGCGCCGGTGAACCAACCACCGGTGGTGAACGCCGGGCCGAATCAGACCATCACGTTGCCGGCGGCGGCGAGCCTGAACGGAACCGTGACCGACGATGGCCTTCCCAACCCACCCGCAACGGTAACGGTTACCTGGTCAAAGGACAGCGGCCCTGGCACCGTGACCTTCGCCAACCCAGCAGCGACGACGACGACCGCGACCTTCTCGGTGGCTGGCACCTATGTCCTTCGCCTCACCGCGAGCGATAGTGCCCTCTCGGCCAATTCCCCCGTTACCATCACGGTCAATCCCGCCCCGCCGCCGGTGAACCAACCGCCGGTGGTGAACGCCGGGTCGAATCAGACCATCACCTTGCCGGCGGCAGCCAGCCTGAACGGAACGGTGACCGACGATGGCCTGCCCAACCCGCCCGGAACGGTGACGGTCACTTGGTCCAAAGCCAGCGGCCCGGGCACCGTGACCTTTGCCAACCCCGCCGCGAAGGCGACCACTGCGACGTTTTCGACGGCCGGTGCCTACGTCCTCAAACTCACTGCCGGCGACAGTGCTCTGTCGGCGAGCTCAACCGTTACCATCACGGTCAATGCCGCGCCGGTGAACCAACCGCCGGTGGTGAACGCCGGGTCGAATCAGACCATCACCTTGCCTGCGGCGGCCAACCTGAACGGAACGGTTACCGACGATGGCCTGCCCAACCCGCCCGGAACGGTGACGGTCACTTGGTCCAAGGTCAGCGGCCCTGGCACGGTGACCTTTGCTAGCCCGGCCGCGAAGGTGACCACTGCGACGTTTTCGGCGGCCGGCACCTACGTCCTCAAACTCACAGCCAGCGACAGTGCTCTCTCGGCGAGCGCCAACACCACTGTCACCGTGAACGCTGCTGGAACCGGAGCGTGCGCCGGTCTTTGCACATCCCCTACCATCTTCACCATCAACGGCAGCTACCAGTCGGGGAACCTCGGCATCGGCGCGGTCTGCTATCAGACAACCTCGGTCGTCCATGGTGGCAATTGTTCGAACTTCGCCAGCCCGCGCACCCTGAAGGTGAACGGGACGGCGGAAGCCTGCAACGGCGGCAACTGGTCGTCGATACCCGCGGCCAGAAATGGTGGCTACTGCATCCAGACCACGAGCGGCAACCAGTCGTACGCCTCGTTTGCTCTCTGGTAGCAAGAGCGGTTGATTGAATAGGTGGGGGGCTCCAGCCGCCTCTTGGGCTGGGGTCCTGTGCTACCGGCTCTCTGGCGCAAAGAGGCCCCGTTCAAATGGGCTATGCCAGTCGGTTGTCCGACACAATGTGGGAAGCCACGTCGAACGTCTGTCCGCCGCAAGAACCCGGTACCAAGTCAAAGCGACGGGCAATTCCCCCGGGAGGCATCAGGTGATCCCTGCGTGATAGCTGCGATTGACGAATACGTCCTCAGCGCCGCCCCGGGACTGGGAGCAAAATCTTGCCGCATCTCATTCGGGTCGGCCGCTGGTCTTTGGGAAACGTGTAGATCAACCGCCGCGTGCGCTCCTGCCCTGAATCAAAGGCTTCGGAGCGGTCGGCGGTCGAATTCGCCTCCGCATTCCGATCAACAGTCAGAGGTTCGCGAGCCTCGCCCTTCCCATCGAGAACGCACGCGTCGTACGAAAACGTCTCTTCCTGAGAGCTCTCGTTTCGTACGGTCACAATTGTCCAAATGAGCGTCTCGCCCTTCCCGGGATTCATGACGACCCTTTCGCCCACATACTCGTCGGGGCCTTGTGTGACTTGGCCCAGGGTGACGGCCCACCCGTCTGCACTCTTGGACACTGGGGTGTTCATCAGGACCGTGGAACAGGCCGAGAATCCGCCAAGCCACATGCCGACCAAGACCATCGTGCTGACAGGGCGCATGGATCTCATTTGCATTCCTCCAAGTCTTCGCAATGACCTTTGACCCGGATCTTGTAGGACAAGGGGCGGCCAAAGACAAGCGGGAGGGCGCGCGCACTGCCAACTATTTCTTCCTGTGCGACGGCGATTCGACGCCCAGTTCCTTGAGGGCAGCGTCGATGTCTTTGATGATGCAGGAATTGCCTCCGCGGCCGAGTACCCGGCCAATGAACCCGCCGCGATCGCCGGTGCGGGCCTTGCGCAGCGGTTCGATGGCGTGCGAGTCCTTGGTCGCGCCCAGCTGCTGGACGGCTTCGCGCTTCTCGGCGCAGGTCTGTGCTTGCGCCAGGTCCAGGGCGTAGCTTTTCACGCGGTCAACTTGCTCGGAGCAGCCCAGGTTGTTGCAGGCCGCACGCGCATCCTGCCGGAGGTCCATGCGGTGCTCTTCGCCGGCAATCTCGGCCAGCGCGTTGCAAGCCGGAACGCCGACCTGCCTGACCATGAGATCAAGTGCGCTGCGGGCGAGCTTCTTGTCCAAGAGCAGGCCGCGCACGTTGACCAACAACGCGGCGTCGCCGCGCAACCCGGCATCCAAGCGCAACGCCTCTTCATAGGCTTGAAGTCCGGCGCTGGGTTTCTTGTCGGCGAACTCCAAGTTTCCCAGCAGATAGCGCACGCGGGCCACATCAGGGTGCTCCGAGATCTGCTGCATGATGAGGATGCGGGCCTCGGCAACATGGCCCTCGGCCATGGCGGCTTCGATCTGATTGATGGGCGATTTCATCTCCTGCGCCACCGGTCTGGGCTTCGGAGGCGGCAGGCGTGGGGCCGCCCCATGACGGTGGCCGAAAAGCAAGACCACGACCAGAATTACCGCCACAAGAGCCGCGGCCGGTTTGACCCACGGCTGAGCCCGCGGCGGCAGGCGCGCGATCAGCGCTCGAGTCGCCCCTGCCATCTGACGGACCACCCACCCAAGTGCGGTCCGCAGCTTGCCAAGACCGGCCCACAACGCTGGCCTTGCCGCCGCGACCAGGCGCGACCATGCATCGACCGACGCGAGGCCAGCCGACTCGGCCTTCTCCAAAGCCTCGCGGAACTCGGCCGCCGTAGCAAAGCGACGCTCGCGCTCCTTGTCCAGAGCCCGCGTGACCACGGCCTCCAGGGCCGCCGGGATGCGCGCGTCCGGCGCCGCGCTGGCAAAAGGCGGAGGCGGCGCCGTCACCTGCATGGCCATCAGCTTGACCAAGTCCTCGGCCTCGAAGGGTTTCCGGCCAGTCAACATTTCGTACAGGATGATCCCGCACGAATAGAGATCGGAACGGCTGTCCACATCCTGCCCGGTGGCTTGCTCGGGCGACATATAGCTGGGCGTGCCGAAGATCATCAGACCTTTGGTCAGCGGCTGTTCGCCCTCCGCGTTCTCCATGATCTTGGCGATACCGAAGTCCAAGATCTTGGCCGTCTCGCCCAACCGCGAATCTGAGCTTCGCACCAGCATGACGTTGGCCGGTTTCAGATCGCGGTGAATCACCTTCTGTGCGTGGGCGTGTTCCAGCGCGCTGAGAATCTGGCCCGCCAGTCGACACGCGCGTGTCAGCGACAGGCGGCCCTCGCGCGCCAGCACATCGGCGAGCGACTTGCCCGCCACGAATTCCATGACCAGGAACAATTCGCCGGTATGGTCGCGGCCGAAATCGGTGACCGAAACGATGTGGGGGTGGTTAAGCCGCGACGCCGACTGCGCCTCGCGTTCGAAGCGCCGTGCCGCATCCTCCACCTGTCCCATCTCGGCGTGCAGAAGCTTGAGCGCCACCACCTTCTTCATCAAGATGTGCTCGGCGCGAAACACCGCCCCCATGCCGCCCTCGCCGATGCGCCCGAGCACGCGGTAGCGCTCACCCACCACGGTTCCGACACGCGGGTCAGGCGCGGCTTCCGCTATCTCGGTAGGGGCCATGCCTCGGTCGCTCATAGCAATGGCAGCGAGCGTACCACAGGGAAAGTCCCGCCGGCTTTCGCAGGCCACCACGCACGTCGTGGCCGTGGTCGTGGCCGCGGCGGGAGTGATCACCGTCGGCCACGGCCACGGTTATGCCTACGACCACGACCACCCTTCATCGCGTAGCCAGGTGAGCGTCATTGCGTAGGACAGGAGCCTTCTGCGTAGTGCTCCCTTCACGAGGATTGACGGCGTGGCCCTGCTGAGGTCATCTTTGCCACCTCCGGAGATGGAACCAGAAGTAATCCAACGCTTTCTCGAGAGTGTCGGCCAGAAGGCCGACGTGGACCTATATCTCAAGCTCTTTCGCGCCCAGCGCAAAGAGAGCTTCGCCATCATCGTGGCTGACGCCCAGATCGTGCGTGCCGCCCTTGATCCCTTTCACTTCGACCTGCGCATCCTGGCGGGCCTGGGCCTCAATCCCGTGGTTCTGGTCGGGCTGCTCGACGCGCGCGACGCCGATCGGCAGTCGCAGCGAATCTTGGAATGGCTGCTGGAAGACGAGGTGCCGGCCCGGACCATTGGCTCAGGGCCCGACCTTCCGGCCGCCATCCGCGAGTCTGTGCGCGAAACCCTGCAGCAGAACACCATTCCCATCGTATCGCTGGATGCGGCCAAGGAACTCGACATCGAAGACCGCTTCCACTTGCTACACAGCCTGGCCACCGGTCTGGAAACCCGCAAGGTGGTTTTCCTTTCCACCAGCTCCGGCCTGGAGCGAGAGGGTGCGCCGTCCATCTCGCTCGTCAACCTGTCCAACGACTACGAACGGTTGATGGCCACCGGCCACCTGTCGCGCCGCCACTCGTCGCTGCTCCGCCACGTGAAGAATCTCCTCGACCAGGTTCCCCAACGCATGAGCGTGGCGGTGGTCAACCCTTTGCACCTTCTGCGCGAGTTGTTTACCGTCAACGGCGCGGGGACCATGATCCGACGTGGCTCGCGCATCGACGCACACGACGGCCTGGCGAGGGTCGATCGGGGACGGTTGCAAGGGCTCCTGGAATCGGCCTTTGGCCACTCCCTGGTCGCAGGGGCCATGGATTCGGGCGGTCTGATCGAAGGCGACGCCGAACGCATCTACCTGGAAGAAGGCTACCTGGGCGCGGCCCTGGTGGGGCAGAAGCCGGTGGCGCCCTATCTGTCCAAGTTCGCCGTCGAGCGCGAAGCCCAAGGCGAAGGCATCGGCGGCGAGATCTGGTCGCTGCTCACGCGCGACTACCCGACTTTTTTCTGGCGCGCGCAGCCCTCGAATCCCATCTGCTCGTGGTACGCCAAACAGTGTGACGGACTGGCGCGCTTTCCCGATTGGCACGTCTTCTGGCGGGGATTGCCGCCGGAAAGGATCCAGCCGGCCATCGAATACTGCCTGGCCGCTCCGCGCGCGTTTGAGAAGGGGTAGTGAAGCAACGGCTTTGACCGAGCGGCATCAAGACAAGGGAAGACGATTCTCTGAGGTTGATCTACATCCTTGACGATGATTAGCCTGTTGCCAAAAGTCCGAGGTGTCACCCTGGGGTGTGAATCGGGCCGCGGCCCAGTCCCACGACAGGTCGTCAAGCAAGCTCGCGGTGAACCCTTCCCCGTCCCAGCCAAAGGCCATGGTGCTGTACTTTCCGGTCCAGGGTTGCTGCCAGATGGTCTTTGTTCCATCGCCGGCCAGCAGTAATACCCCCTCGGAAAAGACGCCTTGGGACATCCAAGCAAACGATATGGCCATGTCATCCTGCGGGCTTCTGGCCATGGCTCGGAGGCCACAGGAGATGGGGCAAGGCTGGTCAGCTTCCGAGGCCAGCTCTTGCCCTGTCTCTCGCGACAGCGTCTCTCGCACGATGCCGCGCTGCCGATCGACGTAGACCACGCGAAGCCCTTTGCTATCCGCCCATAGCGGTCGGTGTGGCATTGAAGAAGGACCCGATGGCTCCCCTTCGACCCGGGCCTCGGTGCAGGCTGGCGGGCTGGGCGATTCTCCGCCGCAGCCATCCGCCAGCCCCCCATTGACCCCACCCTCCGGGCACGCACTCGATCGGCGAGTGGTTCCATTGCACGCCACTAATCCGCCAGCCAGGACGAGCAACCGGGAGACAGAACTGAGTTTCATCAATGGGTTCACCGCCTCCGGGTTTGGGGGGCGCCAAGATACACCGTAACGGCCTTGCCACCGAGGTCGGTAAGGGTGCGCCTCGCCTGTCGTGCGCGGAAATTCATAGCCGTCATCATGCGGCCGGACGATAGCAGTAGTTCGGAAGCCCTCCGAGTCATGAGTGGCAGGCAATCGAGCATTTGACCCATGGTCGTTCGCGGAGCCAGGCTGGCTCTTGACCGGTTGGTCGCCGGGGGCCGGTGGGCGAGGGCGGCAACAACCGGTGGCCCGATCCTCCTGCGGGGACTTCGGACCCGCCACCCGCCCTACCCCCACCGCGCACTCCGTGCGCTCTCGCCGGCTACCGGCTTCGCCTCCGGACCCGGCTCCGCACCAGACCCAACAGCGCCAGCATCCAAGCTCCCAACGCGACAACATCTCCGTCACCCCTGCCAGCGACCGTGCAGCCGAACACGCCTCTGCTTCCGGCCTTGACCTGGGCCTTCACCGCCTGCTGATCCAGGAGGCATTCCGCATGTCCGTCAGGCTGGACCAGGCACTTCTCTGGATCTTGGCAGCGGACCACCTCGCAGGGATTCGCCTCGCACTGCCCGGTGGTCTCGACGCATGCCGTGCCGGCCAGACACGAGGCCTGCAGACAGGGTCGAGGCAGGCATTTTCCCGTTGCGGGATCACAGAAGGAACCGTCCGTACAATTGACGTCTGCGCACAGATCGGCCACGCACTGACCTAGTCGGCAACTCTGCCCGTCGGGGCAAGTCACGCTCGCGCAACTCTGCAAGCAAGTCCCGTTGGCACAGTACTGGCTCCGGGCGCAGTTCACATTCTTGCAGGGATCAGGCTCGCATTCTGCATTGCGACAGATCTGCCCAGTCGAGCAGCCGCGCGAGTAACAATCCTGGCACACGCCGTTCTCGCAGGTCGCACCCGGCTGACAGGAGACCCTTGCACAAGGATCGTAGCAATTGCCTTGGGCGTCGCACAGTTGACCGGCGGCACAGGGATTTACTACACAGGCCGCAAGCAAACAAACACCGTTCTGGCAAACGCGATCGGGGCTGCATGGATATTCCACCTCTGTGCAGAGCGGAACACATTGGCCATTCAAACAGACCTCGTTTTGGCCACAGCTGGCGTTATTATCAATTTGACCGTCACAGTCGTTGTCCTTGCCATCGCAAATCTCCGGCGATGGTCCCACGCCTCCCACACAGGCCCAACCAGCCACGCCCTGACACTGAAAGGTCCCTGCCTTGCATTCGCCCTGCAGAGCAGCACCAGACGGCACCCCCGGCGGATTGCAGGCGTTTCCCGGCGGGACAGCGCCATCGTCGATAATTCCGTCGCAGTCGTCATCCTTTCCGTTGCAGATTTCCGGCGTGGGCCCCACATCGCCGTTGCACACGATCTTCCCGCCGACACAAACGCTCACGCCAGGCTGACACGTGCCCACTGAGCTGCCGCACGGGATGCCCACGCCGGGCATGTTCTCGTTCGGGTCGTCAATGACGCCGTTGCAGTCGTTGTCGATTCCGTCACAGATCTCCGGCGTGGGCCCGGTCGAAGTGACGGTACACACCACGTCCGTCCCCTGCGCATTGCAGATGTACTGACCTGGGCCTTGGCACGACTCCGTGTTACACGGCTTACCCAGACTGGGGAAGTCGTCATCCGCGCTGCCATCGCAGTCGTCATCTTTGCCGTTGCACAGTTCCGGGGTAGGCGTCACCGCGTCCACGCAAGCCAGCTCGCCTTTGCCGGTGATCGGGCTGTCCTGGCACGCCTGGTGCCCAAAGGCACACACGCCCACGCACTTCCCAGTCGACATGTCGCAGCCCACGGCCCCCGTGGGGTAGCAAAGTGTACTTGAAAGCGGATCGTTTTCGTCAACCCGCCCGTCGCAGTTGTTGTCTTTGCCGTCACAGGGAATCTCAGTCTGGGGCAAGGTTGCGCCCACGCAGTTCTGCCACACGCCCGCCACGCAGGTCTGCACACCGGTTGCGCAAGTCCCTCGGCAAGTCCAAGTCCCGGCGCCGGAGTCGAACGTGCATCCCAACGCGCCCGCCGGAAAGCACGCCTGCCCGAAGCCGTCGACCACGCCGTCACAATCGTTGTCCTTGTTGTCGCAGATTTCGGGCTGCGGTCCCACGGCGCCCTGGCACACCGTCTTCTTTCCACCCGCGCCATCGTCCACACAAGCCGTGGTTCCCGGTTTGCACTCGCCCACGCTGACACCGCAACTCACGGGTGGGACATCGTCGACGATCCCGTTGCAATTGTCGTCCAGCCCATTGCACACTTCGGGCTGGTAAGCACAGTCGCAGGTCAGACCTTCGTCGATCTGTCCGTCACAGTTCTCATCGGCGCAATCGGCTGGGGTGGGCGCGAGGCATCCAGGCGCAGTGCCGCACACCTCTGGCTCGGGCGCGCCAGACGCCAAAGGTGTCGCCCCGCAGGCCGCAGCCACGGCGCACACCACCCCGTCGCCAGCCGCGTTGCAGGCATACACACCTTGCCGCGCGCAGCGGCCCACCCCCACGGAACAGGGCTGGCCCTTCAGTGGAAAAGCCGCTGCCTCGTCGTAGCAGGTCGCATTGCAATTGCACCGGGGCGCGGGAATGGAACTCACAATGATGTCGCCCAAGCTGGCCGCCAAGTCAGCGCGGTTGTTGGCGAGGTAGGCAGACTTTTTGCCGCCTGACCCGGCCAGCGCCATGCGACTCAATGAATCGCTGGCGCCGGTGCCAAACCCGACCACGTAGACCGAGATGCCCGCGGCGTAGGCAGCACCGGCCGCCGTCACTGGATCGTCACTACTGTTGAGCGCACACGTGTCGAGGCCATCGGTGACCAAGATGATGTTGTACGATCGACAAGCGGCCCGCGGATCATGGGCCACTGGATCGCTCGACAGCAACCCGGCGCCCGGCCCCACATCCGTTCGATTTGCATTGAGCAACCAGTCCCGAACCGAGTACACACTTCCTGCCAAAGGCGTCCAGGTTGAGGATCGAATCTCTCGGTTCGAAGTTGCCGTGAAAGGAGGCAGGTCTTCCTTGCCGTCAATCCAGCTATAGATATCGGGAAAATTGGAGCCACTGGTGGGGAATCCCACGATGACCTGCGCCCCGGGACAGGTGCTGGAATAGGCGCAGTGCGTGCTGCAGTCGAGCCTGGCCCCCTCAAAGATGCGATCGTTGGTGTCGGCCGGATTCGCGCATCCAATGCAGGTCGGCGGGCCGGTCGAACATTCCTTGTAGGAGTCGCCCATATGCTCGACACAGAACTTCTGTGTCGTGGCATCGTCGGGCAGGTCCACGCAGGAAGCCCCAGGCACGATGGCGGTGCAGTCACCATCCGTCTGGCAGGGCTGCCCTAGCAATACGCGAGCGTAGGCTGCGAGCGCGAACTCCGCCGAGCCAAAGGCCGAGATGGTGTCGATGATGGCCGCCTTGGCTTGATACAGCTTGCTATCGTCGTATGGCCAGCTGCCCGTGGACTTTCCGTCAAGGTCGCAGCCGGGCTGACTCTGCGAACCGTCTCCGTGCGTGGACAGCCCGGATACGTTCTCGATCATGGAAGTCGAGTTGTCCAAGATGAAGACGAAGCGAGGCTTGTCGACTTGGGCCGCCACTTGGGGCGAAACCAGGCTCAAGCCAACCACGGCTGCTGCGGCTGGTCCCAAGCGTGTCATTGTCTACCTCCAGAAATCCGGGTGGTGCGGGTCACGACCGTGACAATCGTCGCCCGCAACTGGGTCCGACCTGACGCCGGTGGCCGCCGACGACAACGCGCCCGCCATCACTGTTTCTCCATCTTGCCAGTGTCGACCACGCGGACCCCAGCGGGAGGACTCCAGCGAAAAACCTCGTCAGCAACCTTGGCGTTCATCTTCAGGTCGGAAAACGCAAAGTGATTCACGTTGCCCTGCTGATCGGTGAGCACGCTCTCGCGAACGGTAAAATCGGCTGCATCCACAATGAAGACGATGGACTTGTAGGTGGACTGGGGCTGTTTGGGCCGCAGCGCCAAACGATAGTCTTCGGAGCGACCCAAGCGGTTGTCGTTAGACCAGGTCACCTCGAACTCATCGGCAATTTTGCCCTTGCCCATGAGGAAGGCCAATGCCGCGGGCAGCTGCGACGTCTTGAGGTCCTGCCTGAAGGCCTGTTTTTCCTCCGGCTCGTACAGCCACAGCACCTGGCCATTGGACAAAAACATGCGCGCCTCGGGCTTGTCATAGTCCCAGCGCATGCGTCCCGGTTTCTTGAAGTGGACCTGGCCGGTGGAGACGGTCACGCGCCCCACCACCGAGCGACTGTATTTCTGGGTGAAGCCGGCCTGGAAATCCTTGGCCTGATCGTAGCGGTTCTGCACGCGCGCGATCACAGCCGACAGCTCGAGCCGCGCTGGTTTGGCCTGAGGGGAAGCCGGCGTCGCGCCGGCATCGCCGACGGCAAACAACAGAATGAGGGAAACCGGAATCATGGCACGACCTTTCCGCCCAAGCCCCACCGCGCCGCCAGCAGAAGGCAGATTTGCCCCCCCGAGTAGAGCGCTAGGGTCATGGATTGTGCCCAGGCGGACGAGCGCCGCGCGCGCGCCAAAGGCAGCAGGGCTTGAGAAAAATAGAACAGGGTGGCCCCCACGGCGGCCACCACAGCCAGCTCGAGCGAGGCCTGTCCCGCCAGGGTGGAAAAGACGGCCGCCATCATGGCGCTGAGGCTTAGCGCGTGAGCCCCGACCGGCACACGCAGCCCCGTTTCGATCCCACGCCATTCGCGCCGCACCAGCCAGGCCGAGCACGCACCAAAAACCGCCAGGCCCGGCAGCGCTAGCCAGCCCCCTGGCCCCGCGCAAAAAAATGCGATCGCGTAGCAAAGATGCGCCACCAGATACAGCCCCAACCCCACCACTAGCGCTTCCTGGCCCTCGGCCAGCAGGGTGATGTCAGCAGCGAGAGACAGGATGATGGCGTTGAACACCATGGTGCCGAACAAGTCGCTGGGCACGCCTCCCAGGACAGCAAACAACAACACCGTTGCCATGGGCTTCCCAATGCCTATCACCATAGGTTTGCGCGACGCCGCGCCGAGCACGGCCGCACCCACCGCTGCAGCGTAGAGGATGAGAGAAAGCCCAAGGGGAGCCACGCCCTACTGTACAACGGAACTCGCAGATTCGCGTGATTCATCGCGCCCAAGCACATCCACTCTGCCCTCATTGGAGGTAGCCACTCGTTTCTCGGGACTCGCTGGCCAGATGCGCGATCCGGAGGTTCACCACAGAGAGCACAGAGACGGAACGGAAGGAAGAAGGGGCTCCGATCCGGATCCGAAACCCTTTCCTTCCGGCCTCTGTGTCCTCTGTGCTCTCTGTGGTGAAATCCGAAAGCTTCGTTAGTCAGCAGCAGCAAGATACTCGCCGCGCGGAGCCAACACCTCGCGGGGCTTGATGCCATTGGCCGGACCCACAATCCCGTCGCGCTCCATCTGCTCAACCATGCGCGCGGAGCGGTTGTAACCGATCTGCAGGCGGCGCTGGATGAAGGACACGCTGGCCTGGCCCGTGTCGCACACGATGGCCACGGCCTGGTCGTAGAGCGCATCGGAGAATTCTTCGCGCGGCCCGGCTCCATCCTCGCCGTCCTCGGCGCGTTCGGTGAGGATGTTCATGTCGTAGACTGGCTTGCCCTGCTTCTTCAGCACGTCCACCACGCGATGGATTTCGTCGTCGGACAGGAAGGCGCCCTGGATACGTCGCAACTTCGTACCCCGATCCGAGAACAACATGTCGCCGTTGCCCAGCAAGGTCTCGGCGCCGGGCTGGTCAAGGATGGTGCGCGAGTCAATCTTGGACGCCACCTGCAAGGCGATGCGGCTGGGGAAATTGGCCTTGATGAGACCGGTGATCACGTCCACTGATGGCCGCTGGGTCGCCAGGATGAGGTGCAGGCCCGCTGCACGCGCCTTCTGCGCCAGCCGAGCCACCGCGGTTTCCACGTCCTTGGGCGCGGCCATCATGAGATCGGCAAACTCGTCGATGACGATGACGATGTAGGGTAGCTTGCGCGCCGGGGCTTCACCGTGCTCCTTGGCTGCTTGCGCGGCGGCGGCCGCGGCCGAGATCTCCTCGGCCATCTCCTCGGTGACGGTGCCGTCGCCAACCGCCGCCATGGGCTCGCTGTCCGCATCCACCTCGACCTCGCGCTCCACCCCGTCTTCTCCCGCGATGAACAGCTTCAGTCGCTTGCCGCGCTTGGAGGGCGACTCGGCCAGCGGCGCCGTCACCGCGCTCGCGCTCGACGCCGCCTCGATCTTGGCGTTGTAGCTGGAGATGTCGCGAACCCCGCTCTTGGAAAGCAACTCGTAGCGACGCTCCATCTCGTCGACCGCCCAACGCAGGGCCAGCGACGCCTTCTTGGAATCCACGACCACCGGCAAGAGTAGATGGGGGATGCCCTCGTAGATCGACAGCTCGAGCTGCTTGGGGTCCACCATGATGAAACGCACTTCTTCAGGCGTGGATGAGTAGAGGATGCTGGTGATCATGCCGTTGACCGCGACCGACTTGCCCGAGCCGGTGGTGCCGGCGACCAGCAAGTGGGGCATTTTGGCCAGGTTCACGCTGACCGGCGCGCCCTTGGTGTCCTTGCCCATGCAGATCTGCAGCTTCGAGCTGGCCTTGCGGAAGGAATCGTCCTCGAGGATTTCCTTGAGGTACACCGTCTCGCGCTTCTTGTTGGGGAGTTCCACGCCCACCACGGCCTTGCCCGGAATGGGGGCCACGATGCGCACGGACTGCGCCTCGAGCGCCATGGCCAGATCGTTTTCCAGTTGCACGATCTTGCCGGTGCGCGTGCCCGGGACCGGTGCGAATTCAAACGTAGTGATGACCGGACCCATCTGGATGGCGGTGACGTTGCCGCGTACGCCATAGTTGCCCATGGCCTGCTCCAGGCGCGCGGCCATGGACTTGAGAGTCTTCTCGTCGATAGGGCCGCCCTCGGGTGGGACGTACTCCAGAAGGTCGGCGCTGGGAAGCTGGAAAGCGCCGCTGGACAGGCGCACGTAGCCCAGGCCATCTCCTTCGTCGGCGGCCGCTTGGGCAACGTCTTCCTCCCTGCGAATCACGGGTTGCACGATAACCGGCCCAGCCGCACCCGTTTTCTCGACGGACTCCGGCTCGGTCACGCCCTCCTCCAGGGCAGCGGTTATGGCCGGAACAATGCACGGCTCGGGCTTCGCTTCGACGGACAGCTTGCACTCGCTCGCCAGCTCGGCCGGCGCCGCGCACTCAACCGCCGCGACCTCGGCAACCAAAGCGGCCATGGCCCGCCGGTCCTCGCTTTCGTGTACCGCGGGCGCCTCGTCCAGCATCGTGTCCGGTCCTTCGCCGCCCTCGGCGAAGTCCGACGCGCTTTCCGAATCGTCCGCCGCGTGCGCGTCGCTTTCGCCCTCGCGCAGGGGTTCGACCGGCGCGATCACAGTCGGCGCCAAGGCTTCATCCTGCTCGGGAATTTCATCCCAGCCCGATTTGGCCTGAACAGGGTCGAACTTCTCGGCCCGTTCGCTTTCTCCCTTTTCCGGGAACATGGCCACAACCATGCGTCCCAGAGCGCGCGCGCCCGTGACGGCCAGCCAGGCCGTGCTGCGAGCGACGACTCGAATCGCGCGACCGGCCCCGCGCCCTCCCCAAGCCAACGCCGAGAAGACCTCGCCCATGCTCACATGGGTCAGGAGGATCAGCGAAATCGAAAGTAACGTTGCTGCGGCCAGGGCCACGCCCACGCCGCCCACCACGCTGGCTCCGGTCTCTGCCAGCCACTGCCCCAGCAGCCCGCCAGGACCGCGCAAGGTCACGGGCTCGCCAGCAAAGGGAAGATGAAGCAGGACGGCCGCCGAGCACAGCAACGCCACGAATCCCACCGCGCCCATGACATCCTCGATGAGACGACGAGCGCGGCACATGCGCACCGCGATCAGGAGAAGTCCCGCCACCACGGGATACGCGCACAGCCCAACTAATGAGTAGAGGCCGCTCGCG
>Ga0265330_10000711_pt1 | contig 21026 bp, 20 predicted proteins | sample 41919metaG_FD_202083 | JGI IMG/M metagenome (GOLD analysis project Ga0265330, IMG submission 202083) | Rhizosphere microbial communities from Carex aquatilis grown in University of Washington, Seatle, WA, United States - 4-19-19 metaG | ecosystem: Host-associated > Plants > Roots > Rhizosphere... | reverse complement strand
TTTGTCGGTCATTTTCGGCGGCGCCGCCAGTCTCTGGTCGCTGGTTTTTTTGGCGGTCGCCGCGCTTGTCCTGCTGCTGCCGCTCAAGAAAAGCGAGTGGGTCGATCATTTGTTCACGGTCGCCCTTATCGTTGCCGTGGCGGCGATCGCGGCCATGCTGATCCCGCAGATCAAAACGGCGAACATCGTCTCGGTTGATTGGAAAAACTGGTTTGCGCCTTATGGCGTGCTTTTTTTCGCCCTCGGCGGTTCGTCGGTCATTCCGGAAATGATCGAGGTTTCGAGACGCGACAAGCGGTCGGCCGTGCAAGCCGTGGCCATCGGCACGATCGCCGCCGCCGTTCTTATCGCCCTTTTCGGCGTCATCATTGTCGGGGTGTGCGGCGCCGGCACCACCGAAGACGCCATCGCCGGACTGACGCTGTATTTCGGCCGGCCGATCGTTATTCTGGGATCGGTTTTCGGCCTCGCCGCCGTTCTGACCCAATTCGTCGTCATTGGTTCGAATATCCGCGACGAATTCGTCTATGATTTTAAAAAACGACGGATCGTCGGCTGGGCGCTGGCCGTCGGGGTTCCGCTCGCGGCGTTTTTTTTCGGCGCGCGTGATTTTGTCAGCATCATCGGCTTTTTGGGCGCGACGCTCGGCGCCGCCGTCGGCATCATCATAATTTACATGGGGCGCAAGGTGATGGAGGAAAATGAAAAATACGCGCTCTTGCGCCGATTCGCCGTACCGCTTATGATGCTTTTCTTAGCCGGCTTGCTCGCCGAGATCATCAGCGTATTGTTATGAAAAAACCAGCCCTGATCGCCATTGCCATTGCCGTTGTTTTTGGCGCCGTTTTCGCGGCTTTCGGATTTGTCGCCCCGCATCTTTGGAATTCCCCGGATGAAACAGCCGTCGCCTATTTCGTCAAAGGTTTTTTGATCTCGAACCGCCTTTGGGCGGCCGAACCGTATAATTTTTTAGGTTCGGGCGTCGTTCATCCGCGCTCGATCATCGCATTCGGAGACTACCTGGTTCCGGCCTCGTTCTACGGATCGATATACTTTTTCGGCACGCTCGCGATCCTCGCCGGCGAATCGGCGCTCGCGTGGGGAACGCCCGCGGCAACCGCGCTCGCCTCGCTTTGCGTTTTTTTCGTCATCAGGAAGATCTTTGACGCGCGGCGCGCGCTCATCGCCCAAATCTTGTTCTTGGCCGATCCGGCGGTTTGGTATTTTTCGAGCCGCGGCCTTTTTCCCAACGCGCTGTTTCTGGACATGGCGATTATCGGTTTGGCCATCATATATCTGCAGCCGTGGCAAGCTTTTGCCAAAGGGCGCGGCGTGGCGTGGCTTGAGATGATGATCGATGACGTTGTCGGAATTTTCTTTTTGGGCGTTGCTTTTTTGGTGCGCCCGGTCGAATTTATTTGGCTCGCTCCGCTTATCATTGTCATGTTATGGTTTGGGCGAAAAAAATTGAACGCGCTCCGCATTATTTCCGGCATTATCGTCGCCGGCGCTTTCATCGGCGTGTTCTTCCATGACAATTACAGCCTTTACGGCGGCATTTTTAGTACGGGTTATACCGCCGGCGCGCTCAGCCCGGGCATTGCCGCGCCGGCCGTGGGCGCCGCTTCGCGCTTGCCCGCCTTTCTTTCGTCGCCGCGGCCATTTATCCTGCCCTTCGGGTTCCACCCGCACGCCGTGATCGTGAATATGTGGAATTATATGGCCGCGTTCGCCTGGTGGCTGCCGGCTCTCGCCCTGATCGGTTTTTTGCTGACCAAAGAGCGCCCTTCGCGACGGCGTTTCAGCCGGGCGTTTTGGTGGACGGCCATTGTCTTGGGCGTTTATTACGGAAGCGGCGTCTTCGTCGATTCAAGCGTCTCGCAGTGGACCGTTGGCTCGTCGTATTTACGGTATTTTTTGCCGGCTTCGGTCCTGCTCGTGCCGCTTGGCGCCGAGGGCGTCTACAGGATGTCGATGAAACGGCGCTGGGTCGCTCCGCTCGCGGTCGGAGTTTTTGTCGCGCTAAGCGCCTGGACGGTCTATTACCGCTCGTCGGAATCGCTCGTGCCGATGCTCGCCACCTTGCGCCATTATGAAACGGTTAAAACCGCCGTTCTAAAGGAAGTGCCAAAAGACGGCGTGATCGTGACCGAGCGCGACGACAAGATCTTTTTTCCCGATCGCAAGGTGGTCATCGGACTCCGCGACAGGATGGTTTTGGACCAGCTCCCCATTCTGGAGGCGCGCGGGCTTTATTACTACGGCATCACCATCAAGGAATCAGAACTTCCCGCGATCAACATGGAGCTTGCCAGCCGCGGCCTTCAGCTGGGTCATTACAAAACCTTCGGCAACGAGTCGCTCTACGGGATAACGAAGATACAGAAATAGCTTTTAGGTTTTAGCTTTTAGCTTTTAGGGTCGTGCTAACAGCTAACAGCTAACAGCTAAAAGCTTGCCAATGAGATTTTTAAAGATCATAAGCATAATTTTAGCGATTGCTTCATTGGCAAGCGTCCTGGTTTGGCTTATCGCCGCCAACCTTGTTCCCTCGGGAATTTTCAAAGAACATTGGCGGCCGGATGCGCCGAGCGCGCTCATCGGTCCGATCGTTCCCGAGTCGCGTCTGTTGCCGCTCGGCATTGCCGACGACGGCACGCTTTACCGTTCGCTCGTTGAAGAACCGGTTAATTTCGACGTGCGCCTGCCGTCGACCTTTGATACGGCGACCGTGAGCGTGACGGTTGCGGGGGAACCGAAAATAGTCGAGCTGGGCGGCTTGGCGTCGCGCGAAACATGGACGAACGACCTGCGCCCCGGATCGAATTCGATCATCGATAATCTTGATTGGACCGCGGTGCGCGGCGCCGGGCTGACGCTTTATGAACGCCATCCGGATTTTAAAACGGTCGATGATTTTTTAGCCAACTTGCCGGTAGCGGGCGTCGCCGCTTATCGCGCCGACGTTTCCGCGCTCGTGAAGATCCCGGGCTATGTTCCGGCCAAAACGCTTGCGACATATAAAACCGCTTTCCGCGGCGCGGCTTCGATAAAAGTTTACCTGCAGAACGAACCGCTTGATTTTAATTTTCGCGTTCAGGACGTGAATCGCCATGCGGGCGCCGACGGTTTTACCGCGATCGCAACATTAAACGGCGCGACGATCGCCCGCGCACCGCTTGCCGACGACGGCAACGACAGCGCCGACGGCAAGCTTTCGGCCTTGCGCGATCTGCGGCTTTATACCGACAAGCCGATCACGGGGATCGTGCGCATCGATCTGCCGGCCGGCGATGACATTGTTTTCCGCGAAACCTCGACCAAACAAAGGAAGTTCGTTTTTGCGAGCCGCTTTTACGCCGCCGACAATGTCGGATACTTGAAAGACCCGGCGGTTTTTTCGATCGTGTCGAACGGCCGCCGGCTTTACGCCACGACCACCCACCCACAGGCGTTCCAAACGCTCGCGGTCGGTTCGCAAAAGCTTGCGATCGACGACGTAAACAAGCCGTTCACCGTTTCGACCGCCGACGATATCCGCCGCGACGGTTTGGTCCCGATCGTTTCAACCTATGGCGATCTCCGGCTTGAGACCGCCGGTCTTTTCGCCTTCACCAAGGATAATTTTTTCAACCCCGACCCGTTGCCGCTCACGTGGGAAACGGATGTGGACAAAGACGGCATTAATTACATTTTGACCTCCTATGTTCCGCCGAGCCGCAACGGGGAGTGGAGGACGATGACCGCGACCTTTGACCTCTCGAAGCTTTCGGTCGTCAGCCGCGCCGCCAATTTCACCATTTCGGTTCCGGGCATCGACATTCAGCAAAAGGAATTGCGGATAGCCGCGATCGACGTGACCTTGAAGCGCGCGCCGCTCGCGGAGAGCGATATTTGGCCGGCCATCGTCAAGATGTGGCGTTCCGTGACCGGGCAGCAGAAAGAATTCGTGAATAGCTTAACCAATTGAACGCCGAATATCTAATATATAACAACTAATATCTAATCCGCCGGACGACCTCACCCTACCCTCTCCTTGATTAAGGAGAGGGGGCGAAGCGTCTGGTCCTTCTCCTCATTCGAGGAGAAGGGTAGGGATGAGGTTACGTTTTCGGATTAGACATTAGATATTAGGTATTAGATATTCGTACGAATATGTTCGAACCGCAAAATAAAACAAAACAGATCGTGAGCGCGATCGCTTCGCCATTTACGACCGCATCGATGATCTTGTTGATCATTTTATCGCTCGCAGAATATTTCCGCCGCGGCTTTGTTTCGCTGTTCCTTGATTTTCGAATTCTCGTCGCGGTCGCTTTGGTCCTTTGGATCATCGCCGTTTTGACCGAAGAGCCGCCGCGGCGCCGGCGTCTTTCCGCAACCTTGCCGACCATTGCCCTGCTTGCCGTTTTGCCCGTTTTGTATAAAATGACCCTGCCCTTCGGCCGCCTCGGCCTGGTTGTTTTTGGCGTAGGAGTGATAATCGTTATCTTAATTATTTTAGCAACCTCATGCTCTGATCGCGGATCATGGACAATGAACGATTAACAATGAACAATTCCGTCTCGCACTGACGGGACTAGAGTTGTTCATTGTTTATTGTTCATAGTTCATAAAAAATATGAATTGTCTCTTTTGCAAAATCATCGCCAAACAAATACCCGTTGACATTATCTATGAAGACGAAAAAGTCGTCGCGTTTTTGGACATCAACCCGGTCAACCCCGGGCACCTCTTGGTCGTTCCAAAAGTTCACAGCGAGAACATCGCCGTAGCCGCCGACGAAGATTTGATAGCGCTCACCTTGGCGGTAAAAAAATTGGCGCCCGCGATCTGCGCCGCTACTGCTTGCGACGGTTGGAACCTGGAAGTGAATAACGGCAACGCCGCGGGACAAGTGATCGACCATACTCATTGGCACATCGTGCCGCGCCACAAAGACGATGGCCTTAAGCATTGGCCCGGCCACCCGTACGCGGAAGGGGAGGCGGCCAAGATCGCCGATAAGATCAGAAAAGAATTTTTAAATGTTAAAGATCAAACATTAATCGTTAATATTTGATCATTTAACGTTTAATTTTTAATTGATCAACCCCAGTCCCCGAGATTGAATTTCGGGGATTTTATATAACGATTGTTTTTTATTCGGAGACAATGTAAGCTCGCACCATCCTCGGGCTTGGCTCGAGGCGCACCGTTAACAACATCTTTCGGAGGGTCAGATGAATACGCTGCCTCAAGTCGTCATTGTTGAGCTTGGTTCCCAGGTTACGCGCCTGATCGAGCGAACGCTACGTGAATTGGGCGTGCGTTCCGCCATCCTGAGCCCCAAACAAGCGGCAAAGTGGTTCAAAAAGTTTCCCGTGAGGGCGGTCATTCTTTCCGGCGGACCGGCGAGCGTCTATGAAAAAGGCGCGCCGATGCCGCCGCGCGGCATTCTCTCGTTGCGCCAGCCGGACGGCAAACCGGTGTCGGTCTTGGGAATTTGCTACGGCATGCAATGGATCGCTCGCGAACTGGGCGGGCAGGTCGAGTCGGTTAACGCGAAACGCGAATACGGCGCGGCCGAGATCTGCGAAATGCGGTCGGACAGGATCTTCGAAGGAGTGGGGGGTTCCGATGCCGGTGTGTGGATGAGCCATGGCGACTCGGTCACGGCGTTGCCGCCCGGGTTTTCTTCCTTGGCCAAGACGCGCGACGGCGCCTTTGCCATGATGGCGAACGATGAGCGCACGGTCTATGGCGTCCAGTTCCATCCCGAGGTCAATGAGACGGTCTGCGGCCGCACCTTGCTCGAGAATTTTGTCTTCAAGGTCGCCGGCTGCGAACGTGATTGGGAAGCGGCTTCGATGATCGACTCGATCCGCGAGGCGGTCGCGGCGGCGATGCAAGGCAAGAAAGCAGTGATCGGTTTCAGCGGCGGCGTCGATTCAACGACGCTTACGGCGCTGATCGCTCCGTCATTGGGGAAGCGCTTGCGCGCGATCACGATCGATGCCGGGCATTTGCGCCGCGGCGAGATGGAAGAGATCCGCCGCCACGCCAAAGCGGCCGGCGTACGGCTCAAGGTGGTCAAAGTTGCGCCGCGTTTTATTGCGGCGATCGGTAAGGCGATCGATGCCGAGAAAAAGCGGACGATCTTCAGGAGGCTGTATGCGGCCGTTTTCCGGCAAGAGGCCAGGCGCTTCGGCGCCTCGGTCGTGATCCAGGGAACATTGGCGCCAGACCAGATCGAATCCGGCCGGACGGGCGGTGCGGTCATCAAGACGCATCACAACGTCGGGCTTGATTTCGGAGGATTGGACCAGCTGCATCCGATCGACCATCTCTTCAAGTATGAGGTGCGCGCGCTCGGCAGAGCGCTGGGCCTGCCGGAAAGCGTTTGCAAACGTCAGCCGTTTCCCGGCCCCGGCCTGTTCATCAGAGTGGTCGGCGCGCCTGTTACTAAAGAACGGCTGGAGATCGTGCGCGAAGCCGATGCCAAAGTTCGGGAGATCCTCGAACGCAACGGTCTCTACGACGGCCTGTCGCAACTTGTTGTCGGTCTCGTCGGCGTCAACACGGTGGGCGTCAAAGGCGACGCTCGCGCCTATGGCCACATGCTCCTCATACGTGCGGTCAGAACCATTGATTTCATGACGGCCAAGGGGGTAGTTTTTCCAGAACCGGTCGTCGAAGAGATCAAGACGTCGCTCGTGAAACTCCAAGGCATCGTGCGGGTCGTCTTCGATCCGACCGACAAGCCGCCAGCGACCACTGAGCTTGAATAGGAATGTATCGCGCACTGCTTTGCCTAATGGGCGGGGCAGTGTTTTTTATTATCTCTGACTCAAATCGATCGATTGACATTAGGGCGATTTAATGATATCTTTCTCTTTCATATGAAGATACTTATTTTGGGCGCGAAGGGGATGCTGGGGAGCGCGCTCGCGGAAGAATTTAAGAATGGAAATGAAGTGCTCGCGTGGGGACGCGAGGAACTTGATGTTGCCGACCCCGAGGCCATGGCCGGAGCCATCACTTCCGACATCGACTTGATCGTGAACGCCGCGGCGATCACCGATATCGACGCGGCCGAGGGCAAACTTGACGAAGCGATGAAGGTCAATTCCCGTCCGGCCGCGGCGCTGGCCGACATTTGCAACGTGCTGGGCATGACCTATGTCCATTTTTCTTCAGAGCATGTCTTTCCCGGCAAAGACAATCGCGGCTATGACGAACGCGGCAAGACCGAACCGATGCAGGTCTACGGCAATTCAAAAGCGCAAGCGGAAAAATTCGCCGCTGATAACGACCGCACCTATATCATCCGCACCTCGCGGCTTTTCGGCGACCCCGGAACGTCATTGCACGCCCAGCCCGGCCTGGTGCAACAGATCAAAGAACAGGCCGCGTCCCAAGGATCGCTCAACGCGGTTCATGACGAAGTCGCCGCGCCCACCTATGTCAAAGATCTCGCCAAAGCGGTTCGCGAGCTTGTTGACGGCAAAAAACCGTACGGCGTTTATCACATTGTGAACGCGGGTTACGCCACTTGGTACCAGTTCGCCGCCAAAGTGGTCGAACTTGCCAAACTTAACGCGACGGTTGCGGCGGTCGCGCGCCGCGAAATGCCGGTTGCGGCTCCTCGTCCTCGCTACGGCATGCTCGTGAATACAAAACTTCCGCAACTTAGGAGCTGGGAAGAGGCGCTCGCGGACTATCTTTCGAAGAAATAGCTAAATGCTAACAACTAAATTCCAAGGAAATTTCCAAGTTTAAAATTCAAAATAAAAAATGAGACCCCTATGGTCTCTTTTTTGTAATTTAGCATTTAGTTATTGGAGCTTTCCTTGGAATTTAGTTGTTAGTTGTTGGAATTTACTGAAGGATGCGCCTCCACAGCGTTTTGCCCGATTGGTAGAACAGGGTCTTGCCGTCGGAGGAGAGCGCGAGACCGTTCAACCCTTCGCCGGTCGCAAGCGTCACGTCGTTGCGATTATCGCGGCTGTCGCGTTCGATCGCATGGATCGAGTCGGCTGTTTCGTAAATGACCCAGCCGGTGTCGGTGTAGGGGATGATGGCATTTATCTCGTCGGAAAGGCGGGTGACGGTTTCGTGGCCGCCTCCTTTCTCGACCCAAATTTCAAAACCGTCGCTTTTGAAAGTTTCGCTGCCGACGCTATAGGCGAGCGGATCGACCCGTTTTAACATGGCAAGTTCGGATTGGTTCAACGAGCCGGCGGACGCGGCGGCGAGCGCTTCGGGCGCGTCCGTTTTCCAGAGAACGATGTTTTCGGCAAAGGTGGTGAGAGCGCTTGAAACGGGCAACGTCTTTTGCCAAACGCTGTAGCCTTTTTTGGTCACCTTGACCGCATAGTCGCTGGGAAGAAGGTTCCGTAAGCGAGCCGGCGTATGCTCCGAGCGCAAAACGCCGTCCAAAAAGATCTCGGCGCCCGACGGCCGCGAACGCAAAAAGATTATGCCGACCTTCTCAAGCCGGATCTTTTTTTCGTTCCAGCGATAGCCGGCCGTATAAAGGACGACCACCGGCGTGGTGATCAAAAAAAGAACGATGAAACCGATAAGAATGCCGATCCTTGTTCTATAGGTCATTTTGTTCTATGATCATATCTATTACTAACCGTCCGTCACATGTCCAAATTCATCATTCATGGCGGCAACGCGCTAAAGGGCGAGGTCGGGATATGCGGTTCCAAGAACGAGGTCATGCCGGCGCTCTGCGCCTGTCTTTTGACGGCCGAACCGGTCGTTATAAGGAATGTACCACGAATTTCCGATGTCGATAAGTTGCTGAAGATCATCGTTTCGCTGGGCGCCGAAGCCGAGTGGACTGGCGAGCACGAGGTCAGGGTTTGCGCGCGCGCCGTCAATTTGGGCCACCTTGACGCCGCTTTGGTCGCGGGTTTCCGCGGCTCGGTGCTGCTCATGGGACCGCTGCTCGCGCGATTCGGTTCGGTCACGCTGCCGGAGCCGGGCGGCGACATAATCGGCAAACGGCCGCTCGACGACCACTTTAAAGCTTTCGAGGAAATGGGCGCGTCGGTCGTTGCCGCGCACGACAACATTTCGATCGGCGGATCGCTTCACGGCTCCGAAGACATTCTGCCGGTTTTTTCGGTCACCGCGACGGAGAACGTTCTGATGGCCGCCGCGCTCGTTTCCGGCCGCACCGTCATCAAACTGGCCGCGGCCGAGCCGCATGTGCAAAAGCTTTGCCTCATGTTGATCGCGATGGGCGCGCAGATCGAGGGTGTTGGAACGCATACCCTTATTGTGCGCGGCGCGAAAACTTTGCGGGGCTGCGATCATACGATCTCCTCCGATATGCTCGAAGTCGGAACCTTCATGGTGGCCGCGGCCGCGACCGGCGGCGAGGCGACGCTCGCGGGCGTTGAGATAGGGGACATGGACATGGTCCTTAACCTTTCGCACGCGATCGGGATCAAGACCTCCTTCGCCGAAGGAAAATTGCGCGTATCCGCGTCCCCGCCGTTCAAGCCGTTCCCCTTGCAAACGCTTCCTTATCCCGGATTTGCCACCGACCTGCAAGCGCCATTCTCGGTTCTGGCCACGCAAGCCGCCGGCATGTCGATGATCCACGACCCCATGTACGAAGGACGCTTGGGGCACATTCCGTGGCTCGTAAAGATGGGTGCGAACGCCGTTGTTTGCGATCCGCATCGCGTGGTCATTTCCGGTCCCACGCCGCTTCACGGCTACGAGATCAAAGCCCTCGATATCAGGAGCGGCGCCACGATGGTGATCGCCGGACTCGCGGCCAAAGGCGAAACGGTCGTGCACGACGCTGAAATACTCGACCGCGGCTACGAGCGGCTCGCCGAACGGCTCGCGGGGCTCGGAGCGGACATCCGCCGCGAATAAATGTTATAATGACCTTCGGGTAAGAACTAACAACTAAGAACTAAATTCCAAAACCCATTTCCATGGAAGAACCAAAGACAAAAAGCCAAATTCCAAAGACGCGATTTTTGAAAAAAGTCCGCTTTTCGTTCGGTATCTACGCCGCAGTCATCGCCGTGCTGGCCAGTTTTGCCGGCGGCGTGGCGTTGGGGCAATATCGGGCGCAAACCGCGCCTCCGGGCGTGGGCACGGTGACCGACAAGAACGCGCCGCCGCCCAAGTATCTTTCCAAAGATGTCGACATGAACCAGTTTTGGAAGGTATGGGATACGCTCAAGACGACCTATTTGCGCACGCCGGTCGACGATCCCAAGCTTTTTTACGGCTCGATCAAAGGCATGGTCGCGTCTTTGGGCGACCCGTATTCGGTTTATTTCGACCCGGACGAAGCATCGCAATTCTCAAGCCAGCTTGAAGGGACCTTTGACGGAATTGGCGCGGAAATGGGATTCAAGGATTCGCAGATGATCGTCGTCTCGCCGCTTCCCAATACGCCGGCCGCCAAAGCGGGACTTAAAGCCGGCGATGCCGTCTTAAAGATCAACGGCGAGGACACCACCGGCATGGCGCTTGACATTGCCGTGACCAAGATCCGCGGACCCAAGGGAACCAAAGTGACTTTGAACATCTACCGCGACGGCGTGGCCGATCCTTTTGACGTGATCATCACTCGCGACCAGATCACCGTTGATTCGGTTCAATCAAAGATGATCGATGGGAACGGCAAGGAGATGACGGGCGATAACGGGATCGCGCTCATCACCATAAGCGAATTCAACCAGGACACCGTTCAAGAGTTCGACGCGGCCGTCTCCGCCATGATGCTCCGCGGCGCAAAAGCCGTGGTGATCGACTTGCGCGGCGACCCGGGAGGATATTTGGACGCGGCGGTCGAAGTGCCGCGCGATTGGATCGGCGACCAACCCGTTGTCATCCAAAGGAAGTCGGACGGATCGCAAGAGGTGATGAAGCCGACGCTAAAGGCCACGTTGATCGATCTGCCGACGGTCATTTTGGTGAACAAATGGTCCGCCAGTGCGGCGGAGATCGTCTCCGGCGCCATGCAGGATTACGGCAAAGCGACGCTCGTTGGCGAGACGACCTTTGGCAAAGGTTCGGTCCAGGAATATATCGATAATTTTGCCGACGGTTCCGCGCTTAAACTCACCACGGCCGAATGGCTGACCCCAAAAGGACGCTCGATCGATAAAAAGGGGATCACGCCGGACGTGGCTGTCGCGCTCACCGACGACGAGATCAAGGCGGGCAAGGATCCCCAACTCGACAAAGCGATCGAGATCGTAACGAAAAAACCCGATGCATCAACCGCCAAAAAGCAATAATCGTTTTGCCGCCAAGGCCGGCCCCGTTGTCCGCATTGAACATTCGGCCGGCGGCGTGGTTTTTCGCTGTCTCAACCGCCGCGTGCTCATCGGTCTCATCAAGGATTCGTATCACAAATGGACTTTTCCCAAAGGGCATTTGGAAAAAGGCGAAACGCCGGAGCGAGCGGCGCTTCGGGAAACGCACGAAGAAATGGGCCTAAAGCGTTTGCGGCTTGTCGCCCCCCTCGGAAACGTTTCCATAAAATTCAAAGATCGTTTCGTCCATGTCGGGCAAACCGTGCAAAAGCGCATTGATTTTTTTTTGATGGAAACGCAATTCCACGAGCAGGGAAAGCCCGAGCGAAGCGAGGGGATCAACGCGATCCGCTGGGTGCCGTACCGGCAGGCCGCCAAGCTTGCGAGTTATAAGAACATCCAGCCGATCATCGATCGGGCGGTCGCTTATCTTGATCAAGCGGCGAGAAAACGAAGAATGTGAACTATAAGGATTACGCAACACAAGATGCGGAACGGGTTTTTACCGATCTTAAAAGCGGCTCCGACGGCCTTACCGAGGCGGCGGCGCTTTCTTCGCTCTCCGCGCGCGGCGCCAATCGCATTCCGCGCCAAAAACTTTCCGGTTTGAAGATACTTTGGCGCCAGCTGGCTTCGCCCATGACCTATGTTCTGGCGGCGGCTTTCATGATCTCGCTTGTTGTTTCCGACACAAGCTCGGCGATCACCATTTTTGTATTTTTGCTTCTTAACGCCGTTCTGTCGTTCACTCAAGAATATCGGTCCGAGCACATCGTGCAAAAACTGCAAAAATTCATAACTCCGACGGCGCTTGTGAAAAGGGCCGGAGTTTGGAAAAAAATATCGCGCGACGAAGTGGCGATCGGGGACATGATCGCGGTCAAGGCCGGCGACGCTTTTCCGGCCGATGTGCGTTTGGTCAAAGCGGAGAATTTGCTGGTCGACGAATCGATCCTTACCGGGGAATCGGCGCCGTCGGCCAAGGACGAGAAAACGCTCGCAAAAGCGCCGGGTGCGCCGTCGGACGCCGCGAATATCGGTTTTACGGGTACGATCGTCGTTTCCGGCGAAGCCGAAGCCGTTGTCATCGGCGTTGGCGGACAAACGGTGTTCGGTCGGATCGCGGCCGAGTCGTCTGAAACAAAACGGCCATCGATCTTTGAGCAGAACATCGCTTCGTTCTCCAAATTTCTCGTTTGGCTCACGGTCATTGTGCTTTCCGCTGTCTATGTCGCCAACCTTATTATCAAAGGCGCGGCCGAAAGCCCGGTCGACCTGCTGTTGTTCTCTTTGGCCGTGGCCGTTTCGGTCATTCCCGAAGCCCTGCCCGCGGTCATCACCATCACCTTTTCGAAAGGCGCGATGATCCTTGCGAAAAAGAAGGTCGTGGTAAAGCGCCTCTCTGCGATCGAGGACCTGGGCCATATTGAAGTGCTTTGCACCGACAAGACCGGCACGATCACCGAGAACAAACTCACGATCGGCCGGGTCGCTTGCGGCAACGCCAATGCGTGTTTGCTCAGCGCGCTTCATTCGTCGGATCTGCCGCAAGGGAAAAAACAAATTGTTTCATCGTTCGATTCGGCCATTTGGCATTTTGCTTCGAACGAACTCCATGGCGAAGCGAAAAAAGCCGTCCGGCTCGATCAATTGCCGTTCGATCCGGTACGCCGCAGGAACGCGACCATTGTCGAGCGCGACGGCAAAACCATTCTTACGCTTAAAGGCGCACCCGAGGATATTCTCGACCTTTGCCATGTAACGGGCGCCGCTCGCGAAGCGGCCGAAGCTGAATTTAAGGCCATGGGGCAAGAAGGGATGCGCGTGCTGGCGGTTGCCGAGCGCGAAGTTGCGAAAAAAGAAGAATACGGCTCGGCCGATGAAGATGGCGCCGTCTTTATGGGACTCATCGGCTTTATCGATCCGCTTAAGTCCACGGCCAAGGCCGCCATTGAATTGGCTGAAAAGTTGCATGTGCGCGTTAAAATAATCACCGGCGATTCCGCCGAAGTTGCGGGCGCGGTCGGCGTCAAGGTTGGGATAATCGCCACCGCCGCCGATGTAATGACGGGCGCCGAACTTGCCAAACTCGACGACCATGCATTCGCCGCGGCGGTCGAGGCGAAAGACGTTTTTGCCCGTGTGACCCCCGAGATCAAATATCGGATCGTGAACGCGCTGGAGAAGAAATTCGCCACCGGTTTTTTGGGCGAAGGCGTGAACGACGCGCCGGCTTTAAAGGCCGCGAATGTCGCGATCGTCGTTGCCGAGGCCTCGGACATTGCGCGTGAAGCGGCCGATGTCGTCCTTCTCGAGCGCTCGCTCGCGGTGGTCGTCGATGGCATTAAAGAAGGCCGCACGATCTTCGCGAACGTCACCAAATACATCAGGTACACGCTCGTGGGCAATTTGGGAAATTTTTTCTCGATCGCCCTTATCTCGCTTTTTGTCGATTACCTGCCGCTTCTCCCGGTCCAGATCCTGCTCATCAATTTGCTGACCGACATTCCCTTCGTCGCGGTGGCTACCGACAACGTCGATATCGAGGATATCGCCACGCCCCACCGCTTTTCCATTCGCGGGCTGGCCTTTTACGCCAGCATTCTCGGCTTTGTGGCCTCGCTTTTCGACTTTATTTTTTTTGGTATCATGCGGCATGCGCCGGTGGGCGAGATCCGCACCCTTTGGTTTGTCATGAACATGTTGACCGAGGTGGCGACGATCTTTGTGTTGCGGACAAACCGTTTTTTTCTCGCCGCGCGCCGCCCTTCATGGCTGCTGACGCTGATCTCGGTCGCTATCATGGCCGGGTCGGTCATTCTGCCGTTCACGTCTTGGGGCGCGCGCGTTTTCAGTTTCGTCACCCCGTCGGCGGTGGGTTTGGCGACAGTCATCGCCATTATGTTCGTTTATGTCGCCGCGACCGAAGCGGCCAAACTTGCTTATCTGCGGTTCTCCAAAAAGGTCATCGCGGCGCGTTAGTCTCGAGCCGCGTCGAGAGAATCTTATCCACTTTGGCCGCCCCCTTTTAAAGAGTAGAATTATCCCAATATGACCAAATACATCTTCATCGTCGGCGGCGTCATGAGCGGCGTGGGAAAAGGCACGGCTTCGGCCTCGATCGCCAAAATTCTTCAGTCAAAGGGTTTTCGCGTTTCGGCCATGAAGATCGATCCGTATATCAATGTCGATGCCGGAACAATGAACCCGGTCGAACACGGCGAGGTGTTCGTGACCGAGGACGGCGACGAGACCGACCAGGACATCGGCACTTATGAGCGCTTCCTCGATATCGACGTCAACTCGACCAATTACATGACGACCGGGCGCGTGTACCAGACGGTCATTGAGAAGGAGCGCAATTTGGAATACGGCGGCAAGTGCGTCGAGGTTGTGCCGCATATTCCCGAAGAGGTCATCCGCCGCATTAAAAAGGCGGCCAAAGAGGCGCGCGCCGAAATAATGATGATCGAGGTGGGCGGCACGGTGGGCGAGTACCAGAACGCGCTTTTCCTCGAGGCCGGGCGCATGATGCACCAAAAGAACCCGCATGATGTCATGTTCATACTGGTTTCTTATTTGCCGGTTCCGTCGAAGATAGGGGAGATGAAAACCAAGCCGACGCAGAACGCCAATCAGCTTCTGAACTCCGTCGGTATACAACCGGACATCATTTTGGGACGCGCCGAGGTGCCGCTCGACGAACCGCGGAAGCGCAAGATCGCCATGTTCTGCAATGTCGATGCCAAGGACGTCATCTCGGCGCCAGACGCCGATTCGGTCTACGAGGTGCCGGTCAATTTGGAAAAAGAGGGAATATCAAAACGCATCTTGAAAAAGCTGGGGCTTCGCGCCCGCAAAAAAGACCTTAAGGAGTGGCGCGCCTTTTTGCGCAAGGTGCACGAATCGGAAAAGCCGGTCCGGATCGCGGTCATCGGCAAATATTTTTCAACCGGCGATTTCACCCTCTCCGACGTTTACATTTCCGTGATCGAATCGTTGAAACACGCCGCATGGTATTTCAAGCGCAAACCGGAATTGCATTGGCTCAACTCGGAGCTCTACGAGAAGGAGCCTGAGCGCCTCAAGGACCTGGCGCTCTATGACGGCGTCGTCATTCCCGGCGGCTTTGGCACGCGCGGCGTCGAGGGCAAGATCGCGGTCATCAAATACGTTCGTGAGAAGAAGATCCCATACCTCGGCCTTTGCTACGGCATGCAGCTCGCGGCCATTGAATTCGCCCGCCATGTGGCCGGATTGCGCTCGGCCAATACGGCGGAGGTCGATACATCTTCCCCTCACCTCATTATCCACATCATGCCCGACCAAGAAGGATTGGTGCGCCAGAAAAAATACGGCGGCACGATGCGCCTGGGCGCTTATCCGTGCGTGCTCGCGCCCGGAACCATTTCCAGGAACGCCTACGGCAAAAAAAATATCTCCGAGCGCCATCGCCATCGCTATGAACTGAATAACGATTACCGCGCCCAGCTGACAAAAGCCGGTTTGGTGATCGCCGGCACTTCGCCCGACAACAAACTTGTCGAAATAATCGAGTTAAAGAACCACCCGTTCTTCGTGGCCACCCAATTCCATCCCGAATTCAAAACCCGCCCGCTCACGCCGCACCCGCTCTTCCGCGAATTCATCAGGGCGGCCATTCGCGGAAAGTAGTCAACAACTAACAACTTCCGCCCGAGGCGGATCAGCCTCGGGCTGAAAATCCCAAGGAAAGTTTCAAAAACTAATTTTCAAATTTAAAAAACGGGGCCGCGGGTCTCGTTTTTTGATTTTTGGTCATTGATCATTGGATATTTCCTTGGAATTTAGCTTGCCCAGCGAAGCCGAAGCGTAGTTGGGTTGTTAGTGGTTAGTTGTTCTCGAAGGCCGCCCTGCTTGACATAAAGCTGTTTTTGTGTAATTATAGGGTCGGTTGGAAAACAAAGGAGGACATCAGTGGAAAAATCAGGATCGAACATCAAAATCGCCCTTTACCGGATCGGAATGTGGTTTTCGTTCGTCGCCGCGGTCGGGATATTCGTGAACCGAATGAGCGGCCACGGAACCGGTTGGCAGGCATATATACTGGTCGTATGCTTCGTCATCGCTAGCTTCACCTTCGCTTGTCTCTGGGAGCGTGTCCAACGGCCGTGGAAGTTGAAGTACCAGAAGGCGTGTATGGACCTCGATCTGCTCGAGCATGTTCCACCGGAGCTGATCAGGATAGTGGCGGCTCAGTGCCGTCAGAGGCGACAGCAAGAACAACATATCGTCTAACGATCAGCTCAGACCACCAGAGCCCCCCAGTCGTTGGCGGGGCTTTTTTAAAAGGGTTAAAATTTGGTTTTTGGTTCTTGGTTTTTTATCCACACCCATTGCAATTCTCGCTGGGTGTGGTTGTATTAATACGGAGGTATTGGAGAGATGCAACAAACTACAACGGAGAGTGCTCCGACCGAAAGTTCTTTGCCGCAACGGAAACTCTACGGGATCATCGGCGGGGTATTGATCAACGGAAAGAAGCCGGCTCCGGATCTCAAGACCCTGCGCATTATCGCCAGAGACTATGTGGACGCGCATTGCGCCCCGGAAAGAGGTCCTTACCGCGTCGATGTGCGCGAAGAAGGAGTGATCGATCCCAATCGTCGTTTCCAGGTGTGCCACACCAAGAACAAGCGAGAACATGTGGTCGGAATGTTCAGACGGTCTACCGGCTGAATTCGTCCAATCATTCGTCGCAAACAGGGAGCCGCCCGCGGGCTCCCTTTTTTTAAACTATAAATGCTAACAACTTCCGCCCGAGGCGGATCAGCCTCAGGCTGAAAATTCAAGGAAAGTTCCAAAAACTCATTTTTAAATTTAAAAGCGGACCCCTTGAGGATCAATTTTGATTTTGGAGATTGATGTTTGGATATTTCCTTGGAATTTAGTTCTTAGTTGTTAGTTCTTGGCAAAACAAAAAACTCGCCGATAAAGGCGAGTTTTTTGTTTTGCCGTTAGAAGCGGCGAGGGCCGTGCGCCTGCTTGAACTTGCGCATGCAGTCGCGGCACTTTAAAGTCGAAGTTCTGGACGGATCAGGATTGAAGGGGAGCTCCGTGATAGGGGCGCCGCACTCCGAACACTTGATGTTCATCGCGGTAACGTCGACGATCTGGCGAGGGGCTTGCGAGAAGCCGCCGCCCATGTCGTTGTAAGTCATAGACATAACTAATTGTTTGAATTAATCGACCTTTAGTCCGGTCTATGATCTACGAACGATTTAACCCGTTTTTGGATCTTTTGACCTTGGCTATAATATAGCACGGATTACGCTTGGTGTCAATAGTCGGATGGCGAAAAGGGTCGAAGATAACGATATTACGATAAGAAGATGCCGCCCATGGAAGGCCAAGGGCGGCGGGTGAATGCGGTCGGTTCGTCAGCCGACGGGCACAAGTTTCTTGGCTCGCGCCGGAACGAACGATTCGGGCAGACCCAGTCGTTCGCGTTCCGTTTCCAGGTTTTCGCGAAGCGCGATGGCCGCCCGCAAAGTCGAAAGATCGCGAGTCTGCCGGTACTTCCCGCCGTCGTTGGCGTGAAGCGTGTCTTCAAGCTCGATAAGACGATCGAATTGCCAAAGGCATTCATGCCTATTGGCATCGTTATCATGAAGTATCTTGAGTTCCGCCAGGAACGCGTCGGATTCGGGAACGATTTCGGCTCGTTCGCGCGCCAATTGCTCGACGGCGGCGGCGAATTCGTCCGGCACCCGACAAAGCGATTGTGCTGCGCGTTTGAACGCGAATAGTCGCGAATCAAAAGCGCTTGCCCGCCTCTTAAGATCTTCCATGCGCCGAGCGTTTTGCCGCAGAAAATGCCACGAACTGTCGGGCAAATACGCGACAAGACTGCCGATAGACCGCCTACTGGCGTAGCTAGCCCAGTACCCTATGCCAATATACCTGAACAAACGCGCCATTTTGGCTAACAATCCTTTTGGTTCCTCCAGGCTTTTTGGCGGCTCATCGCTTTTCATCGCGTTACATTTCTCGTCGAATCCGATCGGCTCTATTTTTGAAAGAGTGTCTTCGTTTTTGCCCATTGCTCCCTCCTATCTGTCGAAACTTAACGAAAAAATCGGGATAAGTCAAGCCCCTTGACGAATAACGCTAATTTAGATATTATTCCTCCATAATGTTAAAAATAAGCGAATATGGCACATAAAAAAGCGGGCGGTTCAACAGCGTTGGGCCGAGATTCACAGCCAAAGTATTTGGGCGTTAAGCGCTCTGATGGTATGACCGTTAAATGCGGCGAAGTTTTGATTCGCCAGCGCGGCACCCAGTGGCACGCAGGGAAGAATGTCGGCACCGGAGTGGACTATACCCTCTTCGCGCTCGCCGACGGCAAGGTAAAGTTCGCCTCCCGCAAGATGCCGAACTACGCCGGCAAACTCATGCCGCGCACCTTTGTCTCGGTCGTCGCGAAATAAAATTGAATTGAATTTCAAAGAACCCCGACATTGCGTCGGGGTTCTTTTCTTTATGTCATCCCCCTGAAGAAGGGAATCCAATCTCGCTTGGTCGAACGGCCGCCCAATATGGATTGGGTCCCCGATGGCGCTCGGGGACGACAATAAAAAATCAATGCATTGATCCGGAGGAGAAATACTTGCGCAACAAGTTGGCGCGGGTTTGGCGCGCTCATTACGGGGCTTTTTTTGGTATATACACCTTGTTTATTAATCGGCTAAATGATAATCTGGTGTCATCAAGATTAAATATATATGTCATTAGAATCAGGTCATGGGTTTGAGGAAGAAGCTACTGTGTTCGATGCCCAAGTCGAAACCGGGGAAGTGGAAAAGGGTGTTGAACAAGCGTTCGATCAAGCTGATCATGAGGCGGGAATTTTAATAGAAAAATTTGTAGATGCGGGCATGGTTCCAAATTTGCCACCAAAGATCGAAAAAACTTTTTTGAAAAGGATTAATGGGGGACGACTTACAAAAACTTTGCAGATGCTTGTTCTCGGCTTGACCATGGCCGGAAGCGCCGAGGCCATTGCTAAACCACAAAAAGAAGCACCGGTCAAGGTTGATAAAGAAAAGACGCAAAAGGGTGAGCGGTCGGAAAAAAGGATGGAGGAGGTTAAAAAAATGATCTCTGAACTTAAAGCGGGAGTTGAAAGGTTAAGCACCGGCCCCGATGAAGATCTTGTGCTGTCTGATGATTGGATGAACAAAGCGCTCGAACATTATATCGGCGGTCGTGATGGCGAAACGAACTTTTTTAATATGTTGCGCACCCGCGCTCGAAAACTGCTCGCTTACGATACTGCAAAGCGTATCGTGGCGGAAGGAGATAATTTAGGGGGAAATGAAAAGAGGTTGTCAGAAGACGACCAGCGTCTTCTGGAATCAGTGATTTCTTTTGAGATGCGGGAACTCGCCACTGATATTAATCGAAGATTTGGCGACGTCTTAAATATAAAATTCCAGCCTTATATCATGGGACAATAGATTACAATCAAAAAAGAAGCTCAGTACGGAGCTTCTTTTGTTACCTTGTCATTCCCTTCTCAAAGGGAATCATCGCTTGGTCAATTGTTTGACGCCCAATAATGATTGGATCCCCGATGCCGCTCGGCGACGACAATAAAGATTAGCAGTAAAAATATTTCGTTTACTTTGGAAAATATTGATCCAATAAAAATATCCTCGCGCGACGGAATTTTTTTCTGTTTTCTTCGAGCGTCTTAATCTTGTTGCGTTTGGCTCGCTCGTCGCGCGCATCTTTGTTGGGCGTTCGGTTCTCGCGTTCGATCTCATGATCGATCCAAGCGACGCGATCCTCGATCAATCCGAGGATCGGCTCGATCGCGTCGGGGTGCGCTTCGTAATCTCTTAAGGTGGCAAGCTCGCTATCACGCGCCGCCCCGGCCTCCAGTTTTTCTAAAGAATCGGCGAACGGAACATCGTCGAATCGTTTGCCGATATCCGGCGCGAGCAAAAGGGTGATCTCCGTCGGTTCGGTCATCTTTGCATGCCCGCCGGAATGGGTTTCCCTGTCGATCAAGTTCGTGAGTTCGCGCGCACGGTAAAGTTCCGGCGAACCGGATGCCCGCAAAGCATTGCAGTGCGTTTCAAAACTCGGCAGAGCGTCGATCGGCCTCCATTCCACAACCATTTGATCGTCTTTAAATGCGGGCTCGTCCCGATGTTCGATGATATAACGCTTGGCATCGGCGAGCGTAAGTTCGCGGCGCGCCGGCTCCGTTTGTTCGAATTCGGGAACGTGCGATAGTGTTTCGTGCATGGAATTGAATTATAGAAAATTTTTTGGAAATTGGTTCTTGGTCCTTGGTTTTTACCCGCAGGTCAGTGATGTGTTTCCCGTCCGATCCAATTGGCGTCGACTTCGACCTCCAGGTCCAGGAATATCTTCGTTTGCAAAGCGGTCTCGAGTTCCTTTCTGGCAGTATAACCCATTTGCTTTATTTGCGCCGCGCCTTTCCCTATAAGCATTTTTTTGTAGCGCTTTTCGGTGGTGAGGATGCGCGCTTTGATGTAAAGGATGCCGTCGGGGCGCTTTTCCATTTCGTCGATCACCACGGTGATCGAATAGGGGATCTCCTGATGCATTTGAATGAAGATCTTTTCGCGGATCAATTCCTCGATCCACTTTTTGCTTTCCATGTCAGTCAATTGGAACTCGGGATAGAACGGTTCGCCTTCGGGCAGGACCTCGAACAGTTTGTCG
>Ga0265330_10000709_pt1 | contig 21057 bp, 19 predicted proteins | sample 41919metaG_FD_202083 | JGI IMG/M metagenome (GOLD analysis project Ga0265330, IMG submission 202083) | Rhizosphere microbial communities from Carex aquatilis grown in University of Washington, Seatle, WA, United States - 4-19-19 metaG | ecosystem: Host-associated > Plants > Roots > Rhizosphere... | reverse complement strand
TCCGAGCCACAAAGTCACGCGCGGCTCAATCGGCATTCAGTTCCGCGAAGGATTATCGGGCGCGGTCAACCGCGTCTACGGCTTCAAGAGTGGCGTTCTCGTTCAGGAAGTCCAGCCCGGTGGACCCGCGGACAAAGCCGGCCTCAAAGCGGGCGACATCATCACCACGATCGACGGGCGCTCCATCAAAGATGGCGACGATCTCGTAAACGAAATTGCCAGCCGCGCTCCGGGATCAACCATCCGCCTGGGTTTCGTTCGCGACGGCAAGCCGCAGGACACCACGGTGACCATCGGTGATCGCGACAAAGTCTTCGCCGATCTCAACAACCCGCAGCCCGAAAGCGATCAGGACGACGGTGGCGGCGCTGGTGAAGCCAAGCTCGGCGTGGTCGTGCAGGATGCTCCGCCGGCAACAGTCTCCCGCATCCACACTTCCGGCGTGGTCATTGATTCGGTCCGCACCGGTTCCTTCGCTGACTTGCAGGGGCTGCAGCCGGGCCTGGTGATCACGCACGTCAACCGGCAGCCAACTCCGAACAAGGAACAATTTGATGGCGTGGTAAGCAAGCTGAAGACCGGCGACGATGTGGTCTTTGAAATCATCGATCCCCATCATCCCGAGCTTGGCATCAACTATATTGGTGGCACGCTGTAGCAGTTCCGGAGCCGCGCCGGTGGCGAACTTCCGCTTCCGGCGCTGGTATCCAAAGTAATCCACCCCGCGGCAATCGATTCGTTTTCCCCTTGCCGCGTAACAGTTCATTCGCTAGACTTCTTGGAACAGATCTTAAAATCTTGTTTCCAGTCGGGCGGTCATAAGATGTTTTCATCTCGCGCAGGATTGGTGCTTCTGATCTCGGCAGCTCTTCTTGCGCCTCCCGCGTTCGCTGCGAACACTCGCCGAACCGCCAAGACCGCCCACACCAGCACTTCCCATAAGCTTTTGCATGGTCGCCACAAAGCGCGTCGCGCTCGCGGCCAGCAGGCAATCGATTCCAATCGCGTGACGCAAATTCAGCAGGCTCTGATCCGCGAACACTACCTGACAGGCGAGGCCAACGGTGACTGGAATTCCACCACGGTCGCTGCCATGCAGAAGTATCAGGCAGATCATGGCTGGCAAACCAAGCTGATGCCAGATTCACGCGCCCTCAAAAGTCTTGGTCTCGGTCCCGACTACTCCACGGCCCTCAACGCCAGCGGATCGAGCTTTGCTCTCCCGCCTTCAACCGGTGCGCCATCTACTCAAGACTCTGGCTTCATCGCCGCCTCAGGCGTCCACCAATAGCTGCTTTGCATTCCGCAGTTCACTGCACCTTCGCGGGCTGATTCTCTGTCAGGAATTCGTATCGCGGCCGCACCGTCTCCAGACCGCTCGAGATTGTCGCGTCGAGGTGAATCAGCCCACCGGTTTTGTCGAACCTCGGCCACTCCGGCAGTCCTGGACCGTTTGGATCACCAGTCTTCGCGAAGTTCGTCCAGTAGCCCATCATCTCGTCGCTGAGTTTGCGATCCTCAGGCCGCCACACCGCCCCGGGCCGCGTGTCGAGTGTACCGAACACATACTCGATGTCGTCGGAGTGGAACGCATAGGAGCCGGGATGAAACTTGCTCGGCGGTGCAGCGAGCTCGAGGTGATAGCGATACACAGGAGCATCGCCCGTCTTCACCTGCGCTTGAACCCATTTCCATGTGCTGAACGCGATAAACGTATCGCTGTGGTAATCGATCGCGGACCGAACCGCTTGCTCATTGGTCGTGCCCGGGTACAGCCCGAGAAACTCCGCCGAATGATCGCCAAATAACTTCACCGCAGTCGCCTGCCACTTTTCCGTCGTCATGCCCATCGCAGGAAAGAAGAACTCGTCGCGATTCCACCCGGCCAGAAGCGGAACATGCGCCTGCTTTCCCGCGGCGTAAGTGTCCGCAATCGGTTCTGTCAACAACCGGTCATCCACCACGACCGGAAAATGCGGCGCGCCTTTCGCAGCTGCGGCGGCAAGGATCGCGTCCGTCGGCATGGCCCGCAACGCGTCTAGGTTGGTAGCACCCAGCGATTCCACCCACGCCTGTTCCTGCTTCTCTCGTTCCGTCTGTTCGGCAGATCCGTGCCCGCCCACGTCCGTCGCACCCCCGCTCTCGCCGATGGCCTTCTGGAACAATCCTCGCGCCGGCTCCGCGGCCATCAGCGTGCTCACCGCCGACGATCCCGCGCTCTCACCAAAAATCGTTACGTTCCCCGGATCACCGCTAAACTGGTCTATGTTTCCCTTGACCCACTTGAGCGCCTGAACCATATCCATCAATCCGTAGTTACCCGCAGTCCCGCCCCCTTCCCGGGCAAGATCTTCTGTCGCCAGAAAACCGAACACACCCAGCCGGTAGTTGATCGTCACCAGCACGATACCTTTCAGCGGCAGGAAGTCCCCGTTCTGGCGAGGCTCGTCTCCGCCGCCGCCCGAATATCCGCCTCCATGAATCCAGAACATGACCGGCAGCTTGCTTTTTGAAGTCGCATCGGCGGGCGCATAAACGTTCAGATACAAGCAATCCTCACTTGGACCGCTATCCTGAAAGATCATGTCGTCAAAAACGTGATTCTGGGCGCAATGCGCGCCATAGCTCGTCGCTCCGCGCACACCCTTCCAATGTGCAGGCGGCTGCGGCGCTTTCCAACGCAGGCCGCCGATCGGCGGCGCTGCATACGGAATGCCGAGATAGGCCCGTACATTTCCATTGCTGATCAACTTGCCGTGGATCTTGCCTTGTTCAGTTTTGACCGTGAGCGGGTCGGCGACTGCGCGCGCGGAAAACCCAAACCACATACCCGCGATCGCCAGAGCGCATGCGATCTTGACTCCAAAATGCATGGGAAATCCTCCCGGGCAACACTCTAGCAGGATTTGCAAAGTCACGTCGTCGTGAGCCGGTTCCCGCTTAAACCCTGGCGGCGCAGAAAGCGAAATGCTGCTTCAGATCGTCTCGGTCGCTAGCAGATCGGCCATCGTCTCACGCCTGCGGATCAGTCGCGCCTTCGCGCCCTCGACTAGCACTTCTGCCGCGCGAGGACGCGAATTGTAGTTTGAGCTTTGCGCCATGCCGTAGGCGCCGGTATCGAGCAGCGCCACCAGATCGCCTGGCTCGAGTGGCGCGAGCTTCCGGTCGCGCGCGAAAAAGTCGCCCGACTCGCACACTGGTCCCACAACATCCACGATCAGCGCCTTCCCTGTCCTGGGCCGCACAGGAACAATCTCGTGATACGCCTGGTAGAGCGCGGGGCGGATCAGATCGTTCATAGCTGCGTCGATAATCACGAAATTCTTTGTGCCATTGCGCTTCACGTAAAGCACACGCGCGAGCAGAGCCCCGGCCTGCGCCACCAGGAATCGCCCGGGCTCAATCAACAATCGCCCATCGAAATCGTCCAGTGCGCGGTTCAACACCTCGGCGTACTCCTCCACCTTGCCCGCTGCGTCAAATCCGCCGTCGTGATAATCGATGCCCAGGCCGCCGCCTGCGTCGATCATCTTTAGCTCGATCCCTTCGCTCCTGAGCTTTTGCGCCAACTTGCTCACACGCTCGATCGCCGCACCAAATGGATCAGCGGAGCGGATCTGCGACCCGATGTGAACGCTGATGCCATGCGGCTCAAGCCAGCGACTTCGCGCGGCATGTTTGTAAATCGCTCGCGCCCGCCGAATATCGATGCCAAACTTGTGCTCGCGCAGTCCCGTTGAAATATACGGGTGCGTATCCGCAAACACGTCTGGATTCACACGGAGCGCAAAGCGCGCACGAGTTTTAAGGCGTTGCGCGCGTTCGGCCAGCAGTGCCAGTTCTGCTTCGCTCTCCACGTTGAAAGCCAGGATTCCGGCCCTCAGCCCTGCGTCCATCTCCGCCGCTGTTTTCCCCACCCCGGAAAAAACCACGCGGTCGGCTGCTTCAGGCACCGCAGCCAGCACGCGCTCCAACTCGCCGCCCGATACGATATCGAATCCCGCGCCGCGTCCCGCCAGCAGCTTTAGAATCGCCAGTGCGGAGTTTGCTTTCACTGCATAGCAAACCAGGTGCTCACGCCCTTTGAGGGCCCGCTGGAACATCCCGAGCCGCTCGGCAATCTGATCTGCAGAATAGACGTAAAGCGGCGTACCGAACCGCTTTGCAAGCGCTTCAAGCGGCACGCTTCCGCAATGCAGCGCATCGCCCTCAGGGCGTCGAAAGGGGCGTGAAGATGTTTGCTGAGCCACGGGTGACGTCCAAAACAAAAAGAATAATCTGAGCCTACAGCATTCGGCCACCTGGCCTCAGCCTGCGCGGTCTCTTTCGCCCGCCCATTACAATGTTTCTGTGGATGAGCTGCCCCCCATCGATTTTGTGGATCTTGTCGGCGTCGGTTTAAACGCCACGGACACTCTCATTCCGCTCGAGCGATTTCCCGAGCCCGGCTCCAAAGTCCATTACGGCATTCGGTCCACGCAACCTGGCGGCCAGGTGGCAACGACGGTCGTTGCCTGCCAGACCTGGGGCCTTAAAACGCGCTACGTTGGCAAGCTCGGCGACGATGATGCGGCGCGCCTGCACAAGGAAGCATTCCGCCGCGTGGGCGCCGAGGCGCAAATCGTCACCGTTCCCGGGGCGGCGAGCCTGCACAACGTCATCCTCATCGATGCCCCCGGCGAGCGGACCGTCATTTGCCAACGCAACGAAGAGATGGTTCTTCAACCCGCCGACATCAACCGCGAATGGATTGTAAATGCCCGCGTGTTGCACGTCGACGGCCACGACACAGCCGCTGCCACCCAAGCCGCTGCCTGGGCGCGTACAGCGGGCGTTCCTGTCGTCGCTGATCTCGATGACACCTATCCAGGCATCGAAGAGCTCGTCGCCAACATCGACTACCTGATCGTCAGTGAGGATTTCTCCTGCCGGCTGATGAACGAAACCAACCTCGAGCGCGCTCTGCGCCGCATGCAAGCGCGTTATGGATGCCGCCTGAGCGCAGCGACTCTCGGCGAGGACGGCGTGCTGGCATGGGACGGCAAGCAGTTGATCCATAGCGCCGCCTATCGCGTACCTGTGGTCGACACCACCGGCGCAGGCGACATCTTCCGTGCCGGATTCATCTACGGCCTCCTGCGCGATTGGCCTCTCGACCGCCAACTCGATTTTTCCTGCGCCGCCGCGGCAATGAACTGCATGGCGCAGGGAGCACGCGGCGGCATTCAGCCCGTCGCCGCGATCGAGACTCTGTTGACCACCGGCGCTCGACACGAAAGCGAGCACGGCGTCGAGACGCTCGATTAACTGATCGGCATAGCTGAAACTTTCGCGGGCTTTTTTCCATCGAATAGAATGATAGTTACGGCCAAACAATCCTGAAGCTGCATGAGGATTCCCAGGCCTGCACGACGGAGTGATCGCAATGGCACTGATGAAGACTTCGAACCCAGCCCTCGGCAAGAACACCTTCAACGACTTCCAAGGGAGCCAGTACGGTGGCAGCCTCATCGACGCTGCCTCGCGCATGACGCTGAGCGGCACCATCAACAAGACAGGCATTCTGCTGCTTTGCGCTGTGGTCACCGCCGCATGGACGTGGAATTCGTTCATGCAGACTCGCGACCTGACCCTAGCCGGCCCTGCATTGATGATCGGCCTCTTCGGCGGACTCATCTTCGCCTTGATCACGTCATTCAAGAGGACCTGGGCGCCAATCACTGCGCCCGTCTACGCGCTGCTCGAGGGGCTTGTACTCGGCGGGTTGTCCGCGATCCTCGAACAGCGTTACCCGGGGATTGCCATGGAGGCCGTCGGCCTGACCTTCGGCACCCTCTTCGTCTTGTTGTTTCTCTATAAGACCGGAGTCATCAAGGTCACGCAGAAATTTCGTCTCGGCGTAGTCGCGGCCACCGGCGGGATCTTTCTCTTCTACATGCTTGAAATGATTCTGGGTTTCTTCGGCGTCAACTTCACCACAGTCAATGGCGCCACTCCCATTGGCATTGGCTTCAGCTTGCTCGTCGTCACCATTGCCGCGCTCAATCTCGTCCTCGACTTTGATTTTGTCGAGCAGGGTGTTGCCTATGGCGCGCCCAAATATATGGAGTGGTACGCCGCTTTCGGCATCATGGTCACGCTGGTCTGGCTCTACATCGAGATCCTGAACCTGCTGGCCAAAATGCGCAGCCGGAATTGAGAGACAGTTCATAAGTTCGTAGTTCATAGTTCGCAGTTCACAGTCCAATCGATCATTGCAAACCGTGAGCCGTGAGCTTCACTACGTCCCCTGCGGCGAGATCAGCGTAAACGTCACGGTTCCCGCAGTGCTCCGTTTGTGAAGGGTGCCGCGCGGAATCACCAGCATGTCGCCCTTCTGGAGCGTCAGCGTGGTCGCCCCCTCCGCTTGCGGGGCGTGCCACTCGCCGGGCCCAATGCTGTGCGCTCCCTTGGGCGTCCCACCTACCTGGTAGACCGTCTCCCCGTCCAACACCCATAAAACGTGGTCGCGTCCCTCGTGCCACTCGAACTCCGCGGCGCTCTTTGCCGTCTCCACCGTCAACACGACGGCAAAGTTTTTCCCCTGCACAAGATTGTTGTTGCCAGGGCTGGCCACGAGCGCCTTCGCGTCGTCCTGAATCTCCTGCGCGCGAAACAACTGGAATCCAGCCGGGCCAACGTTGGGCGCGCCCTGTCCGCTTGCCATTGGAGCGAGAAACGACGAATTCGCCAGAGTGAAACCAGCGGCCGCGCCCGCGGGCACGACGCGTAGAAATTCGCGGCGGCCGGGGTTCTTCAAGAGAACTTTGCTCATACGATTCTCCTCCGGGAGGGAAAGCGGTCCGTGCGGAATTCTAACAGCGCGGCATCTGATTGGGCTTGGCGCCGGCGACTACACCGCAAACTGCCTTAGCCACGGCGCCATCAGCGCGGCAACCTTTTTCGGGTGTTCGTAAGCCGCAAAGTGCCCGGCGCACGGAAGCACATGCAACTCGCATCCGCCGGGAGCCGCGCGGAATGCTTCCATATCCGCGGCCGTCACGCCCGCGTCCTCTGCGCCTGCAATCGCCAGCACCGGCACGCGGATCGTCGACACCGTCGGGACTGAATCCGGGCGCGCCGCCAGCCCCGCCTGCACCGCGACCAAAGCCTCGGGCGTCAGCGTCATCTGCGCGCGAACTTCCACCACGACTTCGGGACGTTCCTTGCGAGCCGAAGGCGCCACCGTGTTCTGCGCCATGCCGTCGAAGAGCGCTTCAACACCGTCTGCCCGCGCACGCGCGATGGTCTCCATACGCTTGGTCAGGTTTGCCTCGGAATCGGGCTGCGGCTTGGAGCACACGAACATCATGCCGCGCATCCGTTGCGGCGCCCTTCGCCACAACTCCAGCAGCGCGTAGCCACCGATTGAGCATCCGCCAAAAACTGCTTCGGAGATCTGCAAGTGATCGAGCAGAGCCACGATATCCACGGCGAGCTGTGCCATGGTCAGGACTGGCGCGCCCGGAACCCTTGTAAATGCTCCAGCCGGCAGCCCCGATCCCAACTCCGAGCGCCCGTGTCCGCGCAAGTCTGGAACGATCGAGCGGATTCCCGCAAGCTCTCGCGTAAGAGGTCGCCAATACTCTCGGTCAAGGGGTGTGGGATGCAGAAGAATTACCGGCAGCCCCTCGCCCGCCTCGCTGAAACTCAATCGGGCGCCGCCGGAAACGTATTCGCAGCTGATATTTGAGCCGGTCACACTTGAGCCGATTACACGTGAGGAGGATACGCTCCCGGATAGGGACCAGGATACGGTGGCATCTCTTCGGGAATGCCGATCCATGCGGCCAAGTAGGCCACGCCAACCAGTCCGCTCGAAATGAAGAAGCCGATTACCGTTAGGATGCGGACCGTGGCCACGTCCCATCCATTGGCCAGCGCCAAAGCCATGCAAACGCCACCAATCATGCGCCCCGCGTGCGGCCGGATCAGCGGCCGGCCCGGCATCGCCTGCGCCATGGGCGCAACCGTCCCGCACCCCGAGCAAAACCGCGCGGTCGGGTGCAAAGCGCTACCACATTGTTGACAAAAGGCTGCCATGATCAGTCCTCCGAGGAACAGGCCTACTGCTTTCATCATACGGATTAAGATCCCCGGCGGTTCCAGCGCGCATCTGTTCCTGGGCCTTAGTTTCCGCGGTACGGTTCGCGGAGGTACTTTCGCGCCTGGTCGGCGCGCGAAGTATTGGGGCCGGTGTCGATGGCCGCCTGATAGTCGCGAACGGCAAGCTGGCGCTGGCCGGCCAGATCGCGACATTCGCCGGCATCGAGCAGCGAACGGATCTTCAATTCCGGTCCCACGCCGGGCGTCCATGCCGCCTCCTCGTAGGCTCGTGCGGCCTCATCGTCATGTCTCTGGCCGCGCAGCGCGTCGCCCAACCCAAAGTCGGCCAGCTCCATGCGCGCATCGACGAAGTAGCCCGGCTTGGCGTTGTTGGCCTGGATCTGCCGGTACGCATCGACGGCTCTCATTCCCTCGCCCGCGTCCTTGCGGAGGTTGGCCTCTTCAAGGCAAAAGAGGTAATCGTGCGGATATTCGTTCTTCAGCTGGATCACCACCTGAATGGCTTCGTCGTACTTCCCTTCGCGGCGCAGAAACAGCGCGATTGCGGTATTCGCGTCCAACCTGGTCAGCACCCCGCGGCTGCCATCGTCGCGCAGCATGGCCAGGCCCGTGGCCTTCGATCCCGTAATCCCCGCGAAGCCGATCATGAACTTGAACGGCCACGGAAGCGCACCCACCACATACTCATAGACCCCTGTGATCAGCTTTGCGTCCACGTAATTCGGATCCAGCTCGAGCACGCGGGCTGCGTCGTCCCGGGCCTTCGTCGCCAGGTGGAAACCCGTGCCAAAAGCCCGCTCCACCATCGCCACATACGTGCATCGCAGGCTGCGCACCCAGGCTCGCGCAAACAGCGCGTTCACGTCATTGGGATTCTGGCTCAGCCGCCAATCCGCCTCTTGGACAGCTTCATCGGCGAGCGCAAAAATCTGGTCGCGTTTCTTCGGATCTTCTTCGGTTGCATGGCGCCCGGTCAGGAAACCATCATTCGCGTAGAAGGTCGTGTCCAGCAGATCCTCGTGGTAAAGCTCCTGAAAGATGATCGCGTTCAGCAGGTACGCCGTCGCCTGAGGATCGCCCGGATGTTCCACGTGATAGCGTCCGAAGCTCTGAACCGCGCCCGCGTAATCCAGATTGTAGAAATCCTTGAATGCCGCGCGAACCTGCGGGTCGTAGTTCATGGGGTTGGTATCGACAGGCGCAGCCCATGTTGAGCCGGTTGCCGCCAGACCCAGAACACAAACGATCCACCAACGCATTCGCGACGAACTCATTCCGATCCTAGCCTCAATGCCGGTCCGCACACTCTCTTATCGTAGCGCCCACAATCCGTTAGGATCGAAGTATGGCCCTTTCGGAGCATTTGAATCCGGCACCCGCTTCCGCGCGCTCGCCCGTCGCGGATCATATTGAAGCCGCGCGCCAGCGACTTATTGTGGCTCTCGACGTGCCCAGCGCAGCTGCGGCATCAGAGCTGGTAAAGAAGCTCGAAGGAACCTGCCAGTGGTTCAAAGTTGGGTTGGAGCTCTTCACAGCCGCCGGGCCTGCCGTCATCGAGCCCCTGGTGGCGCGGGGCTATTCAGTCTTCCTCGATCTTAAGTTTCACGATATTCCCAACACGGTTGCAGGAGCCGTTCGCTCGGCCACCGCGTGGGGCGTAGGTATGGTCAACGTGCATGCCGCTGGAGGGCCCGCGATGCTGGCCGCGGCCAAAGCGGCACTCGACGGCGTGAAAAAACCGCCCGAGCTCCTCGCCGTCACGGTGCTCACCAGCATGGACGCTGCCCAACTATCTTCATCCGGCGTGAGCCGCAAGCCCGCAGAGCAAGTGGAACTGCTCGCGCACATGTGCATCAACGCCGGCATCAACGGATTCGTGTGTTCGCCGCAGGAGGTTGCAGCCCTTCGCGCGCTCACCGGTCCAGAGGGCGTGCTGGCGATTCCCGGAATTCGCCCGGCGGGCGCCGACACAAACGATCAAAAACGCCTCGCTACTCCTGCCGAAGCGTTGCGGGCGGGAGCGAGTTACCTCGTCGTCGGGCGGCCCATCACGCAGGCGGCAAATCCCGCCGAGGCGGCACAGGCGGTGCTGGAGGAGATGGCGGAAGCGCTGTAGGAGCTCAGCAGCTAGGCTGGGCCGGCCGCCGTGTTGCGCGCGTGAGCCACATTGTCAGGATCGTCGGTGAACGACTTGCCCGCCCCGTAGGCAAACTTGAAGTACTGCGGTCCGGATTTGCGAATCGCGTCATGGCGGCCGTCATTCCACATGATGCGGGCCTCGCCGTCAACATACTCCCAATGCCCGCGAACGTCACCAATAGACCTGTAGGCGGTGCCATCGTCGTTCAGTGTGATGTAGAAATCGCTTCCATGCCCGTCGCCGCACTCCCACTTGCCAAGGAACCGGCCACGGCTGGGAACTCTGGAGTTGAAACTGTCAGCGGAAGCCGGAGAGGTCCCCACGAATTCGACGCGGTCAATGTCAGAGAGATTGAAAGTTTGGCGATGGCCGTCTTTGAAGACGATGACGATGGCGCTGGACGTGGTTTTTGGCGGCGCCGCTGCGGCGAACTGACTGAGCGAGCCGCTCAGGCAAAGCAATGCCGCGATGCGGGTGAAGCGAACAAAAGTCTTCATTGAGTTCTCCTGTACGTGGGGTACGCAATGAGTCTATAAGACGTTCCGGCAATCGTGCGGTGGGGTAGCGGAAAACCGATCATCGGAGTTGGGACGCTACAGGCTGACGCACCATTCAAACGCAAAAAGCCCGGCTTTCGCCGGGCTTCGCCGTTGATAAAAGCTCAAGGAACGCTTAAAGCTTTTCGTAGAACTCGCATGCGGAGCAGGAAATATAGACTCCGCCCGGAACGCCCCTCTCGCGATCCTTCACGCGCTTGACGATGCGCGTGGGCTTGCCGCACTTGGGACAGTCGGTCGACTTCGTGGTGTCCATGACCTTCTTGCGGTCACCTGTCTTTGCAATTTTTGCCATCTGTAGCTGGTTCTCCTTCTGAGGTGTCTCTGCACTCATCCCGCCATGGCGGGACGGCTTCAACGGCGCGGCCACAACTCTCTGCCTGCTGCTACGGATCGATTGAAGCATCCGCACCGCGCGCACAGAGCACGACTCGCTCTGTCCAGTTTATATGAGCCGGGCCGCAAGACCCGTAGACCATGAGATATCGGGCCGGCGCTTAGAAAGACCTTGCCGGGCCATTGCAGCCGAATTAGAATCACGAGCGTAGCTTCCCCAGAACCCTCAACGGATCCATTGAAACGCGACGCGCGGCAGGAACCGCCGCGCCCAAATCCAACTCCAACCGATTCTCCGGGGGAACGATGTCCAAGCGAACACTCCGCCGCATCAAGCTCGGCGCAATCTGCATGGCCGCCGCCACTCTATGCGCCCTTCCAATATCGCTGCATGCCGCACCCGCTTCATCCGCCGGCAAGACCCGCACCTACTATGTCGCAGCCGACGAAGTCCAATGGGACTACGCTCCTTCAGGCCGTGACGAGGCCATGGGCATGCCCTTCGACGAGATCGCCAAGGGCTTTGTTGAAACCAGCGCCGACCACATCGGCCGGGTGTACAAGAAGGCCGTCTACCGCGAATACACCGACGCCACTTTCACCACCGTCAAGCCGCGCGAAGCCAAGGACGCATACCTCGGCATTGTCGGGCCGATCCTGTACGCGGAAGTCGGCGACACCATCAAGGTCGTCTTCAAGAACAATGCCACGCACCCCTACAGCATGCATCCACACGGCGTTCTTTACGAGAAGAACTCCGAGGGCGCGGACTACAACGGCGGCAGCGGCAGCATGGCTGATCAAGGCGGCTGTGTCGCTCCCGGATCGACCCACACCTACACCTGGCAGGCGCCCGAGCGCGCCGGACCCGGCCCCGCCGATCCCAGTTCCCTCTTCTGGCTCTACCACTCGCACTGCGACGAACTGCGCGACGTAGCCTCCGGCCTCTTCGGTGGCCTGGTCATCACACGCCGCGGAATGGCCCGACCTGACGGTACACCCAATGATGTCGACGAGGGATTTGTCACCATCTACATCGCCATCAACGAGAACGAGAGCTGGTATCTCGACGACAACATCAAGGCCCACATCCCCGATCCCACCAAGCTCAATCGATACGAGTCCAAGCCCGTCACAACGACAGGGATCTTAGGCACCATCGCAGGCGCGGGCTTCTTTGAAACCAACATCAAGTGGTCCATCAACGGATACATCTACGGCAACGGGCCCATGATGACCATGAAGAAGGGCGATCACGTGCGCTGGTACGTAGCCACGCTCGGCGACTTCTTCAACGGACACACGCCACATTGGCATGGCAACACCGTGCTGGTGGGCGGCCAACGGACGGATGTATTGAACATCGCATCCGCGCAGATGATCACTGCCGACATGGTTCCCGACGACGTAGGCATCTGGCTTTACCACTGCCACATCAGCGACCACATGCTGGCCGGCATGATGGCGCGCTACCAGGTGCTGCCGCGCTAAGCGGCTCGCTTGAGCGGGTGAAAGATCCCGGGTAAGCTGGAAACGGTCGGCAAGCTAGAAACGGTCAGCGAAAGGAGACTTTGTATGGAGCTTCGACGCTTTGGCGCAATCGTCTTCCGGGCCCCAATCGTCTTCCGGGCCCTTGGGGTGATGCTGCTGTGCACAGGAACCGCGTACGCCGCTCCCGCCACTGCGGGTGGCCCGTGTTCTCTGCTCACCACTCAGCAGGTGAGCGCAGTGCTGGGTGCGAGTTTTGGTAAGCCGATCCCGGCGGGTGCGAAGGTTTGCGAGTGGATCGCGACGGGCGCGAGCGGTCCGAATGGGACCAAGAAGGTCGAGCTGGTGTTGGTGCCCGCGAATACGTTCGCCACCCGGCTCACGCCGATGCCGCCTCCCATAACCAGGACCCCGATGAGCATCGGCGATGCTGCGAACTACGAGACGACGCCAATGGGAGGAACGCTCTCCGTGCAAAAGGGCAATGTCTACTTTATGCTGCAGGTTCGAGGAGTTCCCCTTATCAACCAGCAGGCGATGGAGGTCACGCTGGCGCAGGAGATTGTCGGCGTCCTCTAGGGCCAGTTTCCTTGCTCCCATCGTTCCCCGGAGGATCCAATGCCCGCATCCGTCAATCGGCGCACCGTCGATCTCAGCGCCTTTCCCGATCTTGTCGTTGTCTACCTGGGAATGCGCGTCAACCGACTCACGGGCCTCAAGACTCTCTTTGGCTTCGGACCCAGGATCTCGAAGTCCGTCGCCGATCAGCCCGACGGCCTGCTCAATCACGAGAACTTCATCCTCTCTCTCTTTCCCATGCACGCCGGCATGCGCCAGTACTGGCGCGACATGGACTCACTGCTCAAGTGGACGCGCTCCGATCCGCACCGCCAGTGGTGGAAGACCTTCCTGCGCGACTCAGGAGGCACCGGCTTCTGGCATGAGACGTATACGATTCGCGGCGGCATGGAAGCCATCTACGATGACATCGCGCCGAAGATCGGCTTCATGGCCTTCGCTCCGGTCGTCCCCGCCCGGGGATCGATGTTCACTGCCGCTCACCGCTCCAGTCGCGGCGAGAATCTCGAGCCTGTGGTCTCTGAACAAGACCTCTACGGCAAGTGACGACGCGCGATGGCCACGCCGGAGGGAGCAGGGCCCTTTAGACCCGGAGTCCCGCCCGGGTGGATGCGCCACCGGCCGCTCGATTCCCGCCCCCGACTTGATCAATCCTTCTCGAGATCGGGGCCACCCGCCGTGCCGCCGGTTTAATTCTGTAGAATGACATGGCATTGGGAGGTGAAACGATGGGGACCTTTACCGTCCACAACAATCCGCCGCTTCCGCCCGAAGAGGAGTTTTTCGACGAACTGGTTAAGGTGATCCAACGGCTTGAGCGCGATGTGAACCCCAATCAGGAGTTCCAGGTCACCTGTCGTACCGCGACGGGAGTCATGCGGGTGCGGAGCTTTGAGTTCCTTTCCCCGCTGATCGCTGTCGTAGGGACGGATGAGAACAACCAGGCAGTGACTTTACTGGTGAACTTCGAGTCGCTTCAAGTGACGTGCACCTTTGTGAATACCGTGATTCCCCAAGGCGAAAGAGTTCCTGTTACGGTCACGAAGCCAACCCAAGCCAAGGCCTAGAAGAGGTGCCCGCGATCCATTCCGACCTTTCGCTCTTCGGCGAAGGTTGGCAACTGCCCAAGTGGATGCGCTACCGGCCGCTCGAATCCCGCTCCCCGGACTTGACAGGTTGCGAGGGAACATCCCGTCTGTCCCCAGTTTCCACAGCGAGGAGCTTGCTGCGAATCTAGCTCAGCGGAGAAACGTGAGCGGCGCGCGGAGTTGATGAGGTGGTTTTGGCCGTGCAGTCGAGCTGATAGGTGTAGCCGGTCACCCGCGAGGAGAAGCCCGAGACGCGGTTGAGTGTGTCGTAGGTGAAGGCCGATTGCAAGCCGTTGCCTGCGGGTTCTTCGTGACAGCAAGACAGTGGGGGGAACGTCCCGTCTGTCCCCGCGTTCCCCCCGCGTTCCCCAGGTCTCCAGTTCTTACTAGTGTCACTTTTCAATTTCGCGGAGAGCTCGCCATGCCCCCCACCAAAGGCCCATACAGCAAACAAAAACGGGAAGCAGCGCCATCGAAAGCAAGACTAGATACTTTCCAAATGTCTCCCAGTAGGAGTACAACGGGTGTCCAGCTAGAAATGGGTCGACAGACGCGCAACTTATGAAAAACGCTGTCATTGAAATGAGTGCCCGCCTTTTCCATAGACGCAGCCGCTCTCTCGCATTCTTTTTTAAGGCTTCGATGTCCTCTTTGTTGAGAGGGCCCTCGTCTATTTCCGCATCGAAAAGCATCTGTGTCCCCTTATATTCAACGCGCGCAGGTGGCCCAGGCAAGTTTTCTCATTCTGGGTCCTCCCGCGATGGAGTGTGCCCCATCCTTTCGGCGTTCTCTGCCGAAAGGGTGGGAAACCTGAAGCGCTCGCCAGTTGTAAGGCGCACTCCCTCCGGCAACTGGTGTCCTCGTCCCGCCGCGGTCCATTGCGACTCGATCTCGATCGTACCCTTTAGCCCGGTAGCATAGTGCAAAAAGCTCGACCAGTGCCAATCTTCCGGTTTCGCAACGAGTCCGCGCGTCACTGGATTGCGATGAATATAGCGGATAACGGCGGAACGGGCTTTTTCCCCGCGAACGTTGCTGTCGTAGTAGCGGTTCTGCCAGAATTTCTTTCGCGATCCTCTCAGCTTGCGCGAAGCGGTTTGCTTGATGGCTTTGAGGAACTGCGCAAGCAGTATCCGCGGAGGCTCGTTGACGAGCAGGTGAACATGTTCGGGCATCAGAACGTACGCGTAAATTCGTGCCTGGTGACGAGCCCGGACCTGTTCCAACAGCACCTCAACCGTCTCCTTGGCAGCCGGCGCCTCAAGCAGCGGAAGGCGGCGATAGCAACTGAAAGTGATGAAGTGCAGCGAATGCGCTGTCTGATACCGTTTTAAGCCCGTCGGCATGAACCTATCTTAGTCCCGTCCTTCCCGCTCATCGCGATAAGACCGCGATGAACGGGGCACAGACTCAGATCACCCGATCATTCCACGGAACGAATGACCGGGCCACCTGCCCAAGCCCTATCTGGACAGACGCGCCCCGATCATCCCGTCCCCGAAGGCGATGAGACCTTATGGCGTGACCCAGACTCGGAAGGACTAGTTTACGATTTGGGTCTACGGAGACACGTAATGGTACTTGTCCAAAAGCTTACCGCTTCGGTCGAATCGGAACGCCCAATATTCTGGTATCGCAGGAGCCAAAGGAGACTTGTAGATAAGTTCCTTGACACAGTCGTTCGGAGCGTTCCCTCCGAAAACCCCACCACAAGTTGAGCTCCGCCATGGGTCTCCCAGCTTAGTTTCCAAATCACTCTGCGACAGCCCTCGGTGAGCCTGGGCGAACATGGCTTTTATCTTGTGCTGTCTTAGACAAGCTAATGTGCCGGCACAGAAGCCGATACTCAGAAGCACAGCCGATACTGTAATCGAGACGCGGTTCTTCATTTAAGATGATCCCTGCTGCGGAGTCTTTTTTTCCGCCGGTGGGGGCGTAGTCCCCGGCGTCGGATTGAACTGATTCAAGCTCGCGGGTATGTCCTTGGAACCCTTCGGAATCACGGTTGTCTAAAACCTGAAAAACCTGGGGACAGACGGGACGTTCCCATCCGATTTCCGCCACCTGTCTTTTATTGTCAAGCCCCCTCGCCTCGCTGTCGACGCCGCACTGACACGCTAACCGATTGGCTTCAATTCACTTATTCACTCTTTCACTCCGTCACTTTTTCTTTTGAAGTTTGCCGATCATTATAACCATTTGGCGCACAATGGTCCCATGATCGCCAACCAGGAATCGATGACAAGAGATGGGGCGACCGGGCCACACCCTCTTTTTCGCCGCTCACGGACCGCTGGTCGCTGGATATTGGCCGTTGGCCACCGGCTCCGGGCTGCTTGGAGACAGGCTTTTAGCTACCCGCCGCCGGCAAAGGACCGCTGGCTGGCGGCTGTTCCCTGACCCCTGGTCTCTGATCTCTGTTCTCTGTTCTCTGTTCCTTTGTCGCAGAAACAGTGCAGTTCGGGCTAAAAGGCCCCGTAAGCCTCTGAAAGGAGATACTTTAGATCATAGGTCTTTTGGAATCAATGGGTTACAGCAAGTGATCAAGGGTACAAGTGGTTGAAAACAAACCCTTTAATCCCAAAAGGGGTGGGGGGGTATATGGGGGAGTACTGAAATGTAAACATTCGCCCCGTCTGCCGGCCACGGTTCACGACCCTCGGTCTACGGCTCTACGGCTAATTCGTTACAGTATTCGCCGTGCCCAGTCGTTTGATTTCGACACCAGCTGGCTTGATCCGGAGGGCGGTTGCTGTTTGCCGTCACTGGCCGTGGTGCCGGCCGGAGCCGTTTTCGCGGGCTGGCGGCCGAAACGCAAGCGTTGCGAGGCGGGCGGCGAGGAAGCGGGAATGTCCCGGATCCGGGATTCTGCGGACAGGTCTTCCTCTTTGCGCTTACCGCTCAAGCAGAATGCTGAACGTCGATCCGCGCCGTTCACCCACGGTCGAAGACCGCAGCTGGATTCGCCCGTGGTGCTTTTCAACGATCATCTTCGAAACCCAAAGTCCCAGCCCGGTTCCCGACTCGATCTTTGTGGTGTAGAGCGGCTCGAAGATGCGCGACCGTTTGGCTGCTTCAATCCCCTTGCCGTTGTCGGAAAACGTGATGCGGATCCCCGGTCGACCGTCCCTGAGCGTGCACAGCCCGACTCGCAGCTTCACCGTCCCGCCTTCGTCCACCGCATCCAGGCAATTCATGAGCAGATTCGAAAACACCTGGCGCAGTTCTCCGGCAACGCCGCTGATCTGCCGCGTCGCGCGCCACTGCTTCTCAATACGCGCACGCTTGGCTCCGATTTTTCTTTTCAGCAGCGCGATCACCGATTCAATCAGCTTGTTCACGCTGACGCTCTCCGGCGCAACTGACTCCCGGTAGAATCCCAGCGCCTGCCGCGTAATGTGGGCAACCCTCTGCAGTTCCGCATCTGCCTCACCAAGCCAATCTCGCGCGTCGCTCGGCAATCCCGCAGCCGTGGTTGCCAGGTACAGCAGATTCGTCACAGCTTCAAGCGGATTATTGACCTCATGGGCAATGGAGTTCGCGAGACGGCCAAGCGCAGCCAGTTTCTCCGACTGCCGAATGGCGAACTCAGCCTCCTTGCGCACCTCGATGTTCTCGGTGGTGCCGTACCACTTCACGATGCGCTTCTCAGCGTCCCGGCGAGGAACCGCTCGAGAGCAAACCCAGACATACGATTCAGCGGCATCACGGATGCGGTACTCAATCTCAAGCGGCTCGCCGGTGAGGACCGAGTGCGCCCAGGCTTCCCGCGTGTTGTCCAGGTCGTCAGGATGCACGACGCGTAACCACTTGTCGCCAGTGACCTGATCGAGAGAGAGCCCCACCCATGACAGCCATCGCGGTTCAAAGTACAGAAGCTGCCCGTGAGGATCTGCCGTCCATGGGATCTGAGAGCCCAGGATCACAAGGTAGTGAAGATCCTGCTCCTTCTCGAACAGCCGATCTTCTGTCTTCTGGTATCGGGTATCGAGCAGATCATAGTCCAACTCAAGCTTCGACTCTCGCTCTTTCAAATAGCGCAAGGAGATCAGCTCTTCAGAGACTCGACGGGCAAGGAGGTTCTCAGGTAATTCGACCGCGTCTGAAAGGACGCAGGCAGCAAGCGCCTCATGCGTGATCAAGAGATGATTGATGTCGTCTTCCAAAACCAATTCAGGATGTATCTCCGTCCAGTAATGCGCCGTACGAATGAAGGCAAGAAGAAGCTTGGTGTACTCCAGCGTCTTTCTGTCGAATACACGCTCGAGAGCCTCGAGCGCCCTCGACGCATCGGGAGTTTTCAGGAAGACATGCGCCGCGCAAGCAAAGATCGCTCTTTCCCGCGCGCTGTTTGGCTCTGGAGCCAAAGCCATTGAACCCATCCCGTGACATAAAGCGACGTGCTGATCCAGGTCAGAGTCAAAGGGGAGATCATGCCTGAGCAGGGGCAACACTTCTCCGATCGATTGCGGCAGGCACTCCGGGTCGCCCGCCGGACGACCCAAACCTACTAAGAATCCAATGTGCCTGGCGATACAGTAGCGAACCCTGCAGAAAAGCGATAAGTAAACAAACAGCCTCTCCTTCAGCAGAGAGGGCAGCGGGTTATCCAAGTACGCGAACTGAGCGAATCCCCAGAGATTCGCCGTAATATCCGGATCGTCTGTCGTGAGGCGAAAGAAGTTTGGAAGGACTCCAAATCGTGCCGAAACTTCGGATTCAAGTTGGGTTTGCATTCCCTCCCCTTTCGAAACAGATGATGAATCCGGCAAGGATTTCAGTCACCGGAACTCGATCAGGCGATTCACGACACAGGCCGGTCTTTCGGCTCAAGGCCAAAGACCTACATCGACCTACACATCAACGATGTAGTGTCAGTTGGTCCGCTGGAGTGAAATGGGCCTCTGCGGCTTTCATGCGACGGGCCAACCCGAGTGTGTGACACAAGACTCAACGCGTTGGCAAAAGGGGATTCCAGGTGGACAGTGAGGAAACGAGGAAAGTCCCTCCATTTCAAGTTTTGCCCTTAGAGTCGGGCTATTGGTGTCTTTCCAGAATGGTTGCACGGCCACGACGCGCATTCTGTGCAGTTTTATACGCCTCCATCGCAATTAAGATGACGTTTTCGTTTTGCGATCCCGACGGCAGGTGGTCAAGCCGTCGATTGCTGCAAGGCTAACTGCCTGATTTGAAGAGTCAAAAACCGATGGACTCGCCTCCGATGGAATGTCTCTTCGCCCGGTTCCGCAAGATCGTATGAATTTATGTGCCGCGCCGCGGCCGGGGCCCCAGACAGGCATGAGCAGGAATGACCATCTTTTGTATGAGGGGATGTGGAGAATGTGCGAATAGCCTGATGAATGCTTCAGAGGCATAGGAGAGAACACCATGTTCCTATCGTCGCGTCCGGATTTCCCGCATCGCCGCAAGCCGAACGGCACGTTCGACTCGATATGTACCCGATGTTTCCTCACGGTTGCTACCGCGGACACAGAAGCCGACCTGAAGGCGGCTGAACGTACCCACGACTGCAAGGGCTTTAACATGGGCGAGATTATGCACCTCACGGAGTACGATCGCCGGCCAAACCGCTTACAGTAGTCAGTCAGCGAAGCCTGTTGGGGGCAGGTAGAAATACCTCGCTCCTGGACCAACCGTGTCATCCCGAGTGCAATCGGGCGCTTTGCGCTGCGCAAACCGGAGTGGAAAGACTGCTGCTGTTTTTCGTAACCCTCCCACGCCACAAATCAGATCCTGCAACGTTTGCAACACGACCCAAACTACCCCTGCGGCGAGGCCTGTCGCCGGGGACGCCGGCAAGCCATGCCCTGATACAAGACATGCGCGCGGACACTCTTTTGTTCGCGGGATTGCTAGTTGGTCACGGCGCCAGACGGACCCGTCGACACTAACTGGTTCGACCCGGGCGGTGGCTGCTGCTTGCCGTCTGCCGGTGTCGTGCCGGTTGGAGCCGTCTGCGCAGGCTGGCCTTTCGCGGGCGACGCGGGCTGGCCGGGCGAAGCGGACGTGCCGGGTTGCGCGCTTGCGGGCGGCGTGCTGGACTGCTCGTCGGGATCGGAGCCCGGCAGCTGGTCAGAATGCGGCTTAGGGAATTGCACAGGGCGCATGTCACCTGCGCTGTTGTCCGCGGGCAGCGTTTCGCCCGGTTTGCGGAGGCTTGGCGGCGGAGCGGCCTCCTGCTTGTCGGGATCGGTTTGTACATCGCCTTCCTTGATGGTCCGCGTCTTGTTTTCGGCCAACTCAGGCGTTCCGGCCTCCATCAACATGGGCGAAACCACGTCTTTGGTGAAGACAGCGAGCGGTTGCCCTTCCTTGGCGACCTCGACGCGGATGACGCGGTTGCCGTTGATGCGGACGAAGTCCACTTCCTCGGGCGGCGTGCCGTAGATCCACTCGTCGAACGGCGTTTGCCCGTCCATCTCGCGCGATTTTGAGTTGGGCTGCCCTTTGGCGAACATCACCATGTCGGTGTTCATCCCTACAAGCACCTTGTGACTCAGGATGGCGTCCCGGAGGGCGTCTGGCAGCGTGTCAGTGTACGCCTTGATGGGCGACTTCACATCGAAAGAGATGAGCGGAGACAGCAGTTCCTTGACCTGTGCCGATGTGAGCTCTGGAACAAAGCCGGAAAAAACAAGTGTGACGCGCGAACCGGCCGGATCGCCCTGCTGGTTCATCAGAGTGGGGTCCATATCCGGATCGCCAATTTGCCCGTTTACGCCGATCTGGAGGTGCCGCAGGA
>Ga0265330_10000707_pt1 | contig 21114 bp, 16 predicted proteins | sample 41919metaG_FD_202083 | JGI IMG/M metagenome (GOLD analysis project Ga0265330, IMG submission 202083) | Rhizosphere microbial communities from Carex aquatilis grown in University of Washington, Seatle, WA, United States - 4-19-19 metaG | ecosystem: Host-associated > Plants > Roots > Rhizosphere... | reverse complement strand
TCCATGTCGAAGAGGAGCTTGGTACCGATGACTCCCAGGTACTCGACCGAACTGCCTCCAACGTCCAAGGGCGAACCCGTGCCACCAATGGCCGTCTTGCTGACCCAATAGGCGTTGGTGATCCCCGTTCCAGAATCGCCGGCCTGATAGTACACATTGGCACTGTCGACACCAATGACGTACAGGTCACCGGCTCCGGACACAACGACAGCCGCCTGGCACTGCCCGCCCCTGCACGTTCCTCCGAGGCAATCGTGGCTGCAGGATCCGCAGTTCTTCGGGTCGGTCGCGAGAACGACGCACGCGCTCCCACAGGTCGTGTTCGAGCAGCCGCAGGTGCCAGTCGACGCCTGGCAAGTGTTCCCGTCCGTGCAAGTTTCCGCGAGAGGCATTTGGCAAACACCGCTGCTGCATGTCCCAGCGGCTTGGTAGGTGCTCCCCTGACAGTATCCGGTACAAGCTTTGTCGCAGCAGTACCCGTCCGGCGAGCAGGTCGTGCCGCTCGCGCAGCCACCGCCGGCTGTCTGGCAAGTCTGCCCCTGCTTGCTCTTGCACGCGCCCGTTGAGTCGCACGTACCGGCGCACACGCCCAAATCATCCTGGTTCTTGATTGCTGTGCACACGCGGTTCGTGCATGTCTGGCACGCGCCCACGCAGTCGCTTCGTTTCGTGCATTCGACACACTGGTTGGTCGTCGTATCGCATATCGCGGCTGTGCCGGTGCAGTACTTGTTCGCCGTACAAGCGACGCACAGACCGCTGGTCGCGCAGGCAGGCGTGCCTGGCCGACCCGCACAGTCCTTTTCCGCCGCGCACAGTCCGGATGCGTCCACTCTGGCGCCCCCCGAGGGCACATCCGCGGCGAGCGCATCCGCCACGCCGGCGACAGACCCATCGGCAGGACCAGCCGTCGCCGGGCTGTCCGCCACCGTGTCCGCGAGCGCGTCGGCCGAAACCGACACCGGCGGCATCGCTGCATCTGGCCCCATGCCAAGCGACACGTCGCTGCCCCCAAACAGAGACACTTCCGCGCTGGCCCCGGCCACATCTGGTCCTGCGCCAAGCGGCGCGTCGCTGCCCCCAAACAGAGACACTTCCGCGCTGGCCCCGGCCACATCTGGTCCTGCGCCAAACGGCGCGTCGCTGCCCCCAAACAGAGACACTTCCGCGCTGGCCCCGGCCGCGTCCGTCGAGTGCTGGCCGGCGACCGCCACAACGCCATCGCTGCCGCCATCGCCAGCCCGCACACAAAGCAGATCAGGGGTGCAGACGTACCCAGGCAGGCATGGCTCCCTATCTTCTGGCGCGCAGATGTTCCAGTCTCGGCTCACACAATTGCATCCCGCTGTCACTGGCAAAACGAGCGCCAGCACCCACGAACATACAAAAGGTTGGTTTCTCATGTTTGAGGTTCTCGGCTATGAATCGAAGAAGTTGCTTGGAAAATGCCAGAGAGCATAACTCACTGCGCGACTCCACAAACGATCCTCGAGAAGGCTCAGCGAGTCAAGTCCACGAACCAGACGCCAACAAGGCGATTGCACATCCGAATGTCGAGCGCGCTCGGCGTGTCGGTCTGTTCGCGCTCGGACAAACGCAGGCGATCACCAGCCGCTCGCATCAGGGCCGACAAAGTTCCCCACCTAGCCGTTGACGGCGCAAGAAAATAGTATCAGGTTACAAACATGGCGCGGTTGTGGGGTGGAGTGTGTGCGTGGAAAGTCGGCCCAGGAGGCACCATGAAGAAGACCACGTTTGGCAAGGCCCTTGTTGGCATGGCGGCCGGTCTATTCGTCGGCTTGTCTTTAAACTGTGTGTCGGATCTTCCCCCAATTAGCGGATCAGCGGGAAACAGTGGCCATGCGGGAGCAGTGCCAAGCGGTGGCCAAGTCGCAGTGGGAGGGAACAACAATACCAGCTCGGGTGGCGTCCCCGTCATAATTGACACCAGCCACATTGGCGGCTCGCCCGTGGTCGATGCCGGGAATGCCGACATAGCAACTGGACCTGAGCCGTGGCCACCGACGGGCTTTACCAACGTGACGGCTGTAACCGTTGGGGCCTATGCCCTCGGTCCAGAAATCACATCGCCCGCCGACGCTGGCGCAGCCGGAGGAAGCAGCGGTCCCCCCCGTCCTGCCACAGCGTGCACCGCCCTTTACGGTGTGGTTCGTGATTTCAAGATGGGCACCAAGCCTGATGGGCACCCGGATTTTGAAACGGCCCCGGTTGGACTGGAAACCGGAATTGTGGCCACCACGCTGGGCCCAGACGGCAAGCCGGTCTACGCAGCGACGGGACGACAACCGCAGAAGTCCACCACAGGTCCGGACAACTTCAACCAATGGTACAACGATACCCCGGGCGTCAACATGCCGTACGTGTTGGCCCTGCAAATGGTGGACGTCAATGGGACCGCCTCTTTCCAGGCGACTTTGCCCAATTCCTTCTTTCCCCTCGACAATGCTGGTTTCGGCAATGAGGGCCAAGATCCAAGTGGTAAGTCTCACAATTTCTCTTTCACCACTGAGATTCACACCGCTTTCCAATACAAGGGGGGCGAAACCTTTTCGTTCAGCGGCGATGACGACGTCTGGGTCTTTATCAACAATCAGTTGGTCATCGATCTGGGTGGGCGACATGCTCAGACCACCAAGTCCGTCAAAATCGATTCGCTCAATCTTCAGAAGGACAGCATCTACGAACTGGCGGTCTTTCACGCCGAACGCCACACCAACCAGTCGAATTTCGAGATTCAAACCACACTGTCATTTACCGACTGTGGCAGCATAATCATTCAGAGGTAGAGAGGCCGTCTAGCCAAACCGCAGGCCGCGCAGTCGGTAGCGAAGGATTTCACCAAGAACGCGCCCGATCCGCCGCAATGCCACCTCGCGACTCTGTCCCACCTCGCGTACAAACGGGCGGATGGTCACCGGGACAAAGCGGCTGCCTGCGCGGCGCAGTCGTTCGAGCAATTCGAAGCTGAAGAGAAAGGTCTCGCTGCGCACGCTGGCCAAATCGATGGTCGCGAGCCAGCGCCGGTGAAAGACGTACGTTCCGGCGAAGTTCACGCGCAGCCCACCCAATCCGCGCACCACAAAGCGAAAGGCCAGCGACATCAGGCGGCGCTGCTCGCCCGAGGGTGGCGTCACGTAAGTGCTGACCGCAGTGGTGTCGGAGGTGACCCAGGGCAAGAAGGCCAGCAACGATTGCGGGCGGACCTGGCGATCGGCGGGAAGGTGGGCAATGGTGTCGCAGCGGGCGGCAGCGTATCCGCTGCGCATGGCCGCGCCCATGCCCTGGTTGCGCGCATGGCGCACGACGCGCACGTCGCCCTCGCTGGCGGCCTCAGCCTGGGCCGCCGTGCCGTCGCTGGAGCCGTCGTCGACCACGATGATCTCGTAGCTCGACAACCACAAGCGGCCCACGCGCCGACAGTCGCGCACAGCAGCCGCGATGGAAGCCGCCTCGTTCCAGGCCAGCAGCACCATGGATAGGCTGTGCGGACTGCGACTGGCACAAATCAGGTCCGCGGCCTCGCTGACCTCAGTGACCACGAAGTCCGCACCGGCCGCCTCCAGGCGTGGTACTTCAGCCATGGAGTGTGCGTGACCAATTCCAACGATCACAGGCCCAGGCGCGGCCTGGCGGGCGGCCAAGGCTGAACCCATGTCCGCCGGGTGATCGCCGACAAGGAACACGCGCTCGACGCCGGCCGCTTCAGGCGCCGCAAGAATGGCCAGCACCGGGGCGGCGGCCGGCTTGATCGGGGCCGCTCCCGCGCGCGCCTGGATCGCGAAAAAGCGAGCCGGATCGATACCAACTGTGCGCAGGGCGGCCAATGCAGCGGCGTGGTGGTTGTTGGTGTAGAGCGCGACCGGAAGTCCGCCGAGACGCTGCAAGAGTGCGCGTGCCCCAGGATGGATCGAGCAAGCCGCGGCGCAGCGGGACTCCTCCGCATCGATCACCGCCCATAGGCGGGTGGCCAACCGGGCGCCCGCTTCTGGATTGCGAGCGCCGACTTCTGCACACGCCGCCGCGATGCCGCTGAGCAGGCCCTGACCCTCGACGCTCATGCCCTCGCTGGCCAGGATGCCGTTCACCTCGCGGCGCACGCGCACGCCGTCCAAGTGAAGGTCCAAAAGGACGCCGTCCATGTCCAAGATGGCGACGGCAGCCGGTGCGGTCATTGGCCAGGCCCGTCCAGATCGCGCGCCAGCACGGGGCCGCAGTCGAGGGTGCGCAACCAGTACACGCCAGAGGCAATCGGATCGATCAGCGGCGCACCCGGGACGCTCTCGCCGAAAGCCAAGCGCACGGCCCAGTAGGGAAAGTTGCAGCCGGCCTCGGTGTAGAAATGAATCGTGGTGCCGAAACGACCGGCGTTGATCTCGGTGACTCGGGGCTGCCCGGCCTCGTCCTCCGTCATGTCCACGAAGAAGATTCCGCGCGGAGTTCCGGGCAACGCCCGCACAGCTGCCTCGCCCGTGGTGCGCACCTGAGGATACGCAATGGTGCGGCTGACTGCCGGAGCGCCGGTGATGCCGCTCGGGCTGACATGCGGGATCACATACTCCAGCCGCTCGCGGGTCTGCGCCGCGACCAGATGGCCGTCGTGGAACAGGCCGCACCAGGTGAGGTTGCGTCCCGGCAAAAAGCGACTGGCGATGAACCCGCCCCAGCCGCGGTAGTGATCGACCCAGGCGATGGCGTGCGCGACCTCGCGGCAGGGCAAGGACGCCACGCCAATGCCGATGCCAGGCGCGCCCGAGCCGCGCACCCAGACGGGACGCGTGGGGATGGCGGCAAAAGCCGCACGCAGGTCGTCTTCGCGATCGATGGCAAAGGTGTCGGGCACCGGTACGCCGGCCGCGCGCAGGGTGCGGAAGGTTTCCCACTTGGAGTCCGCAACTAGAATCGCTTCGTTCTCAGGCAGAAACAGGCGCGCGCGGCCCAGCTCGCCGCGGTGACACGCCATCGTGCGCACCTCGACGGGATGGGTGGGCATGATGAGATCGATCCCCTCGTCAGCGACGATACGAGCCAGAGCCGCCAGGTAGGTCTCGGTCTCTCGCGCGTGGGGAATCAAGAAGGTCCGATCGGCCAGGGACAGCGGGACATGATAGCGGTTGGCTTCAGTGCCCAAGAGCGCCAGCGGCTCGGGCGCCGCGCGCAGCGAGCGAATCAGATTGCTGCCCAGCGGGCCGCCCGTACCGGTCACCAGAATGCGGCGGGGGTTCACGGTGCGCGCTCCTTGCGCGCCTGCTGGGCAAAGCGCTCGGCGGTGCGGCCCTCGAAAACATGGGTCGCGCGAAATTCGTCGGCCACTGCGCCCAGCGTCCGCCTCTCCGCGCCACGCAGCCGGTCCACCACATCGAGGAACAGCGTGCGGATGCCGGGGCCCTCGCGCCGCAGCCTGCGCGCCGCTACCGGATCGGCAAGCACCGGTTTGGCTGCCTGGTAGTCGACAATCTCGCGCGTGTTGAGGAAGAGGTGTACCGGGTGGAAATTCAGCACCTTTAACCCAGGCTGATCGAGGCGCAACGCCGCGCAGTCGAAGCGGCCGTCGAAGTAGAGACAGTGAACGTCGTCTTCCCAATAGAGTGGTAGGCGCACGAGTCCGCTCCAGTCGTAATAGGGCTCGAGGCCGGCATGCAGGAACATGAGATCGTTGGAGAAGTAGCGCACGCCCTTGCGCTGAAAAAGGGGCAGCAAGCGCGAATCGAAGTACAGCTCGTGGCTGCGCACCCCGACCGCCGCGGGGAACGCGGTCAGCACGCGGCTCAGCACCGCATCCTCGTCGGCATCGCTTAGGAAATTGGGATGCACGGCCGTCTCGCACCCAGGCCGGGCCAGCAAGGCGGTCACCGCAGGGCTCTGGTGGGTGGCGAAAATGGTCGTGGGCAATCCCGCCTGCTGCAAGAGCTGGCGCGTGTCCTCGAGCACATGGTCCGGCGCCCAGTCGAGGTCCAAGGTCAGACAGACCGTCGAAGAATCCAGCGGCGAGGACATGACGGCCAGAATAGCAGATCCCCGGCCCTGCTATGTGCGCACGCCGCCCCCCATTGAGGCGGGGAGAGTGGACAAGGCATCGCAGAAGGCGGACGCTCGGCGCTGGCGGGCTGATGCCGGTGGCGCTTCTCGGCGGCCGCACGCCAACGGCCGCGCTGCGCGCGTCCATGGCGCGCTCGGCAGACGGGTCCTTCGGCGCCCAGCTGCGCTGGTCGCCATGGTCCCTTGACGCTCGCTCGCAACCGAGCGAAGACGCTCGGTGCGCTCGCTAACGCCGCCTCGGAGTCGCCCCCGGCCGCCCGCCCGTGCGCCGAGCTTGCTTCTCTTCAGAAGCTCATGTTCCCCACAGCAGAGGCTCGCTCGAACTACGCGTCGCCACGAATTGACGGACGTGTAGTGTCTACTGGCCACCGACGACTGTCACGGCGTGACCGCTGCAAGCCCGTGCGTTTCGGCGAAGGCCGTCGCGACGAAAACGGCGGCGACGGCGTCGGCGTGCACGCAGCGCCAGTGGGGATCGTGGGCCAGCACGCCGATCACGCGCGACAAGATTCCGCGCTCGACCAGCAGCGCCGGGATCTCGTCGGGACGTGCGAAATCGATGCCGAGCGGGGCTTCCCAACCGGCCCCGCGCCACAGGCCGCGCAGGGCCGCCATGTAGCGGGCGAAGGTCTCCTCGGGGTTGGTTTCCAGTCGCGGATCCATGAACAGTTTGTGCTGCTCGCGTACGTGCGCGATGCACACCGCCGCCTGTCCCAGGTTGAAGGCCACGATCCGCTCGGGCATTTCGGGACGCGCCAGGAACTCGCAGGACTCGTGAGCATACCAGTGTGGGCGCTCGCCGAAGCCGATGGTGCGCCCCTCGCCGGCCCATGCGTAGAGCCGACCCGACACCACCGCAACAGCAGTCAGCGCAATCGCAGCCAGCAGGACAGGCTCGCTGCGACGGCGAGCCCGTGGGCGCGGCGCACGCCGGCCGCGACGAGGCGCCTGCGCCTGGGGCCGCGCGATGTCGAGCATCTCGTCGAAATTCTGCACACTCACCACCGCAGCGACCAGGGCGAGCAAGGTGCTATTGCGGGTCGCTTGCCAGCCGAGGTACGCCGCGCCCGCAAAGAGCAGTCCCCGGTACGGGCTGAATCGGCCGCGCAGCAAAAGCGGCACAAAGCTGGCGAACCCGAGCATGAGCATGAGTAGGAACCCCAGCAAGTAGGGGTTGTTGACCCCAGCTCGGGTGATGAAGTCGCCGATGCTCTTAAGCTCGCCAATGTTCGCGCGAAAGATACCCTCGGCCCCCAACTTGTGGAACTGCTGAAGCGGCATGCTTAGGGCCTTGACGCCGTAAGGATTGATCAAGCAAGCGGTGATCGCCGCGCCACCAGCGAGCGCGAATGTTCGCGCTAGCCCCGGCGTGCCGGCGTTGCCGCAGCGAAGGCGCTGGTAGAGCAACTCCACGGCATAGGCGGCGATCAGCAGCGGACCCATCACGAAGAAACCGTGACAGTTCACCCACAGAAGTTGCAGCAGCGGCAACAACCACAGCCACCGTGGTCGCTCGGCCGCGCGGGCAAAGACCACGAGAAATCCCGCGAGAAACAGCAGCGAAAACAGCTCGGGACGTTCGCACAACCGGCCCGAAAGCACGATCACGGCGGGCAGCCAGACCAGCACCACTGGCCAAATCCTGGCGCCCGGTCGTCGCACCGCCAGCGCAAGCGCGACGATCGCCACGCCGCCCAGGGCTTTCAGCAAGACCAAGGCCGAAACGCCGCCAACCCGATAGAGCAACGCGATGATGACCTGGAACAACCAGTAGAGATCGATCCACGGACCACCCGCGTTGGTGTACGTGAAGATGTCGACGCGGGGAATGGTGCCGTGCTCGATGATGAACTGTCCTCCGCGCAGGTGCCACCAGACGTCGAAGTCTCCCATGGGAAAGCAGCCCAACAGGAACGCCAGCACGAGCAGCGCCGCCACCACGGAAGCGCGCCACCAATCACAGTGGCGTTCGAGCGCCTGGCTTGCGCTTTCGTCCCGGGCTGCTGGCATGTCTGGACTCAACCTATGGCAGAGGGACATGCCCGAGCCAATCAATAATTTGGACCTTGCGCCGCCGGACTGGGAGACCGAAAAAGTCGGACGAGTCGTGTTACTCTGGCCTGGCCGTTACCCGGCTGGTGAGTTTCCTTTGGCTAGGCTGGCAAGTGCCGCGCCCTCCTCTGCTTTCCGATGACTCGACCCCACGCTCGCCGCTTCCTTCCCTTCGGCCTGCTATTGGCTGCGCTGGCTGTCCCCTATTTTCCGCTTCTCGCCGGGCAGATCCTGTTTCAACGCGATATCAGTCGCTGGACTTTCCCATCGCGGTGGTTTCTCCATGATGCCCTGGTGCGGGGCGATTCCCTGCTCTGGAACCCGCTGCAGGGGCTGGGGCTCGCAACGCCAGCAAACCCGCTCAACCAGCTCGCCTATCCGCTCAATGCCGCCTTCTTCTTCTCGTCCTCGCCGCAGCTAACCAGCTGGTGGCTCCTCCTTCATCTGGCCATCGGTGGTGTGGGGATCATGATGCTGGCCCGCGCCCTGGGAGTCCGATCCATCGCCGGCACGTTGGTCGCTGGAGTTGCGTGGTGCATTTCGGGTGTTTGCACAGGCGAATTCACAGCGGGGCTTCTGCTGGTGGCAGGCGCCTACTTGCCCTGGTGCGGACTGGGGTTCATTCACCTGGCACGCGTGGCGCGCGCCCGATCGAACATGAGCGCCTGGCTCAGGACTCTTGCGCTGGCCGCAATCCCCGTCGCCCTGGCGTTTCTTACCGGCGAAGTCTTTGTGGCCTGCATGGCAGTCGGGTTCGGTCTGGCTGTCACCTTGGCGGACGGGAATCGCGCCGCGGTCGAGCCCGATGGTCGCGCTCGGCGGGCCACACGATTTGTGGCGTCTGTGACGATCTCTCTGGCGCTGGCAGCGGGAATCGGAGCCGTCGCTCTTGTGCCCGCCCACCGGATCGCGCAAGGCAACGCGCGCGGAAATCGGCTGTCGCGGTCAACTGCCGAAGTCGGTTCATTCCACCCTCTGCGTGTGCTCGAGCTGCTGGCGCCGGGATCCATGGGTGATCCCTACGCCGACTATGTCGCGGCCCCTTGGGTGGGAGAAAAGGACCTCGATCATAGACCCCTGGGCTACGGGTGCTATCTCGGCGCCAGCGTGATGGTGCTGGCGAGCTTGGCCTTCGGTCGTCGTCGGCTGGCACCGCTAATTCTCGGCATGATCGCTCTTCTTGCACTGTTGCTGGCGATGGGACGGCACACGCCCGTACACGCCATCTTTCGCACCCTGATTCCTCCTTTCGCGCTCATGCGCGGGCCGGAAAAGTACCTCATCATCACGGTCGCGAGTTCGTCTCTGCTCGCCGCTTTCGGGCTAGAACGGCTTTCCTCCGGTGAGGCTTGGCTCCGCTCGATCTTCTGTACCATTCCGCTGGGCCTGTTGGCTCTCTGGCTGCCTTTCGTGCCGCCTGCTATGGCCCAACCCGTGCGCCAGGGCGCTCTGGCCGGACTCGCCGCTGCGCTGGCCATGGCGGCAACCTCCTGGTTGGCCCGGCGGCGTCCCCGACTCGCGACGGTCTTGGCCGTGACCCTGGTGACCGGCGACTTGGCAGCAGCGGCGTGGCCCTTGCAGAACTTCGGGTCGAGCCGTCTTCTCGACGAGGTGGCCCCTGCGGCCACTGCGATTCACGCGGATGCGCGCGCGCGGAACCTGCGCGCGCCGCCTCGGGTGCACCGTTCGCCCGATGTGGATGCCGCCATCGAGCGAAGCACGCCACCGCGAACAGTGGGCGAGGTGCAACGCAATCTCTTGCGCACACTGATCGACAACCTCGCCACCGTCCAGGGAATCGGCGTGGTGCCGGGCTACGATGCCGCAACGCCGAGTTCACTGGGAAATCTGTGGACTGTCGGCCAAGCGCACGTCGCCAGTCTTTTTCGCCTTACTGGAACCGACTACTTGCTTACTGGCATTAGCGCTCCGTCGGCGCCTACGCCCGACGGTCTCGATGCGGTCATGGACCCGGTGCCGGGAACGCGCCTCTTTCGCGTGAAAGGTGTCCTGCCCAGGATCTACCTGGCGGGCGCCATTCGCATCTTACCCGACCAAGCGGCCCGCGAAGCTGTGTTCGACCCCGAAGTGGTCGCGGGTCGACGGGCGATTCTTGCATCCAATCCCCAACCGCCCGCTTTTCCATTCGATACCGAACCGGTCGATCAGAATGTCGGCGTCTGTGAATTGGAGTCGTTTCACAATGCGCGCATCATGGCCCGTTGCCAAGCCACCCGGCCGGGCGTGGCTGTGTTCTTGGAGCAATTCGACGCTGGCTGGACCGCCTGGCTCGACGGTCAGCCGACCCCGATCCTGCGCGTGAATCTCGCCATGCGCGGGGTCTTCGTGCTGCCCGGCTCTCATCGCATCGTCTTATCCTACGCGCCGCCGGGATGGAAACGCGGCCTCACGCTCTCGGCGATTTCGCTGCTGCTCCTGTTTGCCCTCCTTGTCGCCCCTCGGGTGCGCAAGTCAACTGCCACGCCAACCTGACCACTCCGATCATTCCCTGACTGCGGGACGATAGTCGAACCAGTCGAAATCAGCGGGAGTGCGACAAGGCCGACCTCGGCCGGTGGCGTACATGCCGAGCACCACGCCGCAGAAGTGCATCGGACCGCGACGGGTGATGCTCTCGGCGGACAGGGCGCGCGCTGGCACCTGGCCCAACAGGACGCTCGCGCGTCCTTTGCCGGCCAAGAGCTGGTAGCGATCGTTCACGGCCCGAATGCACAGCTCGACTGGCCCGGGTGGAATGGGTGCGCGACCCAAAACGCGCGACGCGCCTCCGGTCCGACGTACAGCCACCACTTCGCGTCCGGCTCGGCCCAATCGAACGGCCAGATCCAGGTGAAAATCTTCGCGCGCGCGCACGGACAGACCCGCCTCTTCGCCCGGCTGCCGCGGGGAAAAATCCAAACGCGTCTTGCAGCGCACGTCGAAGTGCTGCTGGCGACGAGCCACGAATGCAACCGGCCCCACGTCGTCCAGGCTCGCGGGCTGGCCCCACAAACGCAGGTGCCCTGCCCTTTCTTTGAGACTAATCGCGCCTTCGGGTGGATTGCGCACGTGGACCCAAACCGGCTCGAGAACCGCACCATCGAAGTCGTCGCGCGCGGACCCGGGCGCAAAGCGATGGGTCGGCAGTTCTGGAAAAGGCATCTCCAGCTCGACCTGACCGCGCTCGCCGATCATCGGCCAGCCGTCGTCGGAAAAGTGCACCGGCGCCAGGAAGGTCTCGCGCCCGAGGTGATGGTGGCGACCTGACCGTGGTCTTATGCCGAGGAACACCGCCCACGCACTGCCGTCCTCCAGCGTGACCAGGTCGGCGTGTCCAGTGGCCTGGATGGGGTGCCCGCGACGCTGGCGATGACTGAGAACTGGATTGTGCGGACAGGGCTCGAATGGTCCCCAAGGTGAATCCGCCCGCGCCGCGACCTCGCAATGGTCGTAGGCAGTGCCGCCCTCGGCAGCCAGCAAATAGGTCCGGCCGTGCAGAGCATAGAGGTGCGCTCCTTCGGGCCAGACCCCGCCCGCACCCCGCCAGACCACCCGCTTTGGTCCTCCTAATCGGCCCGTAATTAAGTCCAGTTCAGCTTGCTCGATCACCGGATGATCGAAGTCCGCCCCCTTTCCATCCCGCGCGTAGTACACGCGGCCGCCGTCGAAAAACAACGACGGATCGAAGCCGCCCTCGTCGATCCAGACCGGATCCGACCAGGGACCTTCGGGCCGGCGAGCCGTGACAAGGAAATTGCCTCCGCCGCCCACATGCGTGGTCACCAAAAAGAATCGCCCACCATGGTGGCGCAAAGTCGGCGCGTAGATGCCGCCCGAGCTGCGGACTCCAGCTAGATCAAGCTGGCTTCGGCGCGAAAGCACATGCCCAAGCTGCTTCCAGTGCACCAGATCGCGGCTGTGAAAAATGGGAACGCCGGGAAAATACTCGAAGCTGCTCGTGACCAAATAGAAGTCGCGCCCCACTCGGCACAGGCTGGGATCGGGATAGAACCCCGGAAGAATGGGATTGCGAAACGTGCGACGGCGAGACAAGGGCATGGGCTTCTGGCTAGCTAATTTCACCACAGAGTCCACAGAGCACACAGAGGGTACGGAAGCAGGAAAGGTTGGGATCCCAGATCCGAACCCCACCCTTTCCGACCTCCGTGGCCTCTGTGCTCTCTGTGGTGAACATGCATTTTACCCCTTGACCGCGCCCGAGGTCAGCCCGCTGATAAATTCCCTCTGCAAGGCGAAGAACAACACCGCGGGCGGAATCATGGCCAGCGCCGTTCCGGTCAAGAACACTCCCTGATCGTGTCTGAATTCGCCCAAGTACAGATTCAGCACCACGGGCAGGGTCAGCTTGTCCTGGCTGTGCAGAAACACATTGGGGGCAAAGAAGGCGTTCCAGTTGCCCAGGAAGCAGATCAGGCAAAAAGCCGCTGCCATGGGCCGCACCAGCGGCATCACCAGGCGCAAATAGATGCCGAACTCGCCACAGCCGTCGAGACGGGCGGCATCGATCATCTCATTGGGAACGGCCAGGCATGCTTGTCGAAAGAGGAAGATGCCGTAGGTGCCGACCATCCCGGGGATGATGAGCCCGGCCAAAGAATCCACCAGCCCCAGGTCCACCACCATCTTGTACAGCGGTGCCAGCAGCAAGACCGACGGAATCATCATCGACCCGAGCATGAACAAGGTCAGTGCGGTCTTGCCGCGGAACTCGTACTTGGCCAGGGCGTAGCCGCCTAGCGAACAGAAAAAAATCTGCAGAACTGTGGTGCAGGTGGCGTACACAGTCGAATTGAGCACGTACTCCCAGAAATACACCGGCCCAGTCAGGCTGGGCCGCCCCTTGAATAGCGCGCGAAAATTGTCGAGGTTGAGCGTCTTTTCCGACCACTGCTCCACCGGCGGCAGGAAGATGAACTCATTGAGCACCGAGCGATCCTTGAAGACCGCGGCCAGAAGCCAGGTGAAGGGCGCCAGCACCACGACGGCGCCCAGGCACAGAAGCGTCCAGCGCGCAAAGCGCGACGCCGTCTGCCTCCGGCCCAGCAGGCGAAGCAAGACGAAGGCCAGAAACAACGTCAGTAAGAGGATCTGCAAGACATTCATCCTGGCTAATCCTCCTCGGCGATGCGGCCCAGCCGGATCTGTATCAGGCTGACGATGAATATGATCATGGCCACCACCCAGCCCACCGCGGATCCCAAGCCCAGGTCACCGCATCGGAAGGCATTGTAATTGAGGTAGGTGATGAGCGTCAGCCCGGCGTCGTTGGCCCCGTAGCCGTAGCTTTCACTCAGCAGGGTGAGCGGCAGCTCGAAAAGCTGGTAGGAGCCGATGACGCTCATGATGACGACGAAAACCACCACGTGGCGCATTGAAGGCAAGGTGACGTGCCAGAAGATCTGCCAGGGGCTGGCGCCGTCGATGCGCGCCGCCTCTTGCAAGGTCTTGTCCACGGTCTGCAACGCTGCCAGAAAATAGATCATGTTGAAACCGACCCACAGCCACAGCGAGGTCAGGACAATGGCCGGCATGATCAGTCGCGGCTCAGAGAGCCAGCGGGCCTCCAGCCCCCAATGCAAGACCAATTGAAAACCGCGATTGACCAATCCGTAGCGCGGCGTGAACAGAACGCTGAAGAGAATGCCCACCAAAACCTGGCCCACAAGGTTCGGCGAAAAGAACACCAGTCGAAAGAAGCCTTTGACCTTGTCGCCGCCTGAATTGAGCAGCAAAGCCAGCGCCATGGAAAGCGGCAACTGTATGAAGACCGAGACCAAGGCGAAGACCGTGGTATTGAGCAAAGCTCGCAGGAAAATCGGATCTGTGAACAAGAAGACGAAGTTGTCCAACCCCACAAAGGCGCGGCTGCGCGGTCCATTGGTCTCGTAGAACGCGAGCATGATCGCGTTGACAAACGGCACGACGAAGAACGCCGCGGTCAACACTAGATAGGGCGACAAGAAAAGGTACGGCGCCTTGCCCTTGTAGCGCGGTCGGCCCGGCGGCCGCACAGGTCGCTGCCGAACCTTGGCGTTCATAGCGTCCCTTTGGCCAGGATCTTCTCGCGTCTGGCCAGCCGGCGCACCGATTCGGCTGCCTCGGCCAGCTCGGCTCGGATCTTTTCCAGCAAGCCGGCCTCGCCATGCTGCGAGTAGTACTGCGCCGACCGGTTGTAGGCTCGGTCCAGAGCCAGGCGACCAGCGTCGTCGACTGGGCTCGAATACACGGGCGGCGCCTCAGGCGCCAGCTCCGCGTACATCTGCCCCACGCGCTGATTGGAATAGTACGGGAAGGGCGTGGCGAACTCGGGCAGATTCCACGCGTCTTTCAGTGCCGGCAGGATGTTGGTCGCCAAAAAGCGCTCACCCAACTGGGTTGTGTCGAAATAGAGGTACTTGGCCAGCTCCCAGGCCAGATCCGGGTGGCGCGTCTGCTTCATGATCATCAGGCCCGTGCCTCCCCAGGTCGACGTGCGCCGTCCGCCCGGGGTCCAGGCCGGCAACGGCATCAGCGCCATCTTGCCGGCCAACGCCGGCGCCTCGTCGGCGAAGACCCAGCTGCGCCAGTCGGGCGCCCACTGAAACAGCACCAAGCCGTCCGTCATGGCCCTGACCACCGGCTGGCCCCAGCCGCACTCGTAGCCGATCTTGTGCGGCCCGCGCGTCTGTTCGATGTACCAACGGATAAGCTGCGCATTGTCCTCGGTGGCAAAAGCCACCTCGCCCTGCTGGTCAAAAATCTGACCTCCCCGCTGGAACATCAAGACCTGCAAGGCCCAGTTCCCGTCGTAGCGCATGTCCAGCATGTAGCGATCGATGATTCCGTCGCCGTCCAGATCGCGGCTCACCTGCTGCCCCACCTCGACGAACTTTTCCCAGGTGGTGAGTTTGCTGACGTCGATGCCCAGCGCTTCGACCAAATCGCGCCGGTACGCCAGCATCACGGGATGGACGTCGTGGGGAAGCGCGTACACACGCCCGCGCGTCGACCAGAGACTGAGGCGCGACTCCACCAGTCGCTTGTCCAATCCGTCGGCGCGCATGCGGTCGGTCAGGTCCAGCAGCCCAAAATCCTCGGCCGGGCCACGGGTGAAGAAGCCCAAGGATCCCGCGAAAACTTCGGAAAGATCGGGCACCTCGGTGCCGGCCAGGATGGCGTTCTGTAGGCGCGCCTGCAGGGATGCCCAGTTGGCGAACTGCAGCTGGACTTTGACCCCATGGTCGCGTTCGAAGCGCGGGATGGCCTTGCGGTAGGCGTCAAACTGGGCCTCGGTATGGGTGACGATGACCAGATCCGGTCGCGCCTCGTGCCGGCGCGCGGTGACCACGCGCAGCCCCACCGAGACAACTGCGATGACCAGCAACCACAAGGGTGCCCTGCCGTATGGGAAGTTGCTGACGAAACGCATAACGATCCGAGGGGGGATTTGGAAGGTCTTTTAACATTTTAACCTTCCCGCGGAAAAGGGCGGTGTTTCTGCTTCCGGCCTGCAAAGCTCCGCGCTAGAGTCCGGGACGCGCACAACGACTTATGGCCAGCGTCGAGCTTTCCCACGTACACAAAGTCTATGAAGGCGGCTTCGTCGCCGTCGACGACTTCACCCTGAACATCGCTGATCGCGAATTCATCGTGCTGGTCGGTCCCTCGGGCTGCGGCAAGTCCACCACCCTGCGCATGATCGCCGGGCTGGAGGAGATCACGTCGGGCACCCTCGCCATCGGCGGCCGCTTGATGAACCAGGTGGCGCCCAAGGACCGCGACATCGCCATGGTCTTCCAGAGCTACGCGCTCTATCCCCATATGTCGGCGTACGAAAACATGGCCTTTGCCCTCAGCCTACGCCGCATGCCCAAGGCCACCATCGCTGATAAAGTCCGGCGCGCCGCCGAGACGCTGGGGATCACCCAACTTCTCGACAAGCGGCCGCGCCAGTTGTCAGGCGGGCAGCGCCAGCGCGTGGCTCTGGGACGCGCCATCGTGCGCGACCCGCAGTGTTTCCTTTTCGACGAGCCCCTGTCCAACCTGGACGCCAAGCTGCGCGTCGAGATGCGCGCCGAGATCAAGCGCCTGCACCTGGAATTGGGCTGCACTACCGTGTACGTGACCCACGACCAGGAAGAGGCGATCACTCTGGGCGACCGCGTGGTGGTCATGAAGGACGGCGTGGTCCACCAGTGCGCCGGGCCGCTGGAGATCTATCATCGCCCGGCCAACCGCTTCGTGGCCGGCTTTCTCGGCACCCCGCCCATGAATTTCTTTACCGGCCGCCTGGTCGACGAAGCGGGCCGGCTCTTCTTCGACGAAGGCACAACCAAACTGCCGGTGCCAGCCTGGGCCGCGCCTGCCTTGCGCGAGCGGTTGGCGGGCACTCCCGAACTGGTCATGGGTGTGCGACCCGAGGCGCTGATTCTTCCCCGCTCGGGCGAGGCGGCGGCTGCGGTGAACGTGCCGATGAAGCTTTGGTTGCTGCAACCGCTGGGTGCCAAGATGGACGTCTACCTGTCCACCGCCCGGCACGAACGCATTGTCGCGCATGTCGACGCGCGCGCGGGTCTGAGCGTGGGCGCGACCTTGCCCGTGGTCATCGACATGGATCGCGTTCACTTCTTCGAGCCCGGTGAAGCCGGCCGCACCGTCGCCAGCCACGACGTTCCACCTGCATAGGGAATCTGGAGGACATATGGCGCGTTTCCTAGGTCTGGACGCCAGCACGCAGAGTTTGTCGGCGCTGATCATCGACGTCGACGCCGGCACGATCTGCGCCAACCACAGCGTTGTGTTCGGCGAGCGCCTGCCGAAATACCAATCGCCCAAGGGATTCCTTGTTCACGACGATCCGCGGGTCAGGCACAGCGATCCCCTGATGTGGGTCGAAGCGCTGGAGTTGCTCCTCGGGGATCTGGTCAAGGCGGGCGTGGATCTGGCTAGCGTGCGCGGCGTAAGCGGGGCCGGGCAGCAACACGGCTCGGTGTACCTGGCGCGTTCATTCGACACAGTGGGCGCCTGGGCGACCGATCGGCCGCTGCGCGATCAGGTGCAGCCTTTGCTCAGCCGCCGTACGTCGCCCATTTGGATGGACAGCGCCACCAGCACCGAATGTGCCGAAATCGCGCGCGCGGTGGGCGGCGACGAGCGCGTGGTGGCCATCACCGGCTCGCGCGCCACCGAACGCTTCACGGGCCCGCAGATTCGCAAGTTCTACAAAGACTCGCCCGCTGACTGGCAGCGCACCTGCGAGATCCATCTGGTCAGCTCCTTCATGGCCTCGCTGTTCATCGCATCGACCGCGCCCATCGATCTGGGCGACGGGGCGGGCATGAACCTGCTCGATCTTGCCGCCGCCACCTGGAGCCGCCAATTGCTCGACGCCACGGCGCCGGGGCTGGGGCAAAAACTGCGCGCGCCCGTGCCAGGCGCCACGCGCGTGGGCCTGGTGGCCGACTACTTCGTCAAGAAGTACGGCTTCGCGCCGAACACCCCGGTCATCGCTTTCACCGGCGACAACCCCAGCAGCCTGGTGGGCATGGGCGCCAGCCGTCCTGGCACGGCCGTCATCAGCCTGGGCACCAGCGACACCGTGTTCGCGGCCATGGCAGCCCCACGCACCGATCCGCGCGGCTACGGTCACGTGTTCGGCAATCCCGCGGGCGGCTTCATGGCCCTGGCTTGCTTTGCCAACGGCTCGCTCGCGCGCGAGGAGATCGCGCACCGCTTTGGACTGGACTGGAATGCCTTTGCCGATGCCATCCTCACCCGTACGCGGCCGGGCAATGCCGGCAATCTGCTCTTGCCCTATTTCGTGCCCGAGATCACGCCGCGCTTGCCTGTCCCGGTGGTGCGCTGGTTCGGCTCCGCGACCTTCGTCGACGGTCACGACCCATTTGCCGCTGCCCGCGCCGTGGTGGAAACGCAGGCGCTCAGCTTGCGTCTGCACTCGCGCTGGATTGGCGAAAACGTGGATCCCATCCTGGTGACTGGAGGCGCGTCGAAAAATCCCGGCATACTGCGCGTGCTGGCCGATGTGTTCCAGGCCCGCATCGTGCCCTTGCAGGTGTCCAATTCCTCGGCGCTGGGCGGGGCCCTGCGTGCAGCCCAGGCCGTGGGCGGAACGGCGTGGCAGGAGCTGGCTCGCTGCTTCTCCGCCCCGGCCTACGACCTTGCCGTGAAACCCGACCCAACCACCCGGGCGGTGTACGACGAAGCAGGCCGGGCGCTGGAAGGCCGGCTCAACGAGGCTCTGGCCAATCCGTTTGTAAAGGGGTAAAAGAAACTCATGCAGGATTCGTTCTTTTCAGCCATCGAACCCATTCGCTACGGCGGACCCGATGCCGCATCTGCCCTGGCCTTCCGCTACTACGACAAGGATCGCATCGTGCGCGGCAAGCGCATGGAGGATCACTTGCGCATGGCGGTTTGCTTCTGGCACACCTTTGCTTCGGACGGGAAGGACATGTTCGGCGGCGGGACTTTCCAGCGGCCCTGGCAAGCCGCGGGCGACGCGCTCGAGGGCGCCAAGCTGCAGGCCGCGGCTGCCTTTGATTTCTTTTCGCGCCTGGGTGCACCCTTCTACTGTTTCCACGATCGCGACGTCTCGCCCGAGGGCCGCAGCCTGGCCGAAACCAACAAGTGGCTCGACGGGATGGCCGATGTTCTGGCCGGCCACATGCAGCGCACCGGAGTCAAACTGCTGTGGGGCACCGCCAATCTGTTTTCGCACCCACGCTACATGGCGGGCGCTGCCACCAACCCTGATCCCGAGGTCTTCGCCTACGCGGCCGCGCAGGTGAAGTACGCGCTGGAAGTGACCCAGCGTCTGGGCGGCGAAAACTACGTGCTGTGGGGCGGGCGCGAAGGCTACGAGACCCTGCTCAACACCGATATGAAGCGCGAGCTCGACCAGCTCGGCCGCTTCATGAATCTGGTGGCCGAGCACAAGCACAAGATCGGCTTCGGCGGCCCGCTGCTCATCGAGCCCAAGCCGCGCGAGCCCACCAAGCACCAGTACGACTACGACTCCGCCGCCGTCGACGCATTCCTGCAGCGCTACGGCCTCGACAACGGCGACTTCCGCCTGAACATCGAAGCCAACCACGCCACCCTGGCCGGCCACACTTTTGAACACGAAGTGGCCTACGCGCTGGCCGCCGGACTTTTCGGCAGCATCGACATGAACCGCGGCGACACCCTGCTGGGTTGGGACACCGATCAATTCCCCAATGACCTGGGCGAACTGTCCCTGTTGCTCGCGCGCATCCTGCAGGCAGGCGGATTCACCACCGGCGGTTTCAACTTCGACGCCAAGGTGCGCCGCCAGAGCTTCGACGCCGAGGATCTCTTCCACGCTCACGTGGGCGGCATGGACATCCTGGCGCACGCCCTGCTGGTCGCCGACCGCATCCTGGCCGACGGCAGGCTCCCCGCCGCGGTGGACGCGCGCTATGCCGGATGGAAACAAGGGCTGGGCAAAGAGATCCTTGACCGCAAACTCTCGCTCGCCCAGATCGCCGACCGGGTCACATCCGGCAACATCGATCCCAAACCGCGCTCGGGACGACAGGAAATGCTGGAGAATCTGGTTAGCCGGTATCTCTAGTCCCACGTTGTCGATTCGGGGTCCGCAGGAAGCGAAGCGGATGCCGGGCGCAATCTCCGCCCCCTACATCCTGCGACGTGCGGAACACCTGGTCGCGTGCCGATCTTCTGCCCCTCGACCAGCCCTTCTGCTAACCTACGAAGGTCGTTCAACGTCAAAGGAGCCAAGGATGAAGAACGTTATGCTTTCTGGTGTGCTTTGCGCCGCATTTGTCGTGGCCACCGGGGCTGGCTTGGTGGGCTGCGGCAGCAGCAACTCATCGAACACGAACACCAACACAAACACCAGCACCAACACGAACACCAACACAAACACAGGGACGCAGACCTTCGTAGCCTCGTGCACGATGGTGAACGTCCTGGGGGCCTCGACGATCACCATCTGCACGGACTACACCACCGGAAGCGGCCTGAGCGCCAGCGACGTCCAGGCTAGCTGCACGGGCAGCGGGGTGACCTACTCGTCGGATCACTGCTCGACGACCAACCTGTTAGGCACGTGCACCTTGCCTGTAACTGGGACCGTCGTTTACCACTACAGCGGTGGCCCGGAGACTGCATCCGCCGACCAGAGCGCCTGCACCGGCAGCGGCGGGACTTGGGCTAACCCGTAGCCGCTGCCAGCCCTGACAAGCCGGGGTCACCCCGGGATTGGAAACGCGGAATGTTCCGACCGGCACTCCTTCTCCTGACCGTGGGTGGTGGGGCTGTCTCGTGCGACGGCTCAGCTGGTTCCTCGGTTGGCTCCGGTGGCGCCGTCAGTAGCGGCGGCTTTGGGGGTAGCGCGGGCGCCGGCGGAAACGCAGTGGGCGGCGCAGGAAGTGGCACAGTTGTCGCGGACGGAACCCCTAGTCCGCCGGTCGCAGGCTATCACCGTGTCTTCCTCCAGGATTTCACCACGATGGCGAGTCTGCCGGTCAATCCATGGGACATGGGGTCGGGGATCTGGATCGCACACACGCCTTCCGCCAAAGATTGGTTCACCTTCATTGACCCGGTCGACAACTACAACCCATTCGGCATCGGCGACGGCCAGTTGACCATCCGGGTCGCCAAGCGCGGCTACGGCGACCCGAACAACTGGTTCTCGGGCTACTCCGGCGGCCTCCTTTGCAGCATGGATGGATCGGGCAACGGCTTCGCCCAGCAATACGGATATTTCGAGGTCTCAATGTGGTGCCCCGGCGGCCCGAACACCTGGCCGGCGTTCTGGCTGCTCGATCGCCCGAGCCTGGTCGCCCCGGGCACGGCCGGCGCCGAGATCGACATCGTCGAAGAGTACGGGAACTGGGGGACACCACCGAACGACCTGCAGCCGGACAACTACATGGCTACGTGGCACCGGTGGGCGAACGGCAACGGCAGTGATGGGGGAAAAGGCTCCGCGGTGAG
>Ga0265330_10000705_pt1 | contig 21184 bp, 18 predicted proteins | sample 41919metaG_FD_202083 | JGI IMG/M metagenome (GOLD analysis project Ga0265330, IMG submission 202083) | Rhizosphere microbial communities from Carex aquatilis grown in University of Washington, Seatle, WA, United States - 4-19-19 metaG | ecosystem: Host-associated > Plants > Roots > Rhizosphere... | reverse complement strand
TCCCGCGCTTCCCGCAAAGCCCCCACGTACCACCGTCTCGGAATCTGCCCCCGTCTCACGTGAACCAACGCTGGCCCACTCCGCTATGCAACCGCCGGTGGATCACGAGACTACGTGAGGGCCAACACCCATGACCGGGCATCCTAACCCGGAAGGTCAGATCAGCGAAGCCATCCCGCGTACGGGACTGTATCCCTGGTGTCCGCTCCGCTGGGCGGCCTAAACCAGGCAACGAGTGGTCCATCTTGGCGTCTATAGCGCGTGCGCAATCGACGGCATCTCGTCCCAGATTTGGCCGTCGAGTTCCCTCCCGTTGCGCGACTTCTGGACGCCGCCCCACTGCTTGAAGAAGAACGGTACGCCGGCCCTGCGGCATTGCAGGTGGATCTCGCGAACCCAGTCTCCGTCCATCACCCGGGCGCGCGGGCCACTTTCGCCGCCGACGATCACCCACTGGATCCCGCGCAGGTCTAGGGTACCCACCGGCCCGATCAGTGGCTCGATACTCAGAAAGCGAACCCGGGTTGTGACCCGCCGTAAGCAGTCTATGCGCCAGCGGTAGTCGGCGTTTTCAATGCTGACCCCCATCCAGACATTGGACGGAATTTCGTGCCGTTGTGCGAACTCAGCCATCCGCTCGGCCCGTTTGGTCAGCACCTGGAACTGGTGCTGGCCAGCTTGCCGCATGGTTTTGAAGACCCGAGAAATGAACGGAATGGGGAGAGCCTCGTGGAACAAGTCGGACATGCTGTTCACGAAGACGTGGCGGCTCTTGCGCCAGGACAACGGGAGAGGCAAAGCCTCTTCCACGATCCGAAGATCGAAGCCCTGCTCAAATGGGTGCCCCGGCACGCCCCGGAATCTTTCGGAGAAGGTCTCGGCATAGCAGTTCTTGCAGCCGGCAGAGACCTTCGTGCAGCCACGCACGGGGTTCCAAGTGGCGCTGGTCCACTCTATGGCGCTTCGGTCACTCATGGCGTTCCGGTGTGCCTGAACTATTGTATGGTAGCCGTCGTCAGTCAAAGGAACTCGCGCCAGCGAGCGAAGCGGAGGCAACGGCATGGCCAGTGACGTTATTCCGGAGGAGTACAAGGGCCGGGAGCAAACCCTGCTCAAGCATCGTGTGTTGAGCGAGTACCTCCGATCGTGGGTCCAGAAGTTGGGCTCAAGATCTAGGTTCGGGCAGGTCCGACTCTGGTACGTCGATTGTTTTGCCGGACCGTGGGAATCCCAGCGCGACGAAAGAACGGACACGTCGGTCCACATCGGTCTCGGCGCCCTCGAAGAGGCGCTGGGTATTTGGGGGCAAGGACACGGCCAGCCGATCGAGGCACGTGCCGTTTTCGTCGAGCGCAGTGCGACGTCTTGCCAGTCTCTGCGCGCCTACCTGGAGGTGCGCAAGACCACGGTGCCATGTGAAGTCCTGGAGGGCGAGTTCGGTGCCAACGTTGACAAGATCGCAGATCTCCTTGGGACCGATCCCGCCTTCCTGTTTGTGGACCCCACCGGATGGAAAGGCGTGTCCATGGACGACATCGCGAAGCTCGCGAGCAGGCCTTTCAGGGATGTGATGGTCAACGTGATGTTCGACTACATAAATCGCTGGTTGACCCTACCGGTGCCGTGGATCAAGCACCAGATGAAGGAGTTCTTTGGTCTGACCGATGATGAGATTCCAGCCGACTTGGACGAAGCCGGGCTCCTGTCGTTCTACCGGGAGCGCTTGAAGCTCCGCTGCGGCCTCAAGTGGGCAGCTGATCTCGCGATTCCGTATCCCGACCGCGAGCGGACGTTCTTTCGCCTCGTGGTCGGGGGACACCACGAGCAGGTGCTTGAGCTCTTTCGCGAGGTTGAGGGCCGAGTGGTCGGGCGAGAAGCCGAGCCCATTCGGGCCGCCGCAAAGCGAGATCGCCGGGAGCAGCGAACCAGGCAACTCTCGCTTGACCTGCCCGCGACAGACGGCGCATTGGACGCGCGCTATCGCCACTTGCGTGACGCGGACTTGCCGCGGGCCCTGAACCAAGTCCAGCTGATGCTCCGGGAACGTGGACCGATGGCCTTTGGCGAGGTCTGGCCTGGCGTACTGGAGGGGCACCACCTCACGCGTCGCTTTCTTGCAGAGTCAATTCTCGATGAGATCAAGCATTTACGGCTAGGAGTCTCGGGCTGGACACAGCGTGAGCGAACCCTGAAGGACGCGCACGTGATTTCTCTCGGGAAACCATAGAGATCGATCACGGCACGCGCAGGACCTTGCGGGCGAAGAACCAATAGGCAGACAGGAGCGGATTGGCCACGCGGGTGATGATGGGGTGGTCAAGCCCTGGAAAGCACATGGCGCCGGTCAAGAAGGCTCCATCCGTTGCGTTGGCCGAACGGTTTTTCTGCACTTGGCGGCGGTCACGCAGGGTTGCGGGCAAGAGGCGCAGGATCTCGCCGTAGCTCGCCAGTTTTGCCCGCAACCAACCCTGCCGGGCCGCAAACACCAGCACCGCCAGCTCGGCCCCGGCCAGGGCGGGCGCCGCCACCGCCAGTCGTGCCAGGGGCCAATCTTTGATCAAGACCAACCAGCGGTTGCGATCGAGCAGCGCATACTTGCGCGCCGAAAATCGTTCAGTGTATTTGTGCAGAACCCGCGATTCCGGCACGAGCACACAGTCGTAGCCGCACTGGCGCAGGCGGATCTGCAGGTCGCAGTCCTCGTGATAAAGAAACAGTCTTTCGTCGAAATCTCCCGAGCGCGCCAGCGCATCCATGCGCAACAGAAGTGCCGCGCCCGAGGCAAACGCCACTGAGCGGACGCCCTGGTCGGGCCGGACACTGTCAACTGTCTGCCGATAGCCGCCACAGTAACCGAATCCACAAAAGTGCAGTTCGTTGCCCGCAGTGTTGACCAGATTGGGCTCACTGTGAAGCACCACCAGGGGTTGCGCTGCCGCGACTTCCGGCCGCGCATCCATCACGGCCAAGAGCGGCTCCAGCCAACCCGGCGTCACTTCGAGATCCTGGTTGAGCAGCAGGGCGAAGCTCGCCCCGCGCGCGCGCGCCCAGCGCAGGCCGATGTTGTTGCCCTCGGCAAAACCGGTGTTCTTTGTCTGCGCCAGCACGTGCAGGTTGGGCCAGGTCTGTGAAATGCGCCCAAGCTCGGCCAAGGTCCCGTCGGAGGACGCGTTGTCCACCACGACGACCTCGACATCACTCAGGTTGGTGTGCTGTTTGAGGGTTGCAAACAGGGCGTCCAGGTAGCGTTCGCCCTGGTAGGTGACGACGACGAAAGCCAGTTTCATGTGCGCTCGTGAGGAATGTCAGCGCTGGTCGCCGCGGTCCCGGCGCCCGTCAGCGGCCGGGCGGGCTCTTCGCGTGCGATTCGGTCGAGCTTTTCGCGCAAGAGGCCCAGCTCCTGGGTCAGCGCGATCGATCGAAGCTCGGTCCGCGACAGGGTGACCAAGGTGTGGACGTGCAGAAGCGCCAGCGCGCCGGTTGCTATGGCGAAGAAAAAGTTTGAAGGCAGGGTAAAGCCCATGGCGTGGGCGATCGAAGTCGTGGCAGACGGGACCACCGCGAGAACCACGAGGGCGGCGAGCGAGAAGAAGACCCAGAGACTGCTTTGAATGGTGATACGCTCGCGCAGCACCAAGCGCAGCAGCAAGGTTGCCACCACGAAGCAAAACGCTGCGAATAACCAGTACTGTTCGGCTTGCGGCATCGGTCTACAGGGTGCGGGGTTGGACTCGGTGCCAGCCACGCGCGTAGGCCAGCAGAATCGCGACAGTCACTTTCAACATGTAGTAGGGGGCGTGCAGGATGGAAATGCTGCTGGCGCCCCCCTGGCGCTCTTTCATCACCACGGGAACCTCGGCCACGCGCAGCCCGGCCAGCTTGGCCAGGACCAACGACTCGGGCTCTGGGTAGTCATGCGGGTATGACCAATTGAAAAGCTTGAGGGCGCGTGGGCCGTAGACCCGGTAGCCCGAAGTCGGGTCCGTGGTCTTCGTGCCGGTGACCAGCCCGAGCACCCAGCGCAGCCAGCCGCTACCCATTCGGCGCGGCAGGGTGGATTGGAATCCCTCGCCCTGCAAATAGCGACTGCCCACCACGATGTCGGGCGGGCTATGCGCCTCCAGTGCGGCGAGAAGCTTCTTCAGCTCGGCAGGTGGATGCTGGCCGTCGCCGTCCATCTGCACGGCGCAGTCAAACCCCTCGCGCAGCGCCAGCCGCAATCCGGTCTGCACTGCGCCGCCGATGCCCAGGTTGCGGCACAGCCGGATCACGCGGGCCCCGTGCGCCCGGGAAACCTCGGCCGTCCGATCCACCGAGGCATCGTCTATAACCACGACCTGCACCGTCAGCCCGTCACGATCAGCGATCGCACGCAGGTCGGAGAGCAGCGGCGGCAGGCCGCTCTCTTCGTTCAGTGCAGGAACAACGACAAGAACTCGCATCAGGCGGGTGGCACCATATCACGAGGTTTCGCCCGCGGTACGCGCGGCAGGAAGATTCATGGCGCAGCGAGAATGCGCCGCGGCGGCGCTAGCCTGGTCCTGCTGGCTTGAAGATCGGCAGAGTCACGAAGAAGCAGGTGTCGTGACCGGGCGTGCTTTCCACCCCGACCTGGCCCTCGTGGGCCTCGGCGATACGGCGGACGATGGACAGGCCCAGCCCCGTGCCCGTCTCCGCGCTCTTGCCCTTGGACACGCGCACGAACTCCTGGAACAGGCGCGCCTGAGCCTCGGGCGGAATGCCGGGGCCATTGTCGTGGACTTCAAGCCGGACCGCCGCGTCTTGCACGCGCGCGCGAACCACGATGGACCGACCCTGGCCCGCGTATTTGATGGCGTTGGTCACGTAGTTGACCAAGGCTTCCCGCAGCAGGCGTGCGATCCCGCGCACAGGCGGCAGGCCCAAAGGCAGCTCGGCCGTCAGAGACTGACCGCGCTGCTGCGCCAGATCGGCGTATTCGTCCACCACTTCCGCTACGATGGCCGGCAGATCGACGGACACCATCAGATTGGCCAGCGGCTCGGTTTCCAGGTCCGCCAGAACCTGGAGGCCGCGCAAGAGTTCAAGTGCGCCCCGCAGGCGGTGGTCCGCGCGCGCGACCCACTGTCTCTGTTGATCAGTGAGCGGACCGCCCAGGCCACTCGACAGGTTGTCGAGCAGGGTGGTCACCGCCCCGACCGGGCTACGTAAATCATGCACAACTACGTGCATAAATGAACGCCGCAGATCAGCCAGACGCTCCAGGCGCAAGACCGCCTCGCGCAGGCGGCGCTCGCTTTCGCGCAGGCGGGCGGCGAGGCCAGTGGCCAGATAGGTGGTGGCGGCCACCAGCAGGCCGTTGACAAAGAGCAGCGTCCACACCACGCGGAAATCGTTCTCCGCCCCGCCAAACACCGCGCCCAGCGGACGATGGCGGGGCAGGGCGCCCAACCACTCCCCGAGCACCAGCGCGGCCAACATCAGGTAGCCGGCGGTCGCGTGCGCGAAGGCCGCCCGTCGCGACAGCATCATTGAGGCGAAGATGGCGTGCAGGATATAGAAGGCGAGAAATGGCGACTGGCTGCCGCCCAGTTGCCAGATGGTGAAGGTCAGCACCAGGTAGTCGAGCAGGATGGTCGCATGGGCGGTCGAGACCAGGGCACGGGTGGCGGTGACCCCTGGTTCGGGCCGGCGAAAGCGCCGAACCGCAACAAAAACCACCGCATCGTACAGGGCGAGAAATAGGGCGATTCCGGCCAGGGTGCCGAGGTCGAGTCCCTCGATGCCCACCACATGGATGGCGAAAAGTCCGCCGATCGGGATGCCCGCTGCCGCCAGGAAACGGAGACGCGAGAAGAAGTAGAGCCGCTCACCCAGCAACAGGCTGTGCGAGAGCTGGGCCTCGTCATCTTTCCCGCTGGCAACGGCGCCAGCAGCCAGAGCCTGTATCGCGGGCGACACGACTGGAGGTTACCACTGCCGGAGGGAGTTGGCTTTTCACGCCTAATTCAGGTGAATGGCTTCGCCAACGATCTCGACATCGTCGGACGCGTCGACGCGAACGGAACCGGCATGGGCACACAATTCAATCGCGCTGGCCCCGATGCGAAGTTTGCCGGGCAGGTCGACCTGGGTGTCAACCTGCAGCAGCCGAACCACTGGGCCCTGTTGGTTGTGGGTGATCTGCAACAGCGGCTGGCCGTTTTCGGCATTGACCTGCAGGGTTTCGTCGCCTTTGACCTCAAGGACCTGCGCGATGCGCTTGGGTGTCTCAGGGCGACAGCGGAACCCATCGACCACGCCGATGGCGATGGGGTCAGGTTCCTCCGGTAGCCTCAGCACCAACAAACGATCCGCCACCCGCACGGGCAGACCATTCAAAGTGGCGATCCAAGTTTCGTGGACATGGCCGCGACCATCTTCGTAGCGTACGCGAATCCGCCCGGTCAGCGTGGGGTGGCGATCGTCGGTGCAGGTGGCGATCACATGGCCCAGGGGCCACCCCGGGTTGCGATGCGCCGCGAGCAGTTGGTCGAAAACCGAACCGTCATCCGCCTCTGGGGAAGTAGCCTCGGCAACCGACAGTTGGTGATTTTTGGACGACATGGCAGGAGTCTCCTTGCTAGCCGCTGCCGCCTGCAGCAGCCAGGCGATCGTGAATTGTGGGTGGCGACTGGTAGCGAATGGGAGCATCCCGGCCAACCCGGGCAGCGATGGGGATGTCTTTGTGAATCCCGGGAATGAAGACGCGTTTCAACCCCTTGGTCTTGGCACAGTAGACGGCGGTGAACCTCTTTTCGGCGGGCAAGATGACCAGATTGGTGAGTAAAGGCGGAGGCGCGGTTCGCTCGCCTTCGACCTCAATTTCAATCGCAGGCGCGGGGGGAACAGTGAATGCGACTGTGGGCTCATTGGGGTGCATGCCTGTCAACACGATTGGTTGCCCGGAAAGGGAATTGGCCACCACCATGCCGAGCGACGCCTCTTGCAAATAGCCGGCCGCTAGGTCTTGGTCCCGTTCCAGTCTGCGACACAGATTGGCCGGAATGAAACTGCGTTGCACTTCGGGCAGGGTGGCGTCGCCAGGCGCGGGAAACCAGGCGTCGACGCCCATGAACAGATATCGCGGAAAGGTCAGCCCCACCGTCCATTCAAAACACCAGGGCAGTGGTTGTCGATACCAGAGTTCCGGCTTGCGCGTGCAGAGCCGCTCCGCGGTCAGTAGGTCCGCCGGATCCTCCAGGTTGGGCAGATCGACCCCGTCGATCGGCTCAGGCGAGACCAGATAGCCTTTGCCGACAGGATTGCGCGGATACAGCCCCGGATGATCGAATTGCATCCCCAGTGCGACTGTGCGCATGTAGTCTTCTTCAAGGTGCGCGGGAATCGGGACTCGATTGTCGAGCCCGCCATAGGCGTTTTGATACAGAAGCGGCATCTCAGTGAACGGCTCGGGTCGACCCAGGAGCGGACGGCCCCGTTCCCATTCGACCATCCGCTTGCCGAATACGGCGATGCGCTTGCCAACCCGGCCAACTTGCGCCGACACGAACATCGACGGCGTGGCTCGTCCGCCTGGCGCAAAGGCCGATCCCCGAATGACGACGTCGGTGCTTCGCTTGTCGAGCCAATAGTCAGACCCGGGGGGAAAGCGTGGTTCCAGCTTTTCGCCTGACCACAAATCATGCAACAGCGGCTCCGGCTCGCTCAGTACGGCAGTCGCACCCTTGATGTCATAGGTCAGCTTGACCAGCGCAAAGGCAAACGCCGGCTGCAGCCCAGGCCGCGGGTCGAGGCCCACCACGGCATCGTACTGTGGACGCGCCGGCACGCGGTTCACAGTGGCATCCCCCAGCTTCCGGCAGGCGACGAGTCCGAGTAGGCCGCAGTTGTCGTGGTTGCCGATCCGTTGGCCGGGGTTGTTGTTGTCTGCTGCCACGAGGATGCAGTGGCGTCGCTCGGACCTGAGAGGCGGGTGTTCACGCTGCCATCAGCAATTGTCCGCTGCACCTTCCGTTCTACCAATTTGCCTTGCGAACCACGGGTCGTCGTGGACTGTGTGCTGTCAATCCCTTCGCATGTCATCGCGCTGCGTGTGAATTGGTGGCTGGTGGTCCCATTGTTGTTGACGAGATACGCGTGGCCCAGGTTCATTGTGGCTGCATGGGCCTCGGTCCCAAGCTTGAGGCGTCCGTCCCGCATAGCCTCAGCGGATGCCTCCAACCCTGCGTAACCGGAGCCGACCTCGACCTTGAGTTTCCCTTCCCGGGTCAGCGCGATCCTGGCGGCGCCCGCCAGCAGGCCGAATGCCATCTTGAGTCCCCATTCCTGCGGAGTGGAGGCGCCCAGCAGCTTGCCGGCAAGGCCATCGAGTCCTCCCTCGGACAATTTCAGACTCTTGGACAGAAAGTCGCTTACGATGTCCAGAGCGATCGCGATGAATCCAGCCACGACGTCACCAACGGTAGCGGCCACGCTCACTGTGTGGAGCGAATTGAATAGCGGGAAGCCAGTAGGCAGCGAGGCCGGTGAACCGCAGCACACCATGGGGAGGGAGACGACGGGGCCCACCAACTCCGTGCAGCCGACTTGGCTGCCATTGGCTTTGACCGTCGAACAAGAGAACGCGATCTTGCGTTTTGAAAACGCAATGATGAGCGGCAGTTTGGGGTTGTTCAGTGGAATCGTGACGTGGGGAATCCCGCAGCCACAGTCGTGGCCACGTAATACGACGAATTGCGATTTGTGAAACACCGTGGTGGTCAGTTTGTTCTGCTGCAGCGCCCGCCCGGGCGGCCACATCATGGGTGTTGGCATCTCGAAACAGGGGGCGTCGTGAAAGGTGAACGACAGTGGTATTGGGCGGCAAATATCGCCCATCAGAGATACTTTGACTCTCATCAAAGCCCCCCTTGCCGACGAAGTCCCTCACCCATCACGCGGCTCCAAAGAACCATTTGTCTTCTGTCCGTAGCCGAAATTCGCGTTCGTCGCCCGGCTGAAACTGGAAGCTGAAAGGAAGCCGGTACACGATATAGAGACGCGATTGATCGGGCAGTATGACCAGCGTGTGCGGCATCAGGCTGCGGCGGCCAATGCGTCCATTGATTATGTAGTCGGCCACAATTCCGAAGTTTGGCATTGCCAGTTCCAAAACGGGGGCGGTCGCCAAAAGGTTTTCCAGTCGAAATCTTGGCGCCGTTTTGGGCAAGGGAATTGCCCAATCGGGATGAGCGCGGTAGTGGGCGATCTTGGGTAGCTCCGGCTTGATTCCGGCCAGCGGTGGCGGGGGCAGCGGTGCGGGATTCTTCGGTGCCTGGCGCACGGCCCAGATGGGAACGTCAATGGGAACAGTGGCCCAACAGGCTGGCAGGGGCGCGTCCTCCCAGCGGACAATGGGCGTGCGCGGATCTTCCAGATTGGGCAGCCGGCGCACATATCCGGCCGGGAGTCTGGGATACCCCGACGGAGCCTTGAGTAGGCCGCCCAGCTCGCGCGCCATGCGCTTCGCATCGAATCCGATGCCGTGCTTGTTGCAGGTGTCGGACAGATCGAAGATCGACTCTCGGTCCAAGTTGATGGGGACCGTCCCGCCAAAGGCGCGGGCATAGGTGAGCGGCATTTGCGTGAACGGGATGGGCTGCGAGACGGTCCTGCGGTTCGGCGTCCAAGTTCGGTCGCCAAATACCAGAATCTCGCGGCGCACTTGGTCCACGCTGAGGGCCACAGTCAGCGCGGACACCGTGCGCCCGCGTGGGGCGTACGCGTGCCCGAGCAGAATGACCTCCAGCGCAGCGTCGGCCCGCGGCCGCGAATCTGCCGGAAGATCCCCAACGGCTGTGGTTTCGTCCTGGGTCCACAGGGCAAACGGCTCCTGGGTCTCCAGCTCGACTCGCCCTTGGAGGTCGAATCTGAAGGTCGCCTTGGCAGTCAACAGACCTAAGCGTTGGGTCGAGCCCTCGAAGTCAGAGGTCGTGAGCGTTGCCGGAACCGCGGTCTGGTTGACCAGTTTCATTGCCCGGTTATCGGCAACCGCGGCGAGTGGTTGCGAAAAAACCGACGCGGCAGCGCCGATTATCCAATCTTGCCGGCAATATAGGCGTGCAGCTGATCGATGAGGCTCTGCTTCTCGGAGATGATGGCCTTGACCACGTCGCCGATAGAGATCAGGCCCACGAAGTGCGAATCGTCGAACACCGGCAGGTGGCGGACCTGCTTGGCGGTCATCAGCACCATGCAGTCTTCCACGGTGTTTCCAGGTTTGACCACGTGCATACGATCCACCGGCGTCATGATTTCCTCGACCGCAGTCTCCCGTGACAGCTTGCCCTGCAGCGGTATTTTCCGAGCGTAGTCACGTTCGGACAGAATCCCCCGCACCACTCCGGCCTGGTCGAGCACCATCACCGCGCCGATCTCCATCTCGCTCATCAGCCTGAGGGCTTCGAAGACCGTTGCCCTGGGGTGGATCGAGCAAACCGCCTGGTCTTTCGCGTCGAGAATGTCTTTGACTGTCATAGCGCCTCCCTTGTCCCGCGCCCACGTCCTCGCTAGTAGGATACCGCCGGCTGGAATTGGGAGCAGGGGAAGGCATGACTGCCATTGACCTCGCGCCGACGAATCGGCGATAACTCCAATTGCAGTGATCATCGTCCAAAAATTCGGCGGAACGTCGGTTGGCACAGTCGAGCGCATCAAGAACGTCGCCCGGCGCTGCCTGGCCACGCAACGCCAGGGCCACAGGGTGGCTGTCATTGTCTCGGCCATGTCAGGTGAGACCAATCGCTTGCTCGGGCTTGCGCAACAGATGCATGTCGAGCCCGACGAGCGTGAACTGGACGTCATCGCTTCCACCGGCGAGCAGGTCTCGGTCGGCCTGCTGGCCCTGGCCATCCACGCCGAGGGTGGCAAGGCCGTGTCGCTGTTGGGGCACCAGATTCGCGTGCTGACTGACAGTGCCTTTGCCCGGGCGCGCATCCGCGATGTCGAAGGACAAGCCATTGAAGAGGCTTTTGCCCAGGGCAAGATCGCGGTGATTGCCGGTTTTCAGGGTGTGGACGATGCGGGCAACATCACGACCCTCGGCCGGGGCGGCTCTGACACCTCGGCGGTGGCCGTGGCCGCCGCGCTGAAGGCCGACGTCTGCGAGATCTACACGGACGTGGATGGCGTGTACACCGCGGACCCCAACGTGGTGCCGGACGCGCGCAAGGTCGAACGCATCAGTTACGAGGAAATGCTGGAACTGGCGTCGCTCGGCGCCAAGGTCCTGCAGATCCGGTCGGTCGAGTTCGGGATGAAGTACGCCGTCCCGATTCACGTCCGATCGAGCTTCAACGACAACGAAGGGACGTGGGTCGTGCCCGAAGAAAAAGCGATGGAACGAGTCCTGGTATCCGGGGTGACCGCCACCCGCGACGAGACGAAGATCACCATGGTGGGCATCTCCGATGCGAGCGGCATTCATTCCAAGGTGTTCCGACCCCTGGCCGACGCGGGCGTGGGCGTCGACACCATCGTCCAGGCGCTTTCCGCCGAGGGACGCACCGATCTGACCTTCACGGTGAGCAAGGGCGACAGCAAGCGGGCGCGCGACCTCTTGGTCAAGCACTGCTCGGATTTCTGTCCGCCGGACCACATCCGCACCGTCGAGAACCTGTCCAAGGTGTCGATCGTGGGCGTGGGCATGCGCTCGCACGCGGGCGTGGCGCTCAAGATGTTTGAGGCCCTGGCCAAAGAGAACATCTACATCCACCTCATTTCGACCTCGGAGATAAAGATTTCATGCGTCATAGACGGCAAATACAGCGAGCTGGCTGTCCGTGCCCTGCATGATGCCTTCGAGTTGGGGAAGGCCGGCGGCGCGTCCTGACCGCTGCGGGCGTTCGACTTCAGCTCGACTGCCGAGGGCGCAAGGGGAGAAGAGAAGTCACCGATTGGCCCAGTTGCGGTAGTATGAGGCGCATTGCCGCCGGACCTACCTGACATCAGCGAGGAGATCCTGCTTGGACGCACGCTCCTTGAACAGGGGCACCTGAGCACCGCCCAGCGCGTGTTGGTGAAGGTGTGCCAGCAGCACCCCGACAATGCTGAAGCCTTTCGCGGGCTGGGCGAGGTTTTGCGCCGCAAGGGCGACGCGCCTCGTGCGCGGGTCATTGGCGATTACGCCCAAGACTTGAACGCAGCGGCCGCACCAGGCCCGAAGACGCCCCTGCCCGAGGCCCGGCCAACGGCGCCCGTCCCGCCGCCGGTCGCGCCCGCGACGTCAGCCCCGGGGTTAACCATGCCATCCCCCGGCCAGGTCGCTCGCCCTGCGCCGACTGAGCAAAAGGGCGCTGCCGCACCAGCGGCGGCTGGGCCCGGCCCGAAGAAGTCCGGGAAGGGGAAGTACCTGGTCGCCGCCCTGATGCTGTTGGCGGGCCTTGGATTTGTAGGCTATCGCGTCTACAAACCCTCGCAGCGGCGCGGTTCCTCCCCTCGCGAAGAACTGGACGCGGCCCTGGCCTCTGGTTCGTTCGAGCGTCTCGCGCGCGCACGTGATCGGGCACGTGCCGTCCTGTCGGGCGCTTCGCCAGACTCCGACGCGCTCCTGCGGCTGGCGCTGGCCGATGCCTTCTTGAGCCTTGACCATGGCGTGTCCGGGACGAAAGGCGCTGAGGAGACGCTGCGACGACTGCCGCTCGATGGCTTGAATCCGGAACAGCTGGCGCTGGCCGAGACCGTACGGGGCTTGCTTGCCCTGGCCACGGGAGATCGCGCTGCGGCCAAACAGCAGGTGGACGCTGCCTTGGCCAGGTCCGTCGCCAAACCGCTGCCTGTTGTGTTGGTCGCCGCCGCGCGGGTTCGTGTCTTGGCCGGCGACGCCACTGCGGCTGGCCAGTATTTGGATTTGGCGCTGCAATTGGCCCCCGAATTTGCGCCCGCAGTGGCGGATTGGGTCGCCCTGCGTATCGATGCGGGAGATGCCACCGCCGCGCGTCGTGTAGCACGGGAGTTTCTCGCCAAGAACAAGGCGGCGTCGCGCGTGCGCCTGCTGGCCGCCGACGCTGAGCGCGCCCTCGGGCAAATCGGTTGGACAAAGCATGTCGAGATCGGCTGTCGCGATGAGAGTCGGATCTCACGCGCCCTGCGTGCGGCCTGCTGGGTTGCATCGGCCTGGCACGCGCGGCTCGACGGCGAACGGGCCACCGCCGTACGCAAGGCGCGGGCGGCAGGCCAGGTTTCGGAAGATCCCCGCGTGCTCGCCGATTCCGCACTCTTGCTGGCCTCGCTCGGCGAAATTGATGCCGCGGATGAGACGTTGCAGCACGCGCGCAAGCTGGCCGACGTCAAGTTCGTGCCTCTGGGCTGGGCAGATCTGGCCATCCGGCTCGGTCGTGGCCAGCAGGTCGACGGTGCGGGTCCCCTTTCCCCGCCAAGCCTTCCTGAGCGCCATCTGGTGGTCTTGCGCGCCTTGTATCTGCGGGGTGGGGGCGCGGCCATGGCAGCGGCGGTCAAGAACGTGCCTGCCGGGTTGAGCGAGCTTGATTCTGACCTGCGTACTTACCTGGAACTGGGGGGCGAGGTGTCCCGCAGTGACCGCGCCGCGCTCGACCGCCGGGCCGAGCGGGGCAATCCGGTGGCGGCCTTTGTCCTCGGGGTCATGGCAGCGCGCGAGGACGACCACAAACAGGCGGCCAAGCGTCTGGAAAAAGCACTGGTCGGTCATGGCGACGCATGTCGCGCAGCGCTTCTTTATCTTTCGGCGGTGCAGGCGCAGGGCGGCCCGAGCCAGCCCAACCGAGCCCTGCTTCACGCCTTGCACGCCCGCAACGCACAGTGCCCGATCCCGGAAATGTAGTCTTGTGTTGACGGGGCAGGGCGGCCGGGCTAAATCCGCCGTTCCAATGTCCACCTACGATACATCCGACATCCGCAAGGGACTTAAGGTCATGATGGACGGCTCGCCGTACACCGTGGTGGAGTTCCAATTCATCAAGCCGGGCAAGGGCGCAGCCTTCACGCGCACCAAGTTCAAGAACCTGCTTTCGGGCGCGGTCATCGAACGCAACATCCGATCCGGCGAAAAACTGGAATCGGCCAACGTCGAGACCAAGACCATGCAGTACCTGTACAAGGAAGCCGACAGCTTCGTGTTCATGGACACCACCACCTACGACCAGGTGCACATCCCGTCCGAGACCATCGGCGACGATGCCCTGTTCATGCCCGAGCAGATCGTGGTCGAGGTGCTGTTCTTCAATGAACGTGCCGTGGGCGTGACCCTGCCCAACTTCATTGAACAGAAGATCCTTGCGACCGAGCCGGGTTTCCGCGGCGATACCGCGACCGGCGTGACCAAACCAGCCAAGATCTCGACGGGCGCAACCATCGCGGTGCCACTGTTCATCAACGAAGGCGACACCATCAAGATCGACACGCGCAATGGCGAATACCTGGAGCGCGTCGGCCGCGCGTAGGGGCACCGGGATCTGGGCGCGGGTCGGCCAGCGTGAGCGGTGACGTGAGCGGTAGCGGCTTGCGTGGTGCGGTTTACGTGGGCGATTTGCGTGAGCGGCGCGCGCTCGCCCTTCCCGCCTTTCGCGAAACGCCCACGAACTCGCTCACGCCCTCGCACACGCGACCCGCGGGCCGGCCGTGGTTGGTGCGTTGTGAACCCCACTAGCAGAAGAACAGGGCTGGAGGCGCGGGCGAAGATTCGCCGTGCAGTCCGTTCGTGGTTTGAGACGCAGGGGTTTCTCGAAGTAGAGACGCCGGCCCGCGTGCCTTCGCCCGGCCAGGAAGTGCACCTGGAGGCCATTCCGGCGGGCGACGGCCGCTATCTCATCACCTCGCCCGAGTACCACATGAAGCGGCTGCTGGCGGCCGGCCTGCCGCGCATCGTGCAGATCTGTCGCTGCTGGCGCGCCGAAGAACGCGGCAGCCAGCACGAGCCCGAGTTCACCATGATCGAGTGGTACCGGGCCGAAGCCAGCCTGGACCAGATCGCGTGCGACTGTGAGGCACTGGTCGAGGTCGCGGCGCGTGCGGTTGGCAACTGGCCAACGGTCGACGTACCGGCCAATCGTGGGCGCGCCGGCAAGGCCGAGCGGCTGGCCGTCGAGGCGCCCTGCGAGCGGATCACCGTGCGCGAGGCGCTCTCGCGCTTTGCCGGGATTGGGTTGCGCGGCGACGAGAGCGTCGACGAACTGCGCGACCTGGCCAGGCGCGCGGGCTGCAACCTGGGCACGGCCGCGACCTGGGACGACATCTTCTTTCAGATCTTCCTGGATCGAGTTGAGGCACATCTTGGTCATGACCGGCCGACATTCGTTTTCGATTGGCCGCTGCCCCTGGCCGCCCTGGCCCGGCGCAAGTTGGATGATCCTCTGACCGTCGAGCGCTTCGAGCTCTATGCGGGCGGGCTGGAATTGGCCAATGCCTTTGGCGAGCTCTGCGATCCGGTCGAGCAACGGGCGCGTTTTGTCGCCGAGGCCGAGCTGCGCCGCCAGCGGGGCAGGGCGGTCTATCCCATCGACGAGAAGTTGCTTGCAGCCTTGGCCGACATGCCGCCCACCTGCGGTGTGGCGATGGGCTTCGACCGCCTGGTCATGCTGGTCACCGGCGCCGAAAACATCCGCGAGGTGCTGGCTTTTGCGGATGACGAAGCGTAGGGATGGATGCTCGCGGGCGCGTGCGCCGGAACCCGGTGCCGCCGAAAGAAAAGCATTGTCTCGCTGTGACCTTCGCCCAACAATTGCATCAAATTCGCCCGGAGGTGTTGCATGTTCGATTTCAGGAACCCTGGTTCGTCCCGATCGCGAAGCGTGAATTGCCAGACCGTCGCTGCGTTTGCCACGATTGTGCTGACCCTGACCGGCGGCCCGGCCCTTGCCCAAGACACGGCCTCCGAACCCAAGGCGGCTCCGGTTGAGTCGGCCGAAGCCAAGCCCGCGACTCCGGCCGAAGTTTCGGAGCCCAAAGCCGCACCGGCCGAGGCGACCAAGGCTGAGGCGCCGACCCCACCGCCCGCACCCAATCCCGAGGTTCCTCCGGCGCCCCCGGCGCCGACTGTGGAATGGAAGGTCCAGAGCAAAGGCGGCTTCGTCATGACCTCGGGGAACTCGCAGGCCACCAACGTCACGTTCGGCGTGAACGGCTCGCGCAAGGAAGGCAACAACAAGCTGGAACTGCTTGCCGGCGTGGCCTACGGTCGATCGAAGAACCTGGTCGCCACGACCGACGACACGGGCACTATCACGTCGGTGGATCGGCAAGAAACAACCAGCACCAATAACTGGACCTCCAAGGCCCGCTACGATCGCTTCCTGTCGGAGAACAACGTCACCTATGTCAGCACGCAGTGGGCGGGAGACAAGATCGCTGGCAAGACGCTCTTTGGCGGCGGGCAGATCGGCTACAGCCGCCAAATGCTCAAGAACAAGTGGAACATGGTGGTGGCCGAACTCGGCTACGACTTCTCCTACGAGCGCTACGTCCAGCAGACCGACAAGACCATTGACCCGGTCACCATCCATTCGGCTCGCGTGCTCATCGGTGAGACGCTTTCGCTTACCGGTGCGACCGGCCTGACGGCGAGCGTGGAAGCCCTGTTCAACCTCAACCACGAGACGAATGCCGTCAACGCCAGCGATGGAACCACCGGTGTGGATGCTTTCCACGACACACGCATCAACGGCAAGCTGGGCATCAGCACGAACCTCTTCAAGAAACTGGCCCTCGCGGTAGGCTTCACCATCAAGTACGACCAGAACCCGGCGCTCCGGCCGATTCCTTCGGTGGTTGTGGGGGCGGGGCCCCTGGCCCCCGGTACGACCGTTGCCTTCCCCGCCGAATACCACTCGTGGGAGTTTTCCAACAAGGTCGATACGGTCACCGAGGTCACGCTGCTGTACACGTTCTTCTAGTACCCCGCTTGCCGGAGGTTCGCTTTCATGGGTGAAAAGAGCCAAACATCGCACCGGTGGAAGTTTTTTCGCGCGGGTGACGTGGACCAGGTCGTGCTCGCTGATGGGGCCGACCTCGGGCACCTGGGCGAGCTCGACCAGAAGCTGTGGTTGGCGCTGTCCTGTCCCACGCGCGGCCTGGAGTTCGCCAGTCGAACCTTGCAATTCATCGACACGGATCAAGACGGCCACATCCGGCCGCCTGAGATACTGGCCGCGGTCGATTGGGCCAAGCAGGTCTTTCGCAGTCTCGACGATCTCTTCTCCGATGGCAGCTCGGTTCGGCTCGCCTCCATCAGGGAGGACACCCAGCTTGGCCGGGACCTGTTGGCGGCGTCCCGGCGCCTGCTGGCCAAACTGGGTCGTCCCGACGCTGACACGCTTTCCGTGCAGGATGTAGCTGGCGCATCTGAGATTCTGGCGGCCAGCCGGTTCAACGGCGACGGAATCGTGCCAGCCGACAGCGCAGACGACGAGGCCGGCCGTCGGGCCATAGAGGACATTATCGCAGCCATGGGCGGCAAGCCCGACCGGGGCGGCAAGACGGGCGTGGATCAATCCACCATCGACAAGTTTTTCGAAGCGGTCGCGGCCACTGTCGCCTGGCTTGACCAGGCTGACCAGGATCCCGCGATCCGGCCGCTGGGCGGCGCCACGCCCGCGGCTGCGGAAGCCGTGGCCGCGGTACAGGCCAAGGTCGACGACTACTTCGCCCGCTGTGGCCTCGCGGCTTTTGACGGCCGTGCGGTCGCGGCGCTGGGTCCGGCCGAGAGCGACTTGACCGCCCTATCCAGCAAGAGTTTGACCAACGCAGCGACCGAGATTGCGCAACTGCCTCTGGCCGCAATCGGGCCCGAGCGTCCTCTGTCGTTGTTCGAAGGGTTGAACCCGGCCTGGGCGGCCAAAATGGCGATTTTGGCTTCTGCCGCCGTCCGTCCCATTCTGGGCGCTGACAAGACTGCCCTTCTCGAATCAGACTGGGCCGTCATCAAGGAGAAACTAGCGCCCTTTGCGGCCTGGCAGGCCAAGCGACCGTCGGCCGCTCTGGCGGCACTGTCCGACGCCCGCGTGCGCGAGCTTGCTACCGGGCCGTTCCGCCAGGATTTGAGCGCGTTGGTAGTCAAGGACGCGGCGCTGGAGGACCAGAGCACCCAGATCGATCTGGTCGAGAAAATGATCCTGTTTCGCCGCGACCTGGTGCGCTTGCTGCACAACTTCGTCAGCTTCTCGGAGTTCTATCGCCAGCGCCGCTCTATTTTTCAGACTGGCACGCTCTACCTTGACGGACGAAGCTGCGGCCTCTGTCTGCCGGTCGAAGATGCGGGTAAGCATGCCGCGGTCGCGGGGCTGGCGCGGGCGTTTCTGGTCTACTGCGACTGTACCCGCAAGGGGGGCGAGAAGCGCAGCATCCTCGCGGCTGTCACCGGCGGGACCACAGACAACCTGATGGTGGGACGCAACGGCGTGTTCTACGACCACAAGGGCAGTGACTGGGATTGCACCGTTACGCGCATTGTGGAGAATCCCATCAACATCAAGCAGGCATTCTGGGCGCCGTACAAGCGGTTCGTGCGCATGATCGAGGAGCAGGTGGCCAAGCGCGCCTCGGCCGCCGACGAAGAAGCGCGGCAGAAGACCCAGTCGGCCGCGATGCAAACCGCCCACGCCGACAAGACCAAACTCGAAGAGCCGGCAGCAAGGCCGCCCGAATCCAAGAAGATCGACGTGGGCACAGTGGCCGCGATAGGGGTGGCCGTGGCCGGCATGGCGACCTTTCTGTCCAGCATTCTGGCCACCTTTCTCGGCCTCGGCATGTGGATGCCGGTGGGCGCGGTGGGCCTGCTGCTGGCCATCTCGGGCCCGTCCATGCTCATCGCCTGGCTCAAGCTGCGCCAGCGCAACCTGGGGCCCATCCTGGATGCCAACGGCTGGTCGGTGAACGCCCTGGCCAAGATCAACATTCCCTTCGGCTCCGCCCTGACCAAGGTGGCCGCGTTGCCCAAAGGCGCCCGTCGCCAGTTGCACGACCCATTTGCGCAGAGGCGGCCTCCCTGGGGCCTGTACCTGACTCTGCTGGTGCTGGTGAGTCTGGCGGCGCTCTGGTGGGTCGGGCACCTCGACCCCTATCTGCCCGGCAAGCTCAAGTCCCAAGCAGTGTTTGGGCGGGAGGCTCCGGCGAAGACCGCGCCGGCGGCCAGGTAGCGCGACCTTCTTCCGTCCCTGCCGCCAGCAGCGCACCTCGCTATTCCGCAGGTCGGCCCACCGGCTTAGCTTGACCCCGGATCCCCCCTCTGCTAAGCGTTTCCCTCCGTGACTCAATACCTCGTCTCATTGGCCCAGTCAGCGCCTTCGGGTTCCTCGTCTTCAGGCTCAGGGCCTGCGGGGGGCTTGGGCGGCATGTTGATTCCCATGCTGCTGATCTTCGGCGTGATGTATCTTCTGGTGATTCGCCCGCAGTCCAAGAAGGCGAAAGAACACCAGAAAATGCTATCCGAATTGCAAAAGGGCGATGAAGTCGCCACCAGCGGCGGGCTGCTCGGGCGTATCACGGGGATCAAAGACGACGTGGTCACAGTGCAGGTTCAGGAGGGCGTCCGCCTCCGTGTCCTGCGCAGTGCGGTGACAGGGCGACACAAGGGTAGCGAAACTCCCAAGTCGGACGACAAGGCCTCTTAGCGCAGCAAGGATCACTTCATGGAACGATCGTGGTGGTGGAAGGCGCTCCTATACGGATGTGCCATAGTTATCGCCTGTCTCTACCTGATACCCACTGTGGTACCAGAGGACAAGCGTCCCGCATTCTTCAAAGACCACTTCACCAAGCGCATCCAGCTTGGCTTGGACTTGCAGGGTGGCCTGCACCTGGTCTACGAGGTGAACATTGACAAGGCCGTGTCGAGCAAGGTCGACCGCTTGTCGAACGACATCGAGGACGCCGTGAAGAAGAAGTCCCCCGATGCCACCGTGGGGCGCGAAGGGCGGGACGACATCCTGGTAACCTTCAAGAACCCATCCGGGCTGGCTGGCGTCGACGCGGAAATGCTCAAACCATATCGCCACGAGCTGGACGAGATCAGCCGTGACGCTACGGCGGGCACCCTCCGGTTGCGCTACGACCCCGATCGCGTGGCCGAGGTGGAGGAACTGGCCCTGCGCCAAGCCATCGAAACCATCCGTGGCCGCGTGGACAAGTTCGGCGTGGCCGAGCCGACCATCATCAAGAAGGGCACCGACATCGTGGTCGAGCTGCCTGGCCTCAAGCAGTCGGATTTCGAGCGCATCAAGAGCATCATCGGCCGCACCGCCCAGCTTGAGTTCAAGATCGTCGACGACGGCACGGAGTACATGAAGAAGCTGGGCGCCAGCCTGCCCAAGGATGGCCCGATCAAGGCCGAACCCGAGAGCTGGTCGGAAAAGCATTCCAACCAGCAGCACGAAGACGTGTTCCTGCGCACCAAGGACCGTGCCGGGCTGGAGAAGTTCATTGCTGGCCTGTCAGGTGACTTGGCCGTGCCAGCGGATCGCGAATTGGCCATTGAGGAGATCAGCCCGCGCGACAGCGGCGAGGCGGCACCCGAGAAGTTCTATCGGACCTACTTGCTCAAGCGGCGCGCTGGCGTCACCGGCGAGTATCTGGCCATGGCCGATGCGACCTGGGACGAAATGGGCCGGCCCGAGGTGTCGTTCACCATGAACCGCCAGGGCTCGGACATGATGGGGAAGCTGACCGGCGAGAACGTGGGCCGCAAGATGGCCATCGTGCTCGACGACAAGATCACCAGCGCGCCGGTCATCGAGTCGCAGATTAGCGAGCGGGGCCGCATTACGATGGGCGGCTACGGCGATCCCTTTAAGCTGCAGCAAGAGGTGAAGGACCTGGTGGCGGTTTTGCGCTCCGGTGCTTTGCCCGCGCCGCTGAAGAAGTCGTTTGAAACCCAGGTGGGCGCCACCATGGGCCAGGATTCCATCGACAAGGCCAAGTTCTCCATGCTGATCGGGGCCGTGGCGGTCGTGCTCTTCATGCTCATCTACTACCGGTTGGCCGGGTTCATTGCGAATCTGGCCATGGTGCTCAACATGCTCTTCATGGTGGCCATCTTGGCCGCCTTTGAGGCATCGCTGACCCTGCCTGGCATCGCGGGATTGGTGCTCACCATCGGTATGGCGGTGGACTCCAACATCATCATCTACGAGCGCATACGCGAGGAATTACGCCATGGTAAGTCGCCGCGCACCGCGGTCGATGCGGGCTTTCAACG
>Ga0265330_10000704_pt1 | contig 21206 bp, 17 predicted proteins | sample 41919metaG_FD_202083 | JGI IMG/M metagenome (GOLD analysis project Ga0265330, IMG submission 202083) | Rhizosphere microbial communities from Carex aquatilis grown in University of Washington, Seatle, WA, United States - 4-19-19 metaG | ecosystem: Host-associated > Plants > Roots > Rhizosphere... | reverse complement strand
GCATCGACGACCTTCACGTGGACGGCTGGCTCCGGCGGGGTGACAGGCTACTACCTCTGGGTTGGCACATCGCCGGGCACCGCCAATCTGGTCAACATCGGTCCTTTGAGCAGCACCACCGCGACTGTGAATCTGCCGACTAACGGGGCCAACATTTACGTGCAGCTCTACACAAACTTCAGTGGCGGAAGCCAACTGTCCAACAGTTATACCTACACCGAGTACACCGTCTCAGCCGCCGCGATCACCAGCCCAACCAACGGCAGCACGTTGACTGGCGCATCGACGACCTTCACGTGGACGGCTGGCTCCGGCGGGGTGACAGGCTACTACCTCTGGGTTGGCACATCGCCGGGCACCGCCAATCTGGTCAACATCGGTCCTTTGAGCGGCACCAGCGTGACCGTGAATCTGCCCACCAACGGGACTAAGGTCTATGTGCAGCTCTACACAAACTTCAGTGGCGGAAGCCAACTGTCCAACAGCTATACCTACACCGAGTACACCGTCTCAGCCGCCGCGATCACCAGCCCCTCCAACGGCAGCACGTTGACTGGCGCATCGACGACCTTCACGTGGACGGCTGGCTCCGGCGGGGTGACAGGCTACTACCTCTGGGTCGGCACATCGCCGGGAACCGCCAATCTGGTCAACATCGGTCCTTTGAGCGGCACCAGCGCGACCGTGAATCTGCCCACCAACGGATCTCAGGTCTATGTGCAGCTCTACACAAACTTCAGTGGCGGAAGCCAACTGTCCAACAGCTATACCTACACCGAGGCCCCCTAGCACCACAACAATTTCCCGCTGCCCGGTGCTGGATTGGATTCTGGCCCAAACAAGTGTCAAGTCCCTGGGGCACGCAACATTGTTGTTGGGAAAGTATCCCGCCAGGAATGACTCAATATACTATTGAGGATGCCACTGGAATCCTGCGGAATGACTGGGCGATTGAACACTCTCGCGGCACGATCCAAATGGACCAAATGTCGCACGTAGGCTTTGAATAATGTCCTAGTTTTCCACAATAACGCTTTTGGAATGAAAACGTTATAGAGAGACCTCTGGAATCAAGATTGTCAAGCATTTGTCATACGTCTACCTTGCATCTTCCGCGCACTCCATGCTATTCCTTGGTCATTCGCAGCCTCAAACCGATGCAAATCGATGCGAACAACTGGCTGTGTCAATCGAACCAACGTTGAAGAGCACCGCTTCTCCACCTTTCCGAAGAGCGAATTTGGTTACTAAGAGTTTTCGCTGATTGTCCGGGACTCACGGGGGCGGAGCCTACCCTAAAATCAGCGTAAATCCTGACTCTTCGAAAGAACCAAAGAGTTCTGGTTCCTTTCCCACCCCTCCGTTGAAGAGAAAGCAGCGAGCGATCGAAGTCGTTCCGCATGCCAAACTCGGCTCCGAGGTCAATATGACAGTTCTGAAGCCGCGCTCACGCAAGGTTAGTGTTCGTCTTTCCGAAGAGGAATATGCTGCGTTAAGGCGTCTCTGCTTATTAACCAGTGCACGCAGTGTATCGGATGTTACGCGCGAGGCTGTTCGCGCAATAGTGAGCGACGTGAGTCGGGACGATCATCTTGGACGCCATCTCGACGAATTTCGCGCTGGCATGAGGAATCTCGAACGAAAGGTCGAGCAATTGGAGGCAAGAATTGCAACGTTTGAGTGCGAAAGCAGCCAGTGATCGATTTCGCTGGATCGATGCGTTGCTCGATGAATCGGATCCGTGGGGTTTGCAGTTCCCGCGGGAAATGGTACTCGCATTGCAGGTTTCGCGAATCCTAATCTGAAAGCCGAGGCGAGCCAAAGTTTTTTTAGGGCTTCGCTGATATGCCCGTTTTATGAGAAGTTGGAGAGGAAACGCTGGCCGCCCTTATACATTACCCCGAGGTTCCCTTGGCGTGACAGCCTCGCTGGAATGTACAGTCGAGCTCGCAAAAGGCGCCAGCTCGAGACAATGAACCTGGACTGACAAATGGAAGCCTGAGAAGGTAACGAATTGCACATCGTATTTCACGACATTCGAAGAATGGCTGAATTGGGAGCGCCCCGGACCCGCCTCCGCAACCTCCTGTTTACGATTGGTTTGGCGATGTTGGTTTCTGGCGTTTTCGCTGTTCAGCGCGGACGCGCACAAGCAACAGACCAAAACTGTAGTTCCGACGATGGCACTGCTGAAGCATGCGCACCCAAGGGCGAGGCTGATGAAGCCCAAGCACCATCTGCCAGTGGCAGTAGCGCGCAGGAGCTGAATCGATCTTGTGGCGCCGAGGGCTCCCCAGAAGCCTGTGGTCCCAATGGCCAGGCCGAAACCCCAACTGCAAGCAGGGCGCAGGAACCCAACTCCTCTGTTAATGGCGGTGCTTCAGAAACTGGCGTTGAAGGAACCGAGTACGGCACCGATGAAGAAAAGTGCATTCAATCGTGTGGCGAAAGCAGCGACGCTGAGAGTTGTCTCCGAACCTGTGCGCAGAGCAGTAAGGCCAAGGCGTCTCCGGGAAATACCAGCGGCCAAGCGCCGGCGCCAAGTAATCCAGGAAAAGCGGCGGGCGCAAATGTGACGCCGGCGGCCGCGCGACCGCGGAGCAGTCAAAGCGAACCTCAAGAGATCCAGGAAACCAGTCCGTACAAGAACTTGCCCTCGCTATACGATCTTTATACCCAAATCCCAGCGGCTGGAGGCAAGTTGCAACGCTTCGGAAGCAACGCTTTTGTCGTTGGCACGGGGAACGCGAACGAGTTGCCGATGGATCTCCCGGCCGGCCCCGACTATGTTCTTGGTCCGGGAGACGGTCTGATCGTGAACATTTGGGGCGGTCAATCAAGCCGGCTGAACAGGACGATCGACCGTCAGGGACAGATCGATCTCCCCGAAGCGGGCACGATCATGATCAGTGGAATGACGATCGCCGATGCCCAGACTGCCATCCAACAGGCCCTCAGTGCGCAGTTTCATGATGAGCACGTCGAGATTTCCCTGGGGCGGCTGCGCACGGTCCGCGTATATGTTGTAGGGGACGTGCAGCGGCCTGGTGCTTATGATGTTAGTTCGTTATCCACGGCATTGAGCGCGCTCTACGCCGCGGGCGGCCCGACCAATCGAGGATCGCTGCGGATTCTGCGCCAATATAGAGGCGACCGACTGGTCCGCGAGATCGACCTCTATGACTTTCTTTTGAAAGGTGTTCGCTCGGATGTCGACCGTCTTCTGCCGGGCGACACTCTCCTGGTACCACCAGTCGGTCCGCAAGTAACCGTCGAAGGAATGGTGCATCGCCCCGCGATCTATGAACTCAATGGAGAGAAAACCCTAAACCAGGTCATTGATCTTGCCGGGGGATTGTTGCGCACCGCCAGCTTGAAACAAATCAACGTTGCGCGAATTGCGGCCCAAGAGCGCCGCACGATGGTGAGTCTGCAACTCCCAGATGATCCGGTGGAGCTAGTGAAGAAGCTGGCCGATTTTCCTGTGCAAGGTGGAGACGACGTCGTAATCTCGCAGATTCTGCCCTACAACCACGATGCGGTTTATCTCGAAGGCCATGTCTACCGGCCCGGCAAGTATCCCTTTAAAGATGGGATGACGGTTAACGATTTGTTGCACTCGTATCAGGACGTAATGCCCGAGCCATCTGATCATGCGGAACTGGTTCGACTTCAACCGCCCGACTTCCGGCCTGAGATCATCAATTTCAACTTGCATGACGCGTTGATTGGCAACGATTCATTTCCTTTGGAGCCGTTCGATTTGATTCACGTATACGGGCGCTACGAGATCGATCCGCCCATGGTTTCGGTAAAAGGAGAAGTTCTTCGTCCGGGTACATATCCCATGTCTGAGGGAATGACTGCGGCCGGATTAGTGAGCATGGCTGGAGGATTCACTCGGAGCGCCTATCGGGATGAAGCGGGTCTTTCCAGTTATGTAGTCCAAAACGGACAAAAAGTGTTAGTGACGCATAGCACCGTCGCAATCGGGAAGGCGCTCGATGGTGACAAGAGTGCCGACGTGCCTCTTAGCCCAGGAGACGTTGTCAGCATTCAACAGTTGGCTGGCTGGCAGGATATCGGTTCTTCGGTAGTGATAAGAGGTGAAGTCGAACATGCAGGGAGCTACCCGATTCAAACAGGGGAGCGCCTAAGCTCGGTGTTAGCGCGCGCGGGAGGTTTTCGAGCGGATGCGTATCCGCCCGCCGCTGTCCTGGAGCGTGCCCAGGTTCGTCTCTTGGCCGAACAAGCGCGTCTGCAGATGATTCGGCAAATTGAAGATACGCCTACGCAGGTCAATCAAGGTGCGATCGCCACGCAGACGGCGGAAGATATCCAGCATTCAGTAGAATCGCAGCGCCAGCAGATCCTGGCGAGCCTTCGCAGTCATCCTGCGAGTGGAAGGCTCATCATTAGCATTTCTTCCGACGTAAGCCGGTGGGCAAACACTGCTGACGATATTGAGATGCGTGCGGGAGACACTCTTTTCATACCCAAGCGGCCAAACTTTGTCGTTGTAAGTGGCCAGGTATATAACCCCGCGGCAATAAGCTACGTTCCCGGAAGAGATTTAGTTTGGTACCTGCGAAAAGCAGGTGGCGCGACACCTACCGGTGACAAGAAGAAGATCTATGTACTCCATGCCGATGGGTCAGTGGTGCCGCGTGAAACTAATTGGGTAAGTAGCAACTTTATGGATCTCCACATGCGCCCGGGCGACACAATCTTTGTTCCTGAAAGGATTGTCGGCACCTCGACGGTGTGGCAAAACATCGCAGCGGTGGCACAGGCCATGTCTGCGGCTGCCTTGCCGATCGCTGTCGCGGGGGCGTACTAGCACGTTCCGGTAGGCTCCTCAATCAGGTTCAAGCGTCCGGCGATTTGCAAAGCGCGCGCTCTGAGGCGAGCAACCGACCGAAATCGCTGCCAATCACGAATGTATAGGTTGGCACGGTTCGCAATTAGCTCATTCGGTACCGCACAGTTTCCCCGAGAGTGAGTTTCAAATGGACGATATTCAAACTACGACACAAACTCCAGAGTTCGCAGCCGAGACGGATGAAGTTGAATCCGTTGACGAGGGGGAAGCCGGCGAAGCTCTGAGTTCAAGAATCGCGGATTTCCTGCGGATATGTTGGTTGAAGCGTAGGATGATTTTCGGCATTGTCGCCGGCGGCATCTTGGTTTCCCTGATCTATGCCATCTCTCTGCCAAACTTGTATGTATCGACAACAACTCTCATGCCGCCTGACAGTACTTCTCCCTATTCGAGCATGATGGGCCTGTTGTCCCCTGGAAGCGCCGCAGCGCAACTTGGCAGCGAAGCACTTGGGCTAAATACCCCCAGTGACTTATTTATCGGCATTCTTAAAAGCCGAAACGTTCAAGATGGATTGATCAATGGGCTCAGCCTCTCCGCCCACTACCGCTCTCGCAATGTCGAGGAGGCCCGAGACACATTGGAGGCCGCTACTAAGATCGAGGCAGATAAAACGAGTGGAGTCATTAATATCAGCGTCACCGATACGAATCCGGTGACCGCGTCACGGATAGCAGGGGGATATGTAGAACAACTCAATCGCGTTGTCACCGACAACGCAACTTCTGCTGCCCGCCGCGAGCGAATTTTCCTTGAGGAAAGGGTCAAGGAGGTCAAGCAAAATCTTGACGATTCCGCTAAGCAGCTTAGCCAGTTTTCGACGAAAAGCGGCGCAATCGACATTTCTTCACAGACAAAATCGATGGTGGAGGAAGGGCTCCGATTGCAGGCTGAACTCATAGATGGCCGAAGTCAATTAGCGGCGCTGCGGCAAACATACTCTGAGGACAACTCCAGGGTGCGAGCTCTGGAGGCGCATAACGCGGAATTGCAAAAAGAATTAGACAAGATGGGCGGATTACCTCAAGGATCCGGAGCCAATGCCGCTGCGGGCGAGTCGCCTTACATTACTGCCGATGAATTGCCTGCGCTGGGAGTTACGTATTTTGATCTGGCGCGAAAGGTCCGTGTGGACGAAGCATTATGGGAGACTCTAACAAAACAATATGAAGCGGCAAAGGTAGAAGAAGCGGAAGAGATCCCAACCGTCGAAGTGCTCGATAAGGCAAATGTTCCTTTGAAGAAGACGTCGCCCAGGCGCCGTTCAATTGTGGAAATAGGGGCGATCGTATCTTTCGCTTTCGCTTGCGGTCTTGTACTCATCGGGACGATTTGGGATGGGATGGATCCTGAGGGAGAAACCCGGCGGCTCGTCTCAGATGCTGCCCAGGGGGTGATGGATTCCGGGCGATGGTATTGGAAGCTGCCGGGGATGAACTGGATTCATAAACGTTTAAGGAATAGGGGAAGCTCCGTTTAATTGTTGCAACCGCCGTTCAATTCGTGAATGCAATTTGGCATCCGTGATTATGAAGCGAAACGTAAGACTGCGTCTTCTGCATGCTGTCGGGGCAACGAGTCTCGGACCGATCATAACCGCGATTATTCAGCTCGTCAGCGTTCCCGTTTTCCTGCATTTCTGGGGTCCAAAGCTGTACGGCGAATGGCTTGTCCTGAGTGCGGTCCCAGTTTATTTAGGTTTTACCGATTTTGGCTTCGGAAGCGTAGCCGGGAACGACATGACGATGCAGGTGGCGCGGGGAGAGAAAGACGCCGCGCTCGAGGTATTTCAAAGCGTTTGGGTCCTAACGACAGCGGTCTCTGTTTCTTTCACCCTGTTAGTCGCCATCGGATTGTGGGCGATTCCGTTCGAAAGATGGCTTAAGGTCACGCTTTTGTCGAGAGGCCAGGTAAGCTTGATCCTATGTGTGCTTTGTATCTATGTACTTCTAGATATGCAATGGACCGTCATTGCGGCGGGGTTTCGGTGCGATGGAAATTATGCCATTGGAACGTTGCTCGGAAACTTCGTGAGATTTGGCACGAATGCCTCAAGTATCATCGTCCTCGCCTTTCACGCAACACCGCTTTTGGTCGCCCTAACTCTTGTGATCGCCCGCCTTTTGGGAAATTGGACTTGCCAGCTGGTTCTTAGGCGCAAGAGTCCCTGGCTGCACTATGGGCACCACCACGCCCGCCTCCGCGTCATACGAAAACTGTTCAGTCCCGCCATTGCCTACATGGCATTGTCCGCTGGGAACTCTTTTCTTTATCAGGGCATGACTATCGTCGTTAGTGCTGTACTCGGCCCAGTCGCTGTCGTGGTCTTCTCTACCACAAGGACCCTAACGCGATTTGCCTATCAGATGGTAGATATGATTACGAACAGCATATGGGCTGAATTGTCGACTGCATTTGGATCGGGCAATTGGCTGCTTGCACGCAAAATTCACCGGTACGCGTGCCAAGCTTCCCTTGTATTATCGTCTGTCGCAATTCTTTTTTTGATACTCTTCGGGGACCGAATATATGGTTATTGGACCCACTACAAGGTTGCCATCGACCATAGTTTATTCCATATACTGCTTTTCGAGGTGTTGGCCAATTCGTTTTGGTTCACCTCTTCGGTTGTGCCTCTCGCATGCAACCGCCATGAGCGGCAGGCTGTGGTCTATGTCGCGGTGACAGGGCTTTCTCTGCCCGTCGCATATTTATTGTTGCCGCGGCTGGGGTTAGCTGGCGCGGGAATTAGCCTTCTATTGGCGGACTTATGCATGATTAGTTATGTGCTTCCCCGTTCGCTCGCGCTCCTTCACGACAACATGAGAGAGTTTGCGCTTGCTTTACTTCGACCTCCTTCATTGAGGGCATCCACCTTGGGAATCGTGGATTAGCGAGAGGCCCTATTATGAGCAGAGTTCGCGCAAACATGGTTTGTCGCAACGTCATTCGTTGATGCGGAATTTCGAATGGAAGAAGGTAAGCGGTTATGGACTCAATTGATCCCGCCACTCAGCGAGCGATTGAAATTCAGCGCGGATACTACGCCGAGACTGCAATTCATTATGATGAATTGCATGTGCGTGAGGGTGACGAACATAGTTTCGCGCTGCGTTTCATGCTTTCAGTCATTGAGCATTTTGGCGTGCAATCCATCCTGGATATTGGAAGCGGGACCGGGCGAAGTTTGCTAAAAATCAAGCGTGAGAAGCCGGGCGTTACGGTGGTTGGTGTTGAGCCGTCTGCCGAGCTCCGCGGAATTGGACACGCGAAGGGATTATCGACGTCGGAGCTGATCAACGGGGACGCGATGAATCTGACATTTAGCGACGGGGCGTTTGATCTTGTCTGCGAATTCGGGGCTCTGCATCACATTCCATTGCCGGCGAAGGCGGTGTCTGAGATGTTACGAGTCTCCCGCAAGTGCATCTTCATCTCGGACTGCAATAACTTTGGGCGAGGCTCCGCGATCTCACGGGCGTTGAAGCAGGTATTTAACGCCGTCGGGCTCTGGCAGCTTGCCTACTGGATTAAGACAAAAGGGAGGGGCTACAGTATTAGCGAAGGCGACGGATTAGCTTATTCATACTCTGTATTTGGCGACTATAAACAGATAAGGAAATGTTGCAAGTCGGTTTACCTTCTGAATACTTCCGGCGAGGGCCCAAACCTCTATCGCACGGCGCCCCATGTGGCGCTTCTCGGCGTTAAGGGGCCCGAACAAAGTAGCTTCAATATCGCGAGTTAGACCGCGTCCGCCGGAGAAGTCATGTTTGGGCACTGTGCGGATTGGGGCAATTCAGCAGGACTATGGTAATCATCTCGAATGGCTTCTCAAAGTTTCATTTATCAGTAGCTGCGGCGGAGGCAGATCGCCGGCATTTATTAACATCGTTTTTGACGGGGGCTTACCCAACTCGGTCTCTTCGGAAAATACTTTCGCTCCCGTATATACGGACTAACTCAAAGGCTAATCGGCTTGCCGCAAGGATGGATGACGTTCCTGAGGAGCAGGTTCACCCACTTTTTTCCGCGGAAGTACTGCATGCACTTGGAGCCGTGTTCCACAGTGGCGCCATGGATATCGAGTCTCTCCGCTTCTACGGCAGACTGGCGTGTCGTCACGTTGAACGTGCGGCGGCAGCGGGTGCCCGCATTTACCACTATCGGGCAGGATTCGGAGGGGCGTCATTGGAGGTCGCAAGAAAGCGCGGGATGTTCCTCTTGTGCGACCATTCGATCGCTCACCCTCTTACCGTTGAAGCATTGATGAACAATGCAGGTAGGATGCCTGCGCGAGAAGAAACATTGAGTGCCGGCAAGATATGGATGCATTTCTTCCAGGATATTGAGCAGGCCGATGCCGTCCTGGTAAATTCGCATTTCGTCCGAGACACTTTCGTGGCTTCCGGTTATGATCGGCTTCCCATTCATGTGATCTACTTGGGAATCGATGAAGCCTTCCTGACTCGAATACCAGAGCGGAAAGCCGCTTCAAGTGAATTTAGTTTGCTGTTTGCGGGAACTTTCGATAAACGCAAAGGTGCAGAATTGCTCATTGGCGCAGTGGGGCGGCTCGACAATATACCCTGGCGGCTTGAAATCGCGGGACCAGTGGGACGTGACATGGCGGGGCGAGCCCAGCAGTTCTTTTCCCATCCTCGCGTGAAGTATCTGGGTAATTTGTCCCGGCTGGAACTCGCAAGAGCCATGTCAAGAGCCGATGTTTTCGTCTTTCCATCCCTTGCCGAGGGCTCCGCGAGAGTTGTCTTCGAAGCGCTCGCGTGTGGTTGCTACGTCATTACGACTCCGAACAGTGGGTCTATTGTTGAGGACGGGGTTCATGGCGCGATTATCCCGCCCGGCGAAAGCGCGGCCTTAGCAGAAGCCGTTGAAAATGCTTATCAGCATCGCGATGAGGTTTCTGAGATCGGCAAGAACAACACTCTGTGCGTACGGGCGAAATACCGGCAGTGCGACTACGGCGACCAACTGGCGGGGCTATACAAAGTGTTAAGCGGTGAGTCTTGATGTGGCGCCTGCCGACGCCTGAGTTGCAAGAGGGGCAAGCGAGATGATTGAACGATTTCAGCAGTCGATGATGGCAAAGGAAAGCGTCGATCGGCTTTGCGACCATACATACTTGCCACGCTTGCTGGGCCCCACCTCCACGGTTTTGGATCTCGGAGCGAACAGGGGAAGTTTTTCTCATGGAATGATTTCCAAATATCACTGCCGAGTTTTCGCAGTAGAGCCGGTGTCTGACCTTCGAGTTGGCATTGCGCCATCTACCAGCCTTACGCTCCTTCCTTTCGCAGTGGGCGGCAGAGTTGGACGAGCGCGGATGAATGTTTTCGGCTCACGATGTGCAAGCGTGCTGCAGGGGAAAGAGGGTGAGGCTCCGACTCATAACGAAGAAGTGGAAATGCTGGACCTGCGAGGCGTTCTTGGATGCGTCAGAGCCGAGAGAGTTGATCTGATGAAGGTCGACATAGAAGGCGCCGAGGTTGAAATGTTCAGCGCGGCCTCCGATGCTGATCTCCTAAGGTGTACCCAGATTACGGTGGAATTCCACGACTTCGTTTACCCGGAACAGAGACGGCAGGTAGAGTCGGTCAAGCGGCGGTTGCGGAGTCTTGGGTTCTGGGTTATCAACTTCTCGCTCGATAACACGGATGTACTCTTTGTCAACAAGGCTGCGAGCGGCGCGGGAAGGCTTGAATACATGAAACTGAAATACATTACGAAGTACATGCGCGGTATTCGTCGCCGACTAAGTGGTTATCGGCGCGCCATTCGCTAGTCTTAACTGAGCTTCCCACTGAGAATTTAGCTGAGAACTAAGATGACTTTTCGTTCGGTCCGACCCAAATTCCCCGACGCGACGCTGCGGTCTGCATCGAGGGTGGAATCTGCGGCACTGGGCCAGCCCGGTAGGCTTGATTGGCTTGATGCTTTGCGGGGTTGGGCAGTGCTCGGCGTTTTAATGGTGCACGCAGGAAATCCTGTACCGGGCCAAGGCCTTGCAAAGAAAGTCGCGGAGACAGGACAATACGGCGTCCAACTGTTTTTTATTGTGAGCGCCTTGACTATCAGCATGACCTATGAGTCGCACATTGCGCGATTTGGTACAAGTCTCCGATCACAGCTTGCGTGGTTCACAAAGAGGTTTTTTCGAATCGCCCCTCTCTATTACCTTGCGGCGATTCTTTACCCGATCGAACAACTTATTATTTACGATCTCAGCCACCATCATTACGGGTCGGAGACGCGGATCTCGAATGTCATCGCTAATATACTCTTCCTCCATACGTGGATCCCCTCCGCGAACAATTCAGTCGTGCCAGGCGGCTGGTCCATCGGCGTGGAAATGTTCTTCTACTTGCTGGTGCCCGTTTGTTGGTTGCTTGTACCTGTACGCCACCGGGTAAGAGCCCTCGGCCTCGTTGCGCTTACCTTTCTAACTGTTACCGAACTTGTGAGCAAGCTTTCGACGGGAGGTTATTTTGTTGGTAACAACACATACCTTTATTACTGGTTTCCAACGGAAGCTCCAGTCCTAATTATCGGACTTGTCTTCTATTTCTTCTACAAATCTGAACTGCACAGCCAATCGAGTTCAAAGTACAGCGTGATCTGGTTGTGTGGATTCTTAGGATTGTTTCTGGCTGGCGTATATCTCGGAACCTGGAAAGGGGTTATGCCGGTGGCATCCCCGACCATTCTGGCCTTTGCCTTTATATCCTTAATCCTAGGTCTAAGCGGCTGGATGAGGGCCATCGTTGGCGGCAAGTTAGCCGTTTTTCTCGGGAGAATCAGTTTTAGCATCTATATATTTCACTTCATCGTCCTCGACTGTCTGAGAGCGGTTTTGCGGATCGTTCACTTCAACCGATCGTGGCCTTTGACACTGCCTTTTCTGTTTGTCGTAACCGTAGTCGTGACGAGTGGAGTTGCGCTTGTTAGCAAGCGAGCGATTGAAGACCCCGCCATTGGTTATGGGCATAAACTCAGTCGATTGATCGCGTCAGGCTTGGTTGGCGCGCAGGCAGGGCCGGCAGGACAAACGATTTTGTGATTCGGCCGATCGCGAGGTTAAAAGAAAGGGAGGAGTGATTCCGCTGTGCAAGAAGGACTGGGCGGCCGGAGTGAATTCGTTGTGATAAAGGCGGAAAATCGTAGAACGGCCGGTGTTCGGAAGCGCCCTGCAGCCGTGGACCCCGAGGACGTTCTCGTCTTCCTCATCCCCTGTCTACAGTTTCTTCGAATCAACCTGATCGGTGTTTTAGACGGCTCCGACCTGATCCTATTGATCGTATTCCTGTACCTTGCTTTTCGGAGAAGGCTGCGGATTGCGACGCCGGTTGGCAAGTGGACTTTGGCCCTATGTGCATTATGGCTTGCCTCGCAATGTGTGACCGATATTGTTAGGCACTCGACGTTCGCAGATTTTGCACGGGGCTGGAGCAATATCGGGCTAACTTTCGTCAATCTGGCCGCGCTATGGACGCTATTGTACGGGCGACCGCGGCGACTCGTGATCTTCGGTTGGGGTCTGGCAACAGGCGGGGTGCTTCTGTTTTTGGCTAGTCCGCATGAAGAACTGGAAAGCCCGACGCTTGCGTTCGCCTGGAAATTTTTCTTTGCTTATTCAATGAGCCTGGGAGTGTTCCTCCTGGCCGGGCGAAAAGAGTGTCGCGGCCACTGGCCGATCACCTTGGCTGTGATGATGGGTATCATCAACATAGCGCTGGGAAGCCGAGCTTACGGCGGAATTTGCATGGCAGCGGCCTTTTTGCTTTTCGTGGTTCGGGTCGCGCGCAGAAAAAATCCAGGGATCTCAAGGCTGAAGGCCGGGACGGCAGTGGCGTTGGCTGCTTCGATCCTGTTGAGCGTGACCGGCGTGATGTGGGCCTACGGACGCGCGGCGAGCGCGGGCGTCCTGGGTCAGGATGCGAAAGACAAGTATGAGCAGGAATCCAGCGGGAAATACGGGGTGCTCCTAGGGGGGCGCACGGAGTTACTAGCGTCACTTCCGGCGGTTTACGATTCGCCCATACTTGGGCATGGCTCATGGGCAAAAGATCCGATTTATATCATCCAGCAGCACCAGGCGTTGTTCTTGCTGGGATACCAGGATGCTGCGAGGCTAATTACCCCTCAAGACTTGCGGTACGGCCTGATCCCAGCGCACTCATATTTCTTTCAGGCCTGGGTAGATGCCGGCATTCTCGGAGCGGTCTTTTGGGGGTGGGTCCTCGTGATGACGGCCAGAGTGTTGTTGCGGATCTATCCTGAGACCGCTCGGTTACTGCCGGCAGCGGCCTTTCTAGTATTCTTGCTGCTATGGAGCATTCCGTTTTCTCCCTATGGAACGGACGGGCGACTCACTTTTCCATACACGTTTGTGATGCTGATGACCCTTATGGATACGCCATTTCGCACGACTGTGCGCGTCACGACCACTCCCGCAGGGCGAATACCTCGAACCAAGCCGAAAAGAATCGCCTGAATGTCGGTATTGTTACTTTGTCTTATAACCAGCGGGCCTTTCGACGGGAGTCGATTCGAGCAGTATTTTGGTCGAAAGCCAAGTTGACGACGAGGGGTTCCACATGAGGATCGCCGTCCTTTGGACCGGCCTGTCTGGGTATCTGAACGCCTGCCTGAAGGAACTTGCAAGCCGCGAGGGGGTCGAACTATTCGTGAGTCACCTTGCCCCGATACAGCAAGCGCCTTACGATGACACGCAATTCAGATGGATGCAAAATCGTCTCGTGTTGCAATCGGACACGGACTTCGCTCCTTTGCTTAGGCGCCTGAAGGTCTTTAAGCCGGAAATAGTCGCCTTCTGTGGATGGCATGTGCCCGCATATCGAAAGATGGCCAGGAAACTGGCTAAACGTTGCTGGCGTATTTTGGCTATGGATAACTGCTGGAATGCCACTGCGAAGCAGCGCCTCGGGATGCTCGTCGCGCCGTGGTACGTCCGTCCGCTTGCGGATGCGGTCTGGGTTCCCGGGGAGCGGCAAGCGATTTTTGCGAGGAGATTGGGATTCGAGCAGCGCGAAATTCTCCGGGGTATGTATTCGTGCAATCAGCCGGCAATTGAAACCGTGCATCTTTCCCGCCGGAATGAAGGGCGCGCCGTGCCGCATTCGTTTCTGTTCATGGGCCGATTCGTTTCCAGCAAAGGGATCCGCCAGCTGGTTGAGGCCTACCGGTCGTACCGCGAGAAATCCAGCGATCCCTGGCCTCTGGTCTGTTGCGGCACCGGTCCATTGAGCCCACTTTTGGAAGGAAGGCAAGGGATCCGCGTGGAAGGGTTTGTGCAGCCGGGCCGCCTTTGCGACATTCTCGCCGGTGCGGGATGCTTGATCCTGCCGAGCACGTTTGAGCCATGGGCGTTGGTGGTCCACGAGGCGGCTTCAGCGGGATTGTTGATTCTTGCGTCTGAGAGAGTCGGCGCGGCCGCACACCTTGTCCAAAGTAACTTCAACGGATACATCTTTGATGGCCGAGACGTGAAAGCACTTGCCGCGCTGATGTCTCATGTCAGCAATCTGAGCGATGCGCGTCTTGATGCCATGTCAGGCGCCAGCCATCTGCTCTCAAAGCAATTCACTCCGGCGCGATGGGCCGACACGTTCCTTGAAGGCTTCGGTTCATTCTCGCTTCGCTAGTCGTACCGACTATGTCTTTATTGGAGGAGACGATCTGCAAGGCCGAATTGCAATCAAATGCTGAATGGGAGGAGTGCGGAAAGGACGACCCGTTGCTCGGGGTCGCCACGTAGGGCGGCAAAGAGAAGGACGGATCTTCGCCCTGGACGGAAGAGGAGTTTTATGCGCTCGGGGATTCCGACTGGCGGGATTTCGTGGGCCACTGGCAACACTATGGAGTTAGCAAACAGACCTGCATGGAGATTGGGTGCGGTGCGGGACGCATTACCAAGTCGCTTGCAACGTATTTTGACCATGTTATTGCTGTGGACGTCTCTCCGGACATGATCGATTGCGCACAGAGGGCGATCAAGAGCGGGAATGTAGAGTTTTCGCTGATCGACGGGTTGCATCTTCCGCAAGCCGACGGCTCAGTGACTGCGATCTTCACAACCTTTGTTCTCCAGCATCTGGATAACAAGGAAATTGGTTTTGAATACTTTCGCGAGCTCTTTCGTGTGCTCAGTGCTGGGGGAACCATCATGGTGGGATTGCCCCTTTACCAGTTTCTAGTCGACACCGGTGTTCTTGGAGCTCTGATGTCGTCTGCGTATGCTCTGCGGCGTGTAGCCGGCAACGTCAGGGCGGGTATCAAGAGGCGCCTGGGCAAGAAGACGATGCGAGGCACGCAATACCCAATGGGACCTCTTCGCGTGTTTCTAACTGATCTCGGATTCAAGAAGATTGAATTTCGCATTTTTCCGGTCACAAGCAATGGTTTTTTGAATCCCATGTTTTTGCTACAAAGTAACTGCACATTCCTGCTAGGTTTCTAAGTGCGCGAGCGCTTTCCTGGGTCAGCGAAGGTTGCGTGCCGATGCGTGCGTTGATGGAAATCATAAAGTCGGCTTACGCGCCGTGATCCGCTGAACCATGCCTGCAGTTGTCCAAGGGCAAGGAGCGGACGGTTAACCGGGCACGAGCACACCAATCATCCGCCGCCCACACGCGCTCGTCTTAGAGAAATGACAACAAATAAGGAAGAACGATGAACGGACGTTTGAAGAAGGGAATCAGAAGTTTATTCCCTCGCTCATTGGTACGTCACAGAATCCTGTCAGGACCTCTGCGCGGAAGCGCAATCGTGACCTCCTGGCACGATTATCCGGCAGCCATTCTTGGTAGAACGGAACTGGCTTTGCTCGAGTGGTTCGCCAAGAACGTTGGCGAGGGCGAGACGTGGTTAGATATAGGCGCACATTACGGATACACTTCGATCGCGCTTTGTAAGCTGGTTGGTAGTGCCGGGCATGTCTATGCATTTGAACCGATGTTGAACACTGCCGGGTGCGTTTCGCGCACGAGGTTTTTAAACGATCTTCAGCAAATGACAGTTGTGCCAATTGCGTTGGGAAACAAGGCGGATTTGGCCATGGACAGTTTGCTGTCGATACGGGGGATGATCGACAGTACCCTGCAGGACAAAGAAGGTTTTAGAGAGCCGTTCATGGTTTCGCGCCTGGACTGGTTATGGCCAAGAATATCGGAACCCGATTCTCGGATCGACGGCGTCAAGATTGATGTGCAAGGCATGGAGATACAAGTGCTCGAGGGAATGGCTACACTGGTGAAGCAATATCGGCCGAAATTGCTGGTGGAGCTGCATCCTGGTGTATCTCGACCGCAATTCCTGGATGTGATTAGCTCGCTAGGCTATCAGACACGCGGATTTCCGGTCGAGCCGCTTCCAGGCGAAACCGACCCCATCTATGCCGATCGGACCTACTTTTTCGAAGCGGCAGGAATTCCGGCCAAGCCACGTAAATAACGATTTTGGAATGTGCTCTTCCGAGGCTATTTGAGTTTGCAAGCTTCACCTGGTCCCCGTTTCCAAGCCATCCTGGGGATTCGTTTCTTTATCGGGACTGCGCAGGGCGCGATCGACGAAATATCGCGCGATGGCGGCCTTGTGGTCGTGCCTGCCGCACCGGCGCTTAAGAATCTCGTCCTCGACCTCCCGTACCGAGATGCACTCCTCGGCGCGGACTTCGCCATCGCCGACAGCGCCCTGATGGTGCTGCTTTGGAACCTGATGCAGGGCGTCCGCATCTCCAAGCTCTCAGGACTCAAATATCTGCGAACCCTGATCGAACAGGCGGACCTTCGTCAGCCGGAGAACAGTTTCTGGGTGATGCCTTCCGCGGCAGCGGCCGAGCGCAACGCTGCATGGCTGCGCGGGAAGGGAATCTCAGTGGCCGATGACAATATTTACATTGCGCCTATTTACGGCGCAGAGATTCGCGACCAAGAGATCCTTGGACGGCTCGAAGAGCGACGGCCGAAGCATCTCGTGATCGGCATTGGTGGTGGAACTCAGGAACGGCTTGGATTCTACCTCAAGCAGCACCTGAGCTACCGGCCGGCAATCCATTGTGTTGGAGCAGCCATCGCATTTCTCTCCGGAGATCAGGTCCGAATCCCCGTTTGGGTCGACGAGGCAGGCCTTGGCTGGCTGTGGCGCAGCATCTCAAATCCGAGGCGCTTCGTCCCTCGCTATTGGGATGCCCGGCATTTGGTGCCCCTGATGTTGCGCTATCGGGATCGCTTGCCAGTTGTCCGCTCTTCGGTGGCCGTCACGCTCGAACCTCCTCCGGCTCAAACGTAGATTTTATGAACACGCTTCATGTGATCGATAGTCTCTCGCCAGCGGCTGGCGGTCCACCGGAATCCGTGCGTCAGCTTGTTGCGGCCTACCGCGAAATCGGTGCGGGGATCGAGGTCGTCTGTCTTGACAATCCGGGCGAAACGTTCTTGTCGGGACTGATGTGCCCGGTGCATGCTCTCGGGCAGTCTTATCTGGGAAGGTACGGATTTTCTCCGCGGTTGTGGCGCTGGCTTCGTGAGAATGCGGCACGCTTCGACGGCATGGTCATGCACGGGATATGGACTTTCCCTGGCGTTGCCCTCCGATTTGCAGCGCGGACTGCCGGAAAGCCCTACGGGATCTTCGCCCATGGTCAGCTCGATCCCTGGTTTCACAGGAAGTATCCGCTTAAGCACCTCAAGAAGATGCTCTACTGGCCCGTGCAGTATTCGGTCATGCGCGACGCGCGAGCTGTCCTCTTTACGGCTGGGTCGGAGCGCGATCTGGCCAGAACCAGCTTTCGTCCGAATGCGTGGAGTAGTGCCGTCGTTGGCTTAGGCATTACAGATCCCGAGGCTCAAACGAAGGATCCTGCAGGTCAGATCGAGACGCTGCACGTCAGATTTCCCGAGCTTCGCGGACGCCGCTATCTGCTTTTCCTGGCAAGGATTCATGCGAAAAAGGGCTGCGATCTGCTCCTCGAGGCGTTCGGGAAAGTCGCAAGCGGCGCTCCGGATGTGGACCTCGTGATCGCCGGCCCCGATCAGGAGGGAATGCAGGAAACGCTAAAGCGCCGGGCCGGACAGCTTGGTATTGCCGACAGAGTCCACTGGCCAGGGTTTATTGACGGTGACGTCAAATGGGGTGCTCTCCGGGCCTGCGATGCGTTTGTACTTTCATCGCACTCAGAGAACTTCGGCATCGCGGTCGTCGAATCTCTCGCTGTGGCCCGCCCAGTGCTGATCAGCAATAAGGTGAACATCTGGCCGGAAATCGAGGGCGACGGTGCCGGGATTGTTGAGGACGACACGCTGGAGGGCACAGAGCGCCTGCTTCGTCGCTGGTTCAATCTGGCGGGAGCGGAACGCGACACGATGGCCGCCCTTGCCCGCCGCAGTTTCCTGAAACGGTACACGATGAACCTGACAGCACAGGCCATCGAAAGGATATTTTCCCCGGTGGCCTCCTCGGCCGGACTGGCCGATGGTGCAAGCTGGAATTCGAACCATGCCGGCGAATTCACCGATCCTCGAACGCGCGAAGTTGAAGAGCTGACCGAGTTCCCGAAAGCGCAGGTTTGAGTCTATCTCCAACCAGTTGAGATGGGAGATGGAACGCAGACTATAAGGAAAGAATAATCTTTACTTAAGGAATTCCCTGCAAGTATCCCAATCGTTAACGCTTGCATGATCGAAGGCGCGGGCAGGCATTTCCATTCCTTTGGCTGCGTGTGAACGTTGGGGATTGAGGCACTAGCATCCATTCTTATGCGGCCCTCTGTCATTTTGCTTTCTTATAACTCGGAAAATACGCTTGGATCCACGCTTCGTTGTGTCCGTTCGATTTCAGACGAAATCTTTGTCGTGGATTCCTACAGCAAGGATGGGACGGTGGATTTGGCGCGGTCGCTGGGCGCCACCGTCGTAGAACATCCATTTGAGCACTATGGAGCTCAGCGGAACTGGGCCATCGATCATCTGGCCATCACGCAGCCCTGGCAACTTCACTTGGATGCTGACGAGTTCATGAATGACGAGTTGGTAGCGGCCATCCAGGCCTTGCCCGCAGAGCCCGAATACTCCGGCTACTTTCTTGCGCGATATGTGCGATTTCTTGGCCGTGTAATGCGCCATGGAGGCATGAGCCCGACTTGGCACATGCGCCTGTTCCGAACCGGAGCAGGCCGCTGCGAAGATCGTAAGTACGACCAACACTTCATTCTCATGAGCGGAGGCAGCGGGCGATTGCGGGGTACGATGATCGACGATGTCCGCATGCCTTTGACCGAGTGGACCACGCGGCACAATCGCTGGTCCGACGGTGAAGTGGCCGAGTTGGAGTCCGAGGAGACAGCGGGGCGTCTACAGCCCGACATCCGCGGCAACCCTGCCGAGCGCAAACGGTTCCTGCGCCAAAAATACAACCGGCTGCCGCTGTTTATCCGGCCCTTCGTCCTGTTCGTCTATCGCTACTTCTTCCGGTTAGGCTTCCTGGATGGAACAGAGGGGCTGATTTTCTGGGTACTGCAAACCTTCTGGTTCCGCTTCCTGGTGGATGCCAAGATATGGGAGAAACATCAAGCAGCGCGACTGGCTGGAGAGACGGCGGTCAATCCAGCGTCTTGAAATGATGCATTCAAATTCAGAAGCCGAGATCGACGATCGACGGCAGTCTTGGTTTTAGGTTCACGGTCTGCGTATGACGTGAGCAGGCGGAGTCAGATAAAAGATCTTCGGCTTTCGACGCCTTTTTGTTCAGGGCAGACACAGCGTCTCCCCGATTCACGGCTCTTTTGAGAGCCGTCGCGGGATCCACAAAATGAAGAGAATTCCCCAGCTCGATAGTGTTCGCGCGATTGCCATTTTAGCCGTCTTCTTCCATCACGCCCTGAGAATCAAGTTGTTATGGATGGGTGTGGACCTGTTCTTCGTCCTCTCCGGTTTTCTAATTACCGGCGTCTTGCTCAACGCAAAGCATCACGCAGTTGGTCGCTTTTTCGCGTATTTCTATTCCAGGCGCGCTCGAAGGATTCTTGCGCCTTACCTGCTCACGCTGATCGTCGCGAGTTGTTTTTTTGGCGTCGCATGGATGCGGCACTGGTATCTCTATATTGTCCTAACTAATTTCCTCATCCCGTTGCACATTCCCCACCCCTTAGCGTTTGACCCCCTCTGGTCGATTGCAGTCGAGGAGCAGTTTTACTTAGTCTGGCCCTTTGCGGTGTATTTCCTCGACGACCACCGTCTTCGCAAACTTTCGATTCTGCTGATCGTATTGGCTCCGGTACTTCGAGGCATGGTTCATTTCCAAGAGCATTGGCCAATCTATACATTGACTCCGTTTCGCATGGATCTGCTGGCGACAGGAGCCTTGCTTTGGCTGGAATGGAAGAAGAATCGCGCCGGTATCGAACGCAGGGGAGCGAAGATTGGCCTGGCGCTCATTGTCGTGGGGTTGACGGGGCTCGGCGTGCTCGCGCGCTTTCACACTTCGACCGATGGTAACACGAGGCTCGGCAATGTCTCTATTTACGAATTTTCGCTTTTCATCTGCTTCGGGTTTATGCTTTACGCTTTGAGCGGGTGGCAAGTGGGATGGTTGCGTGTTAAGCCATTAATGTATATAGGCCGGATCAGTTATTCCATGTATCTTGTTCACCTAGGCATTCTCATCCTTATTATGCCCCGCATCGCCGGGATTGCGGGCGACGCTTTGGCGCTGGTGATAACGATTGTCTACGCTTCGCTATCCTGGCACATTATGGAGAGCCGGCTCCTTGGACGTCGATTAAGAGTTGGACGGCCACTCGCGGAATCCGCCTGAGGCGACACCTCGGGGCCGCTTCTTGCCACACTAATCTCTTCAAAATCCGCCCTCCCGCACCGCAGGACGCTCTATGGTTCCCTCTTATCGTTTGGGCGGACGCTTCCCTGTCTTGCCGACGGCTCAGTGAAGGGGAGCTTCAGTTTGAGCGATAAAAAGTTGCAAAAGAGGATTTTCGGTCATGTCACCAACGCTTAAGAGATCGCTCAAGACGCGCAGTAAGGATCTCTTGAGGAGGGCGTTCGAGGTTGGCCAGCGGCTTAAGTTCGACATTCTTCCGCGCCACTTCTACTCCGAAATTCCCAATATCCGCTTCTTGCGCGGGACCACCTCATGGCGCAAGCCACGCAGCTTCACGGGCGTCTTGGGCGGCATCGATCCCCAGGTGGCATGGGTTGACAACTGCACAAAGAGCTATCGCGCTACTTTGAAGCAGTTCGCCATCCACAAATCCGCCGTCAAAATGAACGGCTCC
>Ga0265330_10000703_pt1 | contig 21213 bp, 21 predicted proteins | sample 41919metaG_FD_202083 | JGI IMG/M metagenome (GOLD analysis project Ga0265330, IMG submission 202083) | Rhizosphere microbial communities from Carex aquatilis grown in University of Washington, Seatle, WA, United States - 4-19-19 metaG | ecosystem: Host-associated > Plants > Roots > Rhizosphere... | reverse complement strand
GCCTGTGTAAGGTGCATGGGGGGTACTCCTTTCTTTGGTTTCGCAACCGAAAGTGGTACCCCTCTTTCCTTCCTAAGCGCTACGGCCTATCGGCCGGCGCCTGACACAAGACTTTGTACATCACCGGCCCACACAAGCGGCTGTCCAAAGGTCGCATCGGAGGTATACTTTCTCCATGGCATCGGTCCCCATCACCTCCCCTCCCGGATTCGACGAGCTTTCCGTAGAGGAAAAGCTCGACTACCTTGAGGCTCTTTGGGCTCGCGTCGTGTCGAAACCCGAGCAGATTCCGGTGCCGGACTGGCACCGAAAGATTCTGGCAGAACGCCTTGCAGCATATCGTTCGGGCAAGGGTAGTTCTCGCCCGTGGAGCGAGTTTCGCGATGAGATGCGATCGATCCTGCGTTCTCCAACCAGATGAAGCCCGTCGAGATCCGGGCGGAAGCCGAGCTTGATATCATCGAGGCAGCGCTCTGGTATGAGAACGAACGTGAAGGATTCGGGGCGGAGTTCTCGCTTGAAGTCGAAAGGGCGGTAGCTCGAATCGCTGAGAATCCGCTCATGTTTCAGGAAAGAGAAGTGGGGATGCGCATGGCAAAGGTCGGGCGCTTTCCCTACGGTTTGTACTTCGTCGACGAGTTCGACAAGATCGTACTATTTGGTGTCATCCATCTTCATCGCGATCCCGAGGTTTGGAAGCATCGGCGGTGAAGTGCCGCCGAACAAGCCGTTGAAGCTGACGATCGGCCGCGGACGGCCGCTCGCAGCTTAACGGCAAGGCGTTAGACGGACGAATCATGGTGCGATCTAAAGAAGAGCAGGCGCTATATTGCCTCGCCAGAATCTGGCAATGTATCATCGCGAGGACCGATGCCGAACGAATTCTCTGAGATCGCCACGCGCTACCGGGAAACCTCACTCGTCCAGCAGAGCGCCGCGGAAACCCTTTTCCGCTTGCTTGCAATCAGGGGCTCGGAAGATGTCCTCGACGTGGGATGCGGGACCGGCAATCTGACGAAGAAAATTCGGTTGTCGACGTCGGGCAAGGTGGTCGGGATTGATCCAGCGGAAGGGATGATTGAGCGTGCGGCCCGGGAGCACGGCGACGGTATCGATTTCGTGGTCTCTTCGGCCGAAGCCATGTCGTTCCATGAGGAATTCGACACCATCTTCTGCAACTCCGCATTTCAGTGGGTGCGCAACGCTGACAAGGCGGTGGCGGGGTTTGCCGGTGCGCTTCGGGCCGGCGGACGAGTGGGTGTCCAGGCGCCAGCGCGCTCCGACTATTGTCCCAATTTTCTTTCGGCCATCAAGGCCGTTGCCGCGGACACCTCGCTTGGTCCGACCTTTGCGCATTTCAAATCGCCTTGGCTATTCCTCCAAAACGCGAGCGAATACTCAGCGTTGTTTGTTCGCCACGGGTTTCAGGTACCGTTTACGGAGATCCAGACTGTCGACGCGACCTACACGCCTTCGCAAACCTTCGACATTTTCGCCTCTGGCGCGATTGCCGGGTATCTCGATCCGTCCTGCTACGGCTGCCCGATCGACGAGCAATATATTACCGCGTTCCGGCAGACGGTACGCGAGCAGTTCGAGCGGCAGGCCGGCGCAGATGGACTGGTCCGCCTTGCGTTCCGTAGAATCTTTTTGGTTGCTGTCAGAACGTGATGGCGTCCAGCCAGCGCGCAGGCTCGACCGGCGGGCCCATGCTCTCGCCTCCGGTTTCAGCACATCGAAGACTGCCAGGTAGGCGAGACCGCCGCACGAGCGCGAAGCCGTCCGAAACCGTGCAGGCGAATTGCCTCCGCTCGCAGCTCGCCGTCGAACAAGCCGTTGAAGCTGACGATCCCGCCGCAGGGACATTGGTGTAACATCGAGGGACCGCTCGTGCGGCGGGCTCGCCGCTGAACGGCAAGGCGTTCGGCAGACCGTCAGTGTCCCGCAAGTAGTCGGTCGTAGTCTTGGTGGCTCCCGATCCAGTACCAGACGATCCCTGGATCCTGAAGGATCCCAACGGCGCGATAGTCACGAGATATGCGCACGGAGTAGACCGGGCGTGCTTGGCTCACGCGCTTGAACTGTAGGCCCGGGTGTCTCGGGTTGAGGGTGAAGGTTCGGTATGCCGCCCGTGCTTGATCCTGAACTTCCGCGGGTAGTTGGCGATACAGCTCCCAAAACCGGGTGCTCGCGCGTGACTTCACATCTTGTCCGGATCTAGATCGGTCGTTCGACCCGCAGCCAAGTCGGCCAGGGCTTCGTCGGCCAACGCATTCAGCAGGTCTTGGGACTGGGCGAATCGACGCGTCCATCCCTCCTCGGAAACGAGTTCGGATTGCAGCCACCCGGCAATCCGATCCTGCTCGTCGGCAGGAAGGGACGACAGCTGCGAGAAAACGTTTTCGAGCGCCTGAGTCATGCCTCAAGGATACTCTCGGGAAGGCTGCCGAACAAGCCGTTGATGGTGGATGACATGTTATAGTGCATGCCATGACCAAGGCCGCAGCAGCAAGAAAGACCGTTCGACGTTATCGGGAGCGGATGAGAGGGGCGGGCTTGCGTTTGGTGCAGGTATGGCTGCCCGATACGCGAGCGCCGGGCTTTGTCGAGGAGTGCCGCCGCCAGAGCCTTGCTGCAAAGAGAATTGTTCGATCCGAACGTGACGCAATGGCGTGGGTGGATGCCCTTGGCGACACGGAAGGTTGGACATCGTGAGGCGTGGGGATGTTGTCATCATCGCTATTCAGGGCGACTACGGCAAGCCCAGGCCAGCCCTCGTGATTCAATCGGACCTATTCAACGAAACGCACGCCAGCATTACGGTAGCTCCAGTGACCAGCACCATCGTAGACGCCCCACTGTTTCGACTAACCATCGATCCAACAAACTCCAACGGGCTGAGATCGGTCTCGCAGATCATGGTCGACAAGATCACTGCTATTCGGCGCGACAAGGTCGGGAAGACCGTCGGTCGTCTGGATGACGGCACCATGGTGCGAGTCAACCGGGCCATTGGTCTTTGGTTGGGGCTTGCGGCATAGTGCTGGCATAAAGCCGTTGCACCCGACGATCCCGCCGCAGGGACATTGTAGTATCATCGAGAGGCCGGGCACGTGCGGCGGGCTCGCCGCTGACCGGCAAGGCGTTAGCCCGACATGACCATGACAAACCCAGAATCGAAACCATGCCGTCATTGTTGCTCCTCGATGGAGCGCGCCGCTCGTGTCTGCCCTCACTGTGGATCACACCAGGGGTGGGAGACGTATCGGAGCCGGTGATTCGCGTCGATGTGCTTGGCAAGAACGACGAGCTTATCGACACATTCGTTCGAACTGTCTACGCGGCCAACCTTCCCGCGACGAGCAGCGCTTGGTTCCGGGTGGCGGACATCCTTGCCGTGGATCCATCGGCCATCGTTTCCGTCAAAGCTTCCTTACAGAGGGCGGATTGCCATGGCTCCTGGCGATAGGGCGATGCGGGCGGCGATGCTGGCTAACAAGCCATTGAAGCGGATGGTCGGCCGCAGACGGCCGCCCACCGCTGAACGCCAAGCCGTTCGACAGTTCGACAGACCCAACGAAGCGCAAGCGTGGACTCAGAAGTTCTGGAACGATGTAGAATGCACACAGAATGATGAACGATGGCGCAAAGGTAATCCGCAAGCTGCTCCAACCGTATCCAACGGTGTCGTTGTCGATCAAGCCCACGCCCTTTGCCGTGATGAAAAGGGTGTCGGCGCGACTCAGGCCCGGGCAAAGGGCGTGGGTCATGCGTGACGATCTCACCGGCTTTGCCCTCGGCGGGAACAAGATACGGAAGCTCGAGTACATTCTCGGCGGTGCGCTGGCAAGGAAGATGAATACGCTCGTTGTGACAGGTGCGACCAGCTTCAGTCGAAATGCAGCGGCTGCGGGCAAGGCCTTGGGAATCGATGTGCACGTTCTCATCGCCGGGGAGGCGGCGGGCCACAACCTGCTCAGTCGTGAATTCTTCGCGGTGATGGGAGCGACGATGCACTACGTGGTGGACAGCGAGAAGCTCCTGTCCAAGCAGCACGAGCTTGTGGATGCGCTTCGGGCTGGCGGTCGGAACGTCCAAGAGCTCCATCCGGGTGGTAGCGACACGATAGGGACGCTCGGGTACATCGAGGCATTCGCTGAGATCATCGAGCGAATGGAGCGCGAAGGTGTGGTGTTCGACCGTGTCTTTCACGCAAGTGGATCGGCGGCAACCCAGGCTGGGCTCGTCTTGGGGCAGACCGTCAGCCGCCGAGATCACATGCGCATCGTAGGGATCGCCACCTCGAAGACGGCCGAAGTTCAGATGAAGCGCGTCGCCGATCTCGCGCACGCAACCGCCGAAATGTTGGGCATCGACTTCGACCCGTCGAGGGTGATCGTGGACGACCGATATCTGGGCGACGGGTACCCCATCCCCAGCGCAGAATCCCGCGCTGCCGTCGAAGTGTTCGCGACGGCAGAGGGACTACTCTTCGACCCCATCTACGTGGGCAAAGCAGCCGCGGCTCTCCTTGGGCACGCTCGGAGTGGCGAACTCGGTGACACGGCAAACGTGCTACTGGTCCACACAGGTGGAAACAGTGGCGTGTACTACTAGTGAGGGCCACAACGGGTTTGAATGTGAATCACGGCCGGTTGCCCGCGGCTGTCCAAAGTGGAACGGTCAACCCATAAAGCCGTTGCAGCGGATGTGGTCGCCGCAGAGACATCGTGTACAATCGCGGGGCCGGCTTGGCGGCGCCCACACCGCTTAACGGCAAGGCGTTGGGCGGACGAGAAAAGAAATGAACGTCAAGAAAGGTCAGCGGTACCGTGCCAAGTGCGACGTCCCTGTGAGGTGCTTGACCTCTTGGGCCGCTCCATATACTGGCGGAGACAAGCGGATATTTCCGAAAGGCGAGACGCTAGTGATAGCGAACGATCCACCACCAGAGGCGACAGCGGTTTACGCGGACCCCGTCAACTATAGATCTCTGCACTCAGCAATGGTCCCAATGCGAGATAGACTGCAATTCTGGGTCTATCGCGGCTACTACCTCTGCATCACGCTATTTCAACTTGAGAGCGAATTCGAATCCGTCTAAACTAAGCGCTACGGCTCACCGCCGCCCAACGGCAATGCGTTCGACAGACGATGCCAAATTGGGCGCTGGTTCACGTAAGTTGCGTTGTCGGGCGATCGTATTGCCATGCGCCAACCCGAAAAGGGCGCTTGTTCTTCCTGCGCACCTCAAGCCCATCGTCGGGGCTCGCCTACCACTCAGCGACGCCGTGAAAGCCCACCAACTGCTCGAGTCAGCGTCGGTGATGGGGAAGCTGTGCTGGTCGCGGATTGGCGGCAATGCCGTTCGGTTAGGAAGGTGTCAACAGGAGAAGCAGAGCAAACAGAGCCAGAAAATCTAAGATTTCGTCAACCTGCCCGCCTCTGCTGCCTCAGTTTCTCCCTGCTCTTTTTTTTTACGGAACGGCATTGGGACTAGCGGAGGCTCTTGCTTGCCTGCCGAGAGCCGCAAGGGTCGCGCGCGCCCTCGCCGCGACGGCCTTCGCAAGCGAGCTGGGCTCGAGCAGGCGAAAGTCCGCACCAAGGCTCAGAACGACGAGCTCTGCATAGAGCGAGGAGTCCACCCCGACTTCGGCAACTTTCCAGCCCCCACGGCCCGGGTCGCGGCGTAGGAGCGTGACGCGCCCGGGAGCGATCCGGCGAACCACCCGGAGTCCCTCGTCGGGCAGAGCGATGACGAAGCGAAAAGACGAGAATTCTGCGGCGAATCTCATCTCGTTCGCCGGCCACCACGTGCGGATGTCGAAGTCCTCGCTGCGCGTGAAGCGGTCACCCGTCCGCCGGACAGAGCGAAAACGGGACACGCGGTAACTGCGAAGCGCGCCGTCGCGGCGTGCGACCAAGTACCACAAACCCGATTTTGCCACGATCCCGTGCGGCTCGATACGACCGCGACGCCAGCTGCCGTCATAGTGCTCGTACTGGGCCGCGACGACCTCGTCACCGAAAACTGCCTCTTGCAGGGGTGCCAAGAAGGCATCGGCGCTTTCGTCGTGCCACCACCAGCGCGAGTCGATGAATACGCGCCTTTGCAGTATCTCGAGGGAAGGCTCGAATCGTTTCGCTCGTGCTGCTTGAAGCTTCAGCCTGCCAAGGCGGAAGGCCTCGCCCATGCCCAGGTCTGCGGCGAGGGCGCCGTCCGTGCTGACCAGCAGAGCGCGGAGCTCGCCCTTTCCCAGGCCGGTCAATCCGGCTCGATAGGATTCGTCCAGCCTCACTCCGCCGCCGTGCCCGCCCTCGGCCATCACGGGCACGCCGGCCATCGACAGAGAGGATAGGTCCCTCAGGATGGTCCGCCGCGACACTTCCAGCTCCTCGGCCAAGGCCGCGCAGGTCAGACTTCCCCGGCTCTGCAGGATGAGGATGATGCTGACGAGTCGATCCGCTCTCATTCTTTCGCATACTAATCTTGGGTGACAACAGATGTCACCCAATCTCGTCTACCGTCATTCCATGGATGCCGACAAAAAGGGACATACGATGGAACGATTTGTAGAAGGACTGCGCATCGAAGAAACCGGCGAAGGGCAGCCGATCCTGTTTGTCCACGCTGACTTCGTCGACGGAGGAATGTGGAACCAGGTCATGGCGAAGCTGTCTTCCTGATTCAAAGTCGCCTGTTTCGACAAGCGTGGTTACGGGAGGTCCGAACCGGCGCACGTTCCCATCTGCCGCCGCCGCGAGCTCGAGACTGTCGTCCGCGCGCTCGGTCTCGGCGCCGTCCACTTGGTCGGCTGTTCGAACGGCGGGCAAAGCTCGCTCGATCTCGCCTTGGAGCGGCCCGAGCTCGTGCGGTCGCTGACTTTGGTCAATGCGCTTCCTTCCGGCTTCGTGTTCGAGGGCGCGATGCCACCTGAGCTACTCGACATGATGTCGGCGGCGGCGCGCGGGGACACGGCCGCGGTGAGCGAGCTACAAATCCGCATCTGGTTCGACGGTCCCGCGCGTGTACCGTCGAGCCTCGGAGGCGTCGAGCTCGAGGCTCGCGCCGAGGCCTCGCGAATGAATCGACTGTTCGTCGAGCGAGGTACGTTCGCCATCGCCGACGCAGTCCCCAAGGATCCGCTTACCCCACCGGCCGCCCGGCGGCTCGGCGAAATCCACGTGCCGACGCTCGTCGTGTCCGGGGCGCTTGACTATGCCGAAAACCGCCGCGCATCGAAGCTGCTGGCGGACGGCATCCCCGGCGCTCGCCTCACCGTGATGGATGATTGTGCGCACGTTCCACCGCTCGAGGCCGCCGAAAGTTTCTCGGCCATGTTGGCGTCATTCATAGAGGAAATCGCAGCGGACCCGCACTGCCTCTCTATCGACGTTTTTTCTCCATTGCAAGATTGACATTGCCGAATCGCACACCGTCGAGGTGACGGTCAAAAAAGTGCACTCAAGCGGCGACAAGTTCTCGACGTTTTTCTCGCGAGACTATAAAGGGTGCGGCCTCGCGCCACCCCAAGGCGCGATCACGGAGGCCTCGATAGATACTCTGTCTCATATCGAGTCGGCGGGCACAGCGGCGTCGACGGGAACCATCGGTGTGCGGTTGCGGGCCTGGCAGCGTGAGGCTTTGTCGGACTGAGCTGCTACTACGATTCCGCATCCCTGGCGCTCGTCGGTGCAGAAATGGATAGCGATATCCCAAGCTACTACGGAGACTCGTCCTATTGGAAACGCTCTGGCCGGACACCGTCCAGCGCTTGCTCCGGAGCAGTCAACCGGAGCGAACGCTCGTGTACTCCTCAGGCAACGGTGGACGCCGGGCCCTGATCCCGCTCGACTGGCGACATTGGCGGGCGGGGTGACGAAAGGGCGCTTCAACGTCCCACGCGCTGTCGAACGCCGTTGCGCCGGACGAAGCCCGCGAGCATCTGCGCGGAACACAAAGGCTCACGGGGGACTCGGGCGTCGGTGTATTATCGACCAGCAGTTCACGGCTTCGCCGCTGAACGGCAAGGCGTCGGGCAGACGGCAGTCATCTGGTCCAGTCCGCGATCTCTAAGTCATCGAAGTACTGGAAGTCCTCGGTGTTTGCGGTGACGAGGGTTAGGCTCTCGCTGTGAGCGATGGCCGCGATTTGGCCATCCGCGAATGGCGGCGTTCTTCCCCTCTCTTCGAGTCGGGCTCTTTCCCGCCCGTGCCATTCGGCTGCAGCATCGTCGTAGGGCAGAATGGGAAAAGACCGTCGCACCACACCGTGGAGGTACTCTGCCAAAGCACTTTTCCGCTTCCCGGCCGGAAGCCGACTGCAGCCATAGATTAGCTCGTGCCAAACTGGCGCGGCAATGGCGCAGTGATCGCTCTGTTGCTCAAGCTTTCTTACGACGCGCCCGTTGGGTATCTTCGCGATGGGTGCAGAGATGATGGTCGTGTCGAGCAAGAATTTGAGCGTCACAGTCGGACTCGACGTCCCGGCTCTCGATCGCGGATGGAGCCGAAGAAATCAGGTTCCAGACCAATCTTCTCTGGGGCATGTCGCCCAAGGAATGCACGGAATGCGTCGCCAAAGTTGGTGCGCTCGCTACGAAGCATGTCGTACCTTTGTGGGGAAAGCACCAGCGCCACTGCTCGCCCGCGCCGAGTCAGCTGTACGTCCTTGCCCGCCTCCACGTCATCCAGGATGTCTGGAAGATGAGCTCTCGCGTCTGCGACGGAATAACTCTTGGACATTCTGCCAGTGTACATCTATTTGTACATCTGGCAAGGTGTTTTCTTCTCGACGCTGCCTAACAGCCGTTGAAGCTGACGGTCCCGCCACAGGGAGATCGTAGTATCATCGTGGGGCCGGCGAGTGTGGTGGGCCCGCAGCTTAACGGGTGCGCCCAGCATGAACGTCGTCTTGGGGGTGAAAGTCCCCCCGAAAGGAGACCATCCCAAACGAAGCGAACTGCAACTGCGTGTGGGCGACCACGCGTGGGGAGGAAGCAGGGAACGAAACCGCGGGCCGTCGCGCGCACGACGCTGTTGTCGAGGCGCAAGGATACATCCAGGCTGGGCGCAAGTGGGTGGTAGACGTGGACTTGGAGCAATTCTTCGACCGCGTGAACCACGACGTGCTGATGGGAAGGCTGGCAAAGCGCATTGGCGATTGTCGCGTGCTGGGGCTCATCCGACGCTACCTCAGGGCCGGCATCATGGCTCAGGGGGTGGTGATGGAGCGGTACGAGGGAACGCCGCAAGGCGGGCCACTGTCGCCGCTCTTGGCCAACGTGCTGCTCGACGAAGTGGACAAGGAGCTGGAGAAACGCGGGCACGCCTTCTGCCGCCACGCTGACGACTGCAACGTATACGTGCGGTCGCGGCGCGCGGGCGAGCGCGTGATGGGGCTGCTTCGGCAGCTCTATGCGGGGCTGCGGCTCCGAATCAACGAGACGAAAAGCGCGGTGGACCTGGCGTGGAAGCGGAAGATTCTGGGCTACTCATTTTGGGTGGCCAGGGATTCGACGGTGAGGCGCCGGGTGGCGGACAAAGCCCTTGCCACAATGAAAGACAGCATCCGCGACATCACGAAGCGGACGGGTGGGCGAAGCATTGAACAAGTGTGCAAACGGCCGGGCGAATATCTACGCGGATAGAAGGAATACTTCCGCCTCGCGGATACGCCCCGCATCTTTGACAACCTTGACCGATGGATTCGCCGTCGCCTGCGGGCGCTCCACTTGAAACACTGGGGACAGCAATCGACCGTCTATCGGGAACTGCGGGCTCGGGGAATGTCAGAGGACGCAGCGACGGTAGTGGCCGTGAACTGTCGCCGCTGGTGGATGAACTCGGGTAGAATCAGTCATGTGGCACTTCCCAATCGCTACTTCGACCAGCTGGGCGTGCCCCGACTGGCCGCGCAACCTCAACTTCGCGAACCGCCCGGTGCGGACCCGCATGCCGGGTGGTGTGGCAGGGGTCCTTGACGATCAGTCGAGGCCCCTATGCCGAACAAGGCGTTAGCCAGACACCGAGGCGCGAGGTGTGTGTAGTTCGATCGGGAGGATCCTCGCGAAATGGGTGAAGTCCGCATCCGTCGTCAAAATGCCAAATCCTCTTCGCGCAGCCGTTGCACAAATCAGAAAGTCTGTGTTGGAACCCTGGATGCCCTTTGCTCGGCATCTGTTGAGGAAGGAAGCGGCTTCCTCGTAGTCCTCGGCTTCCAACAGTACGTCCGGAAAGGCGCGAAGATGCCCTCGCAGGGTTTCGAACTGCTCCTCACCGCGGACGCCGGCGAGGAGTTCCTGCCTGACTGGCCCGAGCATCGTCGCTCGGCCTTCCCGCACCAACTCGGCAAGTTCTCTCGCTTGGGGGTTGGCCGATGACCGCTGCCTGCGAAGCGCGAGGGACCAAACTGAGGTGTCGATGATGACGTTCATGCCCGTCGACGCTGCTGCTTGTAGTTGTACTTGGGGTCAAAGTCGACCTTCCCAAACAGGTCCAGGATCTGCGCCTGCTTCCGACGTTGAACGTATTCCTGCAGAGCCTGCGTCACGGTGCCCTTCTTGGTCCGTTGACCGCCCATACGGACGGCTTCGTTCAGCAGCCGGTCATCGATAGCAAGGTTGGTCGCCATGTGTAGGAGTCTACACATTCCGAGGCTTCGTGCAAGTGCTGGCTAACCAATAGGAGAGGCTGACCACCCTTCCGACCTCTGTGTTCCCTGTGCGCTCTGTGGTGAAGAGCTATCCATTCTGGCTACGGCGAGGCCAGCTTTTCCGCCAGGCCCGAGGAGCGGGTCAGGCTGGTGCTGACGCCTGAAGCGAGAACCTCGACGCTGCCGCACATTACGACTGCGTGTCGCGCGCGCGACAGCGCCGTGTAGAGCAGCTCGCGCGTGAAGAGCGGCAGCGGTTGCTCGGGCAAGAGCAACAAAACCTGGTCGTGCTCGGAGCCCTGCGCCTTGTGCACGGTCAGGGCGTAGGCCAGGGTCAAACTGTCACCCATGGTCTCGGGCGCGACTGCCAGCCAGGGCGACGCCGCGTCCGTCGACAGGCGAAACACGGCCATGGGTCGGGCTGCGTGGCCGGGCGGCGCGACCGACAGAATGAATCCCTGGTCGCCATTCCACAGACCGCGCTGATAGTCGTTGCGCAAGACCAGCACGGGCTCGCCAGGAAGAAGATCGCCGTCGGGGCCGGCGCACAGACCGTGCAGGAATGCATTGACCGGATGGGCGCCGGTGGGCCGCTCGCGTGTCACGCACAGCACGCGCTGGCGCGCCAGGTGCGCGTGCAGGCGAGTCAGGCGGTCGTGGTCTACGGGCGAAAATCCTTCTGGCCCAAGTACGTATTTGTGTTCGACGAGCTGGTTCCACTCGGGCAGGGCAGCGATCCGGTTGTGGTACCAACGTTCGAGAACCGCTTGGCGTTCGTTGCTCGGCACAAGCTCGACGCCGTCGAAAGCCAAGGCTGCACTCGTGGCCCGCAGTACAAGCAAGTCCGCCAGTTGGCCGGCATCCCCGGCGCGCACAGCTGCCGCGCATTCACTGATGCGACGGCCAGCCGTCTGCGCCTGGTCAGTGCGAAAGCTCTTGTCCAGTCGCACAGCCAGAGCACCCAGATCGCGAAACACGGCGCCCGCGTCGACTGAAGGCAACTGGTCGGCATCGCCCAAGAGCAACAACACGGCATCGTCGCGAAGCGCGCGCAGTAGCCGCTCCATGAGCAACAGATCGATCATCGACCCTTCGTCGACGATCACCGCCCGCGCTGGCAGACGATGATTCTGGTGGTGTTGGAAGTGACCGGTGGTCGGCGAGTAGCCAAGCAAGCGGTGCAGCGTCTGCGCCGCGGGGCAAGCCGACAGCAGAGCACGATCTTCGGACGACGGCGCCGGCAGCGCGACCAGACCGGCGTGAAACGACTCTTGCAGGCGATTGGCGGCCTTGCCCGTCGGCGCAGCCAGCGCCAGTTCGCCAGCGGACACGCCCATGCGCACCAGCCCGCGGGCCAGGGCCAGGGCGATGGTGGTCTTGCCCGTGCCCGGACCGCCGCTGATCACGGCCAAACGGCGGCTCAAGGCAGCGGCCACTGCAGCTTGCTGCCCGTCGCTCAACATGGGGCTGCTGGTGGCCGCGATCTGGGCGACCGCCGCCTTCACGGCTTGCGGGTCAGGGCCGGGCAGTGCGGTTCGCGCCTTGAGGGCCGCTGCCAGCCGCGTCTCACACGCCAGAATTCGCTGCTGATAGAGAAACTCACCGTCGACAATGAGCGGCTTGCGCTCGCCTGGGGCTCCGACCAGGGCGGGAATCTTGCCCAGCAGCGCTCGCTCGGCCGGCGCCAGACGCATGCGCGTGCTGCCCTGACTGCCGCTGACGAGCAAGCGTGCGATCAAGCCGACCAAGTCGCGGCGCTCGGCCTCGCCTAGCCCTCTGTCAAGCTGGCCCATCTGCCAAGCCACAAACGCTTCTTCCTCGCCCAGGTCAGCGTCGCGCAGTTGGGAAAGTAGGCCGGGTGGGTAGGCAGCCGCGGGCGCCAGTCGCTGGCGGGCCGTGCCCAGAGGAGACAGCGGTGAAGCGGTGTCCATGTTCATGTGAGGCTTCGGGCAGTGTACCGGATCGCGCCTTTTGTGGGCGGTTGAGGCGCGCGTCATAGCGGGGCTTGTAGTCAGGGCCGTGGTTGGGTAGAAGAAGGGGCCGAAAGGAAGGACCACCGTGGAAAGCGAACACGAAGATCCCAAGCACGCAGCACAGGAAGTGACGGACAACGAGCACGCGGCCGGGAGCAAGGCGCCGGGCCTTTCTCGGGGCAAGATCTTTCTTGGCCTGATAGTCGCCGCCATCATCGTCTTTGCCGGTTACTTTGCCACGCGACGGATTTCGCCCAATGCAGCCGCGATATTGCGGACGGCCTCGGCGGATATCACGCTGGTGACCGCGGACCGCACCGACCTAGGCTGCGTGTCTCGTCAAGGCATCCAGGGCTACTACTGCGGGTTCTCCACCGAGATTGTCAGTTGGCAGGGCGACGAACAGAACAAGCTGGTTCCGTACTACACGCTGGATCGCCACCAGTACCTGATTCCCGGCCTTTTCTTGGAGCCGGCGATTCGCGCTCGCTTCCAGTCTGAGCCTCCCAACAAACCGCGTGAGCAACTCAAGCGCTTCACCGCCCATTGCCAGATCAAGATCATTGGCAAGCTGGCCGGGGTGCGCACGCACTGGTTGACCAACAGCGCGTGGGGGAACCCCGAGGACATCGAAGTCGGAACGATTTCGGGCTGCAAGATCGAAGGCTAGGCATTCGCGTAAAGGCAAGACGGAGACTCGGGCAGCCGCCTGCGCCATGATCCGCAAGGCCAGCCGGCGCGGATACCAGCTCGCCCTGCCCGGGATCGAGCGCAAGACATTGGCGTACGGCGACCGCACGTTGCTGACCGAGTTCCGCATGCGCAAGGGCAGCACCCTGCCCAGGCACGCGCATTCGCAGGAACAGACCGGGTATCTGGTCAGCGGCCACATCCGACTGAGCATCGGCCGCCGGACGGTGGTGGCCCGGCCGGGCGATAGCTGGTCAATCCCAGGCAACACCCAGCACGGCGCTGCCATTCTTGCGGACTCAGTGGCCATCGAGGTCTTCGCGCCGGTTCGCAAAGACTACCTGCCGAGCCCACGAATTGCGCGGCGCGGATGACGGCTATCTTCGATCTGCGCAACCAGCTACAATACCGAACCTCTCGACCTTTGGAGACATTGCGATGCTACTTCGCCGGCGTGTGCGTGAACTTCTTGGGATAGTCGCGCTCTGCTTTGCCGCGAGCGCGTGTTCGAGTTCCGGCCCCGCAACCGTGACCTTGCCCCATTTCAACGACATCACCACGGCCACTCCAGAAATCCAGGCCGCGGCTCGCGCGGTCGTGCGCGTGCACACGGCCGGCGAGTACGGGACCGGATTCTTCATTTCGGCCACCGGCCTGCTGCTCACCAACAATCACGTGCTGGGCGATCCGGTTTGCGCCGTCGAGGGATGCTATGTCGAGCTGACCCAGATGCACCAGCGTGGAGAGCCACAACAACAACCAAGCACCGTGTTTGGGGTTCCCACGACTATCAACGCCGGGCTCGACATGGCTGCGGTTCAATTCTACGACCCCAACGGCAATCAGCTCGACACCCCAGACTTCCTTTCATTTGATTCCCACGATCCCGCCTCTTTGCTCAACCAACACATCACAATCGTGGGACACCCCGAAGCAAGGCTCAAGAAGTGGACTGACGGTCAGGTCGTGGACGCCAATGGCCAGTGGATCACGACCACGGCCTACACGCTTCCGGGCGACAGCGGTTCGCCCATCCTGAACGACCAGGGACAAGTCGTGGGACTGCTGCACCGGGGGCCCACGTCAGAAGATCTGTTTTCCAAGACCGGGGTCGACATGTACTCCGTGGGAACCGCATCGGCGCCCATCGTGGCCGTCCTGGCGGCGCCTCCGTCGGCCCCTGTCATATCCGCCGCCGCCCCCACAACCAAGGACGACTTCTTGGCCAATGATTTCGTATACCTCAACGCGCGCGTCGCAACTGTCACCGTAGACGGCATGTCGATAGGCGCAATTTCCATATTGGGAGAGGCTTGCGACGCGGCGCTGGCGCGAACTGACTTCACATCCCCCAACGATCTCAGCAGTGCCCTGATGCCCTGCTATCAGGCCGAGACCTGGATTGAATGCCGCGGCGGCTATTCCGAACCCTACGGGACCATCTGCCCGGCTCCCACGGATCAAGCCGCCTGGGCCAGTCGATATCAAAGCATGAACCAGCTCTGGCTGGGCATGAATGGGCAGCCCGACTATTACACAGTGAGTTTTGCCATAGCCGGACTCCAGCCCACATGGGACGATGGCGTGAGCGCGGGCGCGCAATCGCTGCAGCAGGTCCTCGACGCTGCAAATCCGGTCCTCGATTTTGCCCTGGCAGAGTATCTTGCGGTTTTTGCCATAGAGTCTTACGGCGGAACCCAGATTGCGACCTATGTCTCGAACTACAAGCAAGTTCCACACTACGAACTGCAAGCCACATACATCGCCTACGCGGCTGGCGGGCGCTACAACAACCGCAACATGACCAAGGCCCAATTGCAGAGCTTTTTGCAACAACTGTTCGCCGATCCAAGTCTCAGCGTAGGCGCCAGGCTGGCGATTGAAGACTATCTGTACCAGTTGAACGCGCTCTAGCCAGTCTGAAGCCCCCAGAATTCTCTGCCCAGCATTTCGGCTTGCCAATCGAGCACGGTTTGCCAGTCGGGCCTGCGGAAATAGATGCCGGCCTGCTCGTCGCCTGGCCGCATGCCGCGCAGAAAGCTATAGAGCACGCCACCGAAGCGCCGTTCAAATGCGGCGCGATCGTTCAGACCAGTCAGACGCAGCACGGCCAGGGTGTAAAGGCGCGCCTGGATATCGTAGTTGTTCTCGCAATGGCTGCGCAATCGATCGCTATCCCACGAAGGCAGCCAATCACCCTTCCAGTCGCACAGATAGATGCGGCCCTCGTGCTCGAACAGATAGTCAATGAAGCCCTTGACCAGGCCGCGCTCAATGGACCAGGCGCGCGTGCCCTCTTGTGCCACGAGCGTTTGTCCCAGCAGTGGATGATTTTGTTCGGGCATGGGATAGAGAAACTCAACTTCGCGCAGCGACGGCCGGGCCCGGCCCACACCCGGCACCAGGCAATCGCCCAAACGCAGCGGCGTGGTAAGTGCGGTGTGTACCAGGTGTGCGGCGTGTCCGAGCTGGCCGAGGTCACGTTCGTGGCGATGGGCAAGCCGGGCGAGAAGCGGCGCGATCTCAGGCCGTGCCGCCCATTCAGCCGACGAGCCGGGCGCCGTCAAGCTACCAAGTGGCACCTCTTCGAGAATCGCGTGCAGGAAGATTCCGGACGATCGCCCGCGCGAAAGCTCGTGCGGGTCCACCGGCGCAGGCAGGTCGTGCTCGACTGGCTCGTTGGCCGTGGACAGATCAGCGGGATCTTCGGGAACCACGAAGCCACCATGGCGGCGCTTGACACCGGTGTACGATGTGACGACAAAGCCGGCACGCTCGCGCGCGATGTGATGGAACTCGCTTGCGCAAGCGTCGACGGGCAAGTGGGGTGGCTGCCAATTCGAAAGTGGCGCGGGCGCCGGCGCAAGCAATTCCAAAGCCGCCTCCTCGGGACAAACCACCGGCACGACCTGAAACAAGCCACGAGTCTTGGCGTCCGCGAGCAGCCTGTCGAGAATCGGGCTGAGCCTGCGGTACGCCCCCGCCATGCCGGAGAGGCCAGCGGGGCTGCGCGGAAGATAGAGCCGGCCGCGGGCGCGGGTGAGCGCCACGTAGAGAACGCGGCGATCTTCGTCCGCAATTTCACTGGCGTAGGTATCGTGTTCCTGCGGGTCGAGTGAACCGAAACGCACCACGCGCCGGTCCTGCTGGTCGTGAAACACCGACGGGGAACTGTGGGTACCGCGATTTAACCCGCCGTAGAGAAAAACCACGTCGGCCTCCAGGCCTTTGGCCTTGTGCACAGTCATCACCTGCACGGCATCGGCGTCACTCTCAAGGCGTTGCAAGTCGCGCTCGTCACCCGGAGGTAGGCGCGTTCCGTTGACATAGGCCCCCAGCGTTTCCACCAGCTCAGGCAAACTCGCGTGCGTGCGCGCTGCCTCTTCCTGCAGAACCTCGAAGATGTGCAGGGTGTTGGTCAAGGCGCGCTCACTTTGGCCGAAGAAGATCTCGCGGCTCACAATTCCGCTCTGCGCGAGCACGCGCGCGAAAAGCGCGCCAAAGTCGCCGGTGAAAGCCAGGTCGCGCCACTCGAAAAGCCGGCGCCACAGGGGATCGCTATCGTCGGGTCGATCCCTGTTCGCCAAGTCGGCCAGGTCAAGGGCAAAGAAGGCCGTCAGAAGAGCTCGTAGCCGCAAGCTGCGGTCATCGGGCTCGGCAATGGCGCGCAGAAGGTCCAGCACGTCCTTGGCCTGGCTGGTCTGGAACAGGTTGTCTTCTTTGTAGAATGCGAAAGGCAGACCTGCGGCTCGCAATGTTTCGCCGATCTCGAGGCATTCGTTGTTGGTAAACGCGAGCACAAAGATGTCGCGGGCCGTGATTCGCTTGGGCTCGCTGCCCTCGCGCAGGAAGAGGGCACCGTGGTGAGAAAGAAGATGGCGTATCTCGTTCGCCATCCGGCGGCGCAAGGTGCGCCGAATTTCGGCCACCCCTGTCCGCTCGGGCGCCTGCACATCGAAAATCACCACGCCCGGTCTTGGCTGATCGTCCGTTCCAAGCAAACGCCGATGGCCTCGACCGCAAGTCACTGGCCTGTCGTAGTCGATGCCCGAGCCAGCCCGAAAAAAGCCGGTAGACTGGCCGAACACGGCGTTGTATCCGTCGATCACAGCCTGGGTGGAACGAAAATTCTGCGCCAGCTTCACCAGGGCGCCGCCTGCCTGCAAGATCTCCGTGCGCGCGCGCAGGTAGGTGTGCACGTCAGCGCCGCGAAAGCGATAGATGGCTTGCTTGGGATCGCCAATGACGGTCAACACATGGTGTTCACGGCTTTCGAAGAAGAGACGCCGGAAGATGAACCACTGTACGTCATCGGTGTCCTGAAATTCGTCGATGAGCGCGTACTTGTAACGGCGCCGCAGTGTGGACAGAAGCAATTGCGCCGGCGGGTCTTCGCCGCCCAAACGCTCGGCGACCAACGTCAGCATGTCCTGAAAATCGTATAGTCCGGCTGCCCGCTTGCGTTCTTGCAGACGCGCGCGAACCAGCGGCAAAAACTTGTGGGCCACGGCGGCGAGCAAGGGCACCCGTGTGTCTCGTATGGACGCAGTCGCCCGATGAAGCGCCGAAACCTTCGCATCAGCCGCGGCTAGCGCGAGCTGGTCGAGCAGGTACGGGAAACCTCTTTCTTTCCAGGCAGACTCTTTCGTCTGCAACTGCACGAGGAAGGCTGCGATGTCGCCGGTCTTGCCTGCCTCAGCCACCATCTCTGAGATGGCGGCCACCCGTGCCAAAACAGCCTTCGCGGTGGAGCCCTTGATCCCGCTCTTCTTCAGTCGCTCCGCCAGGGCCGGATCGCCAGCAGCCTCCGCAGGCCACACCGCGACGGCCGCAGCCAGAGCGGCTTCGTCGAATTGCGGCTGCAAGGCTTCCGGCCGCGGCGGGAAGATGCGGGCCAGCTCCCTCGCGCACGCGCCCAGCGCGGACTCTAGATTGGCCGCGCTGTGGCCTGTTGACAGCCAAGCGCGCAGATACGGCTCAAGATCGGGCTCGACCGCAAAATCGTTGCGCAGGCATTCCACGAAGGCGGTGTGGAAGGCATCCTTCTCGTCCACCGCTTGCTCGTCGAACATGCGTCGATGCAAGAAGGCGTGATCCGCCAAAATGCTGCGACAAAACCCGTGGATCGTCGAAATGGTCGCGCGATCAAACGCTAGCAAGGCGTCGCGCAGCTGTGCGCGCGCAGCGTCGTCGATGAGCCAGCAATTCTCCTGCGTGGCATGGGACGGCTCGGCCGAAAGATGGCACAACTCGCTCAGCTTCTGGCGCAGACGCAGGCAAAGCTCGGCCGTGGCGCGTTCAGTGAAGGTGACGACCAGGATCTCCTCCATGCGCGCGTCGTGATTGAGCAGCAACTCGACCACCAGGTGCTCAAGCAAATATGTCTTGCCCGTGCCAGCCGACGCCTCGACCACGGCATGGCGGGTTCCCAGTTGATCCAGCTCAGGCGGTCGGGGATAGCGGATCACGGTGCTCATTTGGCCCCGGTTTCCAATTCAAAGTAGAGGCCAAAACGCTCGGCCGCCATGCGCTTGGCCGCCTCGATTGAAGGCGGATTCCATCGCTCGACGGCATCGCGGATGGGGCCACAAAGGCTGCCGAAACGAATGCGCCCGCCATCGCGGACCTGTTGGCAAAGGCGAGCGGCCTCGGTCCCTGCCATGGTGCCCAGGTGTCGAGCGCGGAACACGGCCTCGCAGGGCAGAACATAGGCGTGCAGTCCACTAGGCGCACCGTCCGGGCCCAACGTGCCGGTGAGCATGTCGCGCACCAGACGCGCCAGATAGTCGCGGGCACGCGCCGAATCCAAAGCGGCAAAGCAACGCTCCTCGATTTCACTATTGTCGCCATTAGTGAGCAGCAGCAGCCCGCGGTGGCCAGCCCCGCCTTGCGACAGCCCTGCGGCAGCCAGGGCCACGTGATCCAGGAATGCGGCCAGGGATTCTTTGTCGCGTCGGCTCTCCTCGTCGGCGTCCTCGGCACGGCAGCTCAGAATGACCGACGCTCGTAGCGAGTCCGCAGCGTCAACCAAGACGCTGGTGCGACCCTGCACCTCCACGCGCAGCGGGGGCCGTCTTCCCTGTGCGGCCAGATCGATCATGATGGCCGGCAAAATCTCGCGGGCGTCTTCATTTTCGAAAGCCTGGCCGAAGTGCAACACGCGGCTGCGCAGCGACCCGCTGCCCGCGAGGCGGCCAAGCTGTTCAGTCCACTTGTTTAAGATGGCGGCGTGGCGTCCGCGCTCGGCCTCGCGGAAGAGTCCAGCCGGCCCGCGGCCTGCCAGTTCTTCGCGCAGACTGATCTCGTCGTAGCGGGCAGCCACTGCTTCAAGCGATGGCACGGCCGCCGCCAGCATGGCGCTGACCATGGCTTCGCGCAGACGGGTCGTCCGATCCAATGCGCTTGTGCCAAAAGACTCGTCCTCGAGGTCGGCCAACTCATTGTCACTTCGGCGCTCGCCCAGACGCAGACGGAAGCGTGCCGAGCCCTGCAAGGGGTCTTCAAGAAAGCGACGCAGCTCACCGAGCGTGACGATCAGCTTGTTTGCCACTTCGGTGGGCTCAGCGGACACCGCCGCTTTGGGCAACGACAGGCGGGTCGCCACCTCGGAAAATGCCGCCGGTGAAAGCGCGCGGCGCAAATCCTCAACGCTCGTGGGAGCAGCCGTGGCTTCTGGAAGCGACGCTCGCAAGGATTCGCCCAGTTCCTTGGCCGCATGTTCGGCGCGCGCGAGTGGCAGAGCGTCCAGGCGTTCGATGTCGTTGTAGCGACGCAGTGGCGGCGGCTCAGCGTCGAACAACTTGTTCACCTCAGCCTCGGTGAGATAGCCGCTTGACAGGATCTCGCGCAATTCCAGCAGCACCGCCGAGGGCGGTTGCTTTTCGCCGGTGATCTCGTCGCGGCCGACATAGGAAAGCACCAGCCGATCGCGCGCGCACAGCAGCGTCTCGAGAAACATGTAGAGATCCTGCTCGCGGGGCGTGACGTCGCCCGGCTCGCGTCGCGCTTCGCGCAGGTCCAGATCCCCGCGGCGTGCGCTGCGCGGAAAATCGCCCTGGCCGAGGCCGAGCACGAAGACCACGCGGAAGGGAATGGCCCGCATGGGCACGAAGGACGCCACGGTTACACCGCGCGCGAGATATTGCCCGCGCGAGCCGGGAACAGACGCGAGCGCGCCGCGCGCCAGTTCGGCCGCGACCCGGTAACTCACCGGCAAGTCGTGCAGGCCAACGTCCTCGATCTCGTCGAGGCCAGCCCGCCAGCGGCCGAGCAGTCCCTCCTCGGCGTCGTCGTCAATATGGGAACCCTGAAAGGGTTCCCATGCCCTTCGGCTCCCCACGCCCACCCCCACCCCGCTCGCTTCGCTCGGCCTCGCGCGATGGTCCGCGGCGAGCAAAGCTCGCCGGCTCCCCACGCGACTAGGCGCAAGGTATGCGGCCAGCATGCTGCGGATGAAGTCCAGCCATTCGCGCAGCGGGCGTTCAAGCGGGCCGTCCTTGCCAGCCGCGAAACGCGCATCAGCGATGAGCGAGCGCACGAGAAGCGCAAAACCGAGCGCGGCGGCGCGATCGTCGGGCGCAGTCTCGACGGGAAGATACTGGTCTTCTCCCAGGCTGACCGGGGTGTCGTCACCACTGCGTTCGCCCAGCATGAACGCGCCCAGGGCCAGCCGGCGCAGGCCCTGATCCCAGGTAAGCAGATCGCGGTCCAGGTAGCTGCCAGCAAGATCCCGCTGCTCGGCCCCGCGCACGATCCCTAGCTCGTCGATGAGGCGCAGCCAGTCGGTGGCCCGTGCCTCGGGAAAACGCGCCATCAGCGACGGGTGGGTGACGAGAGGCACCAGCTCCTTGCGCGAAAACGACGAGAACGGCAAGTCGATCAACATCTGCGCGGCCT
>Ga0265330_10000701_pt1 | contig 21281 bp, 16 predicted proteins | sample 41919metaG_FD_202083 | JGI IMG/M metagenome (GOLD analysis project Ga0265330, IMG submission 202083) | Rhizosphere microbial communities from Carex aquatilis grown in University of Washington, Seatle, WA, United States - 4-19-19 metaG | ecosystem: Host-associated > Plants > Roots > Rhizosphere... | reverse complement strand
GTCGGGGCTTTCGTTCTACGCCACCGCCCCCTCGCCAATCAAAGCGCCTTCCAATCCGAGAAACCGCGTCCTGCCCATCACGAACATCCGTGAAAAGCAGCCGGTGGAACTACGTGAGAAACGACACAGGCAAAGGCTGGCGTCCTTTGCGGCACATCCGACCGGTGGTCCGGGAATCTGCAGTCATCGAAACTCCATGTGGAAGGTAAAACGCACCAACTGCGATCAGCGCCGAATGGGAGACTGGGAGGCAGACAGTCTGAGCCTCATCCTGTACGCCTCTCACGTCAACACGCCAAGACGCGATGTCTCGCAACGCCGGAAGATTCTGGGTTGCGGCGGTGAGTCTGTGCTGCGAACGGGCGGCACCTTGGCCGATCGCACGCTATAGTTGTTTGCGATGACCCTGTCACAGAAACACCAGAAGCTGCGCGATTTGATCGCTGCCCATGAGTCGGTCTTGGTTTGCTTCTCGGGCGGCGTGGATTCGACGCTGCTTCTGCGCGTGGCCCATGACGTGCTCGGGGATCGCTGCACGGCGCTCATTGCGATGTCGCCCACCATGGCGCACAGCGAGCAGCGGGCTGCGCTGGACCTGGCAGCCGGCATGGGCGTGCGCTGCGAGACCATCGAGTCGCACGAGCTGTCGCGCCCCGAGTTCCAGTCCAACCCCAAGGATCGCTGCTACTACTGCAAGTCCGAATTGCTGACCATCGCAGCGCCGGTGGCCCAGCGTCTGGGCTGCAAGACCATCCTGGTGGGCACCAACGTGGATGATCTGGGCGACTACCGGCCCGGGCTGCAGGCCGCCAAGGATCATGGTGCCCAGCACCCGCTGCTCGACGCCGGGCTGAACAAGCAAGAGATCCGCGAGCTGTCGAAGGAGTTGGGGCTTTCCACCTGGGACAAGCCACAGCTGGCCTGCCTGTCGTCGCGCTTTCCCTACGGCACCACGATTACCCCCGAGCGTTTGCAGCAGGTGGACGCCTTTGAAGAAGGTCTGCGCGCCTTGGGCTTCCGCCAACTGCGCGTGCGCTTTCACGACGAAATCGCGCGCGTGGAGGTCGAGCCGGACGCCATGGCCCGCGCCCTGGAGCTGCGCGAGACCATGGTCAAGCTAGGCCGCAAGCTGGGATTCACCTTCGTGACTTTGGACTTGGCCGGGTTCACCTCCGGCTCGCTCAATCAGCTCATCGGCATCCGGCCCCGCGCCACCAGCGCTGCCAAGTAGGGCTCCGTAAGGTCAAGCCGCCGTTTCGGTTGACAGAATCTCGCCTTGCAGGCTCACCACGGTCAGTGTGACGGGCACCGCACGCGCGGCCTGACCGACCGCCTGGCGCACGATCTGCAAGAGACCGCCGCAGCAGGGAACCTCCATCACCATTGCGTATTCCGGTCATCGTGAACGCTCCGTTCGGTTCATCGTGAACGGGTCTGGTCGGAGCGAAGCGACGCTGGTGGTTTTCTGTTAGGTGGTGATGGTTTCGTCCTTCCGCTTGGTGGGTCCCTTGAGGGCTATTTTGTGCGCCCGGTTGATGATTCGGTCAATTATGGCATCCGCAAGGGTCGGCTCGCCGAGCAGTTGGTGCCAGTGCTTGGGGTCAACCTGGCTGGTCATGATGGTGGCGCGGTTGCCACAGCGGTCCTCCAGTATTTCGAGTAGGTCATGCTTTTCTGTCTCGCGCGGCTGGGCCAAGCCCCAGTCGTCAATGACCAGCACGTCAATGCGCGCGATCCTGGCCAGCAGCCGGGCATAGGTGCCATCGGCACGGGCCAGGGCCAATTCGTCGAAGAGGCGCGAGGCGCGGCGGTAGAGAGCCGAGTGGCCGCGCCGGCACGCCTGTTGGGCAAGCGCACAAGCCAAGTAGGTCTTGCCGGTTCCCGTCGCGCCCGAGATCACGACAGCGTGATGCTCCTGGACCCAGCGACAGGTCGCGAGTTGGCGGACCACAGATTTGTCGAGTTCGCGTTTGGGGCCGTAGTCGATATCCTCGATGCAAGCCTGGCCGAGCCTAAGCTTGGCTTCCTTGAGCAGTCGGCCTAGTCGCCGATTTTCGCGTTGCAAGCATTCGGCGTCGACCAGCAGTCCCAGCCGCTCGTCAAACGAGAGGCTGACGTGTTCGGGATTCTTCTGCTGTTCGGTCCACGCGGCGGCGAAGACATCGAGCCGCAAGCTTTTCAGTTTCTCCATTGTCTGTTCGGTCAGCATGGTTCTTCCTCCATTGTTTGGTAGTAGTCCGCTCCTCGGACGTTTTCGTGGTGCAAGATTGGGCGCGGCGGCTCCTGCGTCCCCGGTGCGACGGGCAGCGGCTGCCGGTCCAGCCCCCGCTTCAGGATCGACTCCACGCTGCTGACCGTACGTGAGTGCACGATCACAGCGCGGGCACTGGCCGCCTCAAGTCGTGGCTCGCCGTATCGTCTGCCCAGTCGCAGGATGCCCAGGCAGGCGCGGTAGCCGTGCTCGGGGTGCGGCTTCTCGTCGATGATCGCGGTGACCAATTCAGCCGTCTTGGGTCCGACCGTCTCGGCCCACCTGAGCATGCGTGTCGGCGTCCACTCGGCGTGGTCGCGGTGGATTTTCGGCATGTGCTCCGGGTTCGTGGTGTACCCGCCACGCACGTAGCTGCGCACGTGCGAAGCCACACGCCGGCTCTTGTAGAAGATCTCCACTGTGCTGGCGGTGAAACGCGCATCCACGCGCTCGTGCACCAGGGTAAACGGCACCGAGTAGTAGTGGTGCTCGACGTCGATGTGGTAGTCGATGTTCACGCCGGCGTTCTTCCAGTCGCCCCACACAAAACGTTGCGCGGGCAGTGGCCGCAGCGCCGGCCGGTCCAACTCCTCGAAGAGCTGGCGTCTGGTCTTGCCGTATCGGCGCATCACCCGATTGTTCAGATCTTCGAGCAGCTCCGCGATCCGTTCATTCAGCTCCGCCAGGGAGAAGAAGGTTTCGTTGCGCATGCGTGCGACAATCCAACGCTGGGCGATCTGCACGGCCACCTCGACCTTGGGCTTGTCTCGCGGCGAGCGCGGCCGCGCCGGCAGTACGGCCACACCGTAGTGCTCGCCCATTTCCTCGTAGGTCCTTTGGATCTCGGGCTCGTAACGGTGTGGTTTGCTCACCCCAGAGCGCAGCTGGTCGGGCACCAGGAGCATCGGGGCGCCTCCCCAGTACTCCATGGCTCGTACGTGGCTGGCGATGAAGTCCCGGCTTTTCTGGGTCAGCGTAGCCTCCGCGTACGTGAAGCTGGAGGCGCCCAGCACCGCCACAAACAGCTCCACCGGAATCTTCTCCCCCGTCGCGGCGTCTGTGATGCAAGGCCGCTTGCCCGAGTAGTCCACAAACCCTTTCTCGCCAGCCCGGTACACCTGGCGCATCGACAGCCGGTGCCGGCTCAGCCACCGTCGGTAGTACTCACAGAACTGCGAGTAGCTGTACCCGTCGGGATTTTGCTCCACGTATTCCAGGTGCAGCAACTCCAGCGTCACCCCGACCCGACGCCGCTCCAGATCGATTCGCGCGCAGTCGGGAATCGGCCGAGTCAGGCCAGCCTGCAGGTCGCGCGTGTGCACCCGCGCTTCCAGGGCCACGTCGTCCAGGGCCTCAACCGTTGGCCAGTCCAGCCCGGCCTTCTTAGCCCGATCCACTACCAACCACACCCCGCCCAGACTCACATCGACGCTACTGGCTACGTCCCGGTACCCCAGCCCCAGCACCCATTTGTGTCGCAGGATTTCTCGTGTCTTTCGCATGGACAGTCTTTCCGTGGCCATCGGCTCTCCTCACGGAGGCCGTGTGGCCCGCAAAACCATCCAGCGTCACTTCCTTCCGGCCGTCCCTGTCCGCCGCAAGTCCCTTTTCCCCCGCTGCGCGCACGCCGTCACCGGCGTTCACGATGGCCGATCTTCGCGTTCACGATGACCGATCTAGCCGTTCACGATGGCCCGATCTTCGCGTTCACGATGACCGATCTAGCCGTTCACGATGGCCCGATCTTCGCGTTCACGATCGTCCGAAATTCGCAACCATCACGGTGATGCGCGTGATGCCGGCGCTGTCCACCATCTGGCGGATCTTCTCGACGTAGATCTCCATGTGAGAATCGAGCTTGGGACAGGCGATGACCAGCAACTTTCCCGCCAGGTGGCGCGCGTGGAAGTCACCCACGGCAAAGGCCACGCAGTCAGCCGCCACCAGCAAATGCGCGTGCTGAAAGTAGGGAGCCAGCGGGTTCACCAGGTGAAGCTGGATGGGCCACTGGCGCAGGGCCGATGCGGCTGGCCCGTCGCTGGGCTGAGCTGGCTTGTCAAAACTGACGGTGCGCAATCCGGGACAGCCCCCGGCGTGCAGCGGGGCCATCGTGACCTTGCGCGGAGACGGAGGCGGAGGCTCCAGCTGGGCCAGGGCCTGGTCGAGATCGAACCCCAGGCCGCCCTGTCGCGCGCGCAGGGCCGCGATCCCTTGCGCCAGAAACTGGGTCTGCCCGTGGTCTTTCAGGTGACGGAGATGCGCCACCACGGTGTTGCGCCCCTTGCCCGCCAGATCGGCGATGACCTTGGCCTCGTCGTAGGGTTCGGCCTCGCGCCGTTCGATGCTGATGGCGCCCAAGGAACACTGGCCGATGCAAGCGCCCAGTCCGTCACACAGCAGATCGCTGACCAGGCGAACCTTGCCGTCGATGATCTGCAGAGCGCCTTCCGCGCAACCCGGCACGCAGTCGCCGCACCCGTTGCACAGATCTTCGTCGATGCGGATGATTTCTCGCTGCATGGCGCGAGTATGGCGCGCCCCGTGCGGTCATGCCACCTCGAATCAGGACATGCTGGGTCCGCATTTCATCGCGGTGGCGGACATCTTGGCGGAGGAAGCAATCGAGCCTGCCCCGGAGCGCGAGAAGAAGCGCACGTGGAAGCAGTTCATGAAGATACACTGGACACACTGGCGACTTCTTCAGCGTGGAAGCGCTGGGGAGGGCTTCTCGGACCACAAATACCCCCCTTCGAAAGACTTATGCCCCTCGGATGAGCTCGGTCAGGACGTACACGCCGGTCGAGGGGTTGCGATTTCGTTCGCCTGTGGCTTCTGCTCGTTTTTGAAGGACAAGCGCCCGATCAACGGCCTTGTTATACCCCGCCTTCATCTTGGGGAAATCCAGCGCCTTGTCGTACTTGGGCATGAACGCCTTGAGCGCGTGTTGAGCTTCGTGGCGATGGATCCGCTCGTTCTGGTCTTGGAAGTGAAGGAGCGCCCACAGCTCAATGCACGGGTTGGACAAGGCCACCTGCACACGCGACTTGCCGGCCAGCTCCAGGGCCTCGGCCAGGTTCGGATGCTCATCGACGTCGAACACGCACCACACGTCGTTGTATCTCAGGTTATCGTCTTCGTTCCGGTTGGCCGCCTCGTCGGCTTGGCGGTTGAGATCAATGGCGCGAGTCACGACGGTCAACGGCACTCCCGCCTGCTTGTCGATTTCGACGTGTACCAGGCGGTTCCTGAATTCGTGCTGCAGGGCCTTGAAGTACTCCGGCTCGGTGACCTTCCCCTCGCACACCACGAGGATGCGGTGCTTGGGCTCACGCTTGGCCGGATTCCGGCCAATGTACCGCTCCCTGTCCCGAAATCGCCGCTCCATCTACGTGGGGTCGCTTTCGTTCTTCGTGGCTAGGCCCAGCGATCCGATGAACGGGATGGCGCCATAGCGGCCCTGCAAATACCCCCGTTGCAGGTTTTCCGTGGGTCGCGGCTTGAAGTCCGTGAGCGGGTACAGATGGGTTGCGCCGTCGCGATCCTTCTCGGTCAGCCAGACCTGATCGCGACGCAACGGCGGAGGATCGCTCAGCAGGTTGCCAAGCAGGGTCGATTCATGCGTGTTGAATAGGAGCTGGGCGCCTCGGGGATTCTTGGCTGGGTCCTGGAAGAGCTGAATGATCGCCAAGGCCAAGGTCGGGTGCAGTGAATTCAGCTCGTCGATGGCCAGCAAGCCCCCTTCTTCGAGAATGTGCAAGAGGTGCGGCAATATGCTCACGAGCACCTGTGTGCCGGCCGATTCCCGTTCAAGCTCAAACCGGACCCGCATGAGGTTCGTTTTGTTCTCATGGGCGAATGTGAGCTGCGGACGCCGAGGGCTGGTATCCCCTTGGTTTCCTCGACTGCCGGGGGACCGATCCTCTTCCACCATGAAATCCTCGATGCCCAGATCGGACGACGCGAGCAGGGAACGCACCTGGCCTCGACGACGATCAAGATCCGGCAGGATATTGGGCAGGGTCAGGTTCTTCTCGCTGAACTGCTCCCACCATCGGAATGCTCCTCGCAGTCGCATCTCCGTCGACATCGAACCCGAGAACCCCAACACGCGCAGCCGCTTCGAGAACCATTGATAGATCGGCGTGAGCTGCGGGTGGTTGTTCTGAGCCGCCGCCGACAGAAACAGACTGTCCGGTCGGGTGAGCGCCTCGATCGCCTTGTTCTCACCGGACAGGTTTCTCCCGAAGTCGAAACTTTGTCCGTCACGGGAATACCATTCCTGTTTCCGACCAGAGGGCCACGCGTTCAACCACTCCTCGACCACAGCATCATCGCCGACCGCGAACCCGTACTCGTAGCGAACCCCGTCCACCATCATTTGGACCGCGAACATTGAAGGCTTGCTTGCCTCAGCGGTCAGCAGGTGCGGCTGTCGCGGGATCCCTGCATCGGGTTGCCAAACCGTCTGGGACTGGACAACGGCCCTGGCCATGAACGCCAGGGCATTCAGCACGTTCGACTTCCCCGAGGCGTTGGCGCCGTAGATGGCGGCCACCGGCACAAGGGTCTCCCCCAGGCCTGCCGGATGTATGAGCCCTGGGTGGCCGTCGCCCGAGGCCACGAGCGAAAGGACCTGCTCATCGCGCAAGGAGCGATGGTTCTGGGTGCGAAACTCGATTAGCTGACCATCCACGCGCATAGCCTATGCGTTTTAGATGCCAATTGCGACAAACTTGTACACATATTGGGATGAAAGCGCGTGCACATGCCCGCGTATGCCTGTTCGCAAGACCTGCTAACCGCGGCCTACCGGTTGCGGCGAGGCGCCCCAAGCAGACACGAGCACGGACAGATCCCAGCCGACTATGACCGCGTCGCCCAGTCCTGGACGCTCTCTTGTCGCACGGGTACATCACTGGCGGCGACGAAATTTGCGTCGCACGATGACTATGTCTTGGGAATCAGTCGCGCCGTGATCACGCCTTCGATCTTGCGCAGCTTCTCGACCTGCGCCTCGGCTACGTCGCCGTCGATGTCGATGATGTTGTAGGCAAAATCGCCGGAACTCTTGTTCATCATGTCGGCGATGTTGATCTTGTCAGCGGCCAGCACCGTCGTGATCTGGCCCACCATGTTGGGCACGTTGGCGTTGGCCACCACGATGCGATTGCGTCCCATGACCGGCAACGCGCAGGCCGGGAAGTTGACCGAGTTCTTGACGTTGCCGCTCTCGAGAAAATCGCGCACTTGCTCCACCGCCATGATCGCGCAGTTGTCCTCGGCCTCGGGCGTGGATGCGCCCAGGTGGGGAATCGCGATCACGTTGGGCACGGCCAGCAGATCATCGTCGGGGAAATCGGTCACGTAGCAGCCGACCGCGCCGGCCTTCAGCGCCTCGAGCAGGTCGGCATTCTTGACCAGCCCGCCGCGCGCCAGGTTGACGATGCGCACGCCCTTCTTCATCAAGGCGAACTTGTCGCGGTTGAGCATGCCCTTGGTCTGGTCCATCAGCGGCACGTGCAGCGTGATGTAGTCCGACTGAGCCAGCAGCATGTCCAGGCTGGTGGCACGGCGAACCGTGCGCGCCAAACCCCAGGCCGCCTCGACCGAGATGTACGGATCGTAGCCGGCCACCTCCATGCCCAGCGCCAGCGCGTCGTTGGCCACCATCACGCCGATGGCACCCAGCCCAACCACGCCCAGTTTCTTGCCCTTGATCTCGGGTCCCACGAAGTCGTTCTTGCCCTTCTCGACCAGAGCGCCCACTTCCTTGCCTTTGCCCTTGAGCGTCCGGGCCCATTCGATGCCCGGCACGATCCGGCGCGACGAAAGCAGCAGGCCAGCCAGCACCAGTTCCTTGACGCCGTTGGCGTTGGCCCCCGGGGTGTTGAACACCACGATGCCGCGCTTGGAACATTGCTCGACCGGGATGTTGTTCACGCCGGCGCCGGCGCGACCGATGGCCTTCACCGAGGTGGGCAAGTTCATGCTGTGCATGTCCGCGCTGCGCACCAGGATGGCGTCAGGATTGAGAATCTCCGACGCAATCTCGTAGCTTTCGCGCGAGAAACCCTCGAGGCCAATCATGGCAATCTTGTTCAGCGTCTGGATTTTGAACATGGCGTCTGTCTCTCCCTCTGTGGTTGGCGTTTAGCCCGCTCGGTCGGCCTCATCCTGTCCGATAACCACGAACGCGTCTAGCCCTCTGGACGCACGTCGATTGCCGCGAACCGCCACTCGGCCCTGCCACCCGAAAAGATCTCGCCACCCTGGCAAGGCACGACCGCGCCCGCTACCATGTACAGATATGCTTCCTTGGTTGGGGCTATTCGTGGGCACATTGCTCCCTGTGGCGCCGGCGGCGGATTCGGCGACCTCACTGGATCGTGGTGCCGATGTGGCCGAGGCTCTGGTGCCCGTCAACGACGAGCGAGCCGCACACTCGCTGCCATCCCTGCGCCGGCGGAGCAAGAAGGAATTGTGGCTGATCGAGAAGGCCCATCGCCCTGACGTCCACGTCACCGACGAGCAACTCCGCCAGAATCACCTCTGTCGCGTCGGCAAGAAAGCGCTGCCGCGCCAACCCTGCGCGCAAGCGGCTGAGATGCTGGCAGGCCCCACGCCGCCGGTGGGCGAGCGCGTGCAGCCCCTGGCCACCTTGCACAACCAGTGGACGCGCGAGTTGATGAGCTTCATTCCGGGCCAGCCCTATCTGGATCGCTTCCGGACATTTCTGCGCGACCACTTCACCAACCAGGCAACCAGCATGGACCCGGAACTGGCCGATGTGCTGGTCTCGGCCGCCCGCCACTTCCACGCCCAGCGCATCGATGTGGTGTCGGGCTATCGCTCGCCCAAGTACAATCTGATTTTGCGCAAGAAAGGCCATCAAGTGGCGCGCGAGAGCCAGCATACACAAGGCAACGCGGTCGACTTCCGCATCCGCGGCGTGCCCACGGAGAAACTACTCGGCTTCGTCCGTTCCTTGCACCTGGGCGGCGTCGGCTTTTACCCGCACGCGCACTTCGTTCACAGCGATACCGGGCCGGTGAGATACTGGCAGGGATCGTAAGAGCGTATGCAACGGGGTGTACAATGCCCCTGGGGGACCATGAAATATCACCTCTTCGGCTGCGTGGCGTGGACACTCGCGTGTTCCTCGACAAGTCCGACGGGAGGCGCCGGGCCAAGCACGACCTTTCCCGACGCGGGCATGGACCCGACGCCCGCCTGCCTGGACGAGGGCGGGTCGGCCCCGGTGGCGCAGCCGGTGTTCGTGCGCAACATCAAGAGCGCGGAGACAGGATGGTTCTCGTCGCCTGGGCTGGTCGATCTGAACGGCGACGGCAAAAAGGAAATCGTGGCGCCTTTCTACAGCCTGTTCGTGTTCGACAGTGACGGCCACACGCTGGCCACCGTCAACAGCACCCAAGATCGCATCTACGCGCCGGCCGTAGTCGCCGACCTCGACGGTGACGGCGTAGTTGAAATCGTGGCGGGGGGCGGCTACGGGAGCGTGGCGGCCTACGAATGGAAGAACGGGGCGCTGACCATCAAAAGCGGCTGGCCGGCTACCGCTCTGACGCTCCCAAAGTTCTCCCAGGCGGAAGTCCGCGGCATGGCGGCGGGCGATCTCGACGGTGACGGCCAGATCGAGGTGGTGGTCACGACCACCGAAACCGATCCCAATAGCGCCCAGGTATTTGCGTTCTCGCCCAATGGTCAGCTCTTTCAGCCGGCCGGCGTCACCTGGCCGGCCTGGCCACGCTACAACACGCTCACCGGCCTGGGCGGCGACGCCGACACCAATGGCCAGGGACACCATGGCTATGGCTGCTATGGCCTCAACGTCGCAATCGGCAACATCGACGACGATGCCCAGCAGGAGGTGATCGTCACCTACGACAACCACCAGATCAATGCCTTCAAGGCCGACGGGACTTCGATTCGCGCCGCGCCCTATTTCACCAACCCGGCCAATGAGTTTCTGAATCAACCGCTAGATTGGGGCCAGTTCATCCGCTGGTTCGATCCCCAAGTCGAGGCAAATCACTACAACCTGCACACCGGCGACTGGCCCGACGTCAACACCACCATGTGGCTGCAGTGGACCGCCTCGCCGCCGGCGGTGGCCGATATCGACGGCGACGGGAAGAACGACGTCATCGGGATTCCCAACGCCGAATTGAAGGTGCCCTACGAAACCCAAGGCTACGCCTTCATGGTCCTGCAAGGCGCGCAAGACAGTGGCGCCCACAGTGCCATGCGCCTGCCGGGATGGGAAACCCTGCCCATGAGCGCCAAACCGGTACCGCGCGCCAGTGGCGACTGGTACCCTCCCGACGGCGTGCCCGCACCCGCCATCGCCAACATACTAGGTGACAAGCGCCCCGAGATCATTGCCGCCATCAACGATGGCGCGATCTATGCGGTTGGCCCCGATGCCCAGATCTTGTGGCACTACAACTACGCCAAAGGCGCAGCCAAGACCTTCGCTTCCGAGCCGGTCGTGGTGGACCTGAACCGCGACGGTGTGCCCGAGATCGTGTTTGGCACATACGCGCTTTCAGCCAATGCGGGGCGCTTGGTGATCCTGAGCAACACCGGCGCGGAACTTTTCGACATTCCGCTGCCAGGACAAGGCAGCGACGGCAACGGCATCGGCGTACCCGCGGCGCCTTCAGTAGCCGATCTCGACGGTGACGGCACTTTGGAGATTGTGCTCTTGACCTTTGACCATGGCGTGGATGTGTTCAACGTGCCGGGCTCGGGCACCCAATGTCTGCCCTGGCCCACCGGCCGCGGAAACCTGCTGCGCAACGGTCAGGGCCCGGCCACCGTGCCGTGACCACAAGCCCCTCACTGCGCCGTGGCCTGCACGACAACCGGAGACACAACCGAGGTCGACGTTGTGCCATTGCCCAGCTGCCCCACAGTATTGGCCCCCCAACAGCGCACGCGCGTGTCGGTCCCGACGTAGACCAAGGTAAACACGAGCCCTACACATTGGCGTACTTTGCGCCAGAGTATTGCCGCGCGATCCAGCGCGACAGCCTGGCCGTCTTGCCCGAATCTGCTGAGGACGCGGCTGCAAGGAAGCAATGTGGGTTGTGTGACGGAAGTCACTTTCCCACAAGCCACAAGGCCGCGCCCTACTCACCAGCCCGGTGAGACGATTCCGGCATGCGAAAAGAACTTGTCCGTACTCAGACGCGACCCACTGTTACCTGGGCCTCGACGGCAGCACCGCGCCCGGGTCCGGCAATTCGTACGGGATCGACGGCGGGTTCTATGCGGTCGGCGACGGCTGTTCGACCATCAACTGGAACGCGGCCACCCGTTGCGCCAGCGGAACCCTATGCGCCAAGGATCCGCCGTATTACTTGAACTGGGGTGCGGAAATCGCCCTGAACCTGAACTCCAACAATGGCTACGAGTACGGCTACGACTCTACCGCAAACGGCGTGACTGGCTTCTTTTGGGAAGTCACCGGAACCGCGCCGGGAATGCAGGTCTGGGTACCAATCACGGCAAATCTCGGCGCCTGCTTGCAAACCACAAACGCGTGCGAGCTGCAGGAACCGCCGTGGGGAAATCCGACCCCCACGATGGGCCCCGGTGGGAACAACTTCGTCATGATCCAGACCCCGAACATGAGCTACGACAACTGGGGGTTGGGTTACACGTACCCGCCGCCCTGGGATCCAACGCGCCTGCACTCCATTCAGTGGAAGCTCCCGGCTCAGGATTTCGCCACCCCGTTCAGTCTCTGCGTGCAGAAGGTCGGCGTCATCCACAACTGACACGACTGAATTGGGGCGCGTGGGCGCCGGCAGTTCTTGCGCGTTTTCCGCAGACGTAGGTGCTGCTCGCACGAAGTGTGAGCCTCCTGGCTGGCGGCCGGCATCTGAAGTGCGTGAGATACTTCATTGTGATGGTGGGGGTGCTCGCCCTTCTGGGCGGGCTGGGGGGCGTGAAGTTCGCCCAAATCAAGTCACTGATTGCCTACGGTCACGCCGCCGTGGCGGCGGGGCCACCGCCCGAGGTGGTGGGCACCAGGAAGGCGAAGCAGGAGACCTGGGAGAACAGACTTTTCTCCGTGGGAACCATTTCCCCGGCGCGCGGAGTGACGGTGAGCAACGACGCTCCAGGCGTGGTTGCCGCGATCAAGTTCGAGTCCGGACAAAAGGTGCGCCGCGGGCAGGTTCTGGTCGAGCTCGACAGCCGCGTTGAACGCGCCCAGCTCGCCTCGTTGCAGGCCCAGCTCAGCCTGGCGCGCGTATCCGCCGAACGGGCGCGCACTCTTTTCAAAGAGAGCGCCGTGCCCAAGGCCCAACTTGACGGCGCCGAGAGCACGCTGGAATCTGCCAGCGCAAGCGCGGCAGCGCTGCAGGCGCAGATCGATCGCAAGACCGTACGCGCGCCCTTCGACGGACGGCTGGGCATCCGGCTGGTCAACCTGGGCCAGTACTTGAATCCCGGGACAGCTATCACGGACCTACAGTCCAGCGACGCGGACTTCGTCGATTTCACCCTGCCCCAGCAGCAGCTCAAGCAGATCGCGGTGGGCATGGTGGTGCGTATCAATGAAGGCTTGCCCGGTCCGCGCGCGGAAGCGGTGATCGCGGCTGTCGATCCTACCCTGGACCCGTCCACGCGCAGCGGCCGAGTCCGGGCCGCGGTACAGAAGATGGAGGGAGTGGTCAGCCCCGGGATGTTCGTCAATGTGTCTGTGGTCCTGCCCGAGAGGCGCAACGTGACCTTGGTCGCGGCTACGTCGCTGATTCACGCCTCGTTTGGTGATTCAGTTTTTGCCGTCGAGGAAAGGAAAGATGACAGCGGCGGCGTGGTCACAGGACCGGACGGCCGGCCGGCCCTGCTGGCGCGCCAGCAGTTCGTCAAAACCGGCGAGGCACGCGGCGACTACGTGGAGGTTCTCGACGGCGTCAAGCAGGGACAGGAGATCGTCGCCCAGGGCGCTTTCAAGCTGCGCAACGGCGCGCCGGTGAGGATCAACAACTCGGTGAAGGTCGAGCCCCAGCTCTCGCCCCACCCTGAAAACCGCTGAGGACCCATGCGGTTCGTCGATCTTTTCATCCGCAGGCCGATCCTAGCGATTGTGGTCAGCTTGATCATTGTCATTGCCGGCTTGCAAGCGGTTCGCTCACTCAACGTACGCCAGTACCCGCGCCTTGAAGCGGCCAGCATTGTGGTGACCACGGCCTATGTCGGCGCCAGCGCGGACCTGGTGCGCGGCTTCGTGACCACCCCGCTGGAGCAGGCCATTGCCGCTGCCGACGGCATCGACTACATCGAATCGCAGAGTGTGCAGAGCCTGTCGACCATCAGCGTGCGACTCAAGCTCAATTTCGACGGCGCCAAGGCCCTGGCCGACATCAGCACGCGTGTGAACCAGGTGCGCGCGGATCTGCCGCCCGAATCCGAGATACCGGCCATCAGCCTGCAGCCATCCGACGCGCAGGTCGCCGCCATGTACCTGAGCTTCAGCTCGACCATCCTCGAGGACAATCAGGTCACCGACTATCTGATTCGCATCGCGCAGCCGCGTCTGACCGCCATCGAGGGCGTACAGCGCGCCGAAATCTTGGGCGGCCGCACCTTTGCCATCCGCGCCTGGCTCAAGCCCGACCGAATGGCCGCGCTCAACGTTAGCCCCGGCCAGGTGCGCAACGCCCTGGCCGCCAACAATGCCCTTTCGGCCGTGGGTCAGACCAAGGGCGCATTGGTGCAGCTCAACTTGACGGCGTCGACCGATCTGCGCACCGTCGAGGAATTTCGCCAGCTCGTGGTGCGCGAACAGAACGGCACGTTGGTGCGCCTACAGGACATTGCCGACGTGGTCATGGGCGCCGACAACTACGACCAGGACGTGCGCATGAACGGCCAGCGCGCGGTGTTCATGGGCATATGGGTTCTCCCCAATGCCAACTCGCTCGACGTCATTGCCCGCGTGAGCCGCGAAGTGCAGCAGATCCGCAGCGAGCTGCCCACCGGGATGATGGTGGGCGTGGCCTACGACTCAACAAAATATATCAAGAGCGCCATCAAAGAGGTGGTCACCACCTTGTCGGAAACCGTGCTCATCGTCATGGTGGTCATATTCCTCTTCTTGGGTTCGCTGCGCACCGTGCTGGTTCCAGTGGTGGCCATCCCCGTGTCGCTCATCGGCGCCGTATTCCTGATGCAGATATTTGGCTTCACAGTCAACCTGCTCACACTGCTGGCCATTGTACTTTCGGTCGGCCTGGTCGTGGACGACGCGATTGTCGTGGTCGAGAACTGCGAGCGTCACGTGCGCGAGGGCCGTTCGCGACTGGAGGCGGCCTTTCTCGGCGCGCGCGAGCTAGTGCGCCCGATTATTGCCATGACCATTACCTTGGCAGCCGTGTACGCCCCCATCGGGTTCCAGGGTGGGCTGACTGGGGCGCTATTTCGCGAGTTCGCCTTCACCCTGGCCGGCGCAGTGTTCATATCCGGCGTGGTGGCACTGACCCTGTCGCCCATGATGTGTTCCGAGCTGCTCAATCCGGTGTACCGGCCAGGTTGGCTACCGCAACACATCGACAGCGGCTTCGATTGGTTCAAACGCATCTACGGCCGAATGCTGGCTGCCACACTGCGCGCCCGCGGCGCCGTGTACGTCGGGTGGTTCGTGCTGACCTTGGCTGTGGTTCCCCTGTACATGTTTTCGCCAAAGGAACTCGCGCCCAATGAGGACCAAGGGGTGATGTTCGGCGCGATGCTGGTGCCGCCCAATGCCACACTGGAACAGCTTGATCCATTCCGTGCCGAGGTGACACGCATCTTCAAAGAGACCCCGGAGTACGAGAACGCCTTCCAGATTACGTTCCCCTTTCAGGGTTTCGGCGGCATGTTGGTCAAGCCTTGGGACCAGCGGAGTCGTCCAATCTTTCCCATTGCCAATGAGACCAACTTCAAACTAGCCGACATCGCAGGCGTGCGGGCCCCGGTGTTCTTGCCCCCGGCCCTGCCCAGCGCGGGTATCATGCCCATCGAGTTCGTGATCGCCTCGACGGCTGACCACGAGGAGATTACGCGCTTTGCCGACCGGCTCAAGCTGGCGGCGGTGCAGAGCGGCCAGTTCGCCTTCCCACCCGACGCCGATGTCAAGATTGACCAGGCCAAGGCCGAGATCGTCCTCGATCGCGACAAGATCGCGTCGATGGGGATCAGCCTGGGACAGGTGGGCGGCGACCTGGCGGCGATGATCGGCGGGCACTACGTGAACCGCTTCACCATCGACGGCCGGGCGTACAAGGTGATTGCCCAAGTGGAGCGGGCCGGTCGACTGACCGCTGAGGATCTTGAGCGCATCTATGTCACGGGGCCGAGCGGCCAACTGATACCGCTGGGTGCGGTGGCCCAGATCCGCCAGGGCATCGAGCCACGCACCCTCAATCGTTTCCAGCAGCTCAATGCCGTCAAGATCTCGGGCGTGCCGTCACGCTCGCTGGAGAACGGGTTGCGCGTTCTGGAACAGGAGGGGGCGAGGATTCTTCCTCCTGGCTATCGCATCGACTACACGGGTGAGTCGCGCCAGCTCCGCCAGGAGAGCGGCAGATTTCTACCGGCAATGGGGCTGGCCTTGGTGCTCATCTTTCTGGTTCTGGCCGCGCAGTTCAATTCCTTCCGCGATCCCTTCGTCATCCTGGCCGGGTCGGCACCGTTGGCGATGTTCGGCGCGCTCATCTTTACCTTCCTGAAATTCCAAGGCCCGCCCGGCATGACCTTCCCGCTGACGGCGGGCTGGACGGCGACATTGAACATCTACTCCCAGGTTGGGTTGGTCACTCTGGTCGGCCTGGTTTCGAAGAATGGCATCCTGATTGTGGAGTTCGCCAACGTCCAACAGGCGCGCGGCTTGTCCAAGATCGATGCCGTGCGCGCGGCAGCCGCCACCAGGCTGCGTCCGGTCATAATGACTACAATAGCGACGGTGGCCGGCCTCTTCCCCCTGACCCTGGTCACTGGGCCCGGTGCAGTGGCACGCAATTCGATTGGCATTGTTCTGGTCGGCGGAATGTCAATCGGCACGCTCTTCACGCTTTTCGCCGTGCCATCGATCTACGTGCTGCTGGCGCGCGACCACCGCAAGGCGCACGCGAAGGACTTGGAAGCGGAGCGAGCGGCGGCGGCGGCGACCATCCCGAGGGAAGGGAGCGCGGAGGCGGCGTGAGGCAAGAGGGGCTCTTGGATCAGCCATGCCAAGAGTCGAAGGACTCGCGCCATCGGCCTTCCGCTTGCCAAGTTCCCACGCCGGAATCGCCAAATGGTCGTTCCTTCACAGGCGAGAGACTGAACCATTGCCCGCGGGCCGTCAACCTGGACACCTATCTCAGCGGCCAGTCGCTCCCGCTGCCAGGGCCAGCCGAATTCCGAGCCCCAGGGTTGCTTCTTCCGTCAGGCCGCGGAGACCGTAACGATTCCCCACGTCGCCCGCGCCGTAGATCAGGATCTCTCCCAGCGGGGACAGGAGCGAGATCCCGATCAAAGCGCGAACACGGAAGGCGTTGGGGAATTCGCGTCCCTGCAGCATGTCGCCCCAAAGACGCTCGGCATATCCTGAAATGAAGGGCTGCACTCTTGCGAAGCGGAGGTATCGAGCGTGTACATCCATCGCCGCGCCCGCCGAGTAGCTCGACCGATCAGGCAGAAACCACATACCAATCGCCCGTTCGGCAAAGAGCCAATTCCCGGTTCGTTGCAACGAGGCGAGATCGAAAATCAAATCGTCGCCGACATAGGGTTCCGGCGTTGCATCTTCTTCGCCCCCGTTTCCCGCATTGCTGCCAGTGTAGTGTTGGCTTTCGTGACGGTATTGCAGCGTCAGTTCGACGGCGCAGCCTTCGCACATTGCGCGCCCAATCGAATCAAGAGAAAAGGCAGCGAAGTAAGCGTAGGACCCACGCCAGAGGATCTTGCCGTTGCCGCTAGGAAGGCCGCCAGCATTGCTTCCGCTGGTTTTGGCATCGACTTCTAGCTCTATGAATCCGGCAAACCCACTGCGCACGCTCCACCTGTTGAATTGGAGCGTGAACAGGGAAAAGTCACCGCCGGCCATGTCCGCTGGTCGCGGAAACACGATCATGTTCATGGCCGGCGTGTCCCGGGACGCCGACCACGCCCGCGGCACGCGTCGCGGATAGCCAAGCCAAGTCAGGCGCGGCCCTGTCACACCCGACACGGCCGTCGACAGGACGTCGGGCGGCTCATCGGCCAACGGGCTGCGGGCTGCGGCGTCGCCGGCCCATGCCGCCGCGGAAAGCGCCAGGATCGGCATGGCAAGCAGCGCTGCCAAAACGCGGCTCATTGGTATAGCCCTCCGAATTCACCGAAGAAGCGAAACGTGGCGAGATGCAGTCCCGTCGCGGCCGCTGCGTTGGTGCTGTAGCTGACGTGTATTGTGCGCGAATTCCGGCGCAGCCCGGAATGTTCCCGGCCGCCGCCCAGAAACCAGCTTGTGGGCGGCAGCGCATCGAAGATCGCGATACGGCGGTCCATCTCGCCGGTGGCCGACGGTAGGCGACGGACATAGAAGTGCGATTCGAAAATGTCCAGAACGGTGGCTATGAACGTGCCCGAAAAGACCGACACTGTGACCGGACCCATTTCGTCGGCGATCGCCGAAGCATCGGAAAGCTGGTCGACCCAGCCGTTGAAAGCGTTGTACACCTGGTACGCGGACGGCTCCTCGAGGGCGTCGAGCGGCGCACCGGATACGGTGCACAAGGTTGAGAAGCTGGCCACCGGCCGGCAGCCATAGACCAGGGCGCGGTCGCCGACCACGAGCCCGCCGCTGTTCAAGATGCGCTGGTCTGGCGTCCACAAGATCGTGCCGTCATTCAACGTCACACGATCGCAGGTCGCTGCCTGGTCCGCGCGCACACACAGCCCGGTGCCCAGCGACTTTTCGTCGAAGATTCCTGGCCCGAGCAAGGCGTGGTCGTAGAACAAGTACCCCTGGCCGGCGTACACGAATCCGCCGAAGGGGACGAGAGCGAGCTGTCGGCCGTCGGTGCGCACGGCGTTCGCCTGCGCCTCCTGCGGGGTGAGCGCGAGCAACGACGCTGGCGACCCGGAAGCATCTAGTTCCAAGGTCACGCCTGAACCGCACACTTGGGTTGCGTCGCTAACAAAGGCCGACGCGTTCGCGATGCTCTGTCCATCAGCCAGCTCAAGGCCTTGCCAGATCCACAGCGAGCCATCAGTATACTCGAGCGACACAGGAGCGCCCAGACTTCGCACACCGTCGGGCACGGGTACCACGCAGTCCGAAGTCAACTCGCCGACCGTGCTGGTTTCCTCGGCAATGTGATCGATGCAGGCGGACGCCAACGCGGCCAGCACGACGAACAGCTGGACTCTGCTTTGGCGAGCCGACTCGAACGAACCCTGGACGCGAGTCATGATTCGTTGAGAATACCCTTCCAGACCGAGCTTGAAATGGGGTAGTATTCGCACCCATCCGATGTCGTTGCTTCGCGTCTGCGACTCGCCCCTCTCGCCCACTGTCCCAGCGCGGCCCGTCTGCCCGAGGACTTCAGCCCAGCTCGGTTTGCCCAAATTCTTGCTGGCCATCGTCGCTGCCGCTGCGGTGATTGGCACGACTTCGACGGTCGAGGCTGCGTCCCGGAAGTCGAAAAGCCACGCCAAGCACTCATCTCGGGCCGCGGCCAAGGCCAAGGCCGATGGAGCGGGAACCGCCCGCGCCGAAGGCAAGGTCGCGGTCTTCGCCTTCCAAGGGGAGGACACCTATTCTGTGCGCGATCACGTGATTCAGGCACTCACGGACAGGGGGATCAAGGTTGAATCCGCCATTCCGCCGGTGGACACCACCGAGCAATACCGCGACATGGGCGCCGTGATGAACCTGGCCGCCTATGTCCACGGACACGTCAAGGAACTGCCCGCGGATCACGCGGTCGCCACCATCGTCGTCCGCAGCGGCGTGACTGGCAAGAAGCTCACGTCGGTCACATTCACCGGATACCGGCGCGGCCTGCCCTATGATGTGGAAGAGAAGCTCTGGCAACGCTTGGGGCCTGCCTTCACGCGCGCCTGCGTGGAGGCCACCAAGCCCCGCCCGCATCACAACAAACCCATGGTTATCGAAGCGGGAACACCGCTCTGAATCTCGCGCTGGCTACTGTACGATGATCGTGCCGACCATGCCTTGGGCCTGGTGCACGGCAGTGGTAGTTGACTGTGCCTGGGTCTGCGAAGGTCTGGCTGAAAACCCCGCCAGTTCCTGGCGCGACGCTGTCGAGAGTCACCGGGGCGCCTGAGTCGCTGGTCACGGCGTAAGTAAAAAGAAACGTCGTCGTCGCAGCCCCACTCCGAAGGCAATCGAATCGGTTGAGCCGCACAGCCAGGGACAGGGCACTTTATGGAGTGGCCATCTGTACGCCGACCCTTGAGGAGAAGCCATGAAAATGACTGTGAAGACACGCCCTCTCGTTCTTGCGCTGCTCATGGGTGCGACCGTGGCCCTCGGGTGCGGCGGCAGCACGAAGCCGGGGGCTGGCCGTGACGCAAGCCCAGCAACCGGCGGAGGTGGCGCTTCGGGCGGCAACTCGGCCGGTGCGGCGGGTGCGGGTGGCCAAGCCGCAAGTGGCGGCGTGTCCTCGGCAATCACCGGCGGCACCTCTCTGGAAATCGGTGGGGTTGCTACCGGAGGTGTGGGCGCCACCGCAGGCCTAAGCGCCACCGGAGGAGTTGGTCAGAACACGGCCTCTCCGGGCGGAAATACGCAGACTGGCGGAATCAGCGCGACGGGTGGCGCAGCAGGCGGCAGCATCGTTGCTGGAGGCACCACCACCACGGGCGGGCGCATCGGGACCGCAGGCGCCACCGTCGAGGGCGGCGGCACTGCCTCAGGTGGAAAGATCTCTTCGGGCGGCAGCATCGTCACGGGCGGCACCAGCAGCACGGGCGGGAAAACCGCAGCCGGCGGAACCACGGTTGCTGGTGGCAACAAGGCGCCTGGCGGCTCGACGGCCGCCGGCGGCACCAGCGCAATTGGCGGCACCACCGCCACAGGCGGCGCAGCGACGACCGGCTGGGTGACCATACACAACGATTTCTTCTGGTACGACGACACCGGGGCGGCCATTGAAACGCGCGCCGGCTGCCTGCGCAAATTCGGGGACACCTACTATTGGTATGGTTTGCTTGCCTGGCAGGATCCCAAGGCCTGGAACGATCAAACTTGCTACGCCTCTACAGATCTCGTTCACTGGACCAACAAGGGCATCGCGCTGCACGTGGTTGCCGGGGCCAACCGAATGGACGTGCTCTACAACGACACGACCAAGAAATACGTGATGTTCTTGAAGTATGGCGGAGACGCCGCCTCTTTGGGGTTCGCCACATCGTCGACCCCCGAGGGACCATACACCTTGTTGAACGAAACCCAGGTGGACGGCGCCAACATCGGGGACATGTCGATGTACGAGGATGACGACGGGAAGGCGTACCTGGCCTATGTCTGGGATCAAACCGGCCCGAATCGACAACACGGCATCTACCGAATGTCGGCGGACTACTTGAGTCTGGATACCCAGATGTATTTGTGGAACGAAGCCAGCCGCGAAGCCCCCCACATTTTCAAGCGCAATGGTACCTATTACTATGGGGTTTCCGAAACCAATGGGGTTAACCCATCGCCCACCCGATATTACACGGCGACCGCCCTGACCGGCCCCTGGTCTGCTGCAGCCATGTTGTCCACGCCCGGATCGAGCACGACGTACGAAACGCAGGTCGATTTCGTCCTCCCATTCACCGGCACCCAGGGGACGGTCTACATGTTCGATGGCGACCGTTGGTTGCCAACCGGAGGCAGCCAGGGCGGCTATGTGTGGCTGCCCTATCAGTTCGGCACCGCTCTCATGCCAACCATGCCGTACTATCAGGATTGGGACTTGAACGTGACCGCCGGCACGTGGAGAACCTTCGATTCTTCGCGCAATCTGGCCCTGGGCAAGAC
>Ga0265330_10000700_pt1 | contig 21309 bp, 17 predicted proteins | sample 41919metaG_FD_202083 | JGI IMG/M metagenome (GOLD analysis project Ga0265330, IMG submission 202083) | Rhizosphere microbial communities from Carex aquatilis grown in University of Washington, Seatle, WA, United States - 4-19-19 metaG | ecosystem: Host-associated > Plants > Roots > Rhizosphere... | reverse complement strand
GGCCCTGTCGGAGCAGGAGCTCGCCCTCTCCGGCGCGGTGGACGACGCGACCGCGGCCCGCGTGGGCAGGCTCGCCGGGGCGAGCTACGCCCTCCTCGGCTCGGCTTCGATCGTAGACAAGCAGATGAGGCTCTCCTGCCGCGTCATCGACATCGAGACCGCCGAGATACTCTACGCGGAGAGCGTCCACGGGGACGCGGCGAAGGTCTTCAACCTCGTCGACGATCTCGCGGCTGAAGTCCAGAAGGGCTTCTCGAAGTGAGGGCGGCCCGGGGCGCGAAGCTCGCGCGCGGCGTGACGCTCGCCGTCGCCCTCGGCGCCTTCTCCGCGGCGGCGAGCGCGGCGGAGGAAGCCCTCGTCCTCACCGTCGTCCCGTTCACGACCCAGGCCGAGCCGGCCTACGCTTTCCTCGGCGAGTCCTTTTCCGAGACTCTCTCGACGAAGCTCGTGGGCGTACGCGGCATCAAGCTCTACGAGCGCAGCCAGTTCGCCCAAGTCGCCGACGAGCTCAAGCTCGAGACATCGCAGGCCGCGTTCTTCGACCAGGACACGGTCTCCCGCGTCGGCAAGGTTGTGTCGATCGATTACATGCTCGTCGGCTCCGCCGCCCTGGCCGGCACCACCCTCTGTTGCAACATCCGTCTCGTGAACGTGAATTCCGGCCGGGCCGTGCTCGCGCGCGAATTCAGGGGCATCTATCCGAACGAGCTCTTCGATATCCAGGATCAGGCCGCGCTCGCGATAGCCAAGACCCTCGAGCTCCGGCTCTCCGACCTGGACCTGCGCCGCCTGACGAAGAAGCCGACGGCGGACATGGACGCCTTCGGCCTATACAACAACAGCCTCGCTTCGAAGGACGACAAGGAGCGGATCGCCCTCCTCGAGAAGGCCGTCGCGAGGGATTCGTCCTTCATCCAGGCATTGAATCTACTCGCCGACCTATACGAGACGGCGGGCCGAGCCCGCGACGCGCGCGATGCCTACGCGAGGATCCTCGCCGCCGACCCCGGGGACTATAGGGCTACCTACAACCTCGCCCTCCTCAGGCTCGACGAGGGCGACGTGAAGGGCGCCGCCGGGCTGCTGCGCGGCTGCCTCGACATGAAGGGCGAGGATCCCGATGCCCTGTACCATCTCGGTCTCTCCTGCGAATACGGGGACTCGGGGCGGAGGTTCGACGCTGGGGCCGACCTGAAGGCCGCGCGCGGCTTCTACGAGAGGGCCCGCGCCGCCGATCCCAAGCACAAGGAATCCCTCTATGCCCTCGGCGTCGTCTGCGCCTCGCTCGCGCAGGCCTCGAAGGAGCCCAAGGAGCAGCTCGAGCTCATCGAGGAGTCCCGCGCCTCATTGCAGGCTTACCTGACGGCCTGCCCGGATTCGCCGAACAGTGGGGAGATATCCGAGAACCTGGAGCTCCTCGAGGCTTCGGAGAAGCAGCTGAGGGACTTCCTGAGCGGACGATGATGGGGGCGCCGCGCCGAGCGGCCGCCGCTCAGGACGCTAACAGTCGTCCGTTCTCTCGATACGCGCGCCTATTCCTCGCAGCCGCTCGCAGATGTTCTCGTAGCCGCGCTCGATCTGATAGACGTTGTGGATCACGCTCGTCCCCTCGGCGCAGAGGGCGGCTATCACCATGGCCATGCCCGCGCGCACGTCGGGCGAGGTCAGGGAGTCGCCGCGCAGCCGCGAGGGGCCCGAGACGACCGCGCGATGCGGATCGCAGAGCACTATCTTCGCGCCCATGCCGATGAGCTTGTCGACCCAGAACATCCTCGACTCGAACATCTTCTCGTGGATGAGGACAGTGCCCTCGGTCTGCGTGGCGACGACGGTCATGATGGAAGTGAGGTCGGGCGGGAAGCCCGGCCAGGGCGAATCGTCGATCTTGGGGATTTGCCCGCCCAGATCGGCCACGACCTTCATGGACTGCCCGGCGGGCACGACGAGAAGCTTGCCCTTGAGTTCCCAGCCGATGCCGAGGCGGCCGAAAGCCACCTTGAGGGGCCTGAGGTCCTCGGGCTCCACGCCCTCTATCTCGAGCTCTCCGCGCGTGGCCGCGGTAAGGCCGATGAAGGAGCCGATCTCCATGTAGTCGGGGCCGATGGAGAAGTCGGCGCCGCCCAGATCCTCGACGCCCTCGATTCCGAGGACGTTGGAACCGATGCCCTCTATCCGCGCGCCCATCAGAACGAGGAGGCGGCAGAGGTCCTGCACGTGCGGCTCGCTGGCCGCGTTGCGGATCGTAGTGCGGCCGGCTGCCTTGACCGCGGCCATGACGGCATTCTCCGTACCGGTGACCGAGGCTTCGTCGAGGAAGATGTCAGCGCCGTGCAGCTTGTCGGCGACGAAGCGGAAAGCCCCGTCTATCTCGATGCGGGCGCCGAGTTCCTCGAGGGCGAGGACGTGGGTGTCGATGCGGCGCCGGCCGATGACGTCGCCGCCGGGGGGCGGGAGCTCGACCTTGCCGAAGCGGGCGAGGAGGGGGCCGGCGAAGAGGATGGAGGCCCTGACCTTGCGCGCCTGCTCGGAGGGGACGTCGGAGCGGGACAGGGCTCGCGGGTCTATCCGCCAGGCGTTGGGGCCCGCCGCCTCCACGGAGGCGCCCAGGTACCGAAGGACGTCGAGCATGACTTGGACGTCCTCGATCTCGGGCACGTTGCGGAGAACGACGGGAGCGCTTGCCATGGCGGTCGCCGCTATGCAGGGAAGGGCCGAGTTCTTGTTGCCGCTCGCCTTGATGCGCCCCTTGACCGGAATGCCGCCTTCAATGAGGTACTGGTGCATGGCTCTTACTCTATGACGGGCCGCGAGTACTGGTCAACGAGCGCCGCGATCCCGTTCATTACCGCCCGCGAGCGCAGGGAGTCGCGCGGCGCGCGGCGCCGGTTCCGGGCTCTTGACCGCGCTGCGCTTTTTACCTATGCTCGTCGAAACTCGTCCAAAGGAGGCGCCCGATGACCGAAAATATCCGCTGCCGCGCCTCCTCGTCCCTTCACCTCACTTCCTACTACAACTCCTCCATGATGATGTGACGCCCCGGGCGCCCTAGGACTCGCCGAATCCAAGGATTCGCGAGGTTCGCTTCCGTCGACGCGGGGCGAATGGCGTCCGGGATTCCGTCGGACCCCATTCTCGGAATATCCGAAGGAGCTCATCATGGAACGAATAGTATTGAAGCTCGACTGCATAGCCTTAGCCGACGGAGAGCGCTCGGCCGACGCGATAGAAGACATACTCGATGCCTGCGGCGATCCTCTCGTCGCGGTAGTCCCGGCCTTCGAGGGCGTTGCCGCCGTCCTTGATAGGATCGACAGCGGCGCGATATGCCCCTCGCCCGAAGCCGCCGTCTCCTTCCTGAGGGAAGGGCACCTCGCCATCGCCGAGGCCATGGACGCCCCGGCGGCCGCCCTCTCCGCGGCTAGCCTCAGGATCGAGGTCCTCCTCCGCAGGCTCGGTGCGCTCCTTTCCGCCCACGGGAAGATCGAGGGCGAGGAGGCTCTCGCGATCGGGGCGCGCCTGTCGGCAACCTGCGTCGCCCTGGCCTTCGCCGCCCTCGGCCGCCCCGCGCCCATCGTCGAGCCCGAGCCAGCGGGCCCGAGAATCCGCTCGGCCTTGGACCGCTTTGCCTGCGCTGTCGTTCCCGGCGCTTACGGCGTCGATGCGGCAGCCATAGCCTCGGCCCTGGGCGCGAGGCTCCGCGACGCCGAGGGGGCGCTGGCTTACGGTCGGGCACGGCTTCCCTTCGCGCCCGCCTCGCGCGGAGGTGTCGCGCGCTCGCGTATCGCGCAAAAACCCGGAGTAGCGTAAGATCGCCCCCATGGAACGAGTGCTCGATTCCCTCGCCGCCGGAGGGCGGATCTCCATAGAGGTGGTGCCGCCCGCGCGGGGCGGCGACCTGGACGAGATCATGGCCGCCGTCGGCCTCCTCATGCCCTACGCGCCCGCCTTCGTGAGCGTCACCGACCACCCCGCCGGCAGGGCCTGGGTGGACTCGAGCGGCGGCCCCTCGCGGGTCGCGCTTCGGACCAAGCCGGGCACCCTCGGCACGGCCGTGGCGATACGCGAGGAGTTCCGCGTGCAGACGGTGCCCCATCTCGTCGCCGAGGGGGCGGACAGGCTCGCGATGGAGGACCTCCTCATCGACCTGCACTACGCGGGCTTCCGCGACCTCTTCGTCGTGCGCGGCGACGAGCGCTACGCGCCGCCGGCCCTCCGCTCGAAGAAGGCCGGCGGAGCCGCGGGCGGCGCCGCGAGCGGAGCCGCAGGTCCGGGCCCGGAGGGCGAAGGCTATCCCCACGCCATCGACCTCGTGTCGCATGTGATGTCGCTCAACGCGGGCCGGTATACCCCGCCCTCCGAGGGCAAGCCCACCGCCTTCAGCGTCGGCGTGGCTGGCTATCCCCAGAAGCACTTCGAGGCCCCGAATTTCGAGAGCGACGTCAGCCGGCTCGCCGAGAAGCTGCGCTCGGGCGCGAGCTTCGTCGTCACGCAGATGGTCTTCGAGGCCCGCCATTACGCCGCCCTCGTCCGAGCCCTCGGGGACAAGGGCATGTGCGTTCCCGTCGTGCCCGGCATCAAGCCCATCCTCCGAGCCTCATCCCTCGCGTCCATACCGAGAACTTTCTTCCTGGATCTACCCCAGGGTCTCGTCGACGCACTTTCCGAGGCACGGAGCCCGGCCGAAGAGCGGACGGCCGGGATAGCCTGGGCGGTAAGGCTCGGCAGGGAGCTCCTGGATGCCGGCGCGCCCTGCCTCCATTTTTTCACGATGGGCTCGGGCGCGGCGACCAAGGCGGTCCTCGAGGGGCTGTACGGGACGAAATAGGGATTAGAGCTTCCTCTCCGCCCGGGTATATTCTCCGGGCGTCATACCCGTCCATCGCTTGAACGCATGGGTAAAGGAGCTTTGCTCCGAAAAGCCGAGCATGAAGGCGATTTCGCATATCGTCATCTTGCCGCGCCTCAAGCTGTCGGCGGCGATCCGTTTCCGCGCGGCATCGAGGATCGCTCGATACGAGGACCCTTCTTCAAGCAGCTTGTTGTGCAGATGGCGAGGACTGATTCCCTGCGCGCGGGCGATTTCCCGGAGACGGGGCTTTTCCCCCTTCGAGATGAATTCGCCTATTGACTCGAAGGTGGAATGGGTCCATATATCCTTGGCGTGGAGTCCGTCAACCGCTCGCTGCGCGTAAGACTCCAAAGTGTTCATGAGATCCGGATTCGCCAAGAAAATCGGAAGGGCGCGATCTTTGCGATCGATCGAGAGGCTGTTGTCGGCCTGGCCGAACAAGGGGAGCCTTCCGAATATCCGTCGATACTCCTCGACCTCCATCGGTTGCGGGTACGAGAAGCACACCTCGGATGGACGGACCCGATCTTGGGTCAACTGGGCCAGGGTAGCACAGACCAAGCCGAGCACGGCGTCAGCGTAGTGGCGCTCCGGCATCGTCCGCGGATTTATGCGGAGCTTGAGTCTACGCCCATCGTCCCGCAGCTCCGGGATGACCCCGTCCGTGAGGAGGCCGTGGTAGCGGCAAAGCCTCTCCAACGCTTCCCCAACGGTAGCGCTGTTCATCATCAAGGTCGACAAGGCCTGTCCCCTCGTCAGCGACGGCATCGCCTCGCCGAAATGGAGCCCTAAGCAGGGGTCCTCTGATTTCCGAATGAGGGCGTTAGCGATCGATGCGAACCGCGGGAAGGGAAAGCGCGCCTCGGCGTCACTCGCGAGCTCGGTTACCGGTATGATTTCGCCCGCTTCTATGCCGGCGACGGTAGCGAATTTCGCCAGCAGCCGCAGGAGGTCCGTGGAGACGGTGGCGTTATTTTCCCCGCTCATCGTCGTCTCGTTAACCCGTCGAATTGCCATATCTAGCAAAAATACTGCTTTCTCCGTCAATACGGAATCGCGAGATGCCAGGTATTTTTTACGCGGCGTATCCCCTCGCGGGAGCAGCTAATACATCTTGGAAGGAGTATCGCGATGGAAAACAGAGTCTTGTGGTTGCGGATCACCTATTGGGTCGGGATTATCTTCGATGGCCTTATGGTCTTTCCGATGCTTTTCCCGAAGATCGCCATCATGATGGTCGGCATCTCCGGCGATCTGAGCGCCACTTATAAGTACGCCATGCGGTGCGGAGCTGCCCTCATGGCCGGTTGGACGGTTCTCCTGTTCTGGGCGGACCGAAAGCCCGTGGAGAGACGAGCCATCCTGCTCATCACTCTATTTCCCGTGCTTACGGGACTGATTCTCGCGGGCGTCTACGCGGTCTCGGCCGGAGTCATCTCCCCGGATCGGATGACCCCGATCTTCATCACGCAGGCCGTATGCCTGTTCCTCGATGTCTTCAGCCTTACTCGCGCGAGGAAGATTTAGCGAGGGTCCGGAAGCCGTCCGGCTCCGTGGTCGGACAGCTTATCCGGATCGCCGAGCTAGACCTTCGCCAGCGCCTGGTCGAGGTCGCCGATGATGTCCTGGACGCTCTCGATGCCGATGGAGAGGCGCACGAGGTCGGGCGTGAGCCCGCTCTCCTTCTGCTGCTCCTCGGTGAGCTGCGAGTGCGAGGTGCTCGCCGGGTGGAGGGCGAGGGACTTCGCGTCGCCCACGTTGGCGAGGTGGGAGAAGAGCTTCAGACCCTCGATGAGCTTCTCGCCCGCGCTCCTGCCGCCCTTCACGCCGAATACGACCATGCCTCCGAAACCCTTGTTCAGGAGCTTGGCCGCGACTGGGTAGCTCGGGTCCGACTTGAGGCCGGGATAGCGTATCCACGAGGACTTGGGATGCTTGGCGAGATGCTCGGCCACGGCGAGGGCGTTCTCCGAGTGCCGGGGCATGCGCACGTGGAGCGTCTCGAGTCCCTGGAGGAAGATCCAAGCGTTGTCGGGGGAGAGGCACGCGCCGATGTTGCGCAGGGGCACGGTACGGTTGCGCAGGGCGAAGGCGATCTTCCCCAGGTCGGGGCCGAGGTCCGTGGCCCAGCGGAGGCCGTGGTAGTTCTTGTCGGGCTGGTTGAAGAGGGTGAATTTCGGGTCGGACCAGTCGAAGTTGCCGCCGTCGGTCACGACGCCGCCGATCGCGGTACCGTGTCCCCCTATCCACTTCGTGAGGGAGTTGATCACGATGTTGGCGCCCAGCTCGATCGTCTTGAGCAGGTAGGGCGTCGTGAAGGTTCCGTCGACGACGAGGGGCAGGTGATGCTTTTTCGCGATCGCCGCGATCGCGGGGATGTCCGCCACGTCGAGGGCCGGGTTGCCTATCGACTCCACGTAGAGGAGGCGGGTCTTGGGCGTGATCGCCTTCTCGAAGTTCTTCGGGTCCCGCACGTCCACGAACTTCGTGGTGATGCCCAGGTCGGGGAAGATCGCGTCGAAGAGGGTGTAGGTGCCGCCGTAGAGGTTGGAGGCCGAGACGATCTCGTCCCCAACCCGCGCGATGGTTACGATAGTGTTGAAGATAGCCGCGGTTCCCGAGGCGGCCGCGACGGAGGCGGCCCCTCCCTCGAGGGCGGTGATCCTGTCCTCGAGGACCGCGTTCGTCGGATTGCCGAGCCGGGTGTAGATATTGCCGAATTCCTTGAGCCCGAAGAGGTTGGCGGCATGCTCGGCGCTTTTGAATACGAAGGAGCTCGTCCTGACGATCGGGACTCCCCTCGAGAGGGTAGTGGGATCGACTACTTGCCCCGCGTGTATCGTCTGGGTCTCGAAACCCTGCTTGATTTCATTGGCCATGGTATTCTCCTAAATTCGATGGTAGTGCGGCCGCATGCGCGGCGCCGGTCTATCTGCTCTTGTGCGGGACCCTTAGGCTCCCCTCGAAGCGAAGCCCTGGGGCTTCGCGACATGACGCCTCAAGGCGTCAAAGCGAAGCTTAATAGCTTCGCTCAGCCCCACGCGCCGGTGGGGCGCGAGCATCCCGCATACGGTTTTCCCGAAGCGACGAAGCATATGCACACCCCCTTGCGCTTTTGAACAATATATACCACACTGTGGCAGTACCACTTTGTGGCAATTAAGGGAGGCTTGTCAAGATGCCCATGGCAAAAAAGATGCCGCCCGAGCTCGATATAGGGGAATCGCGGTCGCGAAGCGGCGGCCGCGAGCGCCGCATGGGCGGCGCCGAGTTCGCGCGCCTGCGCGCTTCCCTGGGCAAGAGCCAGCGCGAGCTCGCGGAGCTGCTCGGCTTGTCCCTCAAGGCGGTCGAGAGCTACGAGCAGGGCTGGCGTAACGTGCCCGCCCACGTCGAGCGCCTCCTGTACTTCCTCCTCTTCAAGCTCAACGAGGCCGACCTCGAGGCCGAGGATCCCTGCTGGGAGTCGAAGGCCTGTCCCGACGAGGTGCGCGCGAAATGCGTGGCCTTCGTGGCTAAGGAGGGCCGATTCTGCTGGTTCTTCACGGGCCGCCTCTGCGCGCAGGCCAAAGGCGCGGCCTCCAAGTCGGTCGAGGCCGACGGCCGGGGCTGCTATGCCTGCGACGTGTTCGCCAGGATGCTCGCCAAGGTCGACGGGGGGGCGCGCTGATGCCCGTCCGCATACCGAACGATCTGCCCGCGCGAGCCGAGCTCGCTGGGGAGAACATCTTCGTGATGCCCGACGACAGGGCGGCGCACCAGGACATCCGGCCTTTGCGCATCGCGGTCGTCAACCTCATGCCGACGAAGATGACCACCGAGACCCAGCTCCTCCGGCTCCTCGGCAACACCTCCCTCCAGGTGAACATAACCTTGGTACGCATGGGCACCCACGATTCCAAGAACACGCCGATCGAGCACTTGGAGGCCTTCTACGAGCCCCTCGACCGGGTTCTCCACGAGCGCTTCGACGGGCTCGTCGTCACGGGCGCCCCCGTGGAGACTCTCGAGTTCGAAGAGGTGGACTACTGGAACGAGCTGGTCGAGCTCATGGACTGGTCGCGCACGAACGTCTGGTCGACCATGCACATCTGCTGGGGGGCGCAGGCCGGCCTCTACCACCACTACGGCATTCCCAAGCATCCTCTCGGGGAGAAGATGTTCGGCCTATACCGTCATCGGGCCCTCGACCTCAAGGAGCCGCTGCTGCGGGGCTTCGACGATGTATTCCTCGCGCCGCATTCGCGCCATACCGAAGTGCGGCGAGAGGACATCGAAGCGAAGCCCGGCCTCAAGCTCCTCGCCGCCTCCGACGAGGCGGGCGTCTACATCGCGTCCTCGCGAGGCGGGCGCGACGTCTTCGTGACGGGACATCCCGAGTACGATCGCCTGACTCTCAAGGCCGAGTACGACCGCGACCTCGCCAAGGGCCTCCCGATCAAAGTCCCCGCCAACTACTTCCCCGGCGACGATCCGCGGGTCGAGCCCGTCATGACCTGGCGCTCGCACGCCCACCTCTTGTACGCGAACTGGCTCAATTATTACGTGTACCAGGAAACGCCCTTCGACCTGGAGAAATTGCCCGTCGCTGACGGGCCCTAATCCGGCCGTCGGGGGACGTAGGGGGAAGGGCAGAGGCGCCCGGAGGCTCGGTTAGCCGGCGCCCACGACCCTGTTCCGTCCGTTTCCCTTGGCCTCATAGAGGGCCCTGTCCGCCGCCGCGACGAGCTCGGAAGCGCTCGAGGCGTGCTCGGGGCTGGCCGCCGCGCCGATGCTCACCGTGACGGATGCGATTTCGAGGCCCCCGCCCTGAAGCGCTCGCGGAGAGGGCAGCTCGACGCGCAACGCCTGGGCGGCGGAGCGCATGAGCTCGGCCAGCTCGAGCGCCCGATCGATGTCGCCGCCGGGCAGGAAAGCCGCGAACTCGTCGCCGGAGAGGCGGGCGCAGACCTCGCCCTCGCGGAGCAGGGGCGGGAAGGCGGAGGCCAGGGCGGCTATGGCCGAGTCGCCGCCCGCCGGCCCGAATGCCGCGTTGATGTCCCGGAAGCGGTCGATGTCGAGCATGAGGAGGGCGCAGCGCTTGGAGGAGCCGGCGCCGCGCGCGAAGCGCGTGTTCATCGTCTCCTCGAGGAAGCGGCGGTTGAAGAGCCCGGAGAGCTCGTCGGTGATCGCGCGCCGCCTCGCCGCCTCGCCCCAGCGCACGAGCCCTCCGAGGAAGCCCGAAGCCTCGTCGAGCCAGGCGGTCATCACGCGCGCCATGGAGGATAGGAGCTTGACGCCGATCACCGGATGCTCCCAGACGAGTCGATAGAAGTCGAGGCCGTCGAGGACCAGGAGCTCGCTGTCATCCTTGGCGTAGCAGGTGGCGGACCTCGGCTCGTTCTCGATGATGGCCATCTCGCCGAAGAGGAGGCCGGGCATGAACTCGTAGACCTCGCGGCGGGTCCCGTCGGCCTGGGTGACGTAGGAGCCGATGCGGCCTGATCGTACGATGAAGAGCTCCTTCCCCGATTCGCCCTCGCGGAATACCGTACTGCCCGCCGAGAAGCGCCTCGGTTCCAGGAAGGCCGAGACCGCGTTCACCTCGAGGCCGCTCATGTCCTTGAAGAGGGGCAGGCCGGCGAGGAAATCGGGTATGCGGTCGCTCATGCGGAGACTCCGCGCCGCGCGGTCCCCGCGTTTTGCGCGGGGACGGGCCTGAGGCGATAGAGCCGTGAGCCGCCCTCCCTCCAGGCCCGCGTGAGGAGGCCGTAGCTATCCTCGACGAGGCGTTTCCAGTCCTCCCCGTCCTCGGGCCAAACCGCGAGGGACATGCTCGCCGTGAAGGAGAAGCCCGTGCCCCGGGCTATCGGGACTTCCATCGATTCTACCGCGGCCGCGAGGCGCCTCGCGGCCGCCGTCGCCTCGTCCGCGGGGCAGCCGGGCACGACGACGGCGGTCTCGTTGGAGCGGAGGCGGAGGGCCCAACCGCGCCCGAGGCGCTCCGTCTCGCCCACGAGGATGCCGGAGAGGATGGCCATCGCCTCGTCGCCGGCCGAGTGGCCGTGGGCGTCGTTGAGCTCCTTGAAGCGGTCGGGCTTGACCATGACGACGGCCGTCGGCTTCTCGAGGTTGCGGTGCAGCTCCTCGTCGAGGAAGGCGCGCGACCAGAGGCCGGTGCTCGAGTCGGTATAGATCTGCCTGCGCAGCTCTCGTATCCAGGGGGAGTTGTCGGAGATGAGCTTTTGGGTGGAGCGCAGGCGGGAGGAAATCATGGAGAGGGAGCGCAGGAGAATCCTGGCCGAGGCGTCGGGCTTCTCGCTCGCGAGGTCCTCCATGCCCATGCCCGCCCGCGGGAAGGCGACGATCTCGGCGCGGGATATCGCGCGGCCCGTCGCGTCGAGGGTGGAGCCCACGGCGAAGTCGAAATCGCCGATCACGTCGCCCGCGACGTAGCGCGCGAGCTCGCGCTCGGGCGAGCCTTCCTCCGAGCGGTAGATGCCGATCTCGCCGGAGCGGACCAAGAAGAACCGCCTGGCCTTCGTGCCCTGCGCGAAGAGCACCGAGCCAGCTTCCATGGGCAGGAGCTCGACGCGCTCGGCGACGTACGAGAGATCGTCGTCGAGGAGGTTGGAGAAGAGCTCGGCTTTCTTGAGCAAGGCCAAGAGCTCCGCGCGGGAGAACTCGATCGCCATTGTTAATTCCGCCTCACTATAGGCGCCGCCTCAGGCTAGGGTCAAGCGAGGCGATGAGTCGGCCAAGGCTCAAGCGCCGGCCCCGAATCGGTCCGCCGCCCAGAGCCCGAGCGCGGCGAGGGCCCGGTCCGCGCTCCGGAAAGTCGGAACGCCCCGCGACTCGAGCGCGTTCGCCAGGGCGTCGTAGAGGGGGCCCGAGTCGACGACGGCTACCCAGGGCTTGACGGAGGCTGCCATGAGGCGGCCGTAGCGGGCGGGGATGCCGTCCTCCCTCCGGAGATCGCCGGCGTAGTCCGGGCCCGAATCGAGGCTGCGCAGGGCGGCCGCCAGCGGCACGATGCCGGCGATCCCGCAGTCGACGCCGGGATCCTCGAGGATAGCCCGGAAGCATTCCTCGTAGGCCTCGTCGTCGGCCATCGGCGTCAGGTCCGCCGGATTGTGCAAGTCGACGATCTCGGCGATGCCGGCCTTCTCGTAGGCGGCGGCGAGCCGGGCGGTCGTCTCGGGCGAGAAGGCGGCGAGCTCGAGCGGGCCCAGGTTGTCCGCCATCGCTACGCACTCGAAACCGGCGTTGGATAGGGCGCCGAGCCGCCTGCCTCCCCTTCGCTTTTCGCGGAGGAGGGTGAAGGCCGAGAGGGCGTCGTCGAAGGCGTCGAGGCTCTCCGCGACGATCGCCCCGGCCTGGGAGAGGAGCTCGCGCGTCACGGCGTAATCGCCCGCGATGCTCGCCGTGTGGCTCGCGCTCGCGGCCGCCCCGGCGGGGCTCCGGCCGCCGCGGTACGCGATCACCGTTCGGCCGGACGACGTTATGCGAGCGCAGGATCGGACGAGCTTGTCCCCGTCGAGGCTCTTGAATCCCTCGATGTATACGGCGTAGACCTTGATCGACTCGTCCTCCCCGAGTCGCTCGAGGAAGTCGCCCAGGGTGGCGTCCATCTGGTTGCCGCAGGTGACGACGTACTTGGGCGTCAGCCTCGGGTGCTTCGAGAGCCTCGAGATCGCGAAGGCTCCCGACTGCGAGATCAAGGCTACGGGATCGGGCTCCCCGCGCGAACGCAGGGGCAGCTTGTGCTCGGGGATGAAGAGCGTATTGTATTTGCCCGGCATCGAGAGTATGCCGAGGCAGTTGCCGCCGACGATGACCGGGCCTCCCCCGCCCGAGCGCGAGCGCTCGAGGGCGGAGGACATGCGCCGGACCACGGACTCGGTTCCCTTCTTTTCCTCGAAGCCTCCGGGTATGACGATGACCGACTCGGCCCCGTCACGCTCGACCAGTTCGGCGAGTACCGACGGGGCGGAGGCCGCGGGGATGGCGAGGACGAAGAGGTCGACCTTCTCGGGCAGGGAGGCGACGTCGGGGACGCAGCGGCAGCCGTCGATCTCGGAGGCGCCCGGCTTGACGACGTAGATCCGCGAGATCTCGAAGCCGTACTTGAGCAGGTTGCGGAGGATGATGCGTCCGTTGTTGACCGACTTCTCCGAGACGCCGATCACCGCCGCGCTCTCGGGCTTGAGCAGCTTGTCGAGCTTCGCCAGGGGACGCCTGGACTGGGGGAGGTATTCGAAGCGCCCCGACTCGAAGGCGACGTCCGCCGGAAGATGCCCGACCTTGCCGAGCGCGTCGAGGGCCACGAAGTTCGCCGATCCCGCCTCGCCGACGAGGGCGAAGGGATTCACCTCGAGCTCCAGTATTCCCGCGGCCGCCAGCAGGGGCGCCGCCCTCGCGAAGCCGAGGGCGAGCTCGGCGAGGGCATCCGGGGCCAGGATGGGCTTCGTGCCGCGAATGCCGCCCGAGAGGATTTCCTGGAGGGCTTTCCGCGAAAGCTCGCGCCTGGCCAGCTCGAGATCGGCGCCGCAGGGAAGGATGAGTGTAGCCCTGCCGGGGCGCAGGGCTGAGGCCAGGTATTCGGCGAGGATGCCCCCGAAGCCCAGGCTCGCGACGGGGCCGAAGTCGGGCGTATAGCGGTAGCCCGCGATGATCTCTCGGCCTAGGACGGGATCGAAGGGCACGAACTCGTTGATGGAGAATCCTTCTACCTTCCGGCCTGAAAGCCGCTCTCCCATCGCGGCTACCGCCGCCCGGACGGCACCGGGCGCGTTTCGGGAAATGGAAACGCCCCCTACTTCGGTCTTGTGGAGGATCTCCGCGCTCACTACCTTGACGACGACTTTGTCTCCGGGGAAGGCATCGCCCGCGACGGCGCTGGCTGCTTCCGCCGCGTCGCGCGCGAAAGCCCTCTTGGGGGTTCGGAAGCCCATAGCGTCGAGGAGCTCCATGCCTTCGAGCTCCGTGAGGCTCGAGCGGCCCTCGGAACGAGCAGTATCCGCAATGGCCCGTATCCGATTCTCGCCCATCGTCTCACGTAGGAGATCGCGCTGCGGGAGGTCGCCCGGGGACAGGTATGGCCGCATGAACTCTCCTTGACGCGATAGATGGAAACATCCATTTTTAAGATATACTAATCCGAGCTGAACGCCTTCGCCAAGCTGCGGCATTCGGGAGCATCCGGTGGTGGGAAAGACTTTAGTCGCTGTACTCTTGGCCTGCGCGGCAGCGGTTCATGCCTATGCCGCGCCGGCCGCGGAAGCGACGATTGCCGCGGCTTCCGCGGCCGCCACTATCGCGGCGAAGCCGCGCGTGGCCCTAGTGCTCTCCGGCGGCTCCGCTCTCGGCATAGCCCATGTCGGAGTGATCCGGGAGCTCGAGCGCGCGGGCATTCCCATCGACATGGTCATCGGTACGAGCATGGGCTCCATCGTGGGCGGCCTATACGCGGCGGGCTACTCGCCCGATCGCATGGAAGCCATCGTGAGCGGCCTCGACTGGAGTCGCTATTTCATGGAGCGCCGCAACGCGCCGGCGGACCGCTACCTCAACGCCAAGCACGAACGCTTTCCCGTCAACTTCGGCCTGGACGGCAGGAAGCTGCACCTGAACAGCGGCCTCATCAAAGGCCAGCACATTCTCTCCCTCTTCAGCTCCCTCACGCTCCACGTCCTTCCGACGAGAAGCTTCGACGATCTGCCCGTGCCCTATCGCGCCGTGGCGGCCGATATCGTCACCGGGGAGAAAGTCGTGTTCTCGTCGGGCTCGATCGCCGAGGCCATGCGCGCGAGCATGTCCATACCCGGTATATTCAGCCCCTATGAGATCGACGGGCGAAGCCTCGTGGACGGGGGCATCGCCGACAACATGCCCGTCGACGTCGCGCGCGGGATGGGCGCGGATATCGTGATCGCCGTCGAGTGCCGCAGGCGTTCCCCCAAGAGCGCGTCCGAGCTCGGGTCGGGCCTCGCGATCACGAATCAGACGATCAATCTCTTCGTCGAGGAGAACATGCGCCCGTCCAGGGAAAGCGCCGACCTCCTCATTCGCCCGGATCTCGCGCCCTACACCAGCGTGAGCTTCGCCGACGCGGCGGCCCTCGTCGCCAAGGGCGAGGCCGGCGCCCGCGCCTGCGGCCCGGCCATCCGCGCCTTGGCCGAGCGGATAGCCGCTACGCGACCCCTCGTCGTCCCGGACGGCGAGCCGAACCGCCGGGCGATGCGCGACCCTCCCGTCATGGATCGCCTGGAGATCGATGCCCCTTCTCCCGCGGACGAAGCCGTAGCGCGGAGCGTCTTCGGAGGCCTCGTCTCCCGTCCCCTCGACCGATCCGAAGTCGAGTACGCGCTCGAGAACGCCTACGCCGCCGGCGGATATTCGCTCGTGAAGCTCGACCTGGTCCCCGAACCGACCGGCGCGGGCGTCGTCGGCGTCGTGCGGATGATCGCCGGCGAATCGCACAAGAACGAGATCCTCTTCGGCGGGAACTACCGCGGCCTGGTCTCGACCGTAAGATCGAACGAGACGACGCTCTTATCCGGCTTGTATCTCGGGGATGCCTTCGGGAAGGATTCGGCGCTTTTTTTAGAAGACGGCCTCGGCAGCCTGACGCGGGCCTATGCGGAATACTTTCAGCCCCTCGGGCCGTTCTACGCCATGCCCTTCCTGCGATACCAGACGCAATACGATTTCTATTCATTGGGGCGCGGCCTCGTGCTTCGCGCGAACTACAGGAGCGTGGGCGGAGGCTTGGGGCTCGGGTTCAACTTAGGCAAGGCGACGGACATCAGGCTCGGATGGGCCTTTAGTTCCGTGCAGGGCCTCGACGAGGGCGTTTTCTCCCTCTTCGACGCGGCCATCCCGAGCATGAGCCGCGATAATGCCGCCTTCCTCTTTCTCTCGGTAGGCATAGATAACCGCCTCGTAACGGTTTTTCCGGAACGCGGATTAGCGGCCGACCTTCGCGCGCGCTGGGCGGACCCGGCTCTCGGCGGCGACGATTCCTTCATCGCCGTGGACATGCGCTGGAATGCCGCCCTTCCTCTTTCACCGAGGCTCAGCGTCGGCTTCGCCGGCTGCGCCGCGACCGATTTTTCGGGTTTCCTTCGCTACGTTCAGCCTCTCCCGAACAATCGCCTCTTCGACCTCGGCTCGAACGGGATGTTCTACGGCCTCGAGCCCAACCCCGCATTCGAGAGCGGGCATCACTTGCTCGGTCTCGGCGTCGAGCTTCGGAGGAAGATGGGCGAGGTCAGCAAGCTCTTCGGCGGGGACATCTTCGCGCTTGCCAATCTCTCGGTCGCCACGGCCTACGAGAACGACAGCGCGGCCGACGCGCTCCTTCCCCTGCGGTGGAATCCGAGCCTAGGCCTGGGCCTGCGCATTTCCCGCAACTTCGGAGCCCTCCTCGCAGGAGGCTTCGTCGCGGATTCGGACGCGTTCGATTCCTTCCAGCCTGCCTTGAGCTTGCAGCTCGGCTCCATGAAGGATTTTCCCGAGGACCGACGCTGATCGCTATACGGCCGCGCCCGCAGGTCATCTCTCCGCATTGACTCGCCGCCATTTCGCGGTGTAGCATCGCCCTGTAAGCCCGGATGGTGGAATTGGCAGACACGCTAGATTCAGGTTCTAGTGCTGGAAACGGCTTGGGGGTTCAAGTCCCCCTCCGGGCAACGAGAAAACCGCGCGATGAGCGCGGTTTTTTATTGGGCCCCGGAGGAGGACTTGAAGCGGAGTTGTGGCCCGCATTCGCGCGAATCGATGAGCGCGAATGTGGGTGAGGCGCCATGGATGGCGCCGAAAGCGACGGAGCCAGGCTGGAGCGAACCTACAGGATGTAGGTGAGCGTAAGCCAAGTCCCCCTCCGGGCAGATTTATTTTGTTATCCAAAAAACATTTACACTTGAACCTAAAAAATACCGGGTTTGCAGATTCCCACCCTTTGGTTTTCAGCGGTCATGCTTCGGAATGCCGAAGGAGGCCAGATGTGCCCAGACTAAAGAAGTTTTTTCAACTTCTTCGCCGCAAAGCCAAGAACTCCAAATATGAATACTATGTCTCTTTCCACTTGCCGGATGGCTCACTTTCGCCTCCGCGTTCCAGCGGACAGACCTCGAAAGGAGCCGCCGATAACTGGGCGATAGAGCAGATCAACGAAGGCAAGATTCCTTCACAACAGAACCTTGCCACGAACAAGAGTGAAGAATATATCGCCTTCCCTCTCGATTTCTTGGACTTCGACAATTCCAAGTACGTTCGTGGGAAACTCGCCTGTGGCCAGACGATCGGCAGAGCACACTATCTCTTGATCAAGGGGATTCGTGGCACTGCCGCCCAACTCGTCTCCATGCAAGTACAGCATTGCTTCTTGGAGAGCGTGCAAGACGGGATAGTCTTCCCCCGGCCATATCCTCAACCTTTGAACGAACTTGAATAGCTATAGTGGACCCGCGGGGCCGGACGACGACGTAAGCTTGTCGGCCCGATGTTGAGAAGGGGGCTGAAGTTGGGATAACGCACGAGGAACCACTACACCAAAGAATTCAAGTTCAAGGTCGCCATTGCGGCGATCAAGGGCGAGAAACAACTTCCCGAGCTCGCTGCCGAGTTCAGGGAGCCGACTCGCGCCGGCTCCCTTCCTCGCTTCTGTTCAACCTATCAAAGCCATCCTCTAGTATTCGATTTATTTTCTTAATACAATCATGATCGTGTAACGCTACGCTAGGGCGCGACAGATTTTTGAGCGCCAAACGCTACGCTAGGGCGCGACAGATTTTTGAGCGCCTAACGTTGTCACTTCCTTGTCACTTTTAATATTATCGCTATTGCGGGAGGCTTCGTGATCTCCTTCGAGAAGGTCTACAAATCCTATCCCATGGGAACGGACAGATTGGAAGTGCTCAAGGGGATCGATCTTCGCGTGGAAGCCGGGGAGTTCGTCTCGATCATGGGCGCCTCGGGATCGGGGAAGTCCACGCTGCTGAATCTCATCGGCATCCTAGACGACTACGACAGCGGGGAATACCGCCTTAACGGCACGCTCGTCAAGGACCTCACCGCCACGCGGGCCGCCGCGATGAGGAACGCCTACCTCGGCTTCGTGTTTCAGGCATTCAATCTCCTGGCCTTCAAGAACGCGCAGGAGAACGTGGCCCTGCCCCTGTATTACCGGAAGGTGGACCGCAAGGAGCGCAACAGGATCGCCCTGGAGTACCTCGAGCGGGTCGGTCTTCGGGACCGGGCGGAGCACAGGCCTTCGCAGCTCTCGGGCGGGCAGAACCAGAGGGTCGCCATCGCCAGGGCGCTGGTTACCGGCCCGAAGGTCATTCTCGCCGACGAGCCCACCGGCGCCCTCGATTCCCAGACTTCGGAAGAGATAATCGGCCTGCTCAAGGACATCAACAAGGAGGGGGTCACAGTCGTCATCGTCACGCACGAGCGGGAGGTGGCCGAGATGACCGACCGGATCGTGAGGATCAAGGACGGGAGGATCGAGGCGTGAGCATGTTGCTGGACGCCGACAAGTGGCAGGAGATCCTCTCCGGCCTCAAGAAACACAAGCTGCGCACCGCCCTGACCGCTTTCGGCGTCTTCTGGGGCATCTTCATGCTCGTCCTCCTGGTCGGGATCGGCAACGGGCTGGAGACGGGCGTGATGCGCAATTTCGAGGACATGGCCGTGAATACCATTTACATGTGGTCCGAGCAGACATCCCTCCCCTACAAGGGACTGAAGGCGGGCCGCTGGTTCCCCCTGACCAACGAGGACACCGAGGCCTTGAAGGCGACCTTTCCCGAGATCCAGAACCTGTCCCCCAAGCTGAACCTGTGGGGCGAGTACACCGTGGACCGCAAGGACAAGAGCAGCTCCTTCAAAGTCTCGGGCGTGGGACCCGAGTACCTCAAGATCAGGGCGACGCGGATCGAGAAGGGCAGGCCCTTCAACCTCCTCGACATGCGGCGGAACCGTAAGGTGGCGATCATCGGGACCCGCGTGCCGGAAGTGCTCTTCGCGAAGGGCGAGGATCCCTTGGGGCAATACATCAAGATCAAGGGCGTGTATTTCCAGGTGGTGGGCGTTCTGGGAACGAAGGCTGTCGGCGGGAATCGCGAGGAGGCGGAGACGATCGCGATTCCCTTCTCCACCATGCAGCAGACCTTCAACATGAAGAACTGGGTCCACGTGTACTGCATGAACGTCAAGACCGACCGTCCCCTGGCGGAAGTGGAGGGCCGGATCAAGAGTTTCCTCGCCTCTCGGCACCAGGTCTCCCCGCAGGACCCCCGCGCGATCGGCTCGTGGAACAATGCCCGCGATTTCGAGAGCCTGAACGGGCTCTTCGCGGGGGTCAAGGCCTTTATCTGGATCGTGGGCATCGGCACGATCGTGGCGGGCATCGTGGGCGTGAGCAATATCATGCTCATCATCGTCAAGGAGCGCACCCGCGAGATCGGGATCCGCATGGCGGTGGGAGCGACGCCCGGCTCGATCATCGGCATGATCATCCAGGAATCGGTCCTCATCACTTCGGTGTCGGGCTACATGGGGATGGTGGCGGGAGTGGGCGCGATCGAGCTCGTCGGCAGGCTGATGGACGTCCTCAAGCTGCAGAACCAGTATTTCTCCAATCCCTACGTAGATATCCGCATAGCGATCACGGCTACCGTCCTCCTGGTCGTGGCGGGGACGGGCGCCGGGCTCTTCCCCGCCTTGCGGGCGGCAAGCATCAAGCCTATCGAGGCGTTGAAAGAGGAATGAAGGCTATGAGAAAATTCGGCGGACGCATCATCGGCATCATTCTCCTCCTTTCCTTCCTCGCCACGCTGGCTTTCCTGATCGGCAAGTCGCGCAAGCCGGTCGTCGTGTACCAGACCGACAAGCCCGCGATCATGGACATCGTGGAGAAGACGGTGACCACGGGCTCGATCGATCCCAAGAAGGAGATCGCCGTGAAGTCCCGCATGTCGGGGATTGTCAACGAAGTCTTCGTGGAACCCGGGGACAAAGTGGAAGCCGGGGATCGCGTCATCAGCATCCAGCTGGTGCCGGACAACGTCAACCTGAACAAGGCGGAGCTGGACCTCCGGAAGGCGCAAATCTCCCTCGACAAGGCCCAGCGGGACATGGATAGGCAGCAGGGGCTGTACAAGGGAGAGGTCATCGCGGACGCGGAGCTGGAGAAATACAAGCTCGCCTACCAGCTGGCGAAGGAGGACGTGGAGTGGGCCGAGAACAACCTGGCTTTGCTCAAGGAAGGGGCCTCCAAGAAGTCGGGCCAGGTTTCCAACGTCATCTTCGCGCCCTCCGCGGGGACGGTCCTGGAAGTGCCGGTGAAATCGGGCGGCTCGGTAGTGGAGACCAACAATTTCAACGACGGGACCACGATCGCCTCCATCGCGGACATGGGGACCCTGGTCTTCGAGGGGCAGCTGGACGAGTCGGAGATCGGCAAGGTGCGGCCGGGGATGGAGATGATCATCTCCGTCGCGGCCCTCTCGGAGGCGAAGCTGAAAGCCCGCCTCGATTTTATCGCCCCCAAAGGCTTGGTTAACCAGGGCGCCGTCCAGTTCCAAATCAAGGCTTATGTTACTTCGCCGCCTGGAGTCCTCCTTCGCGCGGGCTACAGCGCGAGCGCCGACATCATCCTGGGCAGGGCGGAAAAGGCGCTGGCCCTGCGCGAGCAGGACGTCCTCTTCGAGGGCGACAAGGCTTTCGTCGAGGTGGCCGAGGGGGCGAACAAGTTCGCCAAGCGCGAGGTTGTCCTGGGATTGTCGGACGGCATCCACGTGCAGGTCAAATCGGGGCTTTCGGCGGAAGAGTCCATCAAGGTCCAGACCGTGAGCGAGAAGGTTAGGTAGCCTTCGGACATGGGAAGGGAAATGCGCATGAGTAGAGTAGCGATGCTCGCGACACTACTGCTATTGGCTGGGTCGCTCGCGGGGCCGCTTGCGGCCGGGGCCCAGGAAAGGTCTTTGGACGCGGACGCGGCGGTGAAGCTGGCCCTCGAGAACAATCTCTCCTTGAAGTCGGGCAGGATCGAGCTCGGGAAGGCCGCGCGGGCGCGGAACGCTACCTGGAATTCGTATCTGCCCTCGGTCGACGCCTCGGCGACTTTCAATCGGTACAACAAGGAGCCTGCCGTTCCAGGACTCTCGCCCTGGTACATGGCCGTGCAGGTGGAGGCCAGCCTTCCCCTTAGCCTAGCCAAGCTGAGTTCCGTCAGGGCCACGATCCTGGGCTACGAGTCGGGGCGGATCGATTACGAGACCGCTGAACGGCAGCTGGAACGGGACGTGCGTAAGGCTTTCTACGCCCTTCTCCTGTCGCAGGAGAGCATCCATCTCGCGGAGCAGCAGCTTGCGACCGCCGAAAAGCAGTACCAGAAGGCGCTGAAGAATTTCGAGGCGGGGAACGCGCCCAAATTGGACGCGCTCACCGCGCAGGTCGCCGCGGAAAACCTCAAG
>Ga0265330_10000699_pt1 | contig 21368 bp, 19 predicted proteins | sample 41919metaG_FD_202083 | JGI IMG/M metagenome (GOLD analysis project Ga0265330, IMG submission 202083) | Rhizosphere microbial communities from Carex aquatilis grown in University of Washington, Seatle, WA, United States - 4-19-19 metaG | ecosystem: Host-associated > Plants > Roots > Rhizosphere... | reverse complement strand
GTCACGGCATTCTGATCCGCAGCCCATCTTTGCGCGGAGTGGCCGAGGAAGCGCCGGGCGCTTACAAAGACGTTGGCGCGGTCGTGGATGCCGCGGAACAGGCGGGCCTGGCGCGCAAGGTGGCTCGTGTGCGACCGCTCGTGTGCATCAAGGGTTAAGAAAAAGCCTGACGGACAGGGCCAATCAGTCTCAGATTTCTGAGGGACATGCGGGCAATTCCAGCGTCGTTGCGGCAGAATTGTCTGCAAGGGTGGCGGCATCGAGTTTGCAAAGACAGGATTCAGTAGAAGTAACCGTCCACAAGGAGCCCTAGCCATGTTGACCCACGCCTCCCGATCTTCGCGCCATGTCTTTCTGATGGCAGCCAGCGTAGCCTTGTTGGTTGGCGGGCTGAGCCGGACGGCCGCGGCCAAGACCTGCACGACTGACACCGATTGTAGCACTGGGCAACAATGTGTCATGCAGGCTACGGCACCAACTGGCGGAGCGACGAGTGTCGGATCTAGCGGGGCGACGAGTGTCGGGTCTGGGGGCACGCCGGGGACCATCGCTGTCGGGACCGGTGGAGCAGGAGGAAGCCCGGCCAGCGCCGGGGGAGCTGTGGGGAGTTCCTGTCCGAAGGGAAGCAACTGTGTGCAGAGCGGGTCTACGCCGCCTGTGCTGCCGCCAAACGGTGGTGCTCAGTCCGTGCCGAATTCTGGGCCGTTGCCTCCCGCTCCCGAGCCCATGCCAGTCACCGGGATCTGCGAGCCCAAGCCCATCGTTTGCATCACAGTGGCCGACTGTCCCAGCACGGATTTCGATTGCCTGGTGGAACCCATCTCGCCCCCCGCTTGTCCGGCAGACTCGAACTGCGCAACGCCGTCGTTGCCCAGCACGACCGGAGGAACCTGCGTGGCCAAGGCTCACGCGTGCAGCACGGCTACTGACTGCCCGGCGCCGCTCACCTGCCAGGCTCTGGCCGGGACATGTACGGGCAGTGCGGCTGTGGGACCTGATGGGAAAATCATCTCGACGTCCGAAAGCTGCACTCCTGGACCGTCGGTCTGTTCTTGGAATCCGGTGACTTGTGCGGTTGACAGCGACTGCGCGGACCCCCTCTACGAGTGTGTGAAGACCGGCGATTCTGGTAGTTGTTCCAGTTCCGGCGGGGGAGCCTGCGCAGCGGGTGAGACCTGCCCGCCGGTTCCGCAGCAGCCAACCTGCGTGACCACCCCCGTCATGTACTGCCTGCCCACGCTCGTCGATTGTGCCTGTGGTCCCTGTCCAGCGGGCTCGACCTGCGGACCATGCCAGACCTGCCTCCCGGGTTGGAGCTGTTTCGATTTCTCAAACGTGGGCGGCGTCCCGCCAGCCTGGGGTTCCATCGCATCCAACAAGGCCTGCCTGCCCGACGGGATTGCCCTTTTCGCGCAAGGGCACACTGCGCTCAACGGTCAGCTCGTGTCGGGATCGAGTTCGAGTTCGAGTTCGAGCTCGGGTGGAACGCCGACTCTGGACGTAGGCGGCGCGGGCGGCGCGAGCGGGGGCACAGGTGGTGCGAGCGGAAATGACGGCCGCTCCACTGGCGGAGCCGCACAGAATCCGCCCACGGTGAGTCCGGCGCCCACAGCCGAAGGCACTGCGGGCGCATCCGGCTCGGCTCAGCCCATGGCGCACTCGAGCGGCTGTGCCTACAGCGGAAGCGAAGCCAGCTCCCCGTGGCTTGCTTTGGCCATGATCGGACTGGTCGCCCGGCTGGCTCGTCGGCGCCGCGAAGATCGCTAGCGTCGCTCGACAGCCAAGAGAACCGCGCGCAGATCGGGAATCTCCTCGGTCTGCGCGCCCACGATCACATCCACGTCACGGCCCCGGCGCTCGGTGTGCAAGAGATCGCCCTGGGGACGGATCAAACGCCAGGCGTCCTGGCCCGCGTGTTCGATTCCCGCCGCAGGAAAACGGGCTTCGAGTGTGTCGAGATAGGCCGCCAGGAACTTCTTCGCATCGCCCTCGCTGTCCCAGCGTGTGGCCCATAGAGATAGAAACTTGCCCGCCCGATTCCACACCCAGAATCGATCGCCGCCCCATCCCGCAGCCGCTGCGTCGCCCGAGGGAAAGTCCCAGGTCTTGAAATAGGCGCGCATGCCTAACTCGCCCAGCACATCGGTGGCGGCGGGCGCGTCGTGCAGGGCTGGCCGCGCGGCCGGCAAGCTTATCGCGATGGGTGGATCGCGACGGTCGAGGAACTTTTCGCGCGTGTGCAGAATCTGCTCGGTCGAGGCCGGCGGGTGTCGGTAGAGATCGTTGACCGCGGCCCAGCCACCCCGTCCCCACACCTCGGAAACCAGGGCCGCGCCTTTGAAGTACGGCTCGACCAGGGCCATGCTGATCACGGGTGGCAGCTTGGTCATCTGATCAAGCTCGCTCCGCTCCTCTGGGCTCAATTCGGCGGCGCTGCGGCCCCGGCGTGTGGCGGCCAGCAACTCAATCGGATCCGCCGCGCCCAACAGCGCCACCGCCATGCGCACGCCCGCGACGCCGAGCGGACCAAGCTGCTTGGCCGCGCCTTCGCCGCTGGCGCTTCGCCAGGCCAGCATCATGAAGGTGGCCTCGCCTTCGGTCACGAACTGGTGGGCTGTGCGCTCGTCTTCCGAAAGGCCGAGCCTGTTACCTTCGCCGCCGTCAAAGTTCTCCAGGTCGAAATGCTGGTCGTCGAGCGCGTGGGTCAGCTCGTGCGCCACGATGATCTCGTCCACGTCCTGGCCCCGCGTCTCGGCCAGCACGCGAAACGCCTTGCTCTTCGGATCGTAGTAGGCGGCGACCTGGGTCGTGAAAGCCTCTTCCATGGTTGCCATCAGATCGAACGCCTGCGCAGCAAACCCGAGGTCGGCATAGGCGTGCGACAGGGCCTGGTTTTTCGCCGGCGGCAACTCGCGGCCCAGTTCGCCGTGAACCCATGCGCGGAAGTCGGCGCGGCTCTGCGTGGACGAGGGAACAGAATGCTTGAAGGGCAGGGCGCGCAGGGCAGACAGCTCCGTCTCGATGCGCGCGAAGGGCGTCACAGGGGACGCCGCATCGGCCGGAGCCGTGGCGGGCGTCGGCGTCCCAGGATGAACCTGGGCGGGTGCATGACAGCCCAAGCACATGAGCACGAGCAGGCCGGTGCGAGACATCGATGGGGCCATTAGCACATCTTGGCCGCCCTGTCTCAAGGCCAGACCGGCTATAATCGCCGACGAGGAAACTTTGATCGGTCGCAACATCGGCAACTACAAGATCGTCCGCGCCATCGGCGAAGGCGGCATGGGCACCGTGTACCTGGCCGAACACCCCATGATCGGAAAACGGGTGGCGGTTAAGATGTTGCGTCCCGATCTGGGCACCGATCCTGGGCTGGTTTCCCGCTTTTTTCAGGAAGCCCGCGCGGTCAACGAGATCCGACATCCCAACATCGTGGACATCTCGGACTTCGGCAAGACCGAGGACGGCATCGTGTACTTTGTCATGGAGCTGCTCGAGGGACGCAGCCTGCGCGACCGCCTTAATGCCGAGGGGCCGCTTCCCATCGACGACGTCGTCACCATCAGCCGGCAAGTGTGCGACGCGCTGGCCGCAGCCCATCGGGTCGGCATCGTCCACCGCGATCTCAAACCCGATAACATCTTCCTTCTGGCCGATCCCACGGGTGCCCTGCGCAGCAAGCTGTTCGACTTCGGCGTGGCCAAGCTGCTGGGCCAGCAGGAAAATCAGGTCGGCCACAAGACTATCGCCGGCTCGGTGGTGGGCACGCCTTTCTACATGTCGCCGGAGCAGGCACTGTGCCAGGAGGTGACCGCGGCCGCCGACATCTACGCAATGGGCGTGGTGATGTTCGAGATGGTGACGAGCCGTGTGCCCTTTGAAGCCGAGCAGCTCGTGCTTCTTCTCAACGCCATCTTGAAGCAGCCCGCGCCGCCCGCCAGCCAGTTCCGGCCGGACGTGCCGGCCTTCCTGGACCGTCTGATTCTGCGCTGTCTGGAGAAAGATCCCGGTGCGCGGCCCCGGACCATGGAGGAGGTGGTGGCCTTGTTGGGCGCGGGCGCGGCTGACCTGGCCGGGCAATCGGTCGCGTTCGGAGAGACCATCGCAGCCGGCCCTGGCCTGGCCAACCTGGCCCGTCCCACTGCTGCCCGGCCAACGGCCATCACCGCGCGAACCAGCGCACCGAGCACGCGCGCCACCGTCAGACCACAGGCGATCTTGGCGCGGACCGTAGCAGCGGCTCCGGCTGCACAGGCCAACGGCGATGGCGCAAGCGCAGTGGTCGCGCGCGGGGGAATCGCGCGGCAGGGAGGCGCCGGCCTGCTGGGGTTGGCGCGGGGCTGGCTGAACTCGCCGCGGGTGACCAAGGCCGCCATCCCCGCGGTCATCGTGGCCGCTGTTATCGTCGTTGCCAGCGTCTTCATGTCCACGGCGTCGGCCCCATCTGTCACGCGCGAAATCGTGGCCGCCCAGCCGCCGCCTCTGCCTGCGCCCACGCATGTGGCGATCACTCTCAATTCCGATCCCGTGGGCGCGGAGGTGACACGGCTCAACGATGGACGGCTGTTGGGTACCACGCCGGTGGTCGACATCCGCCCGGTCGAGCAACAGCAGATGAACTACCGTTTTCGCTTGGCCGGGTACACCGAGGTGCAGGTTCCTTTCCTGATCACCACTGGCGGCATTTTCGAGGTCAAAGCCACCCTCGAAGCCAAGGCACGCGAGCCGGGCCGTTCGGTGCCGTCCGGCTCCTCGCGGAAGGCGTCGCGGGACAAGGCCAAGAAAGGCCAGCGCGTCGCTGACACCACGCCCGCGGCGCCAGCTGCGGCACCAGCAGCGCAGCCGCACTATGACGCGTCATCGTCGTCCACTTTGCCGCCGCTCAACCCGTCGGTTCGGGTTCGGCGAATCGGTGGGCGCTGACCTTCGTCATGGTGAGGGCTGGTTGGCGCCTATGCGACACAATGAAAATGCTTGATTCTCACTGTAGTGCATGACTCCTGTCCGCCAGTGGAACAGCAATCCCCACCTTCGGAAATCTTGCCATGTTCACAGTCGCTTTCCGTGTCGTCGCGGGGCGACGCTACCACGCCCACGGCCAGGGCAGCCATGTTGAGCCATTTCCTTCCGCCATTGCACTGACTTGGCAAGAGTTCAGGAACACTCATTTGTACATGGCGCGAGAAACGATCGACATGGAGGACGCAATGCAAACCAGAACAAAGGCGGCGACAAGAATTCTAGCACGTGGGTGCGTGACTCTGCTGCTCGTCAGCACTATCACGTTGCTCCAAGCCTGCGGCTCGTCCGAATCGGGATCCAGTTCGGCAGCTGGGTCGTCAGGTTCAACCGGCATCGCGGGCCAGAAGGGGAGCGAAAATGGTGGATCGACACTCGTGGCTGGTGGGAACATCCAGTCCGGTGGAAACACCACCATAACCGGCGAACAGGCCGGGAACAGCGGCAATCCGGGCGCCGGGGGCAATGCGACGGTCCCGCCCGCCGGGGGCAACAGCAGTCCCCAGAACGGCGCTGGGACTGGCAGCGGGACGTTCACTGGGAGTGGGACGAACACCGGCAGCGGGACGGGGACTGGCAGCGGGACGGACACCGGCAGTGCGACGGATTCCGGGAGTGGGACGGACACTGTTAGCACGACGGACACCGGCCTTGGGACGGACACCGGCCTTGGGACGGACACCAGCATTGTGACGAACACCAGCATAGTGACGTCCACCGGCAGTGAGACGGGGACTGTTAGTGGGACGGACACAGGCATTGGGACGTTTTCCGCATGCGGGACGTTCTCCGGAGGCAGGACGGAAGCCGGCACTGGGACGGAGACAGGGCGTGGGACAGGGACCGGGCGCGGAACAGGCACCGAGCGTGGGACGGGCACCAGTAGCGGGACGGCGACAGGGCGTGGAACGGGGACAGCGCTTGGAACGTACACCCTGTGCATGACGTTCACTGGAAGCGGAACGCGCACTGGCAGCGAGACGCGCACTGGCAGCGGAACGGGCACTGGCAGTGAAACGCGCACTGACAGCGGAACGCGCACAGGCAGCGGGACGCGCACAGGCAGCGAAACGCGCACTGGCACCGGAACGCGCACAGGCAGCGAAACGCGCACTGGCACCGGAACGCGCACTGGCACCGGAACGCGCACTGGCACCGGAACGGGCACCGGCTGAACTAGCTTGGAATTGGGCAGCGGAGCCGACTGATCCCGAACCGCGGGCCGGCTCGCATGCCCGCACTGAGAACACCAACAAGACGCCCCACCGGACGCAAGAGGCTCGCGCTGGTGGGGCGTTTCCATGCGCCACCCTTCTGGCCGGTAGTTCATCGATGGTGGCCACCGAGCCTGGAAGGGCCAGCGCCCGTCCGAAAAAGCCTTCGATGAGGTGACGGTCGACCTTGCCCGACCCAAGGGGGATATGGTACCCATTCGCGACGTTTCCGGTCCAAATGGGCAGACTACGGGAACGTCACAGGAAGATAATGCAATAAGTAAGTCAGCATAAGTTATCGATATCACATACATTTCGCCGGCCTAGCTCAGTGGTAGAGCATCGCTTTCGTAAAGCGAGGGTCCCCGGTTCAATCCCGGGGGCCGGCTCAAAAAGGACTTCCAGGGACGTCCGAGACAGTCCGCCTCTCGCGTTGAGTCACCTAGATTCCCCGAGAAAACACGTCCGATAGTGTCCAGGTGCGTCCATTGACAGCCGGAACCAGGCGGGGGTATCGTTGGGGGTATCTCAACGACGTGGGGGTATCTGATTTTGCGGTCTAGGGTTCGATCCCCAGATCCCCCGGGAGGCGCCAATGTTGTCAGACGTCGCGCTCAAGAAGGCCAAGCAGCAGCCCACGGCGTACAAGCTGTACGACACCGGCGGGATGTTCGTTCTTGTCGCGCCCACGGGCGGGAAGCTGTGGCGTCTCAAGTACCGCTTCGCAGGCAAGGAGAAGCTCCTCAGCCTTGGTGCCTATCCCGAGGTGAGCTTGGCGGACGCGCGTATCAAGCGGGATGAGGCCAGGAAGCAACTGCACGATGGTGTGGACCCGGGCGAAGCCCGGAAGGCGGTGAAGAGGGCGCGGGCCAGCTCTGCGGCCAACAGCTTCGAGGCCATCGCGCGAGAGTGGCACACGAAGTTTGCGAACACGTGGGCGCCGTCCCATGCCGACCGCGTGCTGCGCCTGCTTGAGCGTGACGTTTTCCCCTGGATAGGCCACCGGCCAATCTCCGAGATAGCGGCCCCTGAACTGCTGTCCGTGCTGCGCAGGATAGAGAGCAGAGGCGCCCTCGAAACCGCCTTTCGTGCGCGGGTCTACAGCGGGCTGGTGTTCCGCTACGCGCTCCACACCGGCCGAGCCGACCGCGACCCAGCGTCAGACCTGCGCGGCGCCCTGCCGCCAAAGAAGAACGGACACTTTGCGGCTGCGACCAACCCGGAAGAACTGGGCGATCTGCTGCGCGCCCTGGACGGCTACAAGGGCTCGCCGGTCGTCAGGGCCGCGCTTCTGCTGGCGCCGATGGTGTTCGTGCGCCCGGGCGAGCTACGCAGCGCCAAGTGGGCGGACATCGACCTGGACGCCGCCGAGTGGCGGTTCACGGTCCCCAAGACCAAGACGCCGCACATCGTCCCTCTGGCTGCGCAAGCCGTTGCGATTCTGCGCGACCTACAACCGCTCACCGGGTCTGGCCCCTATGTGTTTCCTTGCGCGCGAAGCAACCAGCGGCCCATGTCGGACAACGCGATCTTGTCGGCGATGAGGCGCATGGGCATCGACAAGACGACGGCGTGCGGCCATGGCTTCAGAGCCAGCGCGCGGACGATGTTGGACGAGGTGCTGGGCTTTCCCCCGCATCTGGTGGAGCACCAGCTTGCCCACGCCGTCCGCGACCCTCTCGGCCGCGCGTACAACCGTACAACTCACTTACCCGAGCGGCGCAAGATGATGCAGGACTGGGCGGACTACCTCGACAAGCTGCGCGCGAGCGTGAAGGTGATTCCGTTCAAGCAGGCGGAAGGGGCGTAGTGAAGCAATCGAACGCCCGCGAGCGTCCCGCCCCCTGGCGGGTGCACTTCTTCCAACGCCACTCCGGCGACGATCCCACGTGCACCGTGCCCGCCCTTGAATTCTTGCGCACGTGCCCCACCAAGGTCGAGGCCATGATCGTGGCTGTGGTCAAGGCGGTCGCCGATGCGCCCCCACCGGCTTTCAGCGGCGGCGGCAAGTGGGAGGCCATGCACGGGGAGATGTCCGGCTTCTACGAGGTGCGCGTTGATGGCCCCAAGCGCCGCCATTATCGTCTGTTCTGCATCCTGGAACGTGACGGCGCCTCAGTCGGGCTTGGCGGCCCCAGCGTTGTCTTGATCGAGGGCAAGGACAAGCCCTTCATGACCGTACTATCCGCAGCCGACTACGTCGAGGTGAAGGCTCTTGGTGCCGAATACCGAAAACGGACTCCAAGAAGTGTCATGCCGTAGCGGCGACCACACCGGCGAGCTTGCGCGCTCTGCCTCGCTTCGCACGACCCTGCGCCGGCACAAGTGCCAGGCTGTAGCCGAGAGATCGCACAATGCTCATGACCGTGGCCAGTGTCGGGTTTGGGGCATCCATGGTGAGCAATCGCCGCATGGCCGCGGGCTGAGTTCCCGTGCGCTTGGCCAGCAACGCCTTCGACACGCCGGCCTTGCTCCGCACTTCGTCGAGGGAGCGCACGAAGGCGTCCACCGAGTCGATGCCGGCGCGCGCCTCCGCGTAGGCCGCGGCGAATTCCCGATTCTTCATCCTGTCGGTGAAGTAGCGGTCAAACCCGTCTTGGCGTGCTTGGTCTTCATACGACAGAGTGTAACATATGAGTTACGGAGGCTCAAGGAGCGAATGGGCATCGTCCCCGAAGGCCGCCAGCCTTGCGGGGAGCGGTGCAGCCCTGGAAGTGTTTGCGGCGAAGCTCGCACGGGGCGACAATGGTTCACATGGTAACCAGGCTGTGCGTCGTTCTTTCGTGTCTTCTGGTGGCATCGCTCGCCGGTTGCGGCGGCGGGAGTAGCGCCACCGGCTCACCGGACGCTTCCGCGGTCACAGGCGGCAACGGCGGCCTTGCGGGAAATGGTGGCGGCGGAACCGGCGGCCAGTCGGCCACGGCCACCAGCGCCGCGCCAGGCGTCTGTGTTCCCGGCGCCGCCATCGCCTGTGCCTGCGTCACCGGCCAGATCGGCGCCCAGACGTGCACCACGTCGGGCACGTTCGCGCCGTGCGTGTGCTCCTCGCCCACGGCGGACGCTGGGGGCGGAGGCGGTGCCGATGGCGCCGCCACCAGCCCGCCAGACGCTCCCGCGGCCACAGGCGGCAGCGACGCGCGCCCTGCAATGGGCGGCGTGGATGGCAGCAGCGACGTGCCGATGGCCACGGGAGGCACGGAGATAGGCGGCACAGCCAGCAGCGCTGGCACAGGAGGTAGCTCCGCTACGAGCAGCAGCAGCGGCGGGGTAGGCGGCTCTGGTGGAACAACAGGTGCTGGGGGCGGGGGTGGTGGCGGCCATGTCGTGGACGCGGCAGCAGACCAGAACGTCGATGCCCCGGCCGTTCTCGACGTTCCCTCGGACGCTAGCCTTGCAGCCGACGCGTTGCCGGATGTGCACCCCGATGTGGCGGTGCTGCAAGGAGTTTTCGTATCGACGGGCAGCATGACCGTGGGAAGGATCAACCACACGGCGACGTTGCTGCCGAGCGGGAAAGTGCTCATCGCTGGCGGAGGCGTCGGACAAGCGAGCGCTGAACTCTACGACCCAGCGGCGGGGACATCTACCGCCACTGGCAGCATGACCGTGGCAAGGGCGAGCCAGACCGCAACGTTGTTGCCAAACGGGGCGGTGCTCATCGCCGGCGGATACGATAGTAGCGGCCATGCTCTCGCGAGCGCGGAGCTGTACGACCCAGTGGCCGGGACATTCACCGCCACCGGCAGCATGACCGTGGCCAGGTACTACTACACAGCCACGTTGTTGCCAGGCGGGGCGGTGCTCATCGCCGGCGGATACGATAGTAGCGGCCATGCTCTCGCGAGCGCGGAGCTGTACGACCCAGTGGCCGGGACATTCACCGCCACCGGCAGCATGGCCGCGGCACGGCAGTACCACACTGCGACCTTGTTGGGCAACGGCAACGTACTCATCGCCGGCGGACACAACGACAACGTGGCGGCGTTCGCGAGCGCTGAACTCTACGACCCAGCGGCCGGGACATTCACCGCCGCCGGCACCATGACCGTGGCACGGCAGTACCACGCAACGACATTGTTGTTCAACGGGAAGGTGCTCATCGCCGGTGGACTAGGCGACAGTGGGGTTCTCGCGAGCGCGGAGCTGTACGACCCAGTGGCCGGGACATTCACCGCCACCGGTAGCATGGCCGCGGCACGGTACGGCCACACGGCGACCTTGTTGCCTAACGGAACGGTGCTTATCGCCGGCGGAGAGGGGAACAACGTCGGGTATCTCGCGAGCGCGGAGACATACGACCCAATGGCCGGGACATTTGCAGCCACGGGCAGCATGGCCGCGGCACGGTGCTGCCACGCCGCAACGCTGTTGCCGAACGGGATGGTGCTCATCACGGGCGGCGGTGGCGGCGGCAATGCTCTCGCGAGCGCGGAGCTATACGAATAGTCCGAATAGCCCCGACAGCCCGTGCCAGCCAAAGCATGGCCGAGGCAGAGAACATGGTTCCGCTCCGCCCGAAGGTCGCCACCTGTGCGTCCGCAAGCAATCGCGCATTTCAGGCGTGGAAAATTGGGGGGCGCGCCTGCGTGGGGTTTTCGATGGGTTCATTGATGACCGCGGGAGCACGTTGCTAGGCGTCCGCTTACAGATCTGCATCGTACCATTTGAACATGCTCTTGTGGCACACGATACGCCGCCAGCCTGCTTTGCGAAGCTCGAACTTGGCCTCGTTGGCCGCCATTGCATTTACAAATTCCTGACTGCACCGATCACCATGAAATCGTAAGATTGCCCCTTTGGGATCTTCGTCATCTGAGACGGATTCGACGATCCCCTGTCTTACGAGGTTTCGTTCCATTTGATGCGCCAGAACCTTACGGACACCACGATCCAGCTCGGCTCTCTTCTCAGGATCGTTGTCGATTACCTGCCTTCCCTTTTTGTCGATCAGCGCTTTCAGTTGGCGGACGTCACGGCGTTTCTCGTCTCTCTCCGGCACAAATGCCAATGCCATATCTGCTTCGCGAACCGAGTCCGATGTCGGAGGATCGACTGCGAGAGCCAACTTGACCCGAGCGAGGAGGGTCTTGGTGTCCAGTGCTCCGAACTCCTCTCGCAATTCGTTCCATTTCGGGTCTTCAGGCACCGAGGCACTTGCAGTGGGAGATGCCTGACCTGGCGCGGGCGGGGATGCTGGGGACGAAACCGGCGACGACGAATGCTGGGGCTCATCGTCTCCCGTGGCGGCAGCGAGAGCAGCGAAGCCGGCCAAAGACGCAAATGCGAGCAAATGGCGCTCTTTCGTGGTCACGGGACACCTCCTAGTTTGGGCAGAAACAGAACGGCGACGACACAGGCAACAGAAATGCAGAGAAGATCGACTAGATCGAACACACCAGGGACAAAACCCGCGAGCTGACCCAGCTCGCTGCCGATCGCAATGGTGACCGCAACCGATACCCAGACCACGCGAGAAACACGATGTTCGTCGCGTGTCCAGAGTCGCCCGAAATGTGCGACCAGCGCGTAGGACCACAGGGCATCGGGCAGACTTAGAACGACGAACGACGGGAGATGAGGAAGGGCAGCAGCCAATGCCTGAAGACGATCCAGGGATCTTGCGAAACCCGCAACACGCACCAATCTATGTATCAGCAGGGTAGGCGGACGCCAGCCCAGGTAGAGCAACCCGCCAACTATCAAGGGGCAGATGACGTGGGGAAAGTTGGGAACAACGCCGGTTCCTGACGTCGCACCCGGAGCCGAAATGGCCGTGCTGTTCGGTCCGGTGGGTAGCTGGCTTGGTGAAGCGCAGAACAAATGCAAGACAAGCCATGGTGAACCTATCGTGTTGAACGTCAACTACATCCACCCGAGGCATTGCCTTGCCCAGATTGCTACTGGGCGGGTGCCCGACTCTTCCTGAAGCAAAGATTGAAGGTAGCGAATAAGGTGGACCGTGACGAAGACATGGCGCGACTACTTGGCCATGGCCGAGGCTGACAACGTGCTTCCGCTCCGCCCCACGGCCGCCAGCCCTGCGGGGTAGTGGCGTGGCTGGAACTGGTTGCGGCGAATCCCGAATGGAGCGACCATGGTCGGCATGGTAGCGAGACTGCGTATCGTGCTCTCGTGCCCTCTCTTGGGGTTGCTTGGTGTAGTCGATGCGAGGCGACGGCGAGATTGGGGCAGCGCTTGTAGGGCAGCCTCGGCGCTCGTGCTTTCGGTCGCGATCTTTTCAGCATGCAGCAGGAAGGAACTCCGCGAGGAAAAGTACCCGAATGGGGCGCTCAAGTCTCGCGGCTATGTGAAACAGGACGCCGAAAAGAACTACGGCCGCCACGGCTCGTGGATCTTCTGGTACGAGAGCGGCCAGAAGAAGCAGGAGAGCATCTTCAAAGACGACAAGTTGGAAGGCCCTTCGACTACCTGGCACGCGAACGGCCAGAAGGAGCAGGAGAGCACATACAAGGCTGGCAAACTGGAAGGCCACTTCATCGTCTGGTACGAAAACGGCCACAAGAAGCAGGAGAGCACCTTCAAAGATGACAAGTTGGAAGGCCCCGCGACCTTCTGGTACGAGAACGGCCGGAAAGAGGCCGAGGGCGAGTACCGAGATGCGAGGCAGAGCGGCAAGCGAGGCGACACCGGAATCCTCAAGGACGGCCGCCAGGGTGTGTGGACCTTCTGGTATCCAGACGGCCACAAGGCAGCTGAGGAAACCTGCAAGGACGGCAAGCTGGAAGGCCCCACGACCTTCTGGTACGAGAGCGGCCAGAAGAAGCAGGAGAGCATCTTCAAAGATGACAAGTTGGAAGGCCCTTCGACCTTCTGGCACGCGAACGGCCAGAAGAAGCAGGAGAGCACCTTCAAAGATGGCAAGCTGGAAGGCCCCACGACCTTCTGGTACGAGAGCGGCCAGAAGAAGCAGGAGAGCATCTTCAAAGATGACAAGTTGGAAGGCCCCGCGACCTTCTGGCACGCGAACGGCCAGAAGAAGCAGGAGAGCACCTTCAAAGATGGCAAGTTGGAAGGCCCCGCGACTACCTGGTACGAGAGCGGCCGCAAGAATTCTGAGGAAACCTACAAGGACGGCAAGCTGGAAGGCCACTTCATCGTCTGGTACGAGAACGGCCACAAGAAGCAGGAGAGCACCGCGGGGAAGGATGGCAAGTCGGAAGGCCCCTACGCTGAATGGCACGAGAACGGCAGGAGGGCGAAGGCCGGCACGCTGACAGAGTCAGAGTCGCCTGCTGAGCCCACGGTCGTCACCGATAACAACGACATTCTCAGTCTTGGAAAGCCCACCGTAAAGCCTGCAAGGTATGGAATCACGAGGGTGTTGGTTGAGGCCAAGAACGTGACCAAGCACCAGGTTACTTGCACGTTGACGGCAACTTTCCTGAAGGGTGACTCAATTATTGGGACCGCACATGACATGCTGAGTGGCGTTTCTGCTGGAGACACGAAGACTGCGGAATTCACCACCAGCGACGATGTAGCCGGCTACGACACATTGAAGCTGACGACCAGTCGTTGCTTCTGACGGCGGCAGTATGTCGGCAATGACGATTGACGGGCGCGCAGGCAGTCAGGCCAGGGGCGGCGCGAACGGGGCGCACGGGCGAAGAGCGAGGCCACCGATGGGCAAGAAGGGTAGGGCGAAGCTTTCGGATGCTGACCTTCGCGCAGGATGTCGGGAGATGATCGAGAAGTCGATCGGCCTGCCGTCTTCGGAGATCGAGGCGGCAGCGCGCGAGCGGTACGAGGCGTACAAAGACGAAGAGAAACTCGACAGAGAGGTGCGGGACGCGGCAGACGCGCTCAACCGAGCAATCCGAGAAGCCGTCAAGGTAGCTCGGCGTTGCCGCAAGTCGCCCTACGGCAACAGCAACTTCGTTCACCTGGTCAGAAACTTCGTCGCCCCGTTCATGAAGTCGCGGCATGAGTTGAAGCGCCTGAGCTGGCGCCCCCAGCGAGAGAGCAACAAGTCGATCACCCTCTTCGTCGAAGCCGTCGACCGCACGAACTTCCTCGGGCTTATTGACCGTGCGGCCACCGACCCAGAGATGGCCTGTCTGTTTGTCGTGCTGGGACTCGCGGACTTCCAAGACACAGAGTTGAAGACCAGCCTGTCAGCGACCTTGAGGCGCATAGTCAATGCGCTCCACAAGTGCCGGGGGAATCCCTACTACCACGGGCGCCCGGCACTCATTGGGAAGACACATCAGGACATTGCGAAGAGACTGCGGGCATTGGCTGCGAAGGGCGTAGACATTCCCCGCGTGAAACGGGTGGACTACCTGTAGCGGCTGCGCGAATAAGCTGCGCCCTAACCGCGCGCTGACTTGGTGGGAGGACGATGGCACAACCCGGACTGTGTCCAGCACCACACACGCCAGAGCGACCCACACCACAACGACACTGACGCCCGCCGAGCGGGCCGCCGTCGACACTCTCATGCGCACACATGGCATCCGGCGTGCCCATGAGATCCTCGGCGTGGCCCGGCACGCGATGGAGCGCGCTGCGGGCGGGCTCACGATTCAGCGCGGGACCGCGGCGCTCGTCCGCACGGCACTGGCTCGGACTGAGCGCTCAACGTCGGAGGTGCCGTGATGGCTGCCATGAACGAGATGCAGGGTGTGCGGCTTCTCCGAAGGCGCCAAGTCGAGGAGATGGTGGGGTTGCGACGTTCCGCGCTCTATGCCCTCGTGGCGGCGGGAAAATTCCCGAGGCCAATCCACCTAACCGTGCGCGCGGTCGCTTGGTTGAGCAGTGAAGTCGACCGATGGATCGCCGAGAGGGTCGTTGAGTCCCGGCAAGGGTCCGTCGTGGACGCCAAGCCATGACCATTGCCTTGCCCGTCGCGCCCACGCCTACGATCCCTGTTTATATAGGGGCGCCCAACAGCAAGCGCAGGTGCTTCACGGTTGCGTTTGCTGAACGGCTCCGGCGGGCTGCGGAGGAAGTACGCGGCGCAGACCCGACAGGCTCGATTCTCCTCGATAGGGCGGCATGGAACCTGTCCCGGTGTGCGCGCGCTGGAAAGTCGGGTTCCAGTTGGCGCTGTGAAGCAACGTATTGTCCACGCTGCGCGCGTCGGAAGGCTATCCGATACCGCAAGCGTCTCGAACGTCGGATGCGTGCACGAGTGCGCAATGGCGCTGCGGCGCACGGCTTCGCGCTGCTCACACTGACTGTGGCAGCGGCCGAGGCGCGCCAGGGGCTTCGCGTGCTTCAGCGCGCCCGTGCGCGTTTCGTGCGCCGTAGGCCGGTACGTGCCCTGCTGGCTGGTGGCGAAGGCCACGTCCAGATTGAACCTGCTCGCGGCGCCGACGGGGACGCGTGGAACGCCCACTTGCACGCGATCGTCGAGTTGAGGTGCCGCTTCCGGGACGTGGACACCAGCGCGCTCCAATCCTCGTGGACACAGGTTCTCGGGTCATTGGGAGCGCAGGGCTCCCTCGACTTGCGACAGTGCCCCAGTCTCACAGCCGAGTTGCTGCGTGATGAAGCCCCATGATGATGATTTCCACGCTGCTGCGTATTACGTCTCGCGGCGAAAGCCTGCGGACTGGGTCAACGACCCCGCTGCGTTGCTGGTGGCGCGCTTCACGCTCCTTGTCGAGAGGCCCAGGCTGGTTTTCACCTGGGGGACATGGCGAGCACCACCACGACGACGCGCCCGACGACCGGCGGATCATCGCCATGAGAGGTAGGCCAAGAGAGCTGCATGGCGATGGATGACCACGAAGAGATCGGCGGAAACGATTTGCCGGATCCCCTTGTCCTTTCAGATGGATCCGGTGGACCCCCACCCCCGGCTGAAAGCCCGAAGATCGACTTGCGTGACCCCCACGCCGTGCGCCGAGAGCTGGCCGCCGTCTATCGCGACATGCGCGCCAACCGCATCCTGCCGACGGATGGCACTCGGCTGGCCTACGTCTTGGATCTGCTCCGCCGTGCGTTCGAGACAGGGGACTTGCAGAACCGCATCGGGACTTTGGAAATGACGCTGGCGATACGGAAGAAAGGCGCCCATGACAACAAGCCAAGACCATCGCGTTTCAAAGCTCTATGACGCCTTGACCTCCAAAGAGAAGGGAGCAGCGGTCTTCGCCTGCCTGATGAGGTTCGACACGACCACCGCGGATCGCATTATCGCTACGGTGCCGACAAGGACGTATCGGACCCTCGATCTGGACTACGGCGACAGGCTGAGCCGCCTTAGCGACATGTCTTCCTTCTGGGGGCTCCACCACTGGCGTGAGATGACGGTGATGACGGCTGCGATGGCCTTGATGTGTCGCGCCTGGCAGACCGGGAACGACGATTTGGGTGAGCAAACCTTTGAGGGCTTCCAGAAAGCGCAAGCTCACCTGGTCGCCCTGGATGCCATGCTGGAGGACATCTGCGCCGAAAACGGCGTGGACCCCGAAGCCGTTCGGATGATGGCAGGGGTGCCGGACACCTTCACGCCCATCGGCGAGCCGCCCCCGGACCCGGACTTCGATTCAGAGTTCCGGGGGATATTGTCCACGCTGGCCAGGTGACACGGGCCGCAGCCGAACCCTTCGTGGTCGGTATGGTTGGTATTGTAGAGGAGTACAGGCGTCGACGGTTCGCGGCCGTGCGGCGTCTGACTTGGTGCCACGCCGGCCCATCTCCCAAGCGCGAGGGCGGCGGGCAGGGCAAGGCTACCCACGGACAGGGCAAGCGCTCACGGGCTGGGGGTATAAACGGGGGTAGGTTCTTTGGTGCGGTGTGAAGCTTGCCTATGATTGCAAGTTGTTACGCTGGCCGTTCAATCCCGGGGGCCAACAAGTTCAGAGCGTTGCGATCAACCGCACGGCCGCCGCGGCGCTGACACCGGCGATGCGCACTGTCTTCCGCTTGCCGGTTTCGCCGCGAAGGATGGTCACCGCCGAGCGGGGCACGCCGAAGGTTGCGGCCAGGACCCGCTGCACGGCTTCGTTGGCCTTGCCCTCGACTGGCGGGGCGTTCACCGACACCTTGAGCCTGTCGCCCACAACCGGTCCGACGCCTTCGCGCGGACAGCGCGGCTGTACCACGACGTCCAGCGTGGCCGCGCCGTCTTTCTCGCCTACTCTCAGTTCGGTCATGATCGATGTGAGAGTACTTTTCAGCTTACGACGATATTGACGATCTTGCCGGCAACCACGATGACCTTGCGCACGGTCTTGCCTTCCAGGTGCTTGGCCACGTTGGGCACGGCCATCGCTTTGGCGCGCACCTCGGCCTCGGGCGCGTCGCGCGCGATCTGTATATCGCCGCGTAGCTTACCGTTCACCTGCACGCCCAGGGTCACCACCGCGTCGATGGTCAGTGCCTCGTCATAATTGGGCCACGCGGTCTGCAGCAGAAAGCCTTGCTGGCCCAGTTTTTCCCAGGCTTCGTCGCCCAGGTGGGGCGCGAAGGGGGCCACCAGCTTGATGAGCGTTAGCACATCCTCGCGCGTGGCGCCGCTGCTGGTGAGTTCGTTCAGGTACTCCATCATCGCGGCCACCGCCGTGTTGAAGGCCATGCGATCCAGATCGCCGGTCACCTTCTTTATGGTCTTGTGGCGCAACCGCAGGTGCGCATCAGTGGCCGGCGCTGGCTTCTCGTCCAATTCCTCAACCAGGCGCCACACGCGCTTCAAAAAACGCGCGCAGCCCTCGATGGCGCGCGCGTCCCAGGGCTTGGGCAGCTCGAACTCGCCCATGAACATTTCGTACAGACGCAACACGTCCGCGCCGTACTCGGCCACCACGTCGTCGGGGTTGATGCCGTTGAGTTTGGTCTTGGCCATCTTGTCCACGGCTGCCTTGAGCTTCTCGCCCGTGGCCTTGAGAATGACGTCGTCGCCGCGCAACTCGATCTCGCTGCGGTCGTGGTAGCGGCCCAGGGCATCCTGGTACGAGTACGCGAGCACCGTGCCCTGGTGGCGCAGTTTCTTGAAAGGCTCTTTGGTCGACACATATCCCAGGTCGTAGAGAACCTTGTGCCAGAAGCGCGAATAGAGCAGGTGCAGGACCGCGTGCTCGGCACCGCCCACGTAGAGATCGACAGGCTGCCACTGCTTCTGTGCCTCTTTGGACCAGGGCTCGCGATCGGCCTTGGGGTCGAGGTAGCGCAGGTAGTACCAGCACGATCCCGCCCACTGAGGCATGGTGTTGGTTTCGCGCCGGGCCGGGCCGCCACAGGTCGGGCAGGTGGTCTTGACCCAGGACTCGATCCCGGCCAGAGGCGATTCGCCCGTTCCAGTCGGCTCGTAGCGCTCGACCTCGGGCAGGGTCACGGGCAGCGCCGATTCGGGCACCGGCACCGCGCCGTGGGTGGGACAGTGAACGATGGGGATGGGCTCGCCCCAATAGCGCTGCCGGGAAAACACCCAGTCGCGCAGTCGATAGCTGACCATGGCGCGACCCAGGCCGCGCGCTTCCAACTGCGCCGTGACTTTGGCCTTGGCCTCGGGCGTGGGCAGACTGTCGAGATCGCCTGAATTGATCGCGATGCCCTCGTCGCAAAAGGCCTGGCCGGCTTCGGGCGTGTGTCCGTCAGCGGGCCGCACCACAGGACGGATGGGCAGATTGAACTTGCTGGCGAATTCGTAGTCGCGCTGATCGTGCGCTGGCACCGCCATGATCGCGCCGGTGCCATAGCTGGAAAGGACATAGTCGGCGATCCAGACCGGGGTTCTGTCGCCATTGACCGGATTGATGGCAAAGGCGCCGGTGAACGCGCCGGTCTTTTCTTTGGCCAGATCGGTGCGTTCCAGATCGCTCTTGCGGCGTGCGGCGATTTGATACGCGCGAACGGCGGCCTGCTGTGCCGGCGTGGTCAAGCTGTCGACCAGCGGGTGTTCCGGGGACAAGACCATATACGTCGCGCCGTACAGGGTATCGGGCCTGGTGGTGAACACCTTGATCTCGTCCATTGACAGCAAGCCATTGGGCGCGACGACCTTGAAGATGGCCTCGGCCCCGTCGGAGCGACCGATCCAGTTGCGCTGCATGGCCAGGGTGGACTCGGGCCAGTCCAATTCCGCCAAGTCTTCCAGCAGCCGATCCGCATAGCGTGTGATGCGCAGCAACCACTGGCGCAGATCTTTGCGCTCGACCCCGCTGCCACAACGCTCGCAGCAGCCCTGCGTGACTTCTTCGTTGGCCAGGCCGGTCTTGCACGACGGGCACCAGTTGATAGGCACCGTGCCCTCGTAGGCCAGGCCCTTGTGAAAGAGCTGCAAGAAGATCCACTGCGTCCACTTGAAGTAATTGGGATCGGTCGTGTTGATCTCGCGATCCCAATCGTAGGCAAAGCCGACTGAGTCGATCTGCCGGCGGAAGTTGGCGATGGCCTTTTCGGTGGTCACGCGCGGATGGATGCCGGTCTTGATGGCGTAGTTCTCCGCCGGCAGCCCAAAGGCGTCCCAGCCCATGGGGTGCAGAACGTTCCAACCCTGCATGCGCTTCCAGCGCGTGATGATGTCCGTGGCGGTGTAGCCCTCGCAGTGTCCCACGTGCAGCCCCGCGCCCGAGGGATAGGGAAACATGTCCAGGGCGTAGAATTTGGGCCGCTGGGGATCGAAGGTGGTCTGGTGCAAGCGGGCCTCGCGCCAGCGGGCCTGCCACTTGGGTTCAACGGAGCGATGATCGTAGGGCATAGGGGTGCGAAGTCTACACCACCGCAGCCCCGATCAATCAGACGTCATGCGATCCGCCGCACCCGCGTCTGGCGGCATCGGCAGCGGCGGCAGTCCGACCAGCTCGCGCCGCCGCTCGTACAGCGTGCGTCCGAAGAGAAGGGCGGTCAGGCAGGGATGCGGAGCCAGGGTAATGGTCTTGCCGGCGGCGCGCAGCTCGACGTTCTCGTCAGTCACCGCCCAGCGCGAGCTGACTTTTTCGGCCCAGCGCACCTCCACCTCGACCTGTGAGGCCGTCATCACCGCGGCTGGCAGCGGCTTCCAGTTCTCAAGCAGCAGGCGCCGCAGCGCCGGCAGGCTGGTGTTTTCCTCGAAGAGATAGCTACTGCGACCCCCCAGGGTCTTTTCGCTGTCGCTGGTCTGGATCTCGTCGGAATGAACCAGCGCAGGCGGCCGCTCCCGACCGCGCGCCAGATCGTCGAAGTAATCCTGCACGTGGCACTGGTCGTCGAAGATGATCTCGCGGGGCGGAATCTTGGCAAGATCGCGGCGCACGCCGACGGCGCAGCCGACCAGCGCTGCCACCAGGAGTACAGCAGCGCCGGTCGCTAGTCTTTTCCCGACCATAGGCGATATGCTCTCACTATCGAACGCCCCAGGCCAATCCTTTAGCCTGTGTGACGGAATCACGGGCCGACCTCCGGCGTGCTTTCGCCAGCCTCTTCGGACGGCCCGTAGTCGACGCCCGGTTTGGGCAAGTAAGCCTGGATCGGCCGCTTCACCTTGCCCATGATGCGGCCTTCGGTGACCATCACCGGCACCGGTGGAGACAGTTCATAATAGTAGCCCCGCGTGCCCAGGGCAAAGTGGTACTGCTTGCCCTCGTAGTCGAAATGGCGGCGAAGCGTGAGTGGCACATTGCCCACGCGCTGGAAGACTCGGTGGCGCAGCAAGAAGTCGAACAGGCGCACGGCTCGGCTGTTCACCAGACGGTGGCAGCCGTGCGAGAACCGCCGCGCGATCGAGGTGTAGTCCACCGAGCCATGCGTGCGAATCTGGTTGTCGTAGAAGGTGTTCGCGCCGCGTTTCCAATGATGGATGGCCAAAACCAGGCCGTAGGCTGACTCGTAGCCGGGGCCCATCACGTCGGTGTTCACGGCCGGCACCGACCCGACGTCGCGGTTCAACATCTTGCGGGTCAACAGATCCTTGGCCGGCGTGCCCTCGGGCGGAATCCACACCGGCCCGGCCACGATGTCTTTCCACACGCGCGGGCCGACGTCCGAGTTCTTGTACTTGAAGTATACCTTCCCGTTGGGGCGCATTTCGCTGCGCCACGACCCGACGGTCGTGCGCCAGCGGCACAGTGGAATCCTCTGCTTGTTCCATTTCACGAAGAGCGTGAGGCTGGGGAAGTTCACGCGCGGCTGGGCGATGGGCTTGCCGCTTTCGTCGTAGGGGAAGTCGTACCAGACATCGCCGCGATC
>Ga0265330_10000698_pt1 | contig 21373 bp, 16 predicted proteins | sample 41919metaG_FD_202083 | JGI IMG/M metagenome (GOLD analysis project Ga0265330, IMG submission 202083) | Rhizosphere microbial communities from Carex aquatilis grown in University of Washington, Seatle, WA, United States - 4-19-19 metaG | ecosystem: Host-associated > Plants > Roots > Rhizosphere... | reverse complement strand
TGCCAGAAGAATCGCCACAACATGTCCATGCTCGATATCCTGGACCGCGTGCTGCAGAACGACTTGCCGGCCATAGCGGCCAAGTACGGCGTCGTGAGCCGCCGCGCGAGCGGGGACGAGATCCTCCTCCTGGGCGGCTCCGCCGCCGAGGTCTTCGAGGTCGTGTACCTCATCGCCCGCCGCCTGGCCAAGGAAGACCGCGCGAAGGAGAAGGGCGGCGACTCGGAGGACGCGGCCAAGGCCTTGCCTAAATTCCAGATATCCGCGGGAGTGGCCGGCGGGGCCAAGTACTCGCAGCTCGTCGTCACGCGGGACGGAGACCTCTCCGGGATGATCGTGAACACTGCCGCGAGGCTCCAATCGCGGGCCAACAGGATTTCCCCGGACCGCACGAAGATACTCCTCACGAGCGTCACGTTCCAGAAGCTCAAGATGCTCCCGCCCTCGGCCCATTACGAATTCCTGAAGGCGGTGGACTTCTTCGACACGGGCATGGTGGAGTTCAAGGGGATCAACGTCTCCGTCTTCGACACCGTGTTCCTCGACTCGGAGGCGAGCAGGCTCGAGTACCGCGAGCGCATGAGCGCCCTCTACGACTCGATCGCTCAGGGGCAGTGGTCCTCGCACATCTTCACCGACGCCCTCAACCTGATGGCGCGCATCGTGACCTCCGGTTCGCACGGGCTCGTCGACGAAGCCACGGGGCAGCCCATCGACGCGGCGGACTCGATCTCGATCATCCAGCGCATCAAGAAGGCGCAGAGCTACTTCACGGCCGAGCGCTACGAGCTCGCGGTGAAGGAATATTCCGAGCTGGTCGACGTATTCTGCCGCGCCGCGGGCCGCGACCCGATCGTGACCGAGTACCTCGCGAACATCCGCGACAATTACCGCAAGATAATCGAGGACTTCTCGGGCCGCCTCGACCGGCAGCTGGACGAGAGCCTCGAGGCCGTCTTCATGAGCCCGAACGACAGAGCCAACTTCCGGACCCTCGAAAAGCACCACGCCACCTTCGAGAGCGTGCGCGAGGCCGCTCGCTTCAAGGTTCCCGACAGGCGGAGCCTCTGGACGAAGAGCATCGAGGAATCGGCGGGCAAGCTCGGAGTGAGCATCCAGTCCAAGAAATAATCGCTCGGGAGAGGGATTCGAGCCCTCCGCGGACCCGGGCCGATGCGGTCAAAGGAAAGCGCGGATGAAGAAGGCAGTCCAGTTCGGGGCGGGCAGCATCGGCCGGGGCTTCATAGGCCAGCTCTTCTCCCGCTCGGGATACGAGGTCGTATTCGTCGACGTCGACGCGAGGCTGGTCGAGGCTTTGAACGTCGATCGGCGCTACCCCCTGCGCGTCGTGGGCGAGTCGGGCGACTCGGAGACCTTCGTGGAGCGAGTCCGGGCGGTGAACGGCGCGGACGGCCAGGCGGTAGCGCGCGAGCTGGCCGACGCCGAGGTCGCGGGCACGGCGGTGGGTGCGGCCGCCCTTGCCAAGATCGCCCCGGTCGTCGCCGCCGGACTAGAGCTGCGCTGGAAATCGGAGATACTGGCTCCGCTCGACTTCATCCTCTGCGAGAACATGGTCGACGCCGATTCCCGCTTCCGCGGCCTGGTCGCCGATCGGCTCGACGCGGGAGGCAGGGAGCGCTTTAACCGCCTCGCCGGCTTCGTCCGGGCGTCGGTGGGAAGGATGGTCCCCGTGATGACGGACGAGATGCGCGAGGGGAACCCCCTCCGCGTGTGGGCGGAAGCCTACGACCGCCTGCAGGTGGACGCCGCGGCCTTCGCCGGGCGAGTCCCGAACATCGTCAACATGGAGCCGACCTCTCCCTTCGAGCCCTGCCTCCAGCGAAAGCTCTACATCCACAACATGGGCCACGCGGCGGTCGCCTACCTCGGCGCCCTGCGCGGCTACCGTTATATTTGGGAGGCGGTCGGCGATCCCGAAGTCGCCCTCGCCGCGCGCGGGGCGATGCGCCAATCCGCCCAAGCTATCGCCCTAGACCGCGGCGTCGAGGCCGGCCCGCTCCTAATGCATGTCGACGAGCTCCTCGAGCGCTTCGCCAACCGCAAGCTGGGCGATACGATCGAGCGCGTCGGCCGCGACCTGCCGCGGAAGCTCGCCCCCCGGGACCGCCTCGTCGGCGCGCTCCGCCTCTGCGCGAAGCACGGCCTACCCTATGGCGGCATCGCCCGCGCCCTCGCGGCCGCCCTCCGCTTCGACGACGCCTCCTCCGGCTCCGTGCGCGAGCGGATCGAGGCGGAGGGACCGCGCGCGGCGCTCCGCTTCTTCTGCGGCCTCGAGCCATCGGGGCCCGAAGCCGCGGCGGTCCTCGCTTCCTACGAAGAGATGCGGCCGTATAATGCGTGACGCGTCCTCTCGACGCCCATCCCTCGCACCTTGACAAATAAGTTAGATGATGCTAACAATTCAGTAATCCGAGGAGTCATAGTGGCTGAGAAGGATCGAGAGGGGGAGGACGACGAGGTCGGGATCCGCGCTCTCGCGTTGACCGCCCTCGCCGACGGCGAATCGGGCAGGATCCTGCGCCTGCCCGGGAGCGGAGCCGCCAAGGGCAAGCTCGAGGCGATGGGCATCGTGGTCGGGGCGGTCGTCGCGAAGAAGGGCGCCGCGCTCCGCCGCGGCCCGGTCGTCGTCGAGATGGCCGGCTCGCAGCTGGCCCTCTCCTACGCGACGGCCGAGGGGATACTAGTCGAAGCCCCGCGCCGGCGCGACGGTCGATGAGGCGCGTCCTCCTCGTAGGCAATCCCAACGTCGGGAAGAGCCTGCTCTTCTCGCGCATTACGCGCACGGGCGCGGAGAGCTCCAACTACGCAGGGACGACGGTGGCGCTCAAGGTGGGCCGCTTCAAGTACGGCGAAGGGGAGTACGAGCTCGTCGACGGTCCGGGCGTCTACTCGCTCAAGGATTTTTCCGAGGCCGACGACATCGCCCTCAAGCTGATCGACGGGGCCGGGGAGGAAGACGTCATCGTCGACGTCGTGGACGCCTCCAGCCTAGAGCGCAACCTCGCCCTCACCCTGCAGCTCGCCGCCAAGGGCAAGCCCATGATAGTCGCCTTGAACTTCTGGGACGAAACCAAGCACAAGGGCATCGCGATCGACGTTCCCGCCCTCGAGCGGCTCCTCGGCCTCCGCGTAGTCCCCCTGAGCGCCTTGGACGGGAGCGGCGTCTCCGATCTCGTGGAGGCGCTGCCCGAGGCCGCCCCTCCCGCGGGAGGCGAGGGCGTCGGGCCCGATAGCGGGGCCGAGGAGCTCTGGCGGGCGGTCGGCCTCATCGTAGGCGAGACGCAGAGGCTCGCGCACCGCCACCACAGCTTCCTCGAACGCCTCTCCGACTTCACGCTCCACCCCCTGGGCGGTCCGCTCTCGGCCCTCGTCGTCCTCGTCGCGACCCTCCTCACCGTCCGCTTCCTGGGAGAGGCTCTGGTGAACGCAGTTCTCGAGCCGCTCTACTCGAGGCTCTACGCGCCCTTCGCCATCAGCCTCGCCGACAAGCTGCCCTGGCCCTTCCTCGTCGACCTCCTCGTCGGCCGCGGCGCAGCCGCTATCGGCGGCGTAGATCCCCTCGCCTCCTTCGGCCTGCTGACGACGGGCCTGTACATCGCCTTGGTCCTCGTCTTCCCCTACTTCTCCGCCTTCTACCTCGTGTTCGGCTTCCTCGAGGACTTCGGCTACCTCCCGCGGCTGGCGGTCGTGCTCGACAAGGCCTTCCACAAGCTGGGCCTCCATGGCTACTCGTCGATTCCGGTCATGCTCGGCCTCGGCTGCAAGGTCCCTGCCTACATGTCGACCCGCATGCTCTCGAGCGAGCGCGAGAGGATCCTGACGATAGCCCTCATCTCTATGAGCGCCCCCTGCCTGCCGCAGACGAGCATGATCATCGCCCTCGGCATGAACTACGGCGTCGGCACGGTGCTCGGCGTCTTCGCGGCCCTGATCGTCATCGCGGTGCTGACGAACGTCGCCCTCAACGCGATCATGAAGGGCGAGGAGTCCGAGTTCTTCACGGAATTGCCCGCGTACCGGATGCCGCGGCCGGCCCTCCTCGCGCGCAAGCTGGCCTCTCGCGTAGGCGACTACTTCGGAGAGGTCCTGCCCATGATCGCCGCGGGCGTCCTCGTCCTCAACGTCCTCGGAGCCTTGGGCGCGATTGCCTTGGTCACCGAGGCGGTGAAGGCGCCGGCTCGCATTATCCTGGGCTTGCCCGAGGGCATCGCGCCGATCATGATCCTCGGCTTCCTGCGCAAGGACGTGTCCATAGCCCTGCTCGCCCCATTGTCCTTGAGCTCGGGCCAATTCGTCGTGGCGAGCGTCTTCCTCGCCCTCTACACGCCCTGCGTCGCTTCCTTCTTCTCGCTCGTCCGCGAGATGGGCCTGCGCGGGGCGTTCGCGATCGTCGCAATCGTCCTCGTCGCGGCGACGATGGGGGCGGGCGGCCTGCATTGGGCATTCGCCGCGTTCGGATATTGACTGGATAGCAGCACCCCACTCGGGGAGCTATTCGATGAAGTCGAAGTGATTGCCGGTGACCGCCTTGTTCTCCGCGAACACTACGTTGGAGACGATCTCTATCGGCTCCAGGGGCTCGCGGATGCCGGCCTCGACGATATGCTCTAATGTCTTGACCGTATAGAAGCCTTGGAGGAAGGGATTCTGGTAGATTACGGCGGAGAGAAGATGCTTGTCCAAGTAGTGCATGGCGCTCAGGTCGAGGTCGTGCACCACGTTGACGGTCTCGCGGTAATCGGCTTTCTCCAGGGCGTTCAGGAACCGGGGGTTGATCGCCTGTATGAGGTAGACGGCCTTCGCCCTGCCTTTTTTGGCGCCCAGCAACCTGAGGATGTCGTCGTTCTCAGCATCCGTTCGCAGGCTGGTCTTGATGTACTGGACATCGCAGCGGACTTGCGGGAAACGGGTGCGGATGACGTCCTGGAAGCCGGCTAGGCGATCGGCGTTCAGGTTCACCGAGCCTGCGTCCTTTCGCTTGCCCTCGCTGTCGGCGACGACCAGGACGAGGGGGTCGCCGCAGAAGCGCAGGGCGGTTCCGATGACGTCCGCGGCCAGGCGGCCGCCGGCGACGTAATCGGTGCCGATGTAGCATAGGCCGCGTCGGTCGGGGGAATCGACGTTGAAGGTGACGTAAGGGACGCCCGATTTTTCCACTATCGCGTAAATGGCGTCCATGTCGAAGATCGGCTGATTGACGATGGCCAGGGCGTCGAGGCCTTTGCGCAGCGCGGACCGAAGGCTGCGGACATAGGCTTCGGTGTCGAAATCCGCAATGCAGTGGTATTGAACGTCGAAGTCGAAGCCCCGAAGGTAGTTGCCGGCCGCCTCGATGCCCTTGCGGATCTCATCCCAGAAGTAGGCGGGGAGCGAGGACGAGAACAGCGCCAGCCGTCTGGTCTTGTTGCGGACCAGCACCTGCGAGGCCCGATGCGGTACGTAGCGGCTCTTGCGGGCATAGTCGAGGATGCGGCGCTTCATGTCCTCCGAGACGTAGCCTCTGCCGTTGAACGCCCGGCTGACGGTCACGAGGGAGATGCCGAGGTCGCGCGCTATGTCCTTCTGGGTGATTCGCACGTCGCCAGTGTAGCCAGTTCGGCGGATCGGCTCAAGTGATTAGTGAACGGTGATATGCTATTCCCATGTATGATCAACGTGAGTCATTATTGTCTTGACGGCTCCCGAATCGCATGATATACGTACGTCATAGCTACTCACTTTTAGGGTCGCGCCGGCGTCCATTCCATTATAAGGCGGCGAGGTGCATGTCGTGAAATCGCCCAGGAATCGTATCGAAACCGTCGTCTATTCCTTGCCTTGCCTTGCGCTAGTCGCCTTGACGATCTATCTCCCCTTCGTATTGAGCGGCTATTACTCGCTTACTAAGTGGAATGGCATCGCCCGCGAGCCCGTGTTCATCGGGCTTAGGAATTTCGCCGACCTGATCCGCGGAGACGGCAGCTTCATGCGCGCCCTGATCTTCACCGGCGAGTATACGGTCGTGAGCATGGTGGCCCTCAACGCGGCGGCCTTGGCCCTCGCGGTCGTGCTCGTCAAGGACTTGAAGAGCCGCAACTTCCTCCGGAGCGTGTTCTTCGTGCCCTACATCCTCAGCATGACGATAGTCGGCTTCATCTGGCAGTTCATCTTCTCGAAGGGCTTCGAGGATCTCTACAAGATCACCGGCTTCGCGTTCCTGAGGCTGAGCTGGCTCGGCGACGTGCGGATAGTGTTCTACTCGGTCGTGCTGGTGGGAGTCTGGCAGGCGGTGGGCTTCTACGTCGTCCTGTACGTCGCCGGATTGCAGTCTATCCCGCGGGATATACTGGAAGCGGCCGTCGTGGACGGCGCCAACGGCCCGACTAAGTTCCTCCGGGTCACGCTGCCCATGCTCTCGTCGTCGATCAACACCTGCGTCCTCCTGTCTATGATCAACTCCCTGAAGGTCTTCGACACGATCCTCGCCCTGACCAAGGGAGGACCGGCAGGGTCGACCTACAGCGCGACGCTGGAGATCTACCGCGAGGCTTTCCAGAACAACAACTACGGACTGGGGGCGGCCAAATCGCTCGTTTTCTTCCTGATAGTGCTGGTGCTGACCCTTTTCGTGCTGAGGCTCTTCCGCAGCCGGGATGACGCAGCATGAGCGGAATCGGGCGTCGGAACCGCGTAGGCCTCGTCGCGCTCGAGGCGATCATGATCCTCTTGGCATTGCTCTACATCTATCCCATATTCCTCATGTTCCTCAATTCGCTGAAGCCTTTCGGGGAAGTCGTGTCCGACGTCATCGCCCTTCCCAAGGCCGCCACTTTCCAGAATTACGCCGACGTGGTGAAGCGGATGCAGTACTTCCAGCTCTTCAGCAACAACGTGATCATCACCGCGATAGGGGTGACGGGGATCGTCGCCTTGGCCTCGCTCGCCGCCTACGTCCTGGACCGGCGCCGGACGCGCTACGCGAAGCTCGCGTATCTGCTCATCATCACGCCCATGCTGATCCCCTTCCAGACTTTCATGATCACGCTCCTCAAGGTGATGACCGTCGCGCACCTGGCGGGTTCGACCTGGGGCTTGGGGATACAGTACTGGGGCTTCGGGGTGCCGATGGCCGTGTTCATCTACTTCAACTTCATGAACACAATTCCCCGCGAGCTGGACGAGAGCGCGCTGATCGACGGCGCGACGACCTTCCGCACCTTCCGATCCATCATCTTCCCGATGCTGAAGACCATCACGGCGACGGTTGTCGTGCTGGACGTGATGTGGATCTGGAACGACTTCCTCCTTCCGCTGCTCATGGTGAACGGCCGGCCGGAGACGAAGACGCTGGTGCTCTCGGCCTATACCTTCGTGGGGCAGTTCAATACGCAATGGCACTACGCCATGACGGCCATGGTCCTGACCGTGCTGCCGTCCATCGTCATATTCATCGCCCTGCAGAGGAACATCGTGCAGGGAGTCGTGGCGGGGGCCATCAAGGGCTAGCGTCGGCGAGCGGCAGTGAAAAGCCGGCCGTCGGCCGGAGCATGATAGCGAGCGATAAGGAGACTATGGCTATGAGAAGAGTCGTTTTACTGGCTATGTTCATAGTCGCGGCGGTTACAGTGGCGGCCGCGCCGACGGAAATCCACATGTTCATCAACCAGCCGGAGTACGCGGACGCGATCAACAAGCTGATCGCCGAGTACAAGAAGGTAGCGCCCAACGTCACGATCAATTATGAATCGACGCAGAGCGACTACCCGACCCTGCTCAAGGCGCGCCTGAATTCCGGCACCCCCCCCGATATCTTCGCCTCTACTTCCGGCAAGGAGATCTCGGTGTACCTGGAGTACAGCCAAAATCTCGCGGACCAGGCCGTCGCGAAGGCCATGACCGACCCCGTGAAGGCGGTCATGATGTCCGGCAAAGAGCTGCACGGCTTCGCGATAAAGGGCAACTATTTCGGGATCGTCTACGACAAGGAGATCTTCGACAAGGTCGGCATCAAGGAGTTCCCCCAGACCTTCAGCGCCCTCGAGGCAGCCGTCAAGAAGATCTCCGCGGCCGGCTATACGCCCTTCACGGACGGCTTCGCGGAATGGTGGGTCTACAAGCACGTGTTCCAGCACTTCCTCTACGCGGCGCAGCCCAAGGACGTGGGCGGATTGGTCAATGCCTTCAGCTCGGGCAAGGCGCACTTCAAGGACTATCCGGCCCTCTATAACGACTTCTTCCGCTTCATAGACTTAGTAGTGAAGAACGGCGACGCCAAGCCCCTCGAGTCCACTATCAGTACGGAGATAGCGGCCCTCGCCAGCGGGAAGACGGCCATGGTAATCGGCCAGGGCGCGTGGATAGAGGGAGACTCGCTCAAGATCAATCCCAAGTTGGCCATCGGATTCAATGGCTACCCCGTGAACGAGAATGCCGGCGTCATGAAGGTCATCGCGGGAGCCGACCAGGCGCTGCGGGTCTACAAAGGCTCGCCGGTGCTCAAGGAGACCTTGGCCTTCGTCAACTGGTGGTACACGTCGGACTACGGCAAGAACTGGTTCACCAAGGTGGCGGGCGTGATCCCGCCCGTGAAGGACGTCACGGCTCCCAACTTCGAGATTGTCAAGCAAGGCAACGCGCTCGTGGCGGCCAAGGGCGCGGGGACGCTGGGCGTCGTATACTCGACCGACAGCTTCTGGCAGGCCTTCGGCGAGACTATGCAGGGCTACGTCGCCGGCACCTCGAGCAAGGATGCCGTGATCGCGCAAATCGAGAAGAAGTGGGTCGAGCTCGAGGGCGGGAAATAAGTCCGCGCTCGGAACCGCGTTTCATTGAGGAGGGAGCGGGGCTTCTCCCCGCTCCCTCAATAGCGGGAAAAATTCAAGCTGCAACGAAGGGACAAGCGATGAAGTTTACCGAGGGCTATTGGTTACGCAGCGAGCGCGCCAACGCGGTGTATGCCATGCACGCGTTCAAAGTATGGGAGATACCGGGCGGGATGCGCGTTTTGGCGCCAGGCAAGCCGATGAGCGTTCGCAAGGACGAATTGGACGTATCTACCATCACCGTGGAGTTCACGTCGCCCGCGCCCAACGTCATCGCGGTTCGGTCGTGGCATTACGAGGGATACGAGGTCGAGGAAGCCAGGTTCGGGACGCGCCTCGAGCCCCAGGAAGTCGCGGTGGATATCCGGGACGACGAAGCGGTCATGACCGCGGGAGCCGTCACGGTGCGAGTCAACCGGAATCTATGGGGCTATCAGTTCGAGGCTGACGGGAAAGTCGTCACCAGCTGCGGCTTCCGCAATCTCGGCTACATGCGCTGGGACAAGAAATACTCGACGATGCTCCCCGGCGACAGGTACCTCACGGAAGACTGCGCCAGCTATATGGTCACGGAGCTGTCCCTCAGGCCGGGCGAGCAGGTCTACGGATTGGGCGAGCGCTTTACGGCCTTCGCCAAGAACGGCCAGGTCGTGGAGACCTGGAACGAGGACGGCGGTACCTCTTCCCAGGTAGCCTACAAAAGCATTCCCTTCTACCTCACGAACAAGGGCTACGGGATCTACGTGGATCACGCGGGCGACGTCTCCTTCGAGGTGGCGAGCGAAAAGGTGGAATACGTGGGCTTCTCCGTGCCGGGCGAGGAGCTGCGCTACTGCTTCATCTATGGGCCCGCTCCCGCCAAGATACTGGAAGCCTATACCGGGATCACCGGCCGGCCGGCGCTTCCTCCGGCCTGGTCCTTCGGCCTGTGGCTGTCCACCTCGTTCACCACGAATTACGACGAGGCTACGACGCAATCCTTCATCGACGGCATGGCCGAGCGCGATATCCCCTTGAGCGTCTTCTACTTCGACGTTTTCTGGATGCGGCCGTTTCATTGGTGCGACTTCGAGTGGGACGGCTCCGTCTTTCCCGATCCCCAGGGCATGTTGCAGCGATACCGCGAGCGGGGCCTGAAGATCGCCGTATGGCTGAACCCTTACGTGGCGCAGGGCAGCGCCTTCTTCCGCGAAGGCTTGGAGGGCGGGTATTTTCTCCAGCGCGCCGACGGGCACGGCGTCAAGCAGATAGACTCTTGGCAGCCCGGCATGGCCCTGGTCGACTTCACTAACCCCGATGCTTGCCGTTGGTTCGCGGCTAAGCTGGAGACTCTCCTCGACATGGGCGTGGACGCGGTTAAAGCGGATTTCGGCGAGCGGATCCCCCTGGACGTGATCTATCACAACGGGGCCGACCCGCGGTCGATGCACAACTACTACGCGTACCTCTACTCGCGCTGCGTATTCGAATTGCTGGAGCGGAAAAAAGGAAAAGGGCAGGCGGTGATCTTCGCCCGGAGCGCCACGGTGGGCTCGCAGCAGTTCCCCCTGCACTGGAGCGGCGACTGCTCGGCGAGCTATGCCTCCATGGCCGAGACCCTCCGGGGAGGCCTGTCGCTGGCCCTCTGCGGATTCGCCTTCTGGAGCCACGATATCTCCGGCTTCGAGCAGACGGCCAGCGCGGATCTGTACAAGCGCTGGGTGGCCTTCGGCATGCTCTCGAGCCATAGCCGCCTCCACGGATCCACTAGCTATCGAGTGCCCTGGCTCTTCGACGAGGAATCCACCGACGTCGTCCGGCTTTTCGTGCGGCTTAAGTGCAGGCTCATGCCCTACATCTTCAGGATGGCCATGGAAGCGCGCGATACGGGCTCCCCCGTCATGCGCCCCATGGTATTCGAGTACCCCGAGGACCCCGCGGCGGCGCAGCTGGATATGCAGTACATGCTGGGTAGCTCGCTCCTGGTAGCCCCTGTCTTCTCCGAGGACGGGCGCGCGGATTACTACTTGCCGGAAGGTCGCTGGACCGACTACTTCACCGGCGAAGTCAAAGCCGGGGGGCGATGGTACGGCGGCGCCTACGACTACCTCTCGCTGCCGCTCTACGTTCGGCCTTGTACGCTCCTCGCTCTCGGCGCCATCGACTCCCGGCCCGACTACGAGTACGCGCAGGGAGTGGAGCTGCGGCTCTATGAGCTGGGGGAGGGCATGGCCGCCGTATGCGAAGTGCCCACGATGACGGGCGAAGTTGCACTCCGAGCCGTGGCGGAAAGGAAAAAGGATGTTCTCGTGATCGAACTATCGCGGCGACTCTCCGAGGGAAGCATCGTGCTCTGCGGGATCGGATCGGTCGCGAGCGTAGACGGCGGGACCGCAAAGGCGAGGGGAGCGGATACGGTCATCGTGCCGCAAGGCATGAAGGTGACCGTCAAGCTCTGATATCGGGAATGACTGCAGCTTCCTCCTCCCGCTCGGCGCCGGGGGGAGGGGGCTGCCTTTTTTTACACCAGCGCCTTCGCGATGCGCACTATGTCCGCGAAGAGGCCGCCCGCGGTGACTTCGCCGCCGGCGCCGGGGCCGCGCACGACGAGGGGCAGGGGCGCATAGCGCTCGGTCGTGTAGGCTACGACGTTCTCCGGGCCGCGCAAGCCGAAGAGAGGATCGCCCTCCGCCGCCGCGCGCAGCTTGAGCCTGATGCCCGCGTCGTCGATGGTCGCGGCGTAGACGAGGTTCGCTCCCTTGGCCTCCTCGAGCATCCTGCGGAAGAATGGCTCCTGGCGCTCGAGTTCCTCGAAAAATGCCTCCACGGTCGGAGCCTCGATGCAGGAGCGCGGCAGGAGGGGGGCTATGGAGATGTCCGAGAACTCGAGCTCGCGGCCGCACTCGCGGGCGAGGATGAGGGCCTTGCGCGCGGCGTCGGCGGCGCAGAGGTCGTCGCGGGGGTCGGGCTCGGTGTAGCCTAGCTCCTTGGCCCGGCGCACGAGGCTCGCGAAGGTGGAGGAGCCGTCGTAGTTGGAGAGCACGTAGCCGATCGTGCCCGAGAGCATGGCCTCGATGCGGACGATGCGGTCTCCCGAGACGAGGAGGTCGTGCAGGGTGGATATCACCGGCAGCCCCGCTCCCGCGTTGGTCTCGTAGAGGTAGGGCGAGCCGGACTCGCGTGCCGCTCGCATAATGGACTCGTAGAGCGGCAGGGGGCCCGCGTTGCCGCGCTTGTTGGGCGTGACGACGGCGATGGAGCCGCGGAGGGCCTTCTCGTAGAGCTTGGGCACTTCGTCGCTCGCGGTGCAGTCGACGAATACCGCGTTGGGAAGATTGAGGGCGTGCGCGGTCTCGATGAAGGCTTCGAGGTCGGTCGGCAGGCCCTCCGACTCGACGAGGGACTTCCAGTCCTCGAGGGGGATGCCCTTCTCTCGGATGAGCATTTTCTTCGAGCGGGCGATGCCGATGACCTCGACCTTCACCGAGTAGTCCTCGATGAGGACTGTCCGCTGCTTGGCTATCTGCTTGAGCAGGGTGCCCCCGACGACGCCGGAGCCGGCGAGGAAGACCTTGACCGACCTCGTGCCCGAGAGGAAGAAGGCCTCGTGCACGGCGTTCAGGGCCTTGGCCTCGTCCTTCGAGTCGACGACCGCCGAGATGTTGATCTCGCTCGAGCCCTGGGCGATGGCCGAGACGTTGACGCCCGAGCGGCCGAGGGAGTGGAAGATCCTGCCCGAGATGCCGGGAGTGCGCTTCATCCGCTCGCCCACGATGGCGATGATGGCCTTGTCCGCCTCGATGATGGGCTCCCCGATGCGTCCGTCCGCCAGCTCGAGCGCGAATTCCTCGGCCACCGCCGCCACGACCGCGGCCCTGTCGTCGGGCGGTACGGCGAAGCAGATGGACCTTTCGCTGGAGGCCTGGGAGATGAGGATGATGTTGATGCGCCGGCGGGCGAGGCAGCCGAAGAGCCGCATGGCGATGCCGGTGACGCCTACCATGCCGGGGCCCTGCACGCGCACGAGCGCCGTGGAGGAGATGGAAGAGATGCCGCGCACGGGGTAGCGCGAGGGCTCGGCGTCCGAGGCGATCACCGTGCCGGGGAAAGAAGGATTAAAAGTGTTGAGGATCCGGATCGGGATGCCGCGCTCGAGGGCGGGCTGGATAGTCGGCGGATAGATGACCTTGGCGCCGAAGTGCGAGAGCTCCATCGCCTCTTCGTAGGAGAGGGATCCCATGCTGAAGGCGTCGGGCACTTTGCGCGGATCGGCGGTGAGGATGCCGTCGACGTCGGTCCAGATCTCGACTTCGTCGGCGCCGAGGACCGCGCCCAGGATGGCGGCCGTGTAGTCGGAGCCGCCTCGGCCGAGAGTGATAGTCTCGCCGGCGGTGGTGGAGGCGATGAAGCCCGTGACGACGGGGAGGGGCCCTCCCGACGGCTCCGGGCCTCTGGTGCCGTCGGGTACGCGATCCTTCGGATCGCCGACGAAGGCCAAGCGCGGGAAGAGGCGGGCCTTGGTGGCGGCGACCGTAGCGTCGCTGAGGGGGCGCGCGTTGCCGAAGTCGCCCTCGGCCACGATGAGCGCTCGAGCGTCCACCGGGGTCGCGTCGATGCCCGCCGCGCGGAAGGCGGCGGCGACGATGGGGGCGGAGAGGCGCTCGCCGAAGCTCATCACGAGGTCCAGGACTTTGGGCGAGAGCTCGCGCAGGGCCTTGACGCCGGTGAGCACTTCGAGGAGCTCGGCGAGGAGGGTCTCGATCCTGTCCGCCGTATCGCTCGTGGCGGAGGCGGGGGCGGCGCCGATCATGGCCTTGTCCGTGAGGTCGGCGAGCATGTCGCGATGGCGCTGACCGAGCGCTTCGAAGCGGCTTATCCACGCGCTCTCGCGGGCGGCCGCCGCCTTCGCCGTGCCGATGAGGGCGTCCGTGACGCCCGAAAAGGCGGAGACGACCACTACCGACTGCCCGCGCTCGCGGACGATCCCGACCAAGGCGCGGATCGCCTCGGGGCTGCCCACCGAGGTTCCGCCGAATTTCGCTACCTTCATGATGGAGGCGATACTATAGAAGGCCATATCTTCGGTCAAGCTCGCTCGGGAATGCCCGCGCTCCCGCCCCGCGGCCTTGCAACGCTCGCCCCTCGGCAGCTATGCTAGCTTGTCCGGAGGCTTGCTGATGGCCAAGAGCTACGAAGAGATCAACGCGAAGATCGCCAAGGGCGAGGCCGTAGTCCTCACGGCTGAGGAAGTCTCGCGCATGGCGGCTGAAGTCCCGCCGGCCGAGATCGCCGAGAAAGTCGACGTAGTGACGACGGCGACCTTCGGCGCCATGTGCTCCTCCGGCTGCTTCATCAACTTCGGCCATAGCGCGCCCCCGATCCGCATGGAGTCGATCAGTCTTGGCGGCGTGCCCCTCTTCGGGGGCGTCGCGGCGGTCGACGCCTACATCGGCGCGACCGAGGTATCGCCCGAGGACCCCTCCTACGGCGGCGCCCACGTCATCGAGGCCCTTGTACGCGGCGACGAGCTCCTCCTCAAGGCCCACGGGAAGGGCACCGACTGCTACCCCCGCCGGAACATCGAGACCTGGGTGAGCAAGAAGACCGTCAACGAGATCACGATGGTGAATCCGCGCAACGCTTACCAGAACTACGCGGCGGCCACTAATTCGACCGAGCGCGTCATCCATACCTACATGGGCAGCCTCCTTCCCAGGCGCGGCAACGTGAACTACTCGACCTCGGGCGAGCTCTCTCCCCTGCTCAACGATCCCTACCTCCGCACGATAGGCGTGGGCACGCGGGTCTTCCTCGCGGGCAGCCAGGGCTTCGTGGCCTGGCGGGGCACGCAGTTCAATACGACCAAGCCTCGAAGCGAGGGCGGGGTTCCGGAGAGCAACGCGGCGACGCTGATGCTCTCCGGCGACCTCAAGGAGATGTCGACCGACTTCCTCCGCGCGGCCTACTTCGAGAAGTACGGGGTCACCCTCTACATCGGCATAGGCATCCCCATCCCGATCCTCGACGAGGACATGGCGAGGGCGGTCTCCGTGCGCAACCGCGACATACCGGTCCTCGTCTGCGACTACGGCGTCGAGGGCCATCCCGCCATAGCGCGCACGAACTACGAGGCCCTCCGCTCGGGGAAGGTGGCGATCGAGGGCAAGTCCGTGAGGACCGCCTCCCTGTCGAGCCTCGCGAAGGCGAGGGAGATAGCCCTCCTCCTCAAGGCCCAGGTCGCCTCGGGAGCCTTCCCGATCGCGCCGCCCGTGCAGGCCCTGCCCGCGCATTCGTCGGTGTCGAGCCTCGCGATCCGGGAGAAGTCGAGATGAAAGAGAAATACATCCTCGAGTATTCGAGCGCCGTCGTCGACGATCCGGTCATCTATACCCTCGTCAGGCGCTTCGACATCAAGGTCAACATCCTCAGGGCCGAGATCTCGCCGGGCCAGGAAGGCAGCATGCTCGTCGAGCTCGAGGGCGAGGACGCGAAGCTCGCCGAGGGCCGCGACTACCTCGCCTCGCTCAAGGTCAGGCTGGCGCCGCTCTCGAGCTCCCTCAGCGTACGGGAGGAGACTTGCGTGCACTGCGGCTCCTGCACGGGCGTCTGCTTCTCGGGCTGTCTCACGATGGGCGATCCCGACTGGAAGCTCGCCGTCGACCGGGAAAAGTGCATAGCCTGCGGCCTCTGCGTCCAGGCTTGCCCCTTCGGCCTCATCAGCCTCAAATTCGGGGAATGACCGGAGCGCCGAAGGGCAGCCGCGGGCGCCGCGACGGCGAGTACCTCAGCCGCAGCTACCGCGGCCGCATGGGAGCGCGCTTCCGGAGCTTTTCGGCCTCGTACAAGGAGAGCGACCTCTGGATCGGCGTCGATCCGCCCTCCTTCTCGAGCGGCATGGAGGACTTCGCCGCGACCCGCGCGAGGCGGTTCCGCCTGGAGCTCGAAGCCTATATCGCGCAACGTCCCGAATTCCTCTCGAGCCTCGCCCCGATAGCGGCCGACCCCGAAGCGCCGGAGCTGGCCAGGGCCATGCTCGCCGCCTCGGAGGCCGCCGGCGTGGGGCCCATGGCCGCGGTCGCGGGAGCGGTGGCGGAGTCCGTGGGAGCGGCGCTTCGGGCGGAGTTCGGCTGCCGGGAAGTCCTCGTCGAGAACGGGGGCGACCTCTGGCTATCCTTCGAGGAGGAGATCGACGTCTCGGTCTTCGCGGGGGGCTCCCCCCTCTCGGAGCGCGTCGGCGTTTCGATAGCGCCTAGCTTCTCTCCCCTCGGGCTCTGCACATCGAGCGGCGCGATCGGCCCCTCGCTCAGCCTCGGCAAGGCGGACGCCGCCATGGTGGCGAGCCCCTCGGCCGCTCTGGCCGACGCCTACGCGACGGCCCTCGGCAACGCGGTCGGGGGCCCGGGGGACATCGAGGGGGCCCTGGACCTCCTGCACGGCCGAACCGGAGTCCTCTCGCTCCTCGTCGTCGCGGGAGGCCGCATGGGCATCCGCGGGGAGCTGCCGCTGAAGCTTTTCGGCCCAGTATTGACCCTTTAGCCTCTACGCCTTAGCCTTTTCGGTGGAGGGCAGGGGATGAACATCGACTATCAGCATCCGCGCGATCAGATCGCGGAGATCATGGACAGGATCTATCGCTACGGCATGACGACGACCTCCGGCGGGAACCTCTCCATCCGCGACGACGACGGGGACATATGGATTACCCCCGGCGGCACCGACAAGGGCGTCATGAGGCCGAGCGACGTCGTGCGGCTCCATGACGGCAAGCCCGTCGACACCGTCCTCAAGCCCTCGAGCGAGCATCCCTTCCACCGAGCGGTCTACGAGGCCCGCAGCGACGTGGGCGCCATCCTCCACGCCCATCCGCCCGCCCTCGTCGCCTTCAGCGTCGCGGGCGTCGCGCCCGACACGAGGGTGCTGCCCCAGGCCTTCGACGCCTGCGGCAAGGTGGGCTTCGCGCCCTACGCCGTGCCGGGGAGCGAGAGGCTCGGAGCGCTGATAGCCGCGAAATTCGCCGAGGGCTGCGACATCGTCATCCTGGAGAACCACGGCGCCGTGGCCGCGGGCAAGACTCTCCTCGAGGCCTTCCAGCGCTTCGAGACCCTGGAATTCTGCGCGCGCACCATACTCAACGCGGCCGTCCTCGGCGGGGCGCGGATCCTCTCCGACGAGACGCTCGAGCTCAGGCGAAAGGGCTGGAGGGCGATTACCGAGAACTTCACGCCCGCGGCGCGCGGCTCGCGCGAGCGCGAGCTGCGGAAGATTCTGGTCGAATTCGTGCATCGCGCCTACGACCGGCGCCTCATGACGAGCACCGAGGGCTCCTTCTCCGCCCGGCTCGGCAACGATTCCTTCCTCGTCACGCCCTACGGGGTAGACCGTCGGGCCCTCGATCTCGAGGACATCGCGCTCGTGGAGGGCGGGAGGCGCGAGATCGGGAGCGTGCCTTCCCGCTCGGCGAGCCTGCACAGGCTCATCTACGCCGACCATCCCGAGACGGGGGCCATCGTCTCGGCCCAATGCCCCTACGTCACCGCCTTCATCGTGTCGGGCACGGCCCTCGATTCGCGCACGATACCGGAGTCCTACATAAACCTGCGCGATATGCCGGTAGTGCCCTACGGCGCGCAGTTCGAGGACGAGGGCTCGATCAGCGCCGCCATAACCGCCCGCAATCCGGTGGTCATACTCGAGAACGACGCGGTGATGGCGACCGGCCGCAACGTGCTGGAGGCCTACGACAGGCTCGAGGTGGCGGAAGCCACCGCCAACGCCCTCCTGGCGGCGCGCCGCCTCGGCGAGTTCAGGCCGATAGACGACGCTGCCATCGCCGAAATAGAGGAGGCCTTCAAGGTTCCGAGGAAGTAGCGCCGCGCGAGCTCTCCCCCTCGGTCCCCATCGAACCGCCGACGGCGTCCTTGCCCGCGCGCTTCACCTCGTACATCGATTGATCGGCCAGGGCGATGAGCTCCTCGAGCCCGCGGCTGCCGGTCGGCGCCGCGGCGACGCCTATCGAGAGCGTGAGCCGGGGCTCGATGCCCAGCTCCTCGCCGAGCCGGGCGGTGAATTCCTGGATCCTGCGCGCCAGGACGACGGCGCTATCGGAGGGCGTGCAGGGAAGGGCCAGGAAGAACTCGTCGCCGCCGAGCCTCGAGGGTATGTCGATATTCCTGCAGCATCGCGTTATCGCCTGGCCTATCCCCGCGATGACCGCGTCGCCCTTGGCGTGGCCGTAGCGGTCGTTGATATGCTTGAAGCTGTCGATGTCCATGAGGAGGACCGAGAAGATCGTGCCGTAGCGGTCCAGCCTCGTGCCCTCGGCCTCGACCCTGGCCGCCATGGCCCTGCGGTTGAACAGGCCCGTAAGGGGATCGCGCTCGGAGAGCTCGACGAGCCGAGTGCGCGCCTGGGCCGATTCGAAGGCTATGCGGCAGCCGCGAAGCGAGGTTTCGACCAGGCTCGCGAGCCTATCCTTGAGCCCGGCCTCCTCGAATAGCTTGGCCTCATCTCGCCCGATGCGGACGGTGACCGCTCCCTTTCCCTCGCCGAGGAGGGACTCGAAGGCGAGCTCTCCCTCGGGACAAGGCCCGGGCGTCGCCTCGAGAAGGACATCCTCAATGCCCAGTCCGCTCGGCCCGTTCAGGAAGCTCTTGAGCGATTCGACCGCCATCTCCTTGGAGTCGATGCCGATGAGGGAACCCAGGTAGTCGGAGAGGGCCGTGGTCGCCTGAGAGGCCAACGCCTCGGCCACGCCGCTGAGCGCGGCGAGCCTGAGCTCCTCGGGCTCCCAGGGCTTGCGCAGGAAGCGGTAGACGGAGCCTCGGTTGATCGCGCCGACCGCGGCCTCGAGGTCGACGAAGCCCGTCAGGAGGATGCGGATCGTCTCCGGGCTCGCGGCTCCGCAGCGCTCGAGGAGCTCGATCCCGTCCATGGCGGGCATGCGGTAGTCAGAAACGATCACGGCGGGGCGCGCCTCCCCGATCGCCGCTAGAGCTTCACGGGGGTCGCCGAAGCCGCGCAGCTCCACGCTTTCGCCGTGGAAGATCCGGGCGATCGACGAGAGGATATTGGGTTCGTCGTCGACGAAGAAGAGGAGCGGGCGGAACATAGGAGGAATTCTAGCGGATCGCCCGCCGCTTAGCCATGACGAACCGCGACATTCCGCGAAGCGCGCTAGCGCTCGCGCCTCGTCACGTACTCCACGAGCCCTTCGAAGACCGACCGAGCCTCGGGCGCGAGGGAGGGGAGGGCGCCCACGATCGCGAGGGCATCGCCTTCGGCGCGGCGGGACATCTCGGCGATCGAGCGCGCGACTCCCAACTTCTCGGAGAGGCTTCGGATGTAGGCGATATCCTCGGCCCTCGGCTCGGCACCGCCGCCGAAGAGGACGCGGAGCCGCTTCCGCTCGGAGGCGGGAGCGGCCGCGAGGAGCCGCGAGCGGAAGAGCGTCTTCTTCCCTTCGCGCAGGTCGGAGCCGGGCGCCTTGCCTATGGACTCGGGGACCCCGAAGAGGCCGAGCTCGTCGTCGCGGATCTGGAAGAGGATGCCCAGCCTCTCGCCCAGCTCGTAAAGACGGCCGACGATGTCCCCCGGGCCTTCGGCCGCCGCCCTGCCTCCGCCCGCGCCCGCCGCGGCGAGGGCGCCGACCGCCAGGGGCATGGAGAAGCTATAGTGCGCGGTCTTTCCGCGGTACATCGCGAGGATCTCCTCCTCGGGCACTTCCGCGCTGTCCGCGCCCCAAGCCACGTCGGCCATCTGAGCTACGGCCACTTCGCCGAGACCGGCGGCGCAGAGCCCGACTATCTCGCCCTGGCGCGCGTTCCCCTCGAGGGCGAGGGCGAGGGCCTCGAAGGCCTTGAAGTAGCAGAGGTCGCCGAGGCAGATCGCGAGGGACTCGCCGACGTGCTGCGCCGTTTCGGGGACGATATCGTCGCAGGCGCATAGGGAGCCCGCGCCCGCGTCCGTCGCCCACGCGTCGGCCGCCCGCGGATCGGCCGCCCGAGCGCGGGTCTCTGCCGCGTAGCGCGCGTGGATCGTAGGAGCCCCGCGCCTCAGCTCGTCGCGGTCCATGATGTCGTCGTGGGCGAGGAGCCCCGCCTGGAAGAGCTCCATGGCCGCGGCGATACTGGCTAAATCGCCGCGAGCCGCCGCGAGGGGAATGCCGGCGCTCTCGGCGCCGCCGCCGGCGACCGCAGTAGCGGAGAGCCTTTCTTGAGCGGCTTCCGCGCCGAGGAATACCAGGCAGCCGCGGATCATCTTGCCCCTGCCGCAGAATTCCACGATCCGTTCCATGCTCTCGCGCATCGGGCCCGAGGCCGGGACCAGGGCGGCAAGGGCCCGGGCGATGAGAGCGCGCCTCGATTCGAAGAAGCCGAGCGTGTCCGCGATCATGGCTCGACTATAGCACGCGCGGCGCCGCGTTTCGACGGGCGGGGGGCCCCTCCGCCCTTCCCCGCGCGGCCCTCCCGAAGCTATATTTGAAGCATGGAAAGTAAAGAACAGAGCATCGACCAGATTCCGCCCGGAGGGCGCGTCGAGATACGCCTCCCCGTCAGGCACAATCCCACCCTCCAGAAGGTCGTCGACCGGGTCAACACCGACGAGGAGCTCTATGCACTCTGGACCGCGATGAACGTCAACGCCACCCTACGCCTGGGCATGACCGACCACGGGCCCGTGCACTTCCAGATCGTCTCGAACATAGCCCTGCGCATGCTGCGCATACTCCTCGAGCGCGGCGTCGAGCCGAGCGTGGTCAAGCATCACGGCATGAGCAACGCCGAGGCCGAGCTCATCGTCGTCATGGCCGCCCTCCTCCACGACCTCGGTATGTCCATCCAGAGGGCGGATCACGAGCTCTTCAGCCTCTTCGTCGCCCAGCCCATCATCGACCGCCTCCTCGAGGGGCTCTATCCGATCGGCCAGCGCGCCATCCTCCGCTCGGAGATCCTCCACGCCATCATCGCGCACCGCGCGGGCGGCAGACCCATGACCGTCGAGGCGGGCATCGTCCGCGTCGCCGACGCCCTCGACATGACCAAGGGAAGGTCGCGCATCGGCTTCGAGGCGGGAGTGGTCAACATCCACTCGATCTCGGCCGCCTCGATCGAGCAGGTGGAGATCCAGGAGGGAAAGGACAAGCCGCTCCACATCCATGTGCGGATGAGCAACTCCGCGGGTATCTTCCAGATCGACGAGCTGCTCAAGGAAAAGCTCAAGGGCTCGGGGCTGGAGGACTACGTGGAGGTGGTCGCGGAGGTGGAGGGGGAGACGGAGAAGTCCTTGTTCAAGGAATATAAGCTTTAGAGGGGGAGCGAAGCCTAGCGAGCGAAGCGAGCGTTAGCACGGTCCCCCAACGCGCCCCCAGATACCATCGATCACGCGATGCGAAACGCTCCTAAACGCAGGGGGCCTGTCGCCTGCGTGGGGCGCCGCTCCGGTCCTCGCCTTCGAGGCCAGACGGGCTGCGGAGTCGCGGCACCCCACTCCGTCGACACCCCTGCTGAATGGACCGTTTCGCCTCGCAGTCAAACAGCAGGCTGGGGCGCAATTTATTTCATCATCATTCCCAT
>Ga0265330_10000697_pt1 | contig 21376 bp, 18 predicted proteins | sample 41919metaG_FD_202083 | JGI IMG/M metagenome (GOLD analysis project Ga0265330, IMG submission 202083) | Rhizosphere microbial communities from Carex aquatilis grown in University of Washington, Seatle, WA, United States - 4-19-19 metaG | ecosystem: Host-associated > Plants > Roots > Rhizosphere... | reverse complement strand
GGGGGGCGCGGGCGGGCCGGGTTCGGCGCGCGCCGAACGCCACTCTGAGGACTTGGAGTACCTCCGCTCGGTCGGCCTGCCTGTCAACCCCAACATCGAGCGGGCGGCCACCCTGGAGCAAGTGGCCGCCTACTGCGCCAAGTGGCAAGAGCACCGCCACGACGTCGACTATCAGATCGACGGCGTGGTCATCAAGGTCGACCGCTACCGGCAGCGCGATGACCTGGGCGCCACCAGCCGCGCCCCGCGCTGGGCAGTGGCCTACAAATTCCCACCCGAGGAGCGCGAGTCCCTGGTGAGACGGATTGCCGTGCACACGGGCCGTACCGGCCGGGTCACGCCCTATGTGGACCTGGAACCGGTGCACGTGGGCGGCGTGATGGTGACATCGGCCACTCTGCACAACGAGGACGATCTGCGGCGCAAGGATGTGCGCGAGGGGGACACGGTCATCGTCCGTCGAGCGGGGGACGTGATACCCGAGGTGGTCGGCCCGGTGCTGGAGAAGCGACCGCCCGGAACGCCGGTGTGGACCTTTCCCGAGCGATGCCCGGCGTGCGCTACGCCGCTGGTCCGCAAGCTAGGCGAGGCCGACTGGCGTTGCCCCAACCGCAAGGATTGTCCGTCACAGACCGTGGAGTGGCTGTGCCATTTTGGTTCACCGGACGCTCTGGACATCGAGCACCTCGGCTATCAGACGGTGACCGCGCTGGTGGAGCGCGGCTGGGCCGCCGATCCCGCAGACCTCTACCGGCTAGACGCGACACAACTGCTTCAGCTTCCCGGATTCGCCGAGAAGTCGGCCCAGAACCTGCTCGACTCCATCGCAGCTTCGAAGCAGCGGCCGGTGTGGCGCTTGCTGGTGGGACTCAATATCAGGCGCGTGGGCGCGCGTATGGCACAACTTCTTGGACAGCGGTTTCTGTCGCTCGACGCCCTTGCCGCCGCCAGTCTGGATGCTCTGCAAGCTGTCGAGGGCGTGGGCCCGGAGATCGCCAGCGCGGTCCACGAATGGTTCCGCGACCCGGAGAATGGCGGGCTGATCGAGAGGCTGGGCCAGGCCGGCGTGCGGGTCGAGGACGAGACAGCCGCTGCTCCGGCCGGACCCCGTCCGTTCGACGGCCAGATCGTGGTCATCACCGGCACCTTGCCCACCCTCTCGCGCGAGGAAGCCACGGCCCTCGCCCAAAGCGCAGGCGCGCGTGTGACGTCGAGCGTGTCCAAGAAGACCAGCTTCGTGGTGGTGGGCCAGGATGCCGGATCCAAGCTCGCCAAGGCGCAGGAACTCGGCATTGAAACCATCGACGAGAGGGAGTTCTTGCGCCGGATAGGGCGCGTCGCACCGCTCCCACAAGAATGAAACGAATATCAGCGCGCCAGTTGCCGAGACCGTCGTGACGTGCCATTCTCATGCCGTGGCTTGCGCCTGGAGTTCTTCCGAACATGGCTGCGCGGGCTGTGCGTTTCTCTCGTGAGTTGCCTGAAGATGATTCCGGCTGGCTGGCAGATGGAGAGGTCTTGATCCATGGGGATGTCCCTCGGACTGCTTAGCCTCGCGGATGCGAATATCGCCCGCGTCGTCAAGTCGCCTTCTTTGGCCTGGCGTCTCATTGCGCCCGAGATTCCAGCAGAGGCGCGGGCCACGGCGCCGCAACCCACGAAGACCGCCGCGCGGGGCAAGAAGACGACCAGTACCCGGCAGGCCAAGCCAAAGGCCGTGCCCGCGCTGAAGCTGAACGGGAACGAGGGCACGCGCTGCGATCTGGAGAAGTCCTGGCACGGGATCCACTACCTTCTGACCGGCAGCGCCTGGGAGGGAGAACCGCCCCTTGACTTTCTCGTCGACGGCGGGCGTCAGGTGGGCCGGATTGACCCGGAGCACGGGCCGGTGCGCGCCTTCCGCGCGGATCAAGCCCGCGCCATCTACGAAAGCATCTCCACCCTGAGCCCCTATGAGTTGCGCAAACGATTCAACGCCCGGGACATGTCAGCCAAGGAAATCTACCCCGACATCTGGACGCGATCCGTCCTCGAGGAAGACTCGCTCAGGTACCTGATGGACAACCTCGACAAACTGCGGGCCTTCCTCCGCCAGACGGTCGAGGCGCAACTCGGGATCGTGGTCTTTCTCGTCTAGCCCGGGCGGGGTTCCCGCTGACAATCACCTGTGGTCTACGGGGTGCAGGCCGTCGGAATCGATGCCGCGCAGGTAGTAGGTCGGATCGGTCGTGAAGATGGTGAAGATGCCGATGAACATGACGAGCAGGCGTATGAAGACCGGCTTGTTGCCGTACACGGTCTCCAGACGACGCTTGCGGACCTTGTCGTCCGGCTCGGCGAAGTGCTCGAGGAAGCTGCCATCGAGCAAGCCGCCTCGCTCCTTGCGGGTCACCGCCGCAATGCCACCTGCCGCGCAGTACTCCATGATTTCCAGAACCAGCCTACGGCGCTGGTCGCAGCTCGCAATCGCCGACGTCAGCAAGGCAACCGCTCCCCACTCGGCCTGGGCCCGCCCGACGGCCGCAAGGGCGGCGAAGAGGGTGTTGGTGACGTCGTCGAGCCGGTCCAGGCGCTGCTCGCGCAGCATACTCATGAGAACGACGTTCTTGAACAGCTGCGAGATGAGCAACACGCAGGCCTCACTGTCGGGCGCGCTGGCGGCGTCCTGGGGCCGCAACTGGTAGTTGGGCACGAAGAGCACGCCGAAGGCTGTCTCGAAGAAATCGTGCTGGTCGGTCGGCGGCCGCTGCACGGCGATGTCCATGGTGTTGTCCAGGCGATCCGCCAGCTTGCAGTGCAGAATGTCGGGCATCTCGGACGACTTGCCCAGCACCTGGCCCAGGTATTGGTAGTAGGTCTGATTTTCGCGGCGGCGCAGAAGCGCGATACGCTCGCCCAGAAACCAACGATGGTCGGCATCGATCTTGGCGAGAACCCGGGAAAACTCCGCCTGCACCCGCCCCCACTCCTCGGCGCCCAGTTCTTCCGCGGTCAGGTCTTCCTCCTTGTCGTGCAGAAGTGCGCCGAGCAGGTCGAGCATGCCGGGTTCGGGCATGATGCGCGCGAGCATTGCGGCGGTGCGCAGGCAGTGCAGCACCGCCGCTGGACCGCTCTTGCGGCGGCGCTCCCCATACGCACTGCGAAGATAGCTCAGGGTTTCGAGCAACGGGGCATGGTCGGACACCCGCGCGGGCCCCAGGATCACGCGCAGCAAGGCACCCAGGTCGATCTTGCGGGCCGACAGGTGCCAGTTGATGGTGGCAGAAAGCGCAAGATGGCTTTCCACCGTGATCCTGGTGCGGGCTGCTTCTGGCCCCGAGATGAGCCCGGACATCATCGAAAGGTTCCTCCTAGTGCGCGGGTCCAAATGCCAAAAAGACCCCGGAGCGAAGACAGCTGCGGGTTCACCGCGCCATCTTCTCCCAGAAGAATACGCGCAACGAGCCTCGCGAGCCAGCATCGGCGCGCAGCCGCCATACAGCACGGTTTGCATCCTTGATCCCACAAACGGCATCTTTGCTATGAATGCTCGCTCTCGCTCGTCCCCGACTCACCATGGGCCATCTTCCGGCGTTCCCCCATTTTGCGCCTCTCGACATTTCGCATCGAGGTGCCATCGACGATGCCCTTGTGGCCGAGCCGCCCGAGGTGTCGGAGCTGAACTTCGCCGAGATCTTTGCCTGGCACGGGGTGCGGCAGACCCGGATCAGCGAACTGGACGGCGCCCTCTGTCTTTTCATCACCCGACACGGCAAGCGCTGTTTCTACCCACCCCTGGACGCGCGCCAGCCTGCCGCAGCCATGCGCAGCATGCTGCTGTGGCTGCGCGAACAGGGAGAGGAGGGATTCGTGTATGGCCTGACCGGACGCCAGGCAGCGGACGCGGCGGCGACCGGAGAGCTGTTGGCCGAAGAAGATCCAGACAACGCGGACTACGTGTACCGAACCCAGGATCTCATCCATTTGCCGGGCCACCAGTACGACGGCAAGCGCAACCACCTCCGCAACTTCATGCGAAGCTACGACTTCGCCTACGCGGAGATCGAGCCCCGCGTGCTCTCGGAGGTCGTCGACTTTCAGCGCCGGTGGTTCGCCGGGCGTAGCCGCCCCGACTTACCAGGGCTGGCGGCCGAGGATCGAGCCGTTCACGATCTCCTGCGCCACTATCCGGAGCTTCCGGTGACCGGCGCCACCATCAGGGTCGACGGTCGCATCGAAGCCTTTGCCATCGGCTCGCAGCTCAACCAGGACACAGCCCTGGTCGTCGTGGAGAAGGCCAACTCCCAAATCCGCGGCTTGTACCAGGCCATGAACCAGATGTTCTGCGAGAACACACTGTCGCGCTACGCCTGGGTGAATCGCGAGCAGGACGCCGGCGACCCGGGGCTCAGGCGGGCCAAGCTCTCGTACTGTCCGCACCACATGGTGGCCAAGTACCGCGTGCGTCTGGCGAGGTAGCGTTCGTCGCTGGTTGAAGGAGCGACTTGCCCGTGTGGCTGTTTTCAGGCAAATCGCGGTAGCGAACTGGATTCCTTCGGTCGGATTGGGACCCGCCCCCACCGGTGCACCTGCCGGAACAGACTGCGCAGCATGGATGTCCCATGTCGCCAGGGGCGTACCGTAGATTCGCGTTGCTCAGGTTGCACCACGACGGGCAGTTCGACGATCGGCATTCCCAGGCGCTCGGCATGGAAGACCAACTCGGTGGAATAGAAGAAGTCGCGCGACTCGATCAACGGGAGCAACCGGCTCGCCATGTCCAGACGGAGGAATAGGCTCCCCTGGGAATCGCCCGATCGCATGCCCGCCACGATTCGCCGGAAGGCCCGATAGACCTGGCTGGCCAGCGCTCGTTCGGGTGACACAGGCACCTGGCTCCGCGGATGCGCCTTCGAGCCAATCACGAGAGCAACTGGTTGGCCGGGCCCGAGAAAGGGCACCGCCTGGCTGAGATCGCTGAAGCCAAAGGGGAGATCTGCTGCGGTTAGGACGAGCCAGTGCTCGGTGGTGTCGCTGAAGTCGGCAAGCGCTTGCCGAATGCCCAGGTCGTAAGCATGGCCGATGCCGGCCGAGGCGATGGTGAGGGTCTGCACCGGCACCGATCCCGGCTGCGCGGCCAGCTCGCGCGCGATGGCCAGGGAGGAATCTCGGCTGCCGTTTTCCGCCAGGAGAATGCGCGAGCCCGCGAACGCAGCGAGCGTGCGCCGGAGATTCGCCACGTTGCCAGCCAAGATGGCTGCCTCGTTGTGCACTGGAAGCACATAGATGAGTGCCATAACGACGCCCTCATCATCGCGTGGGTTCCGCGAGGATGCACGGATTTCCCGATCGGGCGAGGGGTCCAGCTTGCGAACGCGTCCGCGGGGAGGCAATACTTTCCCGATGTGCGCGGCGTCTCCTCAGCCGGATCGGTCGGCCGCGTCCGCCTCGCCTCACGCCGTCGCAGCCGGCTGGCTGGGCGATCGCGGGCGGCGCCTCGCCAAAGGACCGAGAGGGTTGCTGCTGGTCCTGTTGCTCTACCTGGGCTCATACGCCCGCACAGCCGGGTTCGGGTTTGTGTGGGACGACCCGGCCAACGTCGGTTCCAGCGAACTCTTGCGCGGCCCGCTGGCTGGCACCATCTGGAAGGGCGAATCGGCGCGCATCCATCCTGCCTACGAGCGGTTGCCCAAGGATCTGGTTCCTATCCACGAAAGTTTCCGACCGGTCAGTGTGACCAGCCACTGGATCGACGTCCATCTGTTCGGCGCCCGGCCCGGCCTCATGCATCTGCACAGCGTGTTGCTTGGCCTGCTCTCCATCTTGCTGGTCCACGCCATCGGCCGCCGCCTGGGCCAAGGTCTCTGGCTGACGGCCCTGTGGGCCCTGCACCCGCTTCACGTCGAGGTGTTCGCCTACGTGTCGGCACGATCCGATCTTCTGGCCGGGATCTTTTCGCTCTCGGCACTCCTGGTCGCGATCGAGTCTCTGAACGTAGGCCGCCCGCCCGTCCGGTTGGCGCTTGCTGTGGCGGCGGGCGCGCTGTCCCTGATCTCGCTTTTCGCCAAGGAGGCCAATCTGGCCTTACCCGTGGCGTTCTTCCTGCTTGCCTGGGCCATCGGACACGGGCGAACGGCCGTCCTGCCCACCGCCGCCCTGCTGGCTGCAAGTGGGCTCTACTTCCCGTTGCGCCGACTGCTCATGGAATCCGCCGCACGGCCCATGGGGCAGTGGAAACCGATGCTCCGGGCCCTGGCCGACACGCCCGGGGTCACGCTGGCCTATGCGAGCAGCGTGCTGTTTCCCGGCTCCCTGTCGATCGACCGCCCGCTGTGGCGGCCCTTCGTGCCTCTGGGCTATGTCGCGCTCGCCGTGCTGCTGGCCGCCGCTTTCTTCTCGAAACGTGCGACGAGGCCGATGGCGCGCGGCCGGCTTGCGCTGGCCATGGCTGCATCGTGTGGTGCGGGTGCGCTGCTCGTTCCCGCGGCCGTGGGCACGAGGAGCATCGGGGCCCTGGCCGATCGCTACGCGTTCTTCGCCTTCCTGTTCCTATCGGTGGCTCTCGCAGCTTTGCTCCGTCTGGTTTCGAGCCTGTGCTCCCCTCGTCTGTTGGCGTTCGGCAAAGCAACCCTGGCCGTCTGGGTCGTCTTGCTATTCCTGCTCACCACCGCCCAGATCGGGGTCTGGAGATCGCCCGCGGCCCTGGCGCAGAACTCCGCGACCAGCGAACCCAACAGTTCGATGGCGGTCTATCGTCTCGCCACCCTCGCGACATCCGAAGGCCGCGATGCGGACGCGTTGCCCTTGCTGGAACTGGCATTGCGGTTGGATCCCGACAACCGTCGCGCCGCGAACAACCTGGCGGTCGTGTATCTGCATCTCGGCCGGGTGAAGGATGCGAAGCTCATCCTCAAGCGCCTTCTGCCCTTGCTCGGCGACACCGATTGGAAGTTCTGGTACAACGTTGCCTCGGCGCAACTGGCCGACGGTCAACACGACAAAGCCTGCGCGGCCATCGAGCGGGCTCTGGCCATCGATCCTGGGTACGAACTGGCGCTGCAATTCCGCGCCGGGGTTTGCGAAGCCGCTGGGCCTAGTCCCGCCCCGTCCGCAGGACCTCCGGCCAGTTCCGGCGCATCACCTCGTCCTTGACGCCCACTCTTCGTTCGCCGTCTCGATCGCTTCCGGCCTCGTCATGGTGTGGGCTTCTCTGCCCAGTGGGTCGAGGGTTCTTCTGCCTGGCCGGATAAGCGGACTGAAGGGGAGCGTCGCGCAAACGACAGAAGCAGCGGAATCTTCATTCGTCGTCCCTCGAGTTCGAGACCCGCAGCAGCGTCCAACCCAGGGCACGCGGCGCCACGACAGCGCGCGACGGGGAGCCGGCGACGATGGCGTTGTCTGGCAAGGTCTCACTTACCATCACGCCCATGCCCAGCAGACACCCATTGCCAACCGATATGCCATCTCGGATTATCGCCTGAAGGCCTATCCAGGTGTCTTCGCCCACGGTTGCGCTCCCGCCTATGACCACGCCCGCCGTGATTACGCAGTTGCGGCCAACGCGTGCGTTGTGGGCCACATGGACATGGTCGTCAATCTTGACATGGTCGGCGATCGCGGTGGGACCGATGGTCCCGGAACAGACGGTAGAGAGAGCACCGATCTCCACTTGGGATCCGATGCGCACGCCTCCGAGTTGGGGCACACGCACATTCCGTCCCTGCTCGTCTCGATCGATGCCAAACCCACCGCCGCCGATAACAGCGTTGGCGCCAATCACGCAACCCTCGCCGACCGTTACATCGCCTATCAGCCTGGCGCCGGTTCTCACGATAGTGCCCTGGCCCAGGGCCACACCGTCGCCGATGAGACAGAACGGCTCGACCCTTACGCCCGCAGCGATGTGGACGCAGCCCTCGACCGCCGCCAAGGGCGAGATACGCGCGTCACACGAGATCTCACGATCTCGCTGAGAACGGCGGCACCGGCCATTCTCCTCGACGAAGAGCAGGACGCGGGCGATGGCGAGTCGAGGGTTGGGGTTCTCGAGGACCGAATTGCGCTGGGCAAGCCCGTAGGTATCGAGCCCGGCTTTGGCGAGAAAGACGCATCCCTGCAGTTGCGCCAACTCCTGCAAGATGGCGTCGCTCACCGGTCGGTTCAGGAAGTAGAGTGCCCTGTCTTGCCGTTCGGCGAGCGTGGCGATGGCGACGATCTCGTCATCGCCGCTGTCTGAAACCGGAGGCGCCCCTACCACCTCGCGAATCTCGCGCTCCTTCAGACTGACCGCCAGCAAGGCTACACTCCCTCGGACAGCCTTCGCTCGTAGTACTTGATGTGATTGTCGGCGAAGGTGTCGAAGCGCTGGGCAGCCCGTCGTCTCTCGTCGTCTTCTACTTCTCTGATGATCGCGATGAGGTCGTCCTTCTCGTGAAGCCAGGAGATGGGGTGGGCCAAAAGGCAGAGGCTGCGGTTCGCACCGAGGGCCGCCTCGAAGGTGTGTTCCCGCCACATCATGCCGCTGTCGCTGACGTAGAGCAGGTCGTACTTGGGAATAGCCCCGTACGCATCCACGTATCTCCCTGAGCCGGGCTCCACTGACCCGGCATTGACGGGATCATGTTGCGAGAACGAGAAGACCGGCGCCTCGATGATGGCTTCGAGGATGCCCATCTGAAACTGGATGTCTCGGTCGATGTCGCCCTCGATCGACGACTTGGCCGAGAAATGCAGGCCGACCTCGTGTCCCAACTCCTGGATGGCCCGGATGGCCTTCACGTTCTCCGGCTCGAGTGCGTTGTAGAACTGCCCATCCAGCATCACGAAATACGTGGTGGCGATCCGCAGTTCGTGCTCGATCTTGGCCATTAGCAACGCGTATTTCGGGGACAGGTCGATGTCGTGGCGGATGACGATGCACCGACGCCGGTCAGCGCCGTCCAACTCGCGGAATCGGCAGAAAGAAAAACCCTGAGCCTGGGCCTTGTGCAGGAAACTCACGTAGAGTTCCTTTGAGAGCCGACTCAGCTTGAACCGCGGCGGGGTGCAGGTGAGGCGCTCTTTCGTGGTGTCCATATGCGCGGGCTCGAGCTTGGAGTCGTTGGAGAACGGGCGTGTCGCGAGGCATGGCCAAAATGCCACCGCAGACCGTATCCTTGCTAGTCTGCCTCTGTTGCCCATCCGTGTCCACGCGAACAAGGCGCGACGCCTGGGTGTGGCCCCCCCGTTCCGCGCCGGGTTTTGCGAAGCCGCTGGGCCTAATCCCGCCCCGTCCGCAGGACCTCCGGCCAGTTCCGGCGCATCACCTCGTCCTTGACGTCCACCGTCTGCCGGGTTCGCGCAGACTCGAGCAGGATTTGTGCGATGGCGACCGCAAACAGGCCGTCGGTGCCGGTGACCAGCGGGGGCGTTCTGGTCCTCGCCGCCCGCACGAAATCAGCCAACTCGGCCCGCAAGGGCTCCACTTTCTGCACGCGCAGCTTGACCACGTTGCCCTCTTCCACACCCTTGAAGAGGGCCATCGTATCCCAGCGGCTGGGCGCATTGCTGTTCTCGTAGAAGAACAGGTCTTGGGTGAGATAGTCGATCACGGCCATTCCTCGCTCGCCGATGACCCGGCATTCGCGAGTCTTGCAGGGGGTCACCCAGTTGACGTCCAAACTGGCCACCATGCCGTTTTGGAAACGCAGGGTGCTGAACAAGGAGTCCTCGTGGCTGGTGTGGACGTTCTGGCAGCTCTCGGCGAACACGCGCAAAAGAGGCGCCCCGGCGAGGGTGCGCAGGATGTCGATCTCGTGGGTGGCCAAGTCCAGCCCGACGCCCACGTCGCGAACGTAGGCCGGGAAGGGCGACATCCGGCGTGAGTGCGCCTGGAACAGCCTGCCCAGCTCTCCCTCACGGACCCTGCGCATCAACTCGGTCACGGCGGGGTTGTGCCGTTCCACGTGCCCGACGGCGAGAGTGAGTCCTGTCTGTTCCCGCCGTCGGATCAGATCGACGGCATCCTCGACCGTGGCGGTGATCGGCTTTTCCACCAGGACATGAACGCCGTGCTCGAAGGCGCACACCACCGCCGCGTGGTGCAGCGAGGTGGGCAGAGCGACGCTGACCACGTCGAGTTTCTCGGTTTCGAACATCGTCGCATACGAGTCGTATGGCCGTGCGCCGGTCCGCTTGGCGACGGCGGCCCGACGTTGTGGATCGACATCGGCCAGAGCGACCAGTTCCACGCCGTCCAGATCGGCCAGCACGCGCGCGTGGTGGCGGCCCATGGAACCAGCGCCAATGACTGCGGCGCGCATCATGGTCCGTCCAGACGTCGTTCCCATCCGTCCCTCGGACAGCGCCACGGACGGGACCCCTCTCCCGGCCGTGGCACCAGTCGTTCGCCACAGGGGCAGACCCAACCCACCAGCCGGGCCGGCGTGCCCAGGACCAGCCCGTAGTCAGGTACGTCGCGAACGACCACGGCGCCGGCGCCCACCATCGCCCACGCTCCGATGGTGAGTCCAGGCAGGATCGTAGAGCGGGCTCCCAAGGATGCCCCCCGGCCGACCCGGGTCAGGCCGGCCTGCCAATCGTCCGCTCCCTTCAGTGCCCCGTCGGGCGTGACCCCCCGCGGCCGCAAATCGTTGGTGAAACAGACCTGCGGGCCCACGAAGACCCCGTCCTCGAGGATCAGCCGGCGGTAGAGCAGAGCTGCATTCTGGATCTTCACCTGGTTGCCGATCTGCACGTCGGCATCGACATACACGTGTTCTCCCACGATACAATTGGCGCCGATGCGCGCGTGCTCGCGGACGTGGGTATAGGCCCAAATCCTGGTGCCCGGCCCAACCGAAGCATCGGCGGAGACTTCAGCAGTGGGATGGATCATTCGGCCAGGCATAGTACCATGGTGCCCTCGCGGGCCGTAGCCGCCCGAGCGGTGGTCGAGGCGCCCCGGCGCACGTCCCCCTTGTGCGTCTAGCGCACCGAACGGTTTGACTCTGCCGCGAAATCCAGGAGTTGCGACGCCCGGGCACTGTCAGATTCCCTCGCCCCGCGGAGGCGGGGAGAGGGGCAAACGCGCGCACGCTCTCGGCCACGCCCTCTCCCGCCGCGCTTCGCGCGTCGGCCTCTCCCCGCGTCGCGGGGCGAGGCGAATTTCCCAGACACTCGCAAGCTCTCGATTCCACCCAACATTCAAATCGCTCGGTGCTCTAGGGGTACTAGCCTTTCTTCTTGAAGAGATCGCCCAGCGTCCCCAGCCGTGCCGGTGCGCGGGCCGCGTCCAGGTCCTCCTGAGACACCACGTCCGCGCGCTCGCCCACGCCCAGCGAGATCCGACGCCGCTCTCGATCCAGCGCCAGCACGGTCACCTCCAGCGTGGAACCCACCTTGGTTAGCTCCCGCGCGTTGCGCGCGGGTTTGCCGCCCGACAACTCTCCGATATGGACCAGGCCCTCGATCCCCGGCGCCAGCTCGACGAAGGCACCGAAGGCTTCGACCCGCGTGACCCGGCCCGAAACCCTGGTTCCCGATGCAAAGCGGGTGGCCACGTCGTCCCAGGGATCCCGCTCCAGAGACTTGAGCGAGAGCGAAATGCGCTCGGGCCGTTTGGGGTCGTCGGTCTTTTCTACGCGCAGGATCTGGACCTCAAGCTGTTGCCCCAGCGACAGTCGGTCAGCGGGCCGCATCCCACGGGAGAACCCCAGCTCCGATGCCGGCAGCATGCCCTCGACTCCGCCCAGGTCGATGAAGGCGCCAAAATCCTTGAGCGCAACCACCACACCCGGCAAAACCGCGCCCGGCACCAGCTTGGCGCGAATCTTGTCGGCACGCGAGCGTGCCTCGGCCTCCAGCAATGCGCGCCGCGAAACCACCAGATTGTCACCGCGTCGGTCCACATCGTAGCGCGTGATGCGAAACTCGAGCTTGCGACCCACGTACGCGCTGGCGTCTTCCACGTGGCGCATCTCCAGCTGCGAGATGGGGCAGAAGCCGCGCACGCCAGCGACCAACACTTCGACACCGCCCTTGTTCACGCCGGTCACCGTCCCTTCCACGGCGAGACCCAGCTGCGCCGCCTGCTGCAGCTCGGCCTTGGCCTCAGGTCCGCGCGCCACCGCGGTTCGGCGCAGGACCACGCAGCCCGACTTGCCCATGTTCTCGACCACCCGCGCCTCGATCTCGTCACCCACCTTCACTGTCAGGGTGCCGTCCTGGTCGCGTAGCTGCTGCAGGTCGATCATGCCTTCGCTCTTGCCACCCGCCAACTCCACGAAAGCGGTTTCCTGACCCAGTGAAACAATGCGGCCGCGCACCGAATCACCTACCCTAACGTCGCGTTCAGACCGGCGAGCGTTCTTGCCCTCGAACTCTTGCAGAAGTGCGGCGAAATCTTCTTCCTGGGGTGGCTTCATTGCCCTCTTCATAGCACCACGCAGGCATTCCTGCCGGCCCTGAGGGACGGCGCGCACCGGCGCGCGGGGCCGATCGAAGATGCAAACCCTTCACCGAGGCAGGACCATCTGGTCTATGCTGATGTGTCGCTTGGTTAAGGCGAAGATTTGAAGAACGAACTCGATGGTTGTTGTTTGCGTTCAAGCGGCTGGCAGGAAAACCGATGACAAGAGCAATGGGTCGGACCAAAACGCGCCCGGTGTCGCGTAGAAGTACCGGCGTGCCTGTGCCCGTCCACCGGCTCGATCGAACCCGCGAGATCCCCGCTGTGTCGCACGAGAGCTGGAAGGCACGTGCGAAGGGGGCAAGCGCCGCTCCTCAGCAGGTGATCCCCATCGAAGAAACGGTACCCGTCCAGTCGTGCATCGAGCGAACACTCCTGCATGAAGTCCTGCGCCAGCAGTCGGCGGAGAGGGACGAAGACCACAAGAGCGGCAAGGGGCGCTGACATGGGACGATCGATTGCAGGATCCGCCGGGACGAGTAACCTAGTGGCATGCCTACCGCGCTGACCCCTCAGGCAGCTCTCCTGCGTGTTCTCATCACCGGTGAAGGCTACGCGCTGGATCTCATGCGACGCATAAGCGAGTGGACGAATGGCAAGATGTTGCTCGACGACCAGGCCTTCTATCCCGCCATGCGCGCGCTCGAGACCCACAGCCTCGTCGAGAGCTACATGAGCGAGCCCACCGGTCAGCGTGGTGGACAGCCACGCCGCTACTACAAACTGACGGCCGCGGGCCAGAAGGCAGCGCTGGAAGTGCTGACTGCGTCTCTCACCGGCAAAGTTGTCTTCTGAGGTCTGGGCTTACTTGCCCACCAGGAAGAAGGCCGCGAGCGCCGCAATCCCGGCGGCCAGGACAGCGACGACCACAACGAGAATCGTCTTGCTCGAACGTGCGGGGACCGCAACCTCATCGACCGCAACCTCGTCCCTGGTCGGAACGCGCTTGGCGGTGCGAGCGACCCGCGCTGACGTCTGCGGTCGCCCCGCGCCCGGCGCCGTCGGCCGCGCCAACGCTGCCCCGCTCGTGCGGGCGGCTTCAGCCGCGCTCGGCCGCGCGGCTTCGCCCAGCGCTGGTCGCGCCCCTGGCACGATCACTTCGCCGATGGAGAACTGGAAGTCGAACTGAGCAAAGAAACCCTTCAGCCTCCTCACCATCTCGTCGTACTGGTTGGGAGTGACAGGAAAGCTGCTGGTGCGAAAGCGCTTCTTGTAGGTGTCGGCCACCGCCGCATAAGGCCGCATCTCGGCCAGACGGTCGAGTTGGTAGGCGGTTCCGATGACTACGGTTGGACCGCCACCCTCGGGCACGATCGAAACGTGCTGCATGGCCAGACGCCCCCCGTCGGTGGACTCCTCGGTCGGGGCCGACAATTCCAGTCGGCAGATCACCGGCCCCACGATGGGATCCTTGCCCACGGTGTACTTGAACACCTCCGCCAAGGCCACGGACTTGCCCGCATACACAGTGAACTTGCCGTCTTCCATGCAATGCTCCGATCATAGCTGCGATCGACGGAGTACCACCAGGCATCACGTCGGCGGTCGCGGCGAAAAACTGAAGCCCGGGCTACTGCCGAGCCAGATATCGTGGGAAGGCGTCGCTTCAGCCGAGCCGGAAGCCCGGAGGTAACCTCCCCGCCAAGCAGGCATCCAAAAGCCAGGGTGGCACTGAAGATGCCGACGCGGACCGTGAATGAAGAAAATCTACCGTCCCTGCTGAAGAGCGGGATCGTGTTCGTGGATTGGTGGGCACCTTGGTGCGGGCCATGCCGCATCTTTGGCCCCATCTTCGACAGAGTGGCCGACCGAAACCCGGAGGTCGTGTTCGCCAAGGTCAACGCGGAAGAACACCCAGACCTGGCCGCGTCCTTTGGCATCCGGGCCATCCCCACTCTCATGGTCTTCCGCGATGGCATCTTGGTCTTCACCCAGGCCGGGGCTCTCCCCGAGGAGACCTTGCAGACGCTTGCGGCCCGGGTCAAGGACCTGGACATGGACCGAGTTCGTGCGGAGGTCGCCGCTCGCGCCAAGATGCAGAACTGAGTTCTCTACCTTGTGGCAAGGACTTCTAGCGCCGCCGACCAGCGCGAGCCGCAATTCCGTAGAGGGCGCGATGCCAAAGGGAATAAACGAGCGCCTCGGACACCGGGTTCGCCCCCGCAAGCCGCACGGCCTGCACGTGGAGCAGGATTGGAAGTTTCCGTTGCAAGGTCAGGCGTGAGTCGACATCCATCGACCCGGCTACCGACGCCGCGGTTTGCGTCAGCGACAAGAGTGCCGGCGCAAGCCCATCATCGTCATGGCTTGCCAGCCAGGCGAAGAGTTGCCGCGACCGGTGGCGATATTCTTGTCGCGCTTGCTCCTCGTCGAGGAGACCCGCGCGCATGCAGGCATCGCGACACCGCCACGCCAATCCAAGTCGCGATTCCAGGTCCAACCCCAGCCCGCTGGCCATGGCGTCAGCCGCTCGGATCGAGAGAGCCACGCGATCCGCCTGCACAGTGCCCTGGTCTTCGGCTTCCAGAACAGCCAGGACCAGCTCGCTGCTGGCCTGAAACAGCCGCTCCGCCGCCGGCACGATCGCCGTCCCGCCGTAGCGGGCGGCCTCGCGGAAGTATCCGTCTGTCTCCACGCGGACCACGTTGCCCGAAGCACAGGCGGGCACAAGAGCACGCCGCACCCGACGAGCGAAGGCTTCAGCCTTGCGCCCGGACGGCACGTGAGCACGCAAGCGCAGGTGATGGCGGCCGGGCCGGTCGACATAGGGCAAGAAGAACCACGCGTCGATCTCTCCCGCGTCGAGTGCGGCCTTGACCGCGGGACCCACGGCTTCGAAGAGCACGGCGTTCTGGCCTTCGACGGCACCGTACAGACGAAAGCTGACCCAGTTCTCCGCGGGCGGCGCCTGGGCCGGGGGCGGCACGCGTCCCGCTGCGCGGGTCGCCCCGATGGCAGCCTTCAGGCCCTCGACTTCATCCCGGTCAGGCACGTGGGCCACCGCGACCACTGCCTCAACGCGGCGACCGCCTCGATCGGGCAGCTCATCAAGGCGCGGCCAGATCTCGAAGACCCGGCCGCCAGCGAAACGCGTCAGCTCTGCGGGTGCGCCGGCCGCGCGCAGATCCAGATAGAGCAGCTCGTCGCCCTCGCCGGCCTGCACGGCAGCAGGAACGCGGTTCTGCCCGCGCCAGCGCGCAAGGGCGCCCGGACGTGCAAGGTCCGCGGCGGAAGGAACCCGCCAACTGGCGGGAGCCACCACGAAGCCGTCGAGAACTACCCGCGGCAGGAACTTCAGCGTGGCGAGCGCTCCCCAGGAGAAAGCCCAGGGCGCGTGTTGGCGCGCAAACGACCAGCCGGCCAGCAAGCGATAGATCCCGGACGGCGCGGTGGCCGAGCGCACGCGATGAAGCGGGCTCGGTGCGACTGGCTGTGACGTCGAGTCTCGCAGGGCCAACGGCTCTGCGGCAGCGGGATCCACGACCAGGGCTAGCTCGGCCGGGGTCACCGCCTCGCCCTCGGGCCAGCCCACTAGAGCCAGGGTGGTCTCGCGCACGGACGCATGCGCGCACAGATCCGCCAGTGCGGGTGACGGCGCGTACACCACGTCCAGCGCTTTCTCGCCGGGGCGCGCCTGCTTCTCGGCAGCAGCCAGCTCTGCCAACGCCTCGCCCATCGGCGCACCGAGCGCGCCGGCAAAGCGTCCCCAGCTCGCGCCACCGGGCGCGTGCAGGCCGAGCAGCCAGCCGGTACCTGGCACCGCACGCGGCGGTTCGCGAGCCGGCGACAAGAACAGTTCGAAGGTCGGCGGCATCTCGAACCGAGGCAAGATCGCGTCGAGCGACGCGGGATCGACAGCGATCTCGGACTCGCCCGCGGCTGCGGCCTGTGCCACCGCATCGGCCAGGAGCGCGAGCACCTCAAGTCCACCGTCGCCTCGCGCCGGCTCCTCGTCGGTCTCGGCCAGCGCGCTGCCGTAGCCGCCACCGGCCAAGGCCGCCAGGTCCAACGCGCCCGCGCCGAAGACCTCGACCGCGGAATCGATCTGCTCGGCCAGGGTTGCGTCGCACGCGCGCTCCGCCACCGGGCCAGCCAGCGCCTCTTGCAGGCGCAACAAGAGCGGGGCACAGGCGGCCGCCCGGACAACCGCCTGCCGCGAAAGCATCGGCTCGCTCCGCGGGCGGTGGCAAAGCGTACCTGTCACGTCGGTCGTGGATGCGCTGGCACCAGGGAGTCCGGCCAGGGCGACGCGAGTTCCCGCCAGGTCAGTCGGCGAGATTGCGTGTAGTTGTCGGCGGATCGGATCGACCACAGCATCGGCTTCGCCCGGCAAGCGCGCCAGGCGTTGGGCGAGCCACTTCACCGGCGGCTGTCCCACCAGAGGCGGCGCGAGATCGTGACAGAGCACGCCCCGGTCGACGAACAAGAGCAGCAACTCGTCCAGGTCGCCTGCCTCGTCGCTTGTCGCGGCCTCGACCGCGCCGCCTAGCGCAGGCCAGAACGTCCATTCCTGCGCGCCCTCGATCGCGGCAGCCAGCACCGCATCGACCTCGCTGGATCGCACCTCGAGACCATCCACGCCAAGGCCCAGCCAGAAGGCCAGTTCGCCCGCGACCATCAGCGAGGGCGCCCTTCGCAACCTGACATGAAGGCGAATCTCCGGCTGGTCGAGCAGCGCCCGCCCCAGGGCGGCCACTCGCTCCCAGGTCGGAGCCAAGAAAGCCTCGACCTCATCGGTCTGAAAGCGCGTGCGCGAGCCCAGCCTGCCCACCGCCACGCCGGCCAACAGGCCGGTGGGCGTGGGTCGAAAAGCGGCACGGCGGGCGTAGCGGGAAAGCGCGGCCGCAGCAGCGGGGCCAGGGTCTCGCTGTAGAGCCGCCGCCAGATCCGGGCTGGCCAGTTCCACGGCCATCGCACCGAGGGGATGCCGCCGCAGGGCCGCTCGCGGATTTCGCAAGCTGCGCACCGGCAGCAAGGGCGCGCGCAGCAGGAAGCGCGAGATTGGTTGGAACGACATAGACAGGGAAACTACACCACTAGCCGGTATCCCGTGGACCGCGGATAGCTAGCCTTCCGCCAGCAGTTGCTCCACCACCAGGCACAGGCCGGCCAGGCGAGCGCCGCCGCGGCCCGCTCCGTACGGCTCGGGCACTGGAATCTGCATGTGTGGCAGACAGTCCTCGACGGTGCCGGTGCGCTTCTTGAGAACCGCGCCAGCCAGCGCCCGGGCGTCGTAGCGCGGCCGGGGCAAGACCAGACCGCCATCCGCCAGGGTGTCCACCGGGAAATGTCCCCACGACACGATGACGTCGCTGGGCCGCAAGAACGCCTGCCAGCGCGCCACGAAAAATTCCCAGCTTTCGCCTGCCAGAAGCGCGCCGCTGCTGAGGCGAATGTGGAAGGGCGTGGTCGGCGCCAGGCTGTGGCGCGGGGCGATCACCGCCTCGAAGATTTCGCCGCTCGCCGGCCGGCGTGCCAGCCAGTGCACGATCTCGGCCGGATGGCGCGTCGGTGCGTTGCGCGGCCAGGTGTTGGCCTCGCCGTGCACGCACAGGATGTCAGCCCGGCGCTCGCGCAGAGGCGGAGGGATCGGGCTGCGCGGCGGCCGGCCGTTGCGTCGAGAGTACAGGCGATGACGGCCGCCCGAGCTGGCCTGGACGTAGCGGATCTGCATGTCCACCATGGCGTAAAACGGCCGCAGCAGCGTCCGGAAGCGCTCGCGGTCGCCCTCCAGATGACCGAGCACGTGGGCCAGCGCTTCTATGGTGGCCATGCAGTGGAAGGCGGGCTCACGCCGGATGGGGTTGTATGCACTCTCCTGGGGCGGGGTGAAGCGCAACTGCGGCAGACGCATCAGCGACGGGTTGGCCTTGAGCAGCCTCTGCGCCTGGCCCCAGGTGCCGTCGACCAGGATCAAAGTCATGGGCTGCCCAGGCGCCACCGACTCCACGTCGCGCGCCGCCGGGCCTGGATAGATGACATGGGTCTCGCCGCTGGCCAGCGCTGCCTGCACCACGGGATCGTCAGAGAAATCGATACCCACGCGCAACACGGCGCCCGGCAGACACAGCCGCGCGATGCGTGCGGTGCCGATGCCCACGTCGCGCTCGCGCGGGTGTTGCAGGACGATCACGCGCGTGCGGGTTTCGAGAGGCGTGATGTGCGCGCAGTAACAAACGGTCGTGGGCCGACGGCAACGCTCGCACAGGGCGCGGGGCGCAGGGCCGGCGGAGATGGTCAGGGCGCGCCTTGATGGACCGGAGGGTGAAGCTGACTCGGGCACAGGTCAAGCCATAGTACACACCACGCGCCCGGGCCAGGACCAGCTACAATGATTCCCATCGTGGTTTCTTCTGGAATCGGGGCGGCGGCCATTGCGCTACTGGCACAGACGACGCCAGCCACGCCAATAGATCCGCCCGCCGCCACATACCCATCAGCCGCCGCGGCCGTGCAGGCCCTGATGGCCAGCAAACCCCGCGTGGTTGCAATCGGCGAATACCACCAGCAGAAGAAGACCGCCAAGGTGCCGTCTGCACTCAGGCATTTCACCCGCGAGATCTTGCCGGCGCTGCGCGCTGCCGGCGCCACCGATCTGGTGGCAGAAACTTGGATCACGACTGGCTCGTGCGGCGAGGTGGAACGGAAGGCCGTGGCCCGCGTGGACAAGACGACCCGGCGTCCGGCCAGCACCGAAAACGAGGTCGTCGCCCTGCTCCGTCAGGCCAAGGGGTTGGGCATCGAACCGCGAATCTTGCAAGTCGCCTGCAAAGACTACCAGGCCATCTTTGCCAGCGGCCGGCTGGACTTCGACCGGCTGCTGCGACTTACGCGCGACCAGCTCGAAACCCAGATCCGCGCGGCCTTGCAGCGATCCGGCAGCCGCCTGGTGGTCAGCTACGGCGGCGCGCTTCACAACGACCTGCACCCGTCGGCCGATCTGGCGCCCTATGCCTTCGGCGAATCGGTCGCGCGCGCTGTGGACGGGAGATACCTGGAACTCGATCTCTACGTGCCCGAGTACATCGAGAAGGATCCGGCCATCCGACGCGAGCCCTGGTACCAGCAGTACCGTCGCGCCTATCGCCCCAAGCTCACCGTGGTCGTCCCGCGCGGGCCAGGATCCTACGCGCTGATCTTCCCACGCCGGCACTAGGCCCGCGGCGGCCGGCGCAGCACGGCGGCGAAGAAGCCGTCGGTGCCGTGGCGGTGCGGGTAGACCTTCAGATATGTCCCGTCACCCAGACGGCCGGCTCGCTCTTTGCCCCAGATCTCCTTGAGCGGCATGAGGACGAAGTCCGGCCTCTCGGCCAGGAATCGCTCGACGACCGATTCGTTCTCCTGTCGAAGCAGCGTGCAGGTCGCGTAGACCAGTCGGCCACCCGGCGCCACCAACGGCGCGTAGGTCACCATGAGCGAAAGCTGTTGCGCCGGGAACCCGTCGACGGTCTTGGGCGTGAGCCGCCAACGCGCCTCGGGATTGCGGCGCAGCGTCCCCAGTCCCGAGCAGGGCGCATCCACAAGAACACGCTCCCATGCGCCCAACTTCGCTTCCGTGGGCAGTTCGGTTCCGCGCACCTCGCGCGCCGCCAGGTTCGACAGGCCCGCGCGCCGGGCGCGACGGCGCAGCTCTTCCAGCTTCTTGCCGTTGGAATCGAGCGCCAAGATGCGCCCCTGCCCATCGAGCAGCGCGGCCAGTGCCAGGGTCTTGCCGCCCGCACCAGCGCACGCATCCACCACGCGCCCGCGCGGCGGCGGCGCCACGGTTTCGGCCACCAGCTGGCTCCCCTCGTCCATCACCTCGAAAAGACCGTCGCGAAACGCGGACAGGCCGAAGGCGTTGACCCGCGTCTCGAACAGCAGGCCCGTGGGTGACAGCTCGGTTGGCCGCGCCACCACGCCCTCCTCGGCCAAGCGCGCCACCAGTTCCTCGCGCGAAACCTTCACCCCGTTGCTGCGTACGGTGAGCGGAGCCCGTTCGTTCATCGCTGCGGCCAACGCAAGGGCATCGGCCTCACCGAGCTCCGCCACCAGACGCTCCATCATCCAGGTCGGATAGGACAGCCGCAAGGCCTGGCGCTCGAGACCTGTACTTCTTCCCAAGCCCGCGTCGTCCGCTGCGACCACTGCAAGATCGACATCACGACGCAAGATCCGCCGCACGTCGGCCGTTGCCGCTTCCGCCGGCAGGCCGTTGCGCAACTCATAGACGATGAGTTTCAGTTCCTGCCGAGCGGCCGGTGGCAGCGGCTCGGGCATGCCCCGTCCCTGCACCATGGTCAGCAACTGGTCGACCACAGCCTCCAGCCGTCGTTCCCAGCGCACCAGGCCGTACACCGTCTCGGAGATCAGTCTTCGATCGCCGCTGCCGAGCTGCCGGTTCGCGCGAAACACCGTCGCGATGATGTCCGTCAGAAAACCCCACTCCGCGCGAGCCTCGGCCGCGATCTCCAGCGCCAGGGCACGCGCCTGTCCGCCCAGGCGGCGCACTGGATTTCCTGCGCCCGACACATTCGTCGGATCGATCTTGCCGGTCACTGTGCTCAATAGCTCAGCCCGAAGCCGTAGGGGAAAAGCGGCGCGTAGCTGGCGTCGCCCTGGTTGATGGGGATCTGCGACATCGAGCGCGGCCAGGAATGCGACAGCTTGCCGGTCGGCTTGTAGTCGCCGAACAACACGTCGGCAACGCCATCGCCCTCGCTTCCCGGCAACCAGACCACCAGCACGGCCTGCACGCCGGCGATCGCCGGCTCGATGGGCAAGGGCCGGCCGGTGACCAGAACGACCACCACCTTCTTGCCCGAGGCCTTGGCTGCTGCGATCGAGCTGAGGTCATCGCGGGAAAGGCCCAACTCCTTGCGGTCACCGGTGCCTTCGGCGTAAGGCTCCTCACCGACCACCACCACGATCGCGTCGGCCGCATCCGCACCCCTCACGCCCGGAGCGAAA
>Ga0265330_10000696_pt1 | contig 21386 bp, 9 predicted proteins | sample 41919metaG_FD_202083 | JGI IMG/M metagenome (GOLD analysis project Ga0265330, IMG submission 202083) | Rhizosphere microbial communities from Carex aquatilis grown in University of Washington, Seatle, WA, United States - 4-19-19 metaG | ecosystem: Host-associated > Plants > Roots > Rhizosphere >... | reverse complement strand
CGGCGCCGCGCCCGGTGGCCTACCTGACCTGGTACGGACAATCGTGCTTTCTGCTGGAAAGCGCGACCGGGACGCGCGTGGTGATGGATCCGATTCCCAGCAACATCGGCTACCTGCCGCCGGCTGATCTGCGCGCCGACGCGGTCACAGTCAGCCACGAGCATCCTGACCACAACAACGTGGCCCTGGTGCGCGGCAAGCCCAAGATTCTGCGTGGGCTCACGCCCGACAAGAAGGGCTGGATGAAGATCGACGAAAAAATCAAAGACATCTCCATCCGCTCGGTGGGCGTGTATCACGACGAAAAAAAGGGCGCCGAGATCGGCCTGAATACGGTGTTCGTGTTCGAGGTGGGCGGCGTGCGCATCGCGCACCTGGGCGATCTGGGTCACCTCCTGACCGACGAGCAGATCTCGGCCATCGGCTCGGTCGATGTGGTGCTCGTGCCCGTTGGCGGCATGGGAACCGTGGACGCGCACAAGGCCACCGAGGTGGCCGATCAGATTCGGCCGCGTCTGGCGACGGTTCCCATGCACTACCGCACCGATGTGCTGACCATCAAGGAGCTGGCCACCGTCGACGGTTTTCTGGCTGGCCGATCCAACGTGCGGCACGAAACCGGCACACGCATGGCTATCACCGGGCTTCGCTCGCGACCCTCGGCCGAAACCGTAGTGCTGCGCTATCAGTAGACCACGCTGGTCTCCGCAGGCGTGCCATAATCCCCGCCCATGCGTCACCATCTGCTTCCTCGATCCCGAATCCTGCTCTTCGCGTTGGCCGGGCTCTGTGCCTTTGCCGGCGGCATGGTGGCCAGCCGTCCCAGTCGCGCCGGACGCTTCGACCCGTATCACAAGTTGGGCGTCTTCACCAAGGTGCTCTCCTACATCGAAAACAACTATGTCGAGGACATCCCCGAAACCGAGTTGATGTACGGCGCCGCGCGCGGTTTGACCGACGCCCTGGATCCCCACTCGCGCTTCATGGATCCCGAGGAATATGACCGGCTGAAGAAGGAAACCGAAGGCGACGCGGAGATCACGGGCATCGGCATCGACTTGGAAAAGCGCAAGCGCGGCTTCGTGGTGGTGTCGCCCATCGACGGCTCGCCCGCCTTCCGCGCTGGCATCGAGTCCGGCGACGTCATCGACCGCATCGACGGCGTTGAGGCCGGACCGCTCGACTGGAACGACGCCGTGGCGCGCATCCAAGGCCCGGCGGGCAGCGAGGTCGTGCTGGCCATCAGTCGCGGCGGGCGCGCCATCACCTTCAAGATCCGGCGCGAGAAATTCGAGGTCAAGGCGGTGGAGTGGCGCATGCTCGACGACGGGTACGGCTACATCAAGTTGCGCCTGTTCTCGGCCATCACCGACGCCAAGGTTCTGGAGGGTCTGCAGGACATCCAGACCCGCAGTCTTTCTGCAGGCGGCATCAAGGGGCTGATCCTGGATCTGCGCCACAACCCAGGCGGGCTCCTGGATCAGGGCGTCAAAGTGGCAGACCGGTTCGTGCCCGAGGGGCTCATCGTGCGCACCGTAGGCAAGGGCGGCAAGGAAATGGACCGCCAGATGGCACACACGCGCGGCACCTGGCTGGGCTTCCCCATGGTGGTGCTGGTCGACGGCGCCACGGCGTCGGCGGCCGAGATCGTGGCCGGCGCCCTGCAGGACCACCAGCGTGCCGTGGTCATGGGCACGCAGACCTTTGGCAAGGGCTCGGTGCAGACGGTGATGACCATCGACGGCTGCGGGGCCAAGCCCTGCGGGCTGAAGCTCACCGTCTCGCGCTACTACACCCCGAGCGGCCGTTCCATCCAGAGCCAGGGCATCACCCCCAGCGTCGTGGTAGAGGCCATCGCGCCGACTCCCGACGGAGGCGACGCCGAGATGGTGCGCGAGCGCAACATGGAACGTCACCTGCGCAACGAGCAGGGCGAAAAACCCGAGGAGCAGAAGCGACTGACCGACCACCAACTGCAGGTCGCGCTCGACTATCTAAAATCGTGGGCCGTATTTTCGAAGCAATCTGCTAAAAAGGGCTAATTTCGCGACGCGATGCGCGTCGCATTAACCAAAAGGAGCGCACGATGGTTTCCTGTGAAAAATGCGGGCACCAGAATCTTCCCAGTTCCACCACTTGCTCCAAGTGCGGTGCTCTTCTGCCCGCCGTGGCTCCCGCCGGGCCGCCCATCATTGACACCGCGGAAGAATATGCGCGCCAGATGGCCGCGCGTGAAGCGGTTCGCAAACGCAACCGGCTGGTCCTGATTGCCGTCGGTGCCGTGGTGGTGGTCGCCCTGGGCTACATGCAAATGAAGGAGCGCAACCGCAAGGCAACCGCGCAAGTGAAGCTGGACTACGCCGCCCAGTTCGTCGAGCTGGAAAAGCGCGAGACCGGCGCGTTCTGGAATTGCGTGATGGCCAGCGAAGTTGACGTGGGCATGTTCCAGAAGGCTGAGCAATTCCAGCAGCGAATCGAGTCGGCCTACTTCACCCAGCAGAAGACGTTCTCCGACTATCTGATCACCGAGTGCGTGCCCAAGATCGAACGCGCGCGACAGGCCTTCGGTGGGCTGCGGGATGCCCCGACCGAGCTGGCCGGCCCCATCGACAAGTACCGCGAGACGCTGCCCAAGCTGCAGTCGGGCCTGGAGGACTACGCCGAGAAGCTCAAGAGCCGCGGCACGGTCAAAGACGTGGACCAGCTCATCCAGGAGACCGGCAACGCCTGGCACTCGACCCCGGACCCCACGCCGGAAGCGGTGGCCTTCGAGAAGTTCCTCTACTGCGCGGTTCCCGGACTGACCAAGATGAAGGACGCCCAGACCCTGCTCGAGTTCTTGGCCGACCAGTGTTTCAAGAAGGATCCGGTGGCGTTCATGGACAAGGTGCGCGCCGACTGCGGCGGTTTGCTCAACGTGGCCGACAAGGAAGCCAAGGTGGACGCGAAATCGGTTCCTACCTGGAAGGCCACCCACAAGGCACTCTTCGAGGACGATGCGCGCCAGCTGCAGGCTTGGGAAAGCTGTGGCAAGCGCTCGCGTAAGGGCAAGAAGAAGGAAGACCTGGAGAACTTCCTCTTGACCGTCAACGACTACATGGCGGCCCGCGCGGGCGTGGCCAGTGCGGCTCGATCGATACAAGAGGGCGCGAAGTAGGATCACCCGAGGGGCGACCTGGGGTTGTCCCTCTTGCTTTCACATCCGTCGGACGTCCACTGAACGCATTCCCGCGCGGCGGGCGGCTTCTAGGCCCAGGTCCGTGTCTTCGTAGACGGTGCAAGCCGCGGGCTCCACGCCCAGGCGGCGCGCGGCCTCGAGAAACACGTCAGGTTCGGGTTTGTGCCGGTGGGTATCCTCGGCCGTCACCACCACGGGAAACCAATCGAGCACACCGATCTGCGCCAGGGTCTGCTCGACCATGCGGCGCTGGCCACCCGAGGCCACGGCCATGGGTACCTGGCCACGGTGCGAGCGCGCCACGTCCACCACTTTCGCGATGGGCTTGACCTCGCCGATCTTGCGCTCGAAGGCCAGCGCCTTGTCGCGCACCAAAGCGTTCACGTCGAGCCTCTTGCTCGCCTCGCCGCACAGCTCGACCACGATCTTGTCCGTGGGCATGCCGCCCATGGCGTAGAAGCGATCCTCGGGAAAGTCGATGCCATGGGGCCGCAGGATCTCCAGCCAAGCCTGGTAATGGGCCGGCATGGTGTCAGCCAAGGTTCCGTCGCAGTCGAAGATGAGAGCCTGAATCACAACGCTTTCTCATAGCATCTGCGCACAGTCAGCGCCCACGGCGATGTGCGCGCGCTGGTCATGGCCGAGCGCTTGACGTCGAGAAGGAGGTGCCTATCACCGCTACAGACAAAAAAGGAGAAAGCAACATGACAACCCTCATTGTGAGAAACCCCTCAAGTGTTTCCGAACGCAGCCGCAGCGACGAATGGGCCTGGGATCCGTTGCTCGCCATGCGCGAGCTTCTGGGATGGACGCCGTGGACTGCCGCCGCGTTGCCGCCCACAGTCGAGCCCAATTTCGTGCCACGTTTCGACGTGCACGAGACAGCTGGCGAGATTGTCTTGCGCGCAGATCTTCCCGGCATCAAGCAGGAGAACGTGGAGATCACGCTCACGGCAGACCAGCTTCGCATCGCCGGCAAGCGTGAAGCCGTGAAGCACGAAGAAAGCGAGCGCAGCTACCTGGCCGAGCGCGAATACGGCGCCTTCGAGCGCGTCTTCACTCTGCCCGAAGGCATCGAAGCGGAAAAATTGCGAGCCACGATGAACGATGGCGTTCTCAGTGTGGTCGTCCCCAAGAAGCCCCAGGCGCAGCCGCGTCAGATTCCCATTACCGTCAGCGCCCCAAAAGCATGATTCGGCGCCTTCGCTCCTGGATCGAAGCTTTGTCATTGACCGGCTCGGAGAGGGCGCGCTAGGACGCCGACATGAAAATTGGTCTGGTCGGATTTTCCGGCAGTGGAAAGACAACCGTATTCAACGCCCTGACCGGGCTGTCTGCGGAAACCGGCTACGGCGCCGCCCGCGGCAAGACGAATCTGGGCGTGGTCAAGGTTCCCGACGCGCGCGTCACCGCGCTGGCGGCCATGTACAAGACCAAGAAGACCACCTACGCCGAGATTGCGTTTTCCGACGTGGCCGGGGCGCCGGCCGGCAGCGAGGGCCAGGGCCTGGACGAAAAGACCCTGGCAGCTATGCGCGAGATGGACGCCCTCTGCCATGTGGTGCGCGGTTTTGCCGGCCCCACGGGCGAGGCGCCGCGACCGCTGGCCGAAGCCAAGGATTTCGAGGTCGAGATGAACCTCTCGGACCTCATCCTCATTGAAAAGCGGCTGGAGCGCGTGAAGAAGGAGAAAGGCAAGGCGAGCGAGCAAGCCTTGCTGGAGAAGTTGAAGGTGCAGCTCGACAACGGTTTGCCGCTGCGACGGCTGCAAGGGTTGGACGCGGCTGACCTGGTGGCCATGTCGGGTTTCCGCTTCTTGACCCTGAAGCCGCTGCTTCTGGTGCTGAATGTGTCCGAAGCGGAGGTGGCCAAGCCGGCGCCGGCAGACCTGGAGGCCTACGCGCGCGAATCTGGCCTGGGCCTGGTGGTGCTTGCCGGCGCCGTGGAAATGGACATCGCGCAGATGTCGCCTGAGGAACAGAAAGAGTTCGTGGCTTCTCTTGGCCTGACCGAGCCCGCAGCCGGCCGTTTCATCCGCGCCGCTTACGCGCTCATCGATCTGATTTCGCTGCTTACCGCGGGCGAAGACGAGTGCCGAGCCTGGCCCATTCGCGCCGGAACCACCGCGCAGAAAGCCGCTGGCAAGATCCACTCCGACATCGAGCGCGGCTTCATCCGCGCCGAGGTCATGCGCTGGGACGACCTAGTCAAGCTGGGCAGCGAAGCCAAGTGCCGCGAAGCCGCCAAGCTGCGGCTAGAAGGCAAAGAGTACGTGGTCGCCGACGGCGACGTGATCAATTTCAGATTCAACGTCTGAAGCGTAGCAGACCTGACCCTGGCCCAGATCAGTGAGGATCGCGCCCTTCGAGAATGGGTTCTTGAACGCGAACAGTGAGGCAGAAGGCGAATCCGATCAGCGTCCTGTCCAAGCAGATGCTCGCGTGCGCAACGCGCGGCGTCCTCGCGTCCTTGCCCACGCCTCAACCTGGGCGGGTTCTTGGTGGGTTTCTCCTCTATACTCCGCGCTCCCGGCCGCCTGGCCGTTACGCGTAGCGCATGAAGACTCACCCAAAACACCAGCCCATTGCCGTGGTCGGGATCGCCGCCCTTTTCCCGGGATCGATCGAGAAGGACGGCTTCTGGCGCGACATCCTGGCCGGCCGCGATCTCATCACGGATGTGCCGGCCAGCCACTGGCTGATTGACGACTACTACGACCCGGACCAGCGCGCGCGCGACAAGACCTACTGCAAGCGGGGCGCCTTCCTGCCCGAGGTGGATTTCGATCCCATCGAGTGGGGCGTGCCACCGTCGATCCTCCCGTCGACCGACACCAACCAGCTCCTGGCGCTCATCGTGGCGCAACAGGTGCTGGAAGACGCGTGCGGCGGCTCATTCAAGGATCTGCCGCGCGACCGCGTGAGCGTGATCCTGGGCGTGACCTCGGCGCAGGAACTGCTCGGCTCCATGGTCAGCCGGCTGCAGCGACCGGTTTGGGTCAAAGCCCTGCGCGAGATGGGCCTAGCCGAAGACAAGGTGACCGACGCGTGCGAGCGCATCGCCGCCCACTATGTCGAATGGCAGGAGAGTTCTTTCCCTGGAATCCTGGGCAACGTCGTCGCTGGCCGCATCGCCAATCGCCTCGACCTTGGCGGCACCAACTGCGTGACCGACGCTGCTTGCGCCAGCAGCCTGTCGGCCTTGTCCATGGCCATGTCCGAGCTGCACATGGGTCACTCGGATCTGGTCATCACCGGCGGGGCCGACACCATGAACGACATCTTCATGTACATCTGCTTCAGCAAGACGCCGGCATTGTCGCCGACCGGCGATTGCCGGCCGTTCTCGGATGGCGCGGACGGCACCCTGCTGGGCGAAGGCATCGGCATGGTGGCGCTCAAGCGCCTGGCCGATGCCGAGCGCGACGGGGATCGCATCTACGCCGTGGTGGCCGGCGTGGGCAGCTCGTCGGACGGTCGCACCAAGAGCATCTACGCGCCCGCGCCGGCGGGTCAGGCCAAGGCCCTGCGGCGTGCGTACCAGGACGCGGGCTACGGTCCCGAAACCGTGGAGCTGGTGGAGGCGCACGGCACAGGCACCAAGGCCGGCGACGCGGCCGAGTTCGAGGGCCTGCGCACAGTCTTCGAGGAGAGCGGGCGCAAGGATCGCGGCTGGTGCGCGCTCGGCTCGGTGAAGTCGCAGATCGGCCACACCAAGGCCGCGGCCGGTGCGGCTGGCCTGTTCAAGGCAGTGATGGCGTTGCACCACCAGGTGCTGCCGCCGACCATTAAGGTCGATCATCCGGATCCCAAGTTGAACGTCGACGAGAGCCCGTTTCACATCAACACCATGGCGCGGCCTTGGGTGCGCGACCAAGGCCACCCGCGCCGCGCATCGGTCAGCTCGTTCGGATTCGGCGGATCGAATTTCCACGTGGCGCTGCAGGAATACACCGGCCCAGGAAAGCGCGCAGCACGTGTGCGACCGGCCGGTGGCGAGGCTGTGTTGCTTAGCGGCGCCTCAGCCGAGGCCGTGGCCACACGTTGTCGCGAGCTGGCCGTCGAGGCAGCCGATGCTGCGATGCTGACCTTTCTCGCCCGCTCGACGCAAGAGTCATTCGACGCCGCGGCGCCGGCACGCCTGGCTGTGTTCGCCGAATCCAGCGCGGATCTCGTCGGAAGACTTAGCAAGGCCGCAGAGCTGCTGGCTGCAGGCAACAGCTTCTCGGTGCCAGGTGGGATTGATTTCTGCGCCGGGCTCACAGAGGGCAGCGTCGGGTTTCTCTTCCCTGGCCAGGGCAGCCAGTCCTTGTACATGGGTGCGGATGTGGCCATGGCCAGCGCGACCGCGATGGGTGTGTGGGATCGAGCCGCCGAGATCGAATTCGCATCCGGTGTCCGTCTGCACGACGTCGTATTTCCGCGGCCGGTGTTCGACGAGGCTGCGCGCAGTGAGCAGCGTGCGCGTCTGACCGCTACCGAGTGGGCCCAGCCCGCGCTGGGTGCGACCAGCTTGGCCCTGCTGGCCATTTTGCGAGAGGTGGGCGTGAATCCGGCGGCCGTGGCCGGGCACAGCTTCGGCGAGCTGACCGCTTTGTGCGCGGCCGGCGCGCTGACTGCCGAGGATCTCTTACGGCTTGCGCGGCGGCGCGGCGAATTGATGGCCGCAGCCGCGGCCGTGCCCGGCGCCATGACCTCAGTGGCGGCGCGGCGCGAGGACGTGCAGCCCTTGCTCGACGAGTGGAAGCTCGACGTGGTGGTGGCCAACCACAACAGTCCCAAGCAGCTGGTGCTCTCGGGCGCGACCGAGGCTATCGCAGAGGTGGAGCGCCGTTTGGGAGAAAAAGGCATGGCAGCCACGCGCCTCGACGTCGCGACCGCGTTCCACTCGTCGCTGGTCAGCCCGGCTGCACGGCCGCTGCGCGAATTCTTGGCCTCCGTGCCCCTGACCGCGCCGTCGATCCCGGTCTTTGCCAACACCAGCGCGGCGCCCTATCCCAGCGAGCCCGAGGCCATGCGCGATCTGCTGGCCCACCAACTTGCCAAGCCGGTTCGCTTTGTCGAGCAGATCGAAGCGATGTACGAGTCTGGCGTGCGCACCTTTGTCGAGGTGGGGCCGGGCCGCGTGCTGACCGGGCTGGTCGGCCACATTCTCAAGTCGCGTCCGCATCGAGCGATCGCGCTCGACCGCAAGGGGCGGCGGGGTTGGGCCAGCCTGCAACAGGGGCTGGCCTTGCTGTCCGTCGCGGGCGTGGCCGTGGACTATGCCCAGCTTTGGGCTGCGTTTGCGCCCGTGGCCGACCCGCGCACGCGGCGCAAGCCCGCCATGGCCTTGAAGATGAACGGATCGAGCTACGGGAAGATTTATCCGCCCGAGCAAGGAGCAGTTGCATTGCCCAAGCCCAATCCCCCATCACCCCCCGCCGAGCCCGCCAGCGTGGCCCCGGCGTCCACCCGGCCCGCCGCGCCCGTCGCTGCGGCAGCCAGCGGCGATCCGGCCGTGCAGCTCGCCTGGGTTCGTGCCTTTCAAGAGAGCCAGCGCCAGACCGCTGAGGCGCACGCGGTTTTTCAGCGCGCCATGGCCGAGTCGCACGCGGCGTTCTTGCGCGCGTCCGAGGCTTCCTTGGCCAACCTGTCCAGCATGCTGGGCGGCACTTCCGTTCTCTCGTCGATGCCCGCGCTGGCCGAGATGCCCGCCTGGGTGCCCAGCATCGCTCCGCCAGTCCCGTCGGTGATGGCGCCCGCGCCTCAGGCCATGCCGGCTGCGCCGCTTGCGCCGCCAGCTCCCGTGGCAGCTGTTGCCCAGCCCGTAGCTTCGCGCGAAGTCCCGGTCGCAGCAGCGCCCGTCGCCATTTCTCTTCCTGACCTGCAGGCTCTCATGTTGAGCGTGGTTGCGGCCAAGACCGGCTACCCGGCCGAGATGGTTGGCCTGGACATGGACCTGGAAACCGATCTGGGCGTCGATTCCATCAAGCGCGTCGAGATCCTGTCGGCCGTGACCGAGAAGGCGCCCAGCCTGCCCGAGGTGAGCGCCGCGCGCATGGCGGGCATGCGCACTCTGCGCGAGATGGTCGCGTATCTGGGCGAGCAAGCGGGATGCGCGGCTAGCGCAGGTGAAGCCAAGCCCGTCGTCGGGGAGCCGCAGGTGCCCCCAGCGCCCGTCGACAAGGCAGCAGAGCCGAACCCTGCGCCCATTGCTCAACCATCAATCGCGCGATTCGCCCTGCGTGCGGTTGCTGCCCCAGCGTTGGGCCTGGCCACGCCGGGACTTGTGGCCGCTCGCGATCTGGTGGTGACCGATGACGGCGCTGGCGTGGGCGCAGCTTTGGTCGAAAAGCTCGGCGCCCGCGGCGCCAGGGCTCGGCTGGTTCACGAAATCCCGGCCGATGCTGATGCCGTGATCTACTTGGGTGGACTGCGCGCCGCTCCTTGCATCGACGACATTGTGACCGTGAATCGCGAAGCCCTGCGCGCGGCCCGCGTGGTCGCGGCTCACTTTGCCAAAGAAGGCGGAACCTTCGTGACCGTGCAAGACACCGGTGGGGACTTCGGCCTGTCCGGGTGCGAGCGCGCCTGGCTGGCCGGGCCGGCGGCCTTGGCGCGAACCGCGGCCATCGAGTGGCCGTCCGCGCATGTGCGCGCCATCGACATCGGCCGCGTGGGCCGCTCGCCCGACGAAGTGGCCGATGCCCTGTGCGCGGAGCTGCTGTCCGGTGGCGTGGAGCGCGAAGTGGGTCTTCCCACCGAGGGAGCGCGCGTGGTGTTGCAGACGGTGGCGGCGCCCTTGACCGCGACTTCGGCCCTGCCGCTCGACCCGCAGTCCGTGGTGGTGGTTTCCGGCGGAGCGCGCGGTGTGACCGCGGCGTGTGTGATTGAACTGGCGCACGCGGCCCGCTGCCGATTCCTGCTGCTCGGGCGCACGCCCGTGGAAGACGAGCCTGCGTGCTGTCACGGGGTCGAGACCGATGCCGAACTCAAGCGCGTCTTGCTCGCCGACGCCAAGGCCCGGGGCGAGAGTGCCAGCCCGGCCAAGCTGGGCAGTCGCGTGGCCGCCATCCTAGCTGTGCGCGAGATTCGCCGCACTTTGCAGGCCATCGGCAGTGCTGGCGGCGCGGCTCGCTATACGGCCGTGGACGTGAGCGACGCGGGCGCGGTGGCTGCGGCTGTGGCGCAGGCCCGAGCCAGCTGGGGAGCCGTCACGGGCGTGATCCACGGCGCCGGCGCCTTGGCTGACAAGCTTATTGCGGACAAGACCGACGCTCAATTTGCCAAGGTGTTTCGCACCAAGGTGGTGGGACTGCGCGCGCTTCTTGACGCCACGATGGACGACGAGCTGGCCTTCCTGCTGCTCTTCTCGTCGGTGGCTGGCCATTCAGGCAACCACGGCCAGGCTGACTACGCCATGGCCAATGAAGTCCTCAACAAAGTGGCCGCGCTCGAACAGCGTCGGCGGGGGCCGCGCTGTCTGGTGCGCGCGCTGGGCTGGGGACCGTGGGACGGCGGCATGGTCGACGCGGGCGTGCGGGCGCGTTTTGCCAGCATGGGGGTGCCCTTGATTCCGCTCGCGGAAGGCGCTCGTTGGATGCGCGATGAACTGTGCGCAGCCGGCGACGCCGAGGTGGTGATCGGCGGCGCGGTGGTGGGCCATCGCCCGGCCGAGCCAGGGGCTCTGAAGATCGAAGCCGAGATCGTGGTCGACCGCGCACACTGGGCTTTCCTCGATGGGCATCGCGTGCGCGGCACGGTGGTCGTGCCCGTGGCGCTGGTGCTCGAGTGGTTCGCACGCGCGGCGCGGGCGTGCCGTCCGGATCTGACCCTGGCTGCCTGCCGCGAGGTACAGGTGCTGCGCGGAATTCGCCTTAGCCACTTCGATGACGGCGCGGCCGAGCGATTCGTGTTGCGCGCGCGCCAGCTGTCCAATGGCCACGAGGCGACGATTGCCGTCGAGCTGCTGGGCGCCGACGGCAGCCGTCACTACTCGGCCATCTGCGAAATGAAAGAGCGGTCACCGCTTCCTGATCGCACCCTGGCCGCGCCTGCCGAGCTGGCGCCTTGGTCCGGCACCATCTACGACGGCGAGGTCCTGTTTCACGGCCCGGCTTTTCAGGTGATTCGTTCCGTCGATGGAATCGCCGAGGGAGGACTGACCGCAACCCTGGACGGCGTCACGGCGCGAGGCTGGGCGGGTTCCTGGCAGCTCGACCCGGCGCTACTCGACGGTGGCTTGCAAGCAGCGGTGCTGTGGGCGCAGCGCAAGCTGGGCGCGGAGTCTTTGCCCACGGCCATTTCCAGTTTGCACATCTACCATCCGGGCCCGGTGACGGGGCCGATCCACTGTGTGCTGGCGGGTCGCGAAGCCTCGCACAAGCGCGCCGTGTCCGACGTCGCGTTCTTGTCGAGCAACGGCAGCGTGGTGGCCGAGTTGCGCGGTATCGAGGTGCACGCGCTGCCGCGCGACGAGCGTCCCGCGGGTCCGCCTGATGCGCCCGCTCCGCGACGGCGCGCCGGCAACGGCTCGCCCGCCCGCTCATGAGTTTTGCGCCGATTGCCATCGTGGGGCAGGGCTGCGTGCTGCCTGGGGCGCTGTCGCCCGACGAGCTTTGGCAATTGGTGGTGCAGGCGCGCGTGGTGATCGGGCCAGCACCGGCTGGCCGCTGGGGACTCGATCCGGCTCTCGTCCTGGCCAATGATGCAAAGGACACGCGCGATCGGACGCTGCATGATCGCGGCGGATACGTGCAGGGCTTCGACAAGGTCTTCGATGCACAGGGCTTCACTGTGCCTGCGGAACAGATCGCCCCACTCGATCCGCTCTTTCACTGGCTGCTCCATGCCGGGCGCGAGGCCTTGCGTGATGTTCGCTATCGTGGCGACAAAGCCCGGGCCGGCGCGGTGGTCGGCAACCTGTCCTATCCGTCGTCGTCACTGTCGCGTTTCGCGGAGCGCTTCTGGCTGGGGCAGGTGCTCGACGGACAAGCCTTCGACCGCTTGGGCCTGCCAGCGGTGGACCCGCGCAATCGCTTCATGTCAGGCCTGCCCGCGCACTTTCTCGCCCAGGCGTTGGGTTTGGGTGGCGTCGCGTTTGCGCTGGATGCTGCCTGTGCGTCCTCGATCTATGCCATCAAGCTGGCGTGCGATCTTCTGCACGACGGTCGCGCGGATCTGATGCTGGCCGGGGCCGTGAATCGCGCCGACGATCTTTTCATTCACCAGGGATTTACCGCTCTGGGCGCACTCAGCCCGTCCGGTCGCAGCCGTCCCTTCCATGCCGAGGCGGATGGCCTGATCCCAGCCGAGGGTGCGGCCCTGGTGGCGCTGCGACGCCTGGAAGACGCCCGCCGCGACGGCGATCACATTTTGGGCATGATTCGCGGCATCGGCCTCGGCAACGACGGCCGTGGCCGCGGCCTGTTGGTTCCCTCGCAAGAAGGCCAGGTGCGAGCCCTGCGCGCGGCCTACGCTGCCGCGGAGCTTTCACCGTCGGACGTTTCGTTGGTCGAGTGTCACGCCACCGGTACCGGCGTCGGTGACGCCGTGGAGATTCGCGCCTTGGCCGAGATCGGCGCTGGTCGTGCTAAGCCCCTGCCCATCGGCTCCCTCAAAGCCAACCTGGGCCACCTGATTACTGGCGCGGGCGCGGCTGGTCTGCTCAAAGTTCTGAGCGCGTTTCGCGCGGGCGTGCGGCCCCCCACGCCTTCCCTCGACAAGATCACGCCTGTGCTCGACGGTACGCCCCTGCGCGTGTTGTGTGCGGCCGAGCCGTGGAACGAGCCCGGCCCGCGTCGAGCAGCCATCAGCGCCTTTGGCTTTGGCGGCAACAACGCGCACTTGATCGTCGAAGAGCCGACAGCCAAGCCGGCTCGGCCGCGCAGCAAGGCGGTCGCGGTGTCTCCCCGCGTGGGCATCATCGCCATCGGCACGAGGGTCGCCAATGGGAAAAGTGCGGCGGATTTTGCCGAGGCGCTTTTCCGGGGGCAGTCGCAGCTGAACGGCGATTGCGCGCTGGCGGACGAAGCGTCGCTCGCGCTGGCGGGCCTGCGTTTTCCGCCTAAGGATCTGGAAGAGACGCTGCCGCAGCAACTGCTGGTCCTGGCCGCGGCCCGTGAGGCAGTGGCGCAGGTGGCGTCGACACTGCCGCGCGAACGCACCTCAGTAATCGTGGGCATGCAATGCGATGCCGAGATCGCGCGCCACGGGGCGCGCTGGCGCGTGGCGGGCTGGGCCGAGAAACTGGGTGCCTCGCCAGACTGGATGGCGGCTGCACGCGACGGCTTCGTGCCTCTGCTCGGGGCCGCGGGCGTCATCGGCGCCATGCCCAACATCGTCAGCAATCGACTGAACAGTCAGTTCGATTTTTGTGGTCCCAGCCTCAGCGTGAGCAGCGAAGAGCTCTCCGGTATTCGCGCTTTGCAGATCGCGTGTCGGGCTTTGCAGCGGGGTGAAATCGACGCGGCGGTCGTGGCTGCGGTGGACATGTCGGCCGAGCCCGTGCACCTGGCGGCGGCAGCGGCGTGTCTTCCTGCGGATCGACAGCAAGGCGGCGACGCGGCTGTGGTGCTGGTGCTCAAGCGGCTCGACGACATTCGTCGCGACGGGGACCAGGTGCTGGCCGTGCTTGGCGACGAGCAGGGCCGGAAGCCGGGCCTGACTTTGGGAGAGAACGACAGTCTGCGCGCACTTTTCGGTCACGCGCACGCGGCTTCGGGCCTGCTGCACGTGGCAGCGGCAGCACTTTGTTGCGGCCATCGCGCGCTTCCGGGCGCTGCGGGAGCGAAGCCGATTACGCCATGGAAAGGCAAGGCGCCGCTGAGCGCCGAGATCGTGACCCAGGCATTGGGCGGGCAAGAGGCGCGCACTTTCATTGAGGAGCCTCCCGCGGATGTGCGTCGCCCGCTCGCCGATGTATCGCCTGACGACGTCCCGGCGTTCTTGGCGGCCCTGCGCAAGAGCGCGCGCTTGCCCGAGCCCCCGCTGTTCACGCTCGCGGCGCACCGACCAGAGCCGACCTTGCCGGCGTTGCAGGCGCGCGGTTCGCAAGTGACCGCCAGCGCCGTCGGGGAATTGGCCGTGCAGATCATGGCGCCCGCGCCCTGGCTGCCGCCGCTTTTGCAAGACGCGGTCGGTGCGCAACCCGCCGCCGCTGTCTCGCTCGCCCATGTGGGGGCGGGACTGCAGGGGCCGATGGCTGAGATCTTGAGCCGTATGCTGGCCCATCGGCAGCAGATCGCCGAGGTCCACCAAAACCATGTGATCCAGCAAGCAGCCACGCACCGGCAGTTCTTGGAAGGTCGCCAGCGGGCGCTGGGGATCTTGCTCGGCGCGAACAACTTCTCGCCGGGTTTGACGTCGTCTTCAGCCGACCGGCCCGCCGCGACTACCGTCGTGCCGCCAAGTGCCGAAGTCCAGCAGACTCCGTCGACCAATCAAGGCTGGCCGCAGGGCCATGCTTTTTCTCGCCGCGATCTGGAAACCCACGCCGCGGGCCGTATTTCGGATCTGTTTGGTCTGCAATTCAAAGCACAGGACGAACACGCGGTTCAGGTGCGCATGCCCCAGCCGCCCCTGTTGTTGGCCGACCGGGTGGTGGGCCTGGACGCAGTGGCTGGGTCCATGGGCCTGGGCACGGTGTGGACCGAGACCGACGTGCGCGAGGACTCGTGGTTCCTGCATCGCGGATTCATGCCCGCGGGGATCATGATCGAGGCAGGCCAGGCCGATCTCTTCCTCATCTCGTATTTGGGCGTCGATGCTCTCAACCAGGGACGGCGCCGCTATCGCTTGTTGGGTTGCGAGCTAACCTACCACGGCGGCTTGCCTGGGCTGGGCGAAACCCTTCGCTACGACATCCACGTGGACAGCCACGCGCACCAGGGCGAGGTGCGCCTGTTTTTTTTCCACTATGACTGCGTGGTCAATGGCCGACCGGCGTTGACTGTGCGCCAGGGACAGGCCGGATTCTTCACAGAAGAGGAACTGAACGATTCGGCAGGCGTGTTGTGGACACCCGAAAGCCAAGCCATTAGTCCCGACGCGCGCCTGGACCCGCCAGCAGTGGTGTGCACGCGCCGGCAACTCTCCGCTGAAGATGTCCGTGCGTTTTCACAGGGAGACCTCTTCGCGTGCTTCGGCCCGGGTTTCGAGGCGGGCCAGGCCCATGTGCGCACGCCTGCCATCCAGAACGGCAAGATGCTGCTGGTCAATCGCGTGCTCGATTTCGATCCACGCGGTGGTCCCTGGCGCCGCGGCTATCTGCGGGCAGTCACGCCCATTCGGCCCGACGAATGGTTTTTTGCCGGCCATTTCAAGAACGATCCGTGCATGCCGGGCACCCTCATGTTCGAGGGCTGTCTGCAGATGATGGCCATCTACCTGGCGGGCCTGGGCTACACCCTGGCCCGCGATGGCTGGCGTTTCGAGCCTGTGCCCGAGGAGACGTACCGGCTGCAGTGTCGCGGCCAGGTGGTCCCCACCTCGAAGGAACTGGTGTGCGAGATGTTCGTCGAGGAGGTGCACGACGGCCCGCTGCCCACGGTGTACGCAGACCTTTTGGGCACTGTCGACGGGCTCAAGGCGTTCCACGCGCGCCGGGTCGGCCTGCGCCTGGTGACGGATTGGCCGTTGTCGAGCCACCCGGAGCTTGTGCGCGAAGCTGCGGAACCCAAGACCGTGGCCGAGGTGAACGGGTTCCGCTTCGACCACCGCTCGCTGCTCGCCTGCGCCTGGGGCAAACCGTCCGAGGCGTTCGGGCCCATTTACGCGTGCTTCGATGGACCTCGTCGCGTGGCGCGACTGCCTGGTCCGCCCTATCATTTCATGAGCCGCGTCGTGCACATCGAGGGCGAGATGGGCGCGTGCCAAGCAGGCGCGAGCATCGAAGTCGAATACGACGTGCCGGCCGAGGCCTGGTATTTCGCAGAGAACGGCCATCCCGTGATGCCCTTCTGTGTGCTGCTGGAGGTGGCGCTGCAACCTTGTGGCTGGCTGGCCAGCTTTGCGGGCAGCGCCCTTGGCACTGAGCAAGATCTCGCGTTTCGCAATCTCGATGGCACTGGCCAGGCGCTGGGCGAGGTGCGGCCCGGCGCTGGTCCCCTGCGCACGATTGCGACGCTGGAGAGCGTCTCGCGTTCGGGCGGCATGATCCTGGAATCATTCCGCGTGCGCTGCTTGCTGGGCGAAACGCCGGTGTACGAGATGCAGACTGGCTTCGGTTTCTTTCCTGCGGCGACCTTCGAGAATCAGGCCGGTCTTGCCACCACCGCCGAGCAGAGCGCGGAGCTAGGAGCCGCGTCTGACTTCCTCGTCGATCTGACCGCGCGTCCAGCGCGTTACTTTCAAAGTTCGTTGCGCCTAGCCGAGTCCCGCTTGCTCATGCTTGACCGCGTGACCGTCTGCGATCCGCGCGGCGGCCGCGCCGGGCTGGGCTTTTTGCGCGCGGAAAAGGACGTCAACCCAGCCGAGTGGTTTTTCAAGGCGCACTTCTTCCAGGATCCGGTGCAGCCGGGATCGCTTGGTCTGGAGGCTATGTTGCAGCTTCTGCAATTCCACATGCTGCAGGCCGGGCTCGCCGAAGGGATGTTCCATCCCCGCTTCGCGCCCATCAAGACTGGCCAGGCAATCACGTGGAAGTATCGCGGTCAGGTGGTGCCACAGAATCGCTTGATCACTGTCACCATGGAGATTACCGAGCAAGGTCGCGACGACGCCGGGCCTTTCGCGGTTGCTGACGCATCGCTTTGGGTGGACGGCAAGCGCCTCTATCAGGTTGCGGGATTGGGAATGAAAATCGTGGATTACAATTCACATGGGAACCCTCAAAGGGTTCGCTCTGCCCTTCGGCCCACACCCACCTCCTCCTTCCCACTCGCTTCGCTCGGCCTCGCCAAACCCTCCCGCGATGGTGCGCCGCCGGCGCAGCCGGCGGGCTCCCCACGCGACGATTCCGCGGCGGACGGCGGGGTCCCCCGCTCGCAAACGGCGGCAGATCTGGTGCCCGCGACACGCGATGCTTGGCGCAGCTTCTTGGCAGGCACAGCTTTGCCGGTCGAGGATATCTGTCGCGGTCTGATTCTGCGCTTTCTGCGACAGCTTCACATTGCGGATCCGGAGGCTCTGCACGCGGCTCGTCCTGGCGGGGTCATCTTCTTGGCCAACCACCAGGTGACCGTTGAATCCACCATCTTCGCCATTGTCGCGTCGGCGCTGATGAGCGCGCCTGTGCTCACGCTTGCGCGCATTGAGAATCAGACTTCCTGGCTCGACCTTCTCATGCGCCACGTGTTTGCATTTCCGGGGCTGCGCAGCCCGCGCATGTCGCAGTACTTCGACCGCAGCGACGGCACGTCTTTGCCGGGAATCATTCGCGAGATGTCAGCCGAGATGGCGTCGCGCGGTCGCAGCGTGATGGTCCACGTCGAGGGCGCCATGGCGCACAGTTGTCGCACGCCCGTGCGCAAGCTTTCGGGCGCGTTTGTCGACATGGCCATTTCATTGGGGCGGCCGGTGGTTCCTGTTCGCTTCGTGGGCGGCTTGCCCGTGGCGCCGGTTTCCGGCGAGATCGACTTTCCCGTGGGCATGGGCCAGCAGGACGTCCATATTGGCCGTCCCATCGCGCCCGAGGAACTGCGGCCGCTCAATTATCGCGACCGTCGCCAGCGTGTGATCGACGCCATCAACAATCTTGGGCCGCTCAACGACATCGAAGAGCCGCTGCCCCCAGATACTGCGTTTGCGACTGCTGCGGCCGCCTGGGCCGAGCGCACGGGCGCCGATCTGGGCCATGCCGTCTTGTTTCGCATTCTGGAACAGCTTCCCGACATTTGTCCCGAAATGGCCGCCTTGGTCGTTGGCGCGCGCGCCGGCGAGCTGCGCGTGTCGACCACAGCTGAGGGTCGTTGGCTAGCCGATTTGGCTTGCCGCCTGCTCGGGCCGCGCGGACCGAAAGTCGTCGAGGCTGCATAGGCCGAACAACTGGTCAGCGTCTGGCCCGCGATGCCGACCGCAGGCCAGGCGCCGGTGTCCGCGATCTGCTGGCCGTCCACACCCGACAGGCGGATGGCGAAGCTTCCGTTGCCGCACCAACATCCCGCGGGCGCAGCCCACGTCCATTTTTGTCCGAAGCAATTCGGCGCCGCGGGCACCAATCATCCGCAAGGCCAATGGCAACTGCTGCGTTGGCTTCGATTCCACATCCATGCGGAGATAGAAAATGCGAAAATCCAGCCGTCTCGGTGCCCCTCTCTTGCTTCTTGTCGGCGTAGCAACTGGATGCAGCGGCGCCGCCAGCCCGACGTCTTTGGCCGCAGGCAGCCAGACCAGCGGTACGGTCAGCGTGGGCGGCACCAGCATGAATGGAGGCACCGTCGCTTCGGGCGGCATAACCGTGGCAGGAAGTGGCGGGACGACGGCCGCCGCGGCTGGTGCCACGACTGTCCCAGGCGGTTCCACTGCTGCCGCCGGCGGATCCACCGCCGCTGCCGGCGGATCCACGATCCAGGCGGGGGGTACGGCTGCGGCCGGATCGACCGCCGTCCCCGGAGGAACCACGTCTGCGCAAGCAGGATCCGTGGCCGCAGGTGGCTCCACGCTCGCCACGGCCGGATCGACCAATCCCGTAGCGGGCGGGACGGCCGTGGGTGGCACGACGTCGGCCGGGGGTTCGAGTACGGTGGGCGGCACCCCTTCGACAGGCGGGACCAACTCACACGGTGGAACCAGCGCAGTGGGCGGCACCACAGCGAAAGGTGGCACGACCTCTGCCGGCGGATCGACGGCCACGGGCGGCATTACAGCGAACGGTGGCACGACTTCTGCCGGCGGATCGACGGTCACGGGCGGCACCGCCTCGACCAGCGCCAGCACTGGGCCCACGGTGACCGTGGCCGCGGCGTGTACGCAACTCGAAAGCAAACTGGCATGGCCAGCCGCCAAGGGCAGCACGATTACAATCAGCGGCACCAAGTCGGTAACCGACTACGACGGAGGCGGGGCCTTGCACGAAGGAAATCTTAACGATTGCACGACCGGCGATCAAAGCAGCACTAAGCCAATCATCGAAGTTGCCGACGGCGGTTCGGTCAAGAACGTGATCTTCGGCAAGAACATCGGCGATGGGATCCACTGTCTGGGAAGCTGCACGATTGACAACGTCTGGTACCCCTACATTTGCGACGACGCCATCACCATCAACAAGGACGGCACCGCCAGCAAGGCGTCGACCATTTCAAACAGCGGATTCAAAGGCGCGCGCGACAAGATCATCCAACACAACGGGGGCGATAGCACCCTGACCATCACCAACGTCTACGCCGAAGTGGGCGGCAAGCTCTATCGCTCTTGCGGCTCGGGCGGTGGCTGTACGACGAGCGCGAAGCACACGGTCAACATCAGCAACGTCATCGCCATTGCCGTCGATCAGGTCGCGGGCGTGAGCGAGAACGATCAGGCGACCTTGTCGAACATCTGCGCCTTCCGCACGCCCACTCTCTGCAATACCTACCAGGTCAACAGCGACAACGATTCCACCAAGGGCGCCAACGGCACCGGCGAAGGTCCCAGTCCCAATTGCAGCTACCAGGGGTCCGACACGCACGCCCTCGTCGATAGGGTCGCGGGCGCCGCGTTGTCGACGGACATTCTATGTCCCGGGTCGAACTCGGCCAAGAGCGGCAGCACCGCCACCGCCTGCATCACGGGCTTCGACACCTGCCTCAAGGTCTGTGCGCCGGGCATGTATGGCTTCAAGGAGCTGACCTGCACCGCCGGGAAGTACAGCAGCCCGGCGACCGGCGGCTGTGCCCTGGTAACCCCCGCGGAAAACAGTGCCGCGGCCACGGCATTGGCCAGTAGCAATTCGTCCACTGCCACCACGAACGTGACCAAGAACAGCGAGTGCGCTGGAAAAGAGTGGGCCTGGGGAAAGGATAGTTCCAACGCCGCGAACTATTGCGTCTGCGCGCGAAAGCCTGGCTACTACGGCGTGGCATCCTGGTTGGTCTGGGATTGCCAATCGCCGTGGTGGTAGCAAGCGTCGCAGATTCTCGACCATGTCCGACATGACCGTGGCGGGAGCACGCACTGCGGAGGCGCAGCACGACCGTTCGTATGTGCGTCGGCCAAGATCGCGGCCAAGGAATGCAATTGTGGAATGCCCCGAATCTCCGTTGTAGACACTCCACTCGATGATGGCTCGCGGGCTAGCGAGCGGAAAAATACAGCAATGAACTCAGGCAGCGTCCGCGATACGAACGTCATCAGCCAAGGGATCGGACGCGACCTGCAGAAGATTCGCGCCGAGGCGCCGCTGGTCCACAACATCACCAACTACGTGGTCATGAATGCCACGGCCAACGCGCTGCTTGCGATTGGCGCTTCGCCGGTGATGGCCCACGCCATCGAGGAAGTTGAGGAGATGGTCCGACACGCACGGGCGCTGGTGCTCAACATCGGCACCTTGAGTGCGGCTTGGGTGGAGGCGATGGTCAAGGCAGGACAAGCGGCCCGGCAGCGGGGCATCCCGGTGGTGCTCGATCCCGTGGGCAGCGGCGCCACGTCGTATCGCACCGCGACCGCGCACAGATTGCTGGAACAGGTCCATCCCACCATCGTGCGCGGCAACGCCTCGGAGATCCGTTCTCTGGTTCGCGCCGGGGCCGGACCCAAGGGCGTGGACAGCCAGCACACCCCCGACGAGATATTGGGAGAAGCCCAGGCGCTTTCTCGCGACTGGCACTGCGCGGTCTCGGTCAGCGGCCCGGTCGACCTCGTCGTGGCAGGCGACGCCGTGATCCGGGTGGCCAATGGTCATGCCATGATGACGCGGGTCACCGGCATGGGCTGCACCGCCACCGCCATCACCGGGGCCTTTGCCGCCGTGAATCCCTTGCCGTTGCAAGCAGCCGCGCACGCCATGGCCGTCATGGGCTTGGCCGGTGAGATCGCCGTCGCACGCGCCCAGGGCCCCGGGACCTTCTTCCCGCATTTTCTGGATGCGCTGTACGGGCTCGACGAATCCGAAATCGCCCGAGGTCTGCGCATGGAAAGCCGCGGATAGGGTATTCCGATGCAGAAGAAGCCGGGTAAAATGCGGCTCTCCTGACGTTTTCATGGGTGTAGCGGCGGCGACTTGAAGATGGGGTGGAGGACGATTCCGGAGCAGCAGAGGAAGATGAAGCTGATAAGTGCGCTGGCACTGTGGAAGCCGTAGGCCCGGC